>Ga0209507_1000175_pt1 | contig 84680 bp, 53 predicted proteins | sample AD_UKC028_MetaG_FD_184414 | JGI IMG/M metagenome (GOLD analysis project Ga0209507, IMG submission 184414) | Active sludge microbial communities of municipal wastewater-treating anaerobic digesters from USA - AD_UKC028_MetaG (SPAdes) (version 2) | ecosystem: Engineered > Bioreactor > Anaerobic >...
GAACTTCGTGCCGAAGGACATCGGGCACCTCGAGGAACGGGTCCATGAGGCCCTCGAGGGAACGCAGGCGGAGATGATTCGAAGCGCGTTCCGCCATTCAGGCCTCAGACTACATGGTCGTTAGACGATGGTCGCAAGAGTCAATAAGTGATTTCGATTCTTACCGGACCGATTGCAAGCAGCCCCCCTGTTCCCCTGCCTCCACCCTCGAGGCAGAGCGACCCGGGCGCCCGGACGAAGGCACGCGATCAGGGACGTGGCAAGTGGTGTTCGCCGAGACGATCCTCATGCCGGGGATGGATTGTCCCGGGCGGGGCTGGTAGCATCGGCTCCCTGGGCTTGCCCAACTCGGACAGGTCGAACAAGCCGGACTAGGTCGGACATGCTGGACCCGGACCTCCAGGATCTCATCGTGCTCTCGCCCCACCTGGACGACGCGGCGCTGTCCGTGGGCGGGCTCATCCACCGCGTCTGCCGCGCGGGCGGGCGGGCGCTGGTGGCCACCTTCTGCACCGGCCAGCCCGCGCCGGAGCAGGTCCCGCCGGGGCTGGCCCACTTCGCCGACCTGCCCACCCGCCGGGCCGAGGACGCCCGCGCGCTCGCGCGGCTCGGGGCGGAGCCGCGCTGGCTGGGCTTCGTGGATCGCATCTTCCGCGCGCCGCGCCTGCCGCTTGCGGCCCTGATGACCCTCGCCCCGCCGGACGAGCCCGGGCTGCTCGACCAGCTCGCGCCCATGCGCTCGGCCATCGAGGGGCTGCTCACCGAGCGGCCCCGGGCGCGCTGCCTGTGCCCGCTGGCCATCGGGCTGCACCGCGATCACCAGGCCGTCTGGCAGGCCGGGCTCCAGGTCCTGCGCGCGCGGGCGGCCGCGGCGCGCTTCGCCTTCTACGAGGACGTCTACGCCTGGCTCGACCCGCGCGCGGAGCGCCCCGCGGAGCCGGGCCTGGCGCTCGCGCCCGCGTCCGCGCCGCTCGGCCCCGAGGACGGCCGGGCCCAGCTCGAGGCCGTGGGCGAGTACGCCTCCCAGCTCCCGGCCCTGGGCGGGCTGGCCCGGCTCGGGCGCCTGCTGGCCGAGCGCCGGGCCGCCCTGGGCGGGGCCGAACGCCTGTGGGAGGTCGCGTGAGCCGGGCCCTCGCGCTGCTCGCGCTGGCGCTCGGCCTGGCGGCCTGCCAGCGCCCCGCGCCCCCTGGGCCCGCGGCCGGCGCGGCGGCCCCCGTGGACGAGCCGGGGCTGGAGCTCGACCGGCTGTACGCGCTCGACTACCGCGGGGAGATCCGCCTGGCGCTGGACGAGCCCGGGCACGCCTGGCTGGAGACCCGGGTGGAGCTGACCCTCACGCCGCGGTCGGGTCCGGTCGGCCGGCTCGACCTGGGCCCCGGCCTGTACGATCAGGGCGTCCGGCCCGAGGTGTCGCCGGGCGGCTGGGAGTGGAGCCTGCGCTCGGTGGACAGCGACCGGCCGGTGCGCCTGCAGGCCACCGACTGGACGCTGGCGCTCGTGCCCGACGCGCCGCCCGGGCCGGGGGAGCCCTGGCGGGTCGAGCTCGAGTACGAGACGCCGGTGGGGGTGCTGGCCCAGGGGCTGCACGCGAGCGACCTGCTGCCCGAGCCGGTCACCTCCGCGGGCGCGCTGCAGGCCGTGCTGGAGCTGGGCGAGAAGGTGCTCGAGCGCTTCGGCAAGGACGCCCCCACCTCGAGCTTCGCCGAGGGCGACTACCACGTGCTCATACCGCCCTGGCCGCTGGTGCACGACTGCGCCGGCCGCGGCGCGGCGGAGGCCTTCCCGCCGCTCGAGTGCGTCTCACGCCACCAGCTGCCGGCCGAGATCCGCGTGCACCTGCCCGCGGGCTGGCAGGCCGCGCTGCCCACCGCGCCCCGCTGGGAGACGGGCCCCGACCAGGAGCGGGTGGCGGTGCTGGATCGCCTGCCCGCCATGCTGGTGCTGGCGCCCCGGCTGGCCTGGCGCGAGCTCGAGCTGGGGGGCCGCAAGGTGAGCCTGTGCGCGCCCGAGGGCCGCGCCCGGGACCTGGAGGAGCTCGGCCGGCTGGTGGCCCTGGCGCTGCCGGCCCTGGAGGCCCGGCTCGGGCCCTACCCCCAGGGCGAGCCGATCGTCTGCCTGAGCCCCACCCCGATCGACCTGTGGGGGCTGGCGCGCGGACGCCTGGCCCTGGTGGACGTGGAGGCCTTCTCCGCCCCGGAGCTCGCGCAGGGGCAGCAGGCCAGCCTCGGCCAGCGCCTGGAGGGCTGGATCGCGGGCGACGCCTACTTCCAGTCCCTGCGGGAGGAGCTGGTGCTGCACGAGCTGGCCCACCACTGGTGGCGCAGCGAGCTGCCCGATCGCTGGGAGCGCCTGCTGGGCGAGGGCGCGGCCACGCTCATCGCCCGCGAGGCGCAGCTCGCCGGGACCAGCGACGAGCGCCGCCGGTTCTTCGCCCGCGCCAGCCCCTGGCTGGACGGGGCGCAGATCGAGCTGGCGGGCGTGGCGCTGCCCTCGCGCGCGGCCTACCTGCGCCGGGGACCTGTCCCCACGGGCCCGGCCGAGGCGCTGCTGCCCTACCTGCACGGGCTGCTGCTGCTCGAGGGCCTGTACCTGGACGAGCGCGGGGCGGTGCGCTGGGAGGCGCTCCGGGCCCTGCACGCCGCGGCGCCGGCCGCGGCCCGCTCGCCCGCCGCCATGCTGGCAGCGCCTACCGAGCGGGCCCGCCTGGCGGCCCTGCTGGCCGAGGACGCGCCGCTCCGGCCCGGCCAGCGCGTGGATCCGGTGGAGCACGCCCTGCGCTGCACCGAGGGCATGCTGGACGCGCTCGAGGGCGACGCTGCGCTGGGGCCGCTGCTGCGGCCGCTCAAGCTCACCCTGCCCGGCCTGGGCGAGCTGATCCGCGCGCAGATGGCCGAGCGGCTGGCGCGCGCCTACGGGCTGGAGACGCCGGACTGGGGGCTGGCCGGCGAGGTGCTGGCCTCGGCCGGGATCGGCCGCTGCGCCGAGCCGCCCGCGGACGCGGCCCGGCGGGCCGAGTGCCTGGAGGAGCTGGGCGGCCAGGGCCTGGGCCACCTGGCCGGCCTGATGGCGCTCGGCGACCCGGAGGTGCGCCGGGCGGCGGACGCGATGCCCGAGGCCCGGACGCTGCTGTCCCGCCCGCGCCGGCCCGAGGAGCTCAGGGCCGCGGCCGAGGCCACCCTGGCGCGCCCGGTCGAGGTGACCGACGCCGACGCCGGGCGGCTGGTGGAAGGGCAGACGTTCGGCCAGGCACGGGCGACGGTGCTGTACGATCGCCTGGCGGCCCGCTGGGCGGCCAGGGCCGCGCTGGAGCTGATCCCGCTCGCCCGCTTCCCGGGGCGTGGCGCCACCTCCCAGACACCCGAGACCGCCCCGGCGTTTTAGGCTTGCATCCCCCTGGAGAGATCCTGTAAGGACTGCCCCGGTCAGCCGGAGAGACAGACCAAGGGGAGTGGACCCATGCGCATCGAGATGTCTCGAGGAGGCCTCGCGAGGTCGCTCGTGGGCCTGATGCTCGCCGGCGCCCTGGGCGGGTGCGGAGCCGGAGAGGAATCCTGTTCCGACGTCAACCCGTGCCTCGCGGGGACGGCCTGTGACCGGAGCGGACAGTGCGTGCCGGCCGAGCCGCTCCGCATCCTGGAGCCGCGCCTGGCCGACGGCGTGCAGGGGGCGGAGTACGCCGACACCCTCCACGCCGCGGGCGGCATCCCGCCGTACACCTTCGCGCTCGGCGGGTCCCCTGGCTGGCTCCGCCTCGCGCCTGGCGCGAACCAGGGCGAGGCCGCGCTCTCCGGCATCCCCACCGAGACCTGCGCGGATCTGGCGGTCGAGATCGACGTCACCGACACCTCCTACGGAGACGGCCAGACCCTCACCGCCACCCTGCTGCTCAGCGTGCAGGCCTGCCTGGAGAACGACATCCAGCCCTGCAGCTACGCGCTGGACGGGCGCTGCCTGAACGGCTCGCGCACCTGTGAACATGCGGTCTGGGGCTCGTGCAACGACGGGGTGGCGTCCACCGCGCTGGAGACCTGCGGCCCGGAGTGCGTCCCGTGCGAGGCGTCCGCCGACAACTGCAGGCAGGGCCTGTGCGCCTGCGGAGCGGAGCCGGTCTGCGCGGGCGCGCTCCTGTGCTGCGCAGGCGCCTGCCTGGACGGCGTGGCGGATCCGGCCAACTGCGGGGCCTGCGGCCGGACCTGCAGCCCGGAGGAGGCCCACGCCCTGGCGAGCTGGTGCGCCGACAGCGCCTGCGACTACGACGCCTGCCAGCCCGGGTTCCTGGACTGCGACGGGGATCGAACGAACGGCTGCGAGACCCTCGCGGACGAGGCCGCGTGCGGGGCCTGCGGCCGTGTCTGCGCCGACTTCGTCCAGGGCGCGACCGGGCCCACCTGCGCCGGCGAGCCGGTCGGGGCGCGGAGCTGCGACTACGACGCCTGCGAGCCCGGAGCGCTGGACTGCGACGGGGACCGCGCCAACGGCTGCGAGACCCCGGTCGGGCTCGAGGACTGCGAGGGCTGCGGCCTCGCGTGCGCCACCCAGTGCGTACCGAGCCCCGCCGGCGATGGACACGTCTGCGCCTGCAGCCTGGACGGCGATTGCTTCGCGGACCAGTCCTGCTGCGAGGGGCGCTGCGCTTCCCACGACGAGCCCGCCCACTGCGGCGGCTGCGGCCTGGACTGCACCTCCCTCGTCGAGCACGTCGAGCGCGCGCAGTGCGCCCTGGGCGCGTGCACCTACGACCGCTGCGCCGCCGGCTTCCTGGACTGTGACGGCGACCGCGCCGACGGCTGCGAGACGACCGTGTCCGCGGATGACTGCGGCGCCTGTGGGCACGCCTGCGGGCCGGACGCAACCTGCGCAGATCCCACCGGCGATCCGGCCTGCGCCTGTGTCACGCCGCACGAAGACTGCAACCAGTCGTGGCAGGACGGCTGCGAGGCCGACCTGCAGCAGGACCCCGCGCGCTGCGGACGATGCGATCGCGACTGCCAGCTCGAGCTACAGCACGCCACCGGGCCGCTGTGCGAAGCCGGGATCTGCGACTACACGAGCTGCGCTCCGGGCTACGGCGACTGCGACGCCGAGCGCAGCGACGGCTGCGAGACGCACCTGTGGCTCGTGGACGCATGCCGGGCGGCGTGCGGCGAATTCGCGATGAACTGCCTGGATCGGGTGGCCCACGTCCTGGAGGTGCGCTGCACCGGGGGCTGCGGCTACTCGGTGTGCGCGCTGGGCTACGGCGACTGCGACTCGGACCCCGCCAATGGATGCGAGGTGTCCATCTGGGTGCCGAGCGGCTGCGGCCTGTCCTGCGCCGAGAGAATCGATTGCACCCAGCAGGTGCAGAACGCCGGGGATATCGACTGCACGGCCGGCGCCTGCAGCTATGGCGCCTGCCTGGCTGGCTTCGGCGACTGCGACATGGATCGCAGCGATGGCTGCGAGCGCCCGCTATGGCTGCTACAGTCCTGCCGTGCGGACTGCTTCCTCGCGCCCGCCGATTGCACCCAGGAGATCGCCCACGCCTCCGGCGCGGACTGCAACGAGGGGGCCTGCGACTACTCCACCTGCGAGGCTGGCTACCGGGACTGCGATCTCGACCGCACGAACGGGTGCGAGGCCGACCTGTGGAGGCCCGAGGCCTGCCGGGTGTTCTGTGAAGACCCGGGCGTCGACTGCACGGCGATCGTGCTCCACGTCGCGGAGGTTCTGTGCGCCGGGGGCGGCTGCGGCTACACGGCCTGCAGCGTGGGCTACGGCGACTGCAACCAGACGCCCTGGGACGGTTGCGAGACCGGCCTGGTGGGCAACGACCAGGACTGCGGCGCGTGTGACCGCGCCTGCCTGGCCTCCCACGGGACCAACGACTGCGTGGGCATGGCCTGCGAACCGGACTGCGATCCGCTGTACGGCGACTGCGACGACGAGCCCTGGGATGGCTGCGAGACCTACCTGTTCGGCAACATCCAGGACTGCGGGGTGTGCAACCGGGCCTGCACGAACGCGCACGGCAGCACCGCCTGCGTGAGCACGAGCTGCGTACCGACCTGCAGCGGGACCTACCGCGATTGTGACGGCGAACCATGGGATGGCTGCGAGACCAACGTGCTCGACAATCCCCAGCACTGCGGCTCGTGCGATGAGATCTGCGGGGGCGGCACTTCTTACTGCTGCGGCTCGACCTGCCGGCCGACTCCCTGCTGAGCGCCGGTCGGGCGTGTCCGGATTCCGGTCACGGTGACCGGAAAATCCAGGCACGGCCCGGCGCCGGCGGCCTCCGTCCCCACCCCGGCCCCGGCCCAACCTCCCGGAATCCAAGCGCTCCCCGATCCGCCGCCCGGTTGGCCCCGACCTTGCTAGGCACCCCGGCCGACCGCCAACCGCGAACCCGAGGAGAGACCCATGCGTACCCGTGCGAGCGTTCCCCTGGCCCTCGAGCTGGCCTGCCTGCTCGGCCTGAGCCTGGCCCTGGTCGCCCCCGCCTGTGACGGCGCGAGCGACCGCCCCTGCTCCGAGCTGAACCCCTGCCTGGGCGAGCTGGCCTGCGACCCCACCGGGCATTGCGTCCCGGCGGCCACGCTCGAGATCGTCAACGCGCGCCTGGCCGACGGCGCCCTGGGGCTCGGCTACCACGACGCGCTGCGCGCCCGCGGGGGCCTGCTGCCCTACACCTACCGGCTGGTCGAGGGCCCTCCCTGGCTCTCCCTCGACCCGGCCTCGGGCGAGCTCGGCGGCACCCCGGACCAGCCCTGCAGCGAGCTGGTCACCCGCGTGTCGGTGACCGACGGCTCCTACGGCCGCGGGCGCACCACGGAGGTCGGCCTGTTGCTCAGCGTGGCCGCCTGCGTGGGCGGCCAGCTCCAGGCCTGCCACTACGCGGAGGACAACCGCTGCCTGCTGGGAGCGCAGACCTGCCCCGCGGGACAGTGGGGAGAGTGCGAGGACGGCGCGCCCTCGGTGGATCCCGGGCGCTGCGGGCCGGCCTGCGCGCCCTGCGACCCGGCCCGGTCCGATCGCTGCGCCGGGGGCCTGTGCGCCTGCGGCGACAGGCCCGCCTGCGCCGCCGGCGACAGCTGTTGCGGGGCCGAGTGCACCCGGCTCGAGGACGATCCGCGTCACTGCGGCGCCTGCGACGTGCGCTGCGCCGACAGGCTCCGCAACGTCACCCGGCCCGCGTGCCTGGACGGGGCCTGCGGCTACGAGGCCTGCCTGCCCGGGTTCCTGGACTGCGACGGGGACCGCGTCAACGGGTGCGAGACCGCCGAGGGCCTGGAGAACTGTGGCGCCTGCGAGGCGGACTGCCTGGTCGGGCTCCAGGCGGCCGAGGGCGCGCGTTGCGCCTACCTGCCCGAAGGCGGGCGGGCCTGCGACTACGAGGCCTGCGCGCCCGAGGCGCTCGACTGCGACGCGACCCGGGCGAACGGCTGCGAGACGCCGCGCTCACCCGCCGCCTGCGCGGCCTGCGGGGACGACTGCCGGGCGGCCGGCTCCGGCGGCCCGCTCTGCCTGCACGCGCAGCAGGGCGCCGCGGAGGAGTTCCGCTGCGGCTGCGCGCAGGCGGACGACTGCGGGGCGCTCGGGGGGCTGCAGCGCTGCTGCGCCGGGCGCTGCGCGGCGCTCGACGAGCCGGAGAACTGCGGCGGGTGCGGTCAGGTGTGCAGCCGGGCGAGCGGAGGCGAGCGCTGCCTGGATCCGCTCACCGGCCGCTGCGGCTGCCTGGGGGACGCGGACTGCGGACCCCTCGATCTGTGCTGCGACGAGGTGTGCGTGCCCCGCTCGGCGGACCAGTGCCTGGCCTGCGGGCAGGCCTGCACGCCGGCCGAGGGCGGTCCGCGCTGCGACCGGCTGCGCGGCGCCTGCGCCTGCGACGAGGACGGGGAGTGCAACGATCTGCCGGGCAGCCGCCAGTCCTGCGGCGCGATCGGCGCCCCCCAGGCGTGCACCTGCGGGCTCCTGGGGCACGCCTGCGCCGGCGGGCCGGAGAGCCAGTGCTGCCCGACCCTGGGAGGGGGGCTGGGCTGCGTCGACCTGACCTCGGACCCCCAGAACTGCGGGGGCTGCGGCCTGGCCTGCGGCCCGGACATGGGCTGCGTGGCCGGCGCCTGCCAGTGCAGCCAGCTCTCCGGCCCGGGCTGCCCGGCGGACGGGCCCGCGCCCCACTGCCGCGGCTTCCAGTGCGCCTGCCCGGACTTCGCGGGCGGCGTCCAGGCCTGCGCGCCCGGGCAGAGCTGCTGCGCCGGGGACGCGGGCGGCCAGGGCGGCCCCGGGGACGGGCCGGATCTGGGCTGCTGCCACGCGCCCTGCGGCCAGAACCTGCCCGGCGACTGCCGCGAGCTGCCCTGAGCCCTGGGCCGGCGCGAGGCGCTTGCGCGCCGCGCCGGGCTTTGCCATCCTCGGCTGTCCCGCCCCGGGCGGGCCCGAGGAGAGACCGATGCGCGCTGCCCTCCGCCCACCCACACCCCTCGCGCTCAACCCGATCGTCTGGCCCGCGGCGCTGGCGCTGCTCGCGCTCTGTGCCGCCTGCGCGCACGTGCCCGTGTTCCAGGCGCCGCTCGCGCCGCTCGAGGCGGACGCCTCCCTGAAGCTCGGCAGCGGGGCCACCTTCCTGGCCTCCCGCGGCTGGCGGGCCGGACTCGAGCCGGACGCGGCCGTGCTGCGGGATCCCGAGGGGGAGCTCCAGGTGGCCGTGGTGGAGGTCCAGGGCGGGGACGCCGACGACGCGCTCGAGCGCGCCTGGGCGCGCGTGTCGCCCGACTTCGACCGGCCGCCGCAGTCCCGGCTGCGCCCGCCCCCGCGCGACGGCTGGGAGGAGATCCTCCAGGTGGACTACGGCGCGCGCCCCGAGGAGCGCCGGGCGCTCGTGGCCGTGGCCCGCCGGGCGGGGACGCGCTGGTTCGTGGTGCTCATGGACGGCCCGCAGGCCGCGCTCGACCGGCGCGGGGCCCAGGCGCTGACCGTGCTGACGAGCCTGCGGGCGCCCGGGGTCGAGGAGGAGAGCTTCGCCGGCCGCGCGGCCCGCCCGCTCGAGGGCGAGCGGCTCATGGCCTTCGAGGCCTTCCTGGTCGAGGCCATGCGCCAGGCCGAGGTGCCCGGCCTGAGCGTGGCCCTGGTGGACGGCCGGGGTGTGCGCTGGGTCCGGGGCCTGGGGGTGCGCCGCCTCGGCGAGCCCGCGCCGGTCACGCCCGAGACCCGCTTCCTGATCGGCTCCACCACCAAGGCGCTCACCACGCTGCTGATGGCCGCGGCGGTGGACGCGGGCGCCTTCGGCTGGGACACGCCCGCCGTCCAGGTGCTGCCCGGCTTCGCCCTGGGGGACGCGGACACCACGGCCCGGGTGCGCGTGCGCGACACGGTGTGCGCCTGCACCGGGCTGCCGCGCCAGGACCTCGAGTTCCTGTTCGAGTGGCGGGACAGCACGCCCGAGTCGCGCCTGGAAGGCCTGGCCGGCATGCGGCCCACCACCGGCCTGGGCGAGACCTTCCAGTACTCGAACACCCTGGTGGCCGCCGGCGGCTACCTGGCCGCCCACGCGCTGCTGCCCGGGCTGCCGCTCGGCGAGGCGTACGACCGGGCCATGGCCGAGCGGGTGTTCGGCCCGCTGGGCATGGCGAGCACCACCTTCGACTTCGACGCGGTCGCGGGGCTCGAGCACGCCGCGCCCCACGCGCCCGATCTCGCCCTGCGGCTCCACCCGCAGGCGCTGGAGCAGGAGCGCGGGGTGGGGTCCGTGCGCCCGGCCGGCGCGGCCTGGTCCACGGCCGGCGATCTCGGGCGCTACGCCAGCCTGGAGCTCGGCCGGGGGGCGCTGCCGGACGGCGCCCGGGTGGTCTCCGCGGCGGCGCTGCTGGCCCGCCGCGAGCCCCAGGTGCGCATCACCGAGCGGTTGAGCTACGGCCTGGGGCTGTTCGTCGAGGACGATCACGGGGTCCGGCTCGTGCACCACGGCGGCAACAACCTGGGCTTCACCTCGGATCTGTTCCTGCTGCCCGAGCACGGCCTGGGGCTGGTGCTGCTGACCAACGCGGGTGGGGCCAACGCCTTCCGCGCCGCCGTGCGGCGGCGCTTCCTGGAGCTCGTGTTCGACGGCCGGGAGCTGGCCCTGGCCAGCCTGGCGGAGCGGCTCCGGGCGACGCGCGAGGAGTCGCGGAAGGCGCGCGCCGGGCTCCGGCAGACCTTCGGCCCGGACGAGGCCCGGCCGCTCGAGGGGCGCTACCGGGCCGCGGGGCTGGGCGCGCTCACCCTCCGGCTGGAGGGCCAGGCGCTGTGGGCGGACGCGGGCGAGTGGCGCAGCCGGCTGGCCGAGCGGCCGCGCCGGCAGGGCCCGCGCTTGCTGGTGCTCACCGATCCCCCGCTGGCCGGGCTCGAGCTGCTGGCCGAGGCCCGGGAGGGCGGCGCGCGCCTGCGCCTGCCCTACCTGCAGCACGAGTACGTCTTCGAGCGCGAGTGAGCGCGGAGGAGGAACCGTGAGCATCGACATCAAGAAGCTCCAGGTGGTGCGCCGTTTCGCTGGGCCGCCGCCGCCCCGGCCGGTCGAGGTGCGGCGCTCGACCCCGGCCGACTTCCCCGGGGTCGACGGCGACCAGCTCGCCGTGGCCGAGCTGCTCTCGAGCCCGCTGCTGCTGGGACCTCCTCTGTGCGCGGAGCTGGTGGCCTTCGCCCGGCACGTGTTCCCGCCCGAGGAGGCCGCGCTCGCCCGGCACCTGAGGCCGCTGCGGGCGGTGCCCGCGCGCGAGGTGGCCCGGGCGGCGCACCGGCCGCTCGAGGAGGTGATCGCGGTGCTCGATCGCCTGGCGCGCGGCAAGCGGGCCATCCACCGCGAGGGCCACGGGGAGCGGAAGGCCTACCGGCTCATCCCCATCATGCCCGGCATGTTCGAGCTGATCATGACCGGCCAGGCGCCCGACACGCTCAGCCCCTGGCACCGCGGCTTCCTCGAGCGCATGGACGCCCTGTACCAGACGGGCTACCTGTCGGCCTACTGGAAGAAGCGCACCGGGTTCATCCGCTACATGCCCGTGGGCCGGCTGGCGCTCACCCACCCGCTGGCGCTGCCCTCCGACCAGCTCGAGGTGGTGGCGGATCGCTACCAGGACTTCGCCGTGGGCCACTGCCAGTGCCGCATGTCCGCCAAGGTGGCCGGCCGGGGCTGCGCCAAGCCCAGCCTGGTGTGCTCGGCCATGGGCGAGTGGGCCAAGGGGGCGGTGAAGCTCGGCATGCAGAGCATCTCCCGCCAGGCCTACCTCGAGCTGAAGCGAGAGGCCGAGGGCCACGGGCTGGTGACCTTCATCATGAACGTGGAGGGGCTGCCCGGCCAGGCCTCCTGCTCCTGCTGCGGCTGCTGCTGCTACATCATGCGCATGGTGAGCGAGTACGACGTGCCGGCGGGGATCGCGGCGCCCCACTTCCAGCCGGAGTTCGAGCGCGGGAGGTGCAGCTGGTGCGGGGCCTGCGCGCGCGCCTGCCCCATGGGGGCGCTGGTGGTGGACACGCAGGCGAAGAGCGGCTACGCGCTCCCGCACCGCTGCATCGGCTGCGGGCTGTGCACCGTGGCCTGCAAGCAGCAGGCGATCCGCATGTCCCCGGTGCCCGACTACCGCCTGCCACCCGACTCCTGGTTCGCCTGCCTGACCCGCTCGGCGCGGGGCGTGGCGGAGAACGCGCTGGGCGTCTACCTCGACCGGCTGCTGAAGCGCTGACCCGGCCCGCGAGGCAGGACCCGACCGATCCGGCTCAGCCGCCCCAGGCGGCCCGCAGCTCGTCGAGGTTCTTCTGCATCCGCGCATCCCGCGCCTTCTGCAGCGCCGCCCGTGTGGTCTCCCGCAGCGCGCGCACCTTCGCGATGCCGCAGCGGTTCCGGTCGGCCTCGAGCTTCCTGGAGGCGGCCGCCACCTGTTTGGCCGTGGAGTTGATGTTGTCGGCGACTCGGCTGTACCGCAGCACCGCGTTGTCCTCGCAGCCGCGGGCCTCGGCGGCCTTCTTGCGATAGGCCGAGGCCAGCTTCTGCTCTTCTGGGCCCTCCGCGCCGTCGAGCAGCCGCTGCAGCGGAGCCCAGGACGAGCGCACGCTCGTCGGGAGCACGGGTCCACCCGCGGGGGGTGCGGCGTCGAGCGTCCCGGCCTGGACGACGCCCTTCGAGACGGGCATGACCGTCTTCAACCCGCCGTCGATGGCGTAGATCGTCCCGTCGAGCGCGAGGTAGGTCAAGGTGTTCCAGCCGAGCCGCAGCAGTGGTTCGCCCGTCTTCACCCCGGGGATCTCGGGCGCCACGTCGTCGTCCTCGGAGTTTCCGCCGTATCCCTTCCGGGCCGGCATGTCTCTCTTTGAATAGACGAACAGGGCCCTGGGAGCCTTGCGGAGCACCTCGGTGCGCAGCGCCAGGTCCGACTCGAGCTGCTTCAGCTGCAGCGCCGGGACCCAGGCCTGGATGCTCCGTTCGGCGAGCGGGACATCACCGGCAGGCGCCACGGCCAAGCTGAGGAAGGGATCGGCGGACACGGGGCGCACGACGATCTGGCGTTTCACTCCGCCCTGGAAGGCGACGTCGTAGCCTCGATCCTCGTACCCGATGTAGGGTTCCACCCGGTACCGGCCCGCCGGGAAGTCGAGGACCGTCGTGTAAGAGCCGAAGCAGCCGTTGAACCGGGGCTCGCCGAGAGGCTCACCAGCCTCGGTGGTGACCCGCAGGCCGATGAGCGCAGGCTCGACGCCGATCATCCACCCCTTGACCGCCTCCTTGAACTCGACGGTGAAGGGCGGCAGCACTGCGTCGCCCTTGCACTTCCGAGGATCCTTCACGGCCTTGCCGAACTCGAGAGCGCGGATGGTGCCGCCCGGGGTCGGCGCGATGGCCTCCGGCCCGGCCGGTTCGGCAGACGCGGACAGGGGCGCACCTGCCAGGCCGGCCATGCAGAAGCACATGGCCATCGGTCCAGCCAGGGTACGTTTCGAGCCGATCATCATGACCTCCTTGAGAAGATGTGGACACAGGCCACGGTTGCTACCCCTCGGCAGCGCATCCAGGCCAACCAGGCCATCGACGGAAACCCAGGCGGGATTCCCCCCCGGGCCGGCGACGGGGCGCCGGTCGAAGGTCCGGGCCATGGTGTGGGAACCAGGGTCCAGGCTCAGCGGCCAGGTGCGGCCGGCTCGTGGCTGCCGTCGGGGCGCAGCACGAGCTCCTCGAGGAGCTGCCCGTCGATGGCGCGCGCGCGCACCCGGGCCTCGTCCTGGCCGAGCTCCACGATGGTCGCGTGGTGCACGCAGCGCTGCACCCGCGCCTCGGGCAGATCGTCGTCGCAGCGGGCCTGGTCGTCCAGCCCGCCCCCGCCGCCGCCGGTGGTGATGGCGAGCAGCCCCTCGAAGTCGAAGCGCTCGTAGCAGTGGATGTGCCCGGCGAAGTAGGCCTGGAAGCCGTTCGCCCGCAGGAGCGGCAGCACGTACTCCTTCACCGCGGACTCGGGCATGCCGTACTCGTGCCCGTCCTCGTAGCAGTTGGAGGCGGGCGGGTAGTGGGCGAAGGCGAAGCGCCAGCGGGCGCGCCGGGCGGCCTCGCTGGCGGCCTGCTCCTGGAGCCAGACCCACAGCGGCGGGGCCGACCCCTCGGCCAGGGGGAAGAAGAAGTCGAAGTGATCGAGGGTGTCGTCGAACACCAGGAAGAAGGCGTCCCCGTAGGTGAAGCTGTAGCTGGTCTCGGCCTGGGGCACGCCCGGGTCCTCGGGGAAGATGTTGTAGTCGCGGAAGGCCGCCACCTCGAAGTCCTTGCGATCGTGGTTGCCCACCGCGGCGTAGCGCGGCCGCACCTGGGCGAACCTGCGGGCCGGATCGAAGAAGCGCTCCTTGTACTGCGCCCGGATCGAGCCGTCGCTGACCGTGTCGCCCGCCACCACGGCCAGGGACACCCCCTCGGCCACGAGCTGGTCGACCACCTGGCGGTGGGTGTCGGGGTTGTCCTGGCAGTCCGCGTACACCCCGAAACGGAAGTCCGTGCCCGGGGGCGGGGCGGCGTCGAGGGTGAGATCGCCGCTGCACACCCCGGCGCTGCAGGCCCGGTAGTGGTAGCGCCGTCCGGGCGAGAGCCCCTCGAGCACCACCTGGTGCAGGCTGCCCTCGGCGCCCACGGCCACCCGCCCGTGGTCCGCGTCCGGCCCCCACTCCACCCGCGTGTCGCCCGCGATCAGGGTCTCCCAGCCGATGGCCGCGCGGGTCTGGGTGGCGTGCCCGAGGTACGGGCCGACGTGGAAGGTGGTGTCCGCGGGCAGGAAGGCTGGCTCCGGGGGCACGAAGCCCCCCTGGCCGCAACCGCCGGCCACCGCCAGCAGGAGCATCGGGCCGAGCGTGGCGTGGGTTCGCATGGGTCCATTTGACCCGAGGCCGGCTCCGGGGGCAAGCTCCGGCCCGGAACCCGCTTCTCCCTGGAGGCTGTGCCGTGAGCGATCTCTCCGAGGTGATCACCGACGTCCTCCCGACCCAGCCGCTGTCGGTGGTGCCGTCGATCGAGATGGCCGTGGTGGCGGCCGCGGCGCTGGCGATCGTGTTCTACCGCCTCAAGCAGCCGGCGCTGCTGGCCTACATCGCCGCCGGCCTGGTGCTGGGGCTGGTGGCCAAGCCCATGCTGGGTGGCTCGCTGGGCGAGATGGAGGAGATCTCCCACCTGGGCCTGGTGTTCCTGCTGTTCATCATCGGGGTGGAGCTCGATCTGAAGGGCATCCTCAAGCTCGGGCCGCGGGTGGCCGCGGCGGTCATGCTGCAGGCGCCCATCACCATCGGGGCCGTGTGGGGGCTGCAGCTCCTGCTCGACGCGCTGGGGCTCACCCTGTTCGGCCTGGCCACCCGGCCCGCGGGCTTCTTCATCTTCGCCGTGGCGGTCAGCCTGTCGAGCACGGCGGTGGTGGTGAAACTGCTCGGCGACCGCTTCGATCTCGGCTCGCAGGCCGGCCGCATCACGGTGCTGACCCTCATCGCCCAGGACATCTGGGCGGTCCTGTCGCTCACCTTCGTCACCTCCCAGGGCGAGGGCTCGCGCTCCGGGGTGCTGGGCGTGGTGATCATGCTGGGCGGCGCGGCCGCGGCGGTGGCCGCCCTGTGGCTGGTCGCGCACCACCTGCTCACCCGGCTGATGCGCATGCTGTCCCGCTCGCCCGACATGGTGGCCATGGCCGCGCTGGGCTGGTGCTTCGTGGGCGCGGGGGCCATGTCGCTGGCCGGGCTGTCGGCCGAGATGGGCGCGCTCATCGCCGGCCTGACGCTCGGCAGCCTGCCCATCGCGGCGGAGCTGCTGGCCAAGGTGTCGGCGCTGCGGGACTTCTTCATGGCGCTGTTCTTCGTGGCGCTCGGCATGAGCCTGCCGCTGCCGACCCTGGAGGTGCTGGGCGCGGCCCTGGCGCTCATCGGCATCCTGCTGCTCTCGCGCCTGGTGCTCTTCTCGCCCCTGCTCCTCGCCGCCCGGCTGGGGCCGGCGGTCAGCTTCGCCAGCGCCATCAACCTGGCGCAGCTCTCGGAGTTCTCGCTGCTCTTGCTGCCCATCGGGGTGGCCCAGGGCGCGCTCACCAGCCAGGACGCCGCCACGGTGTCCTACGCGCTCATGCTGTCGGTGGTGCTCAGCACCTACGGCATCAAGTACAACTACCCGCTGGCCTTCGCGCTCACCCGGCTGCTGCGGCTGAAGCGCGCGGCCGGCGATGGGCCCGCGCCGCAGCCCGCCGCGGCGGGCGGGGAGCACGGGCACGCCAGCGCCGAGGTGGTCATGCTGGGCTACTTCCGCAACGCCGAGTCGCTGGCGGAGCGCCTGGCGGGGGCGGCCCCGGATCTCCTGGCGCGCATCCTGGTGGTCGACTACAACCTCAAGAACCACCCGGCCATCCAGGCTCAGGGGCTCAAGGTGGTCTACGGCGACATCTCCAACCCCGAGACGCTGCGGCACCACGGCATCCAGGGCGCGCGGGTGGTGCTGTCCACCGTCACCGACAACTTCCTGCGCGGCACCTCGAACCTGGAGCTGCTGAAGCAGATCAAGGGCCAGAACCCCGAGGCGCGCTTCATCGGCACGGCCATCAGCGCCGGGGAGAAGGCGGCGCTGCTGGAGGCCGGGGCCTACGCCTGCATCTCGCCCAGCGACGAGTCCGCCGCGGCCTACCTGGCCGAGCTGCGCCGGGCGCTCGCGCAGGGCGCCGACGCCTGAGCCCGCCGGCTCAGGCCTTCTTCGCGTCGCCGTCCGGGGGCTTCGGCTTGGCCGTGCTGCGCCCGTCCCAGCGGCCGAGCAGGAGATAGCTCAGCACCCCGAGCGCCACCATGCCCGCCAGGAAGGCCGGGTAAGCCCAGCGCCAGTTCTCCTGGCCGGTCATCATGGTCCACTCGGACATGCCCCCGATCCCGGCCAGCAGGGTGAGCGGCATGAAGATGGTGGTGATCATGGTGAGCCGCCGGACCACCCGGTTGGTCCGGTTGGAGACGCGCGCCATGTGGTTGTTGAGTATCGACAGGTACATCTCCATCAGGCTGGTCACCATCTCCCGGGTGAGCTCGATCACCTCGAAGAACTTGGTCAGGTGGTCGGACACGTCGCGGAAGTGGAAGATGGCCTTGTCGGAGACGTAGGGCGAGTCGCGCCGGCAGAGCTTGACCAGGATCTCCCGCTCGTGGAACAGGCTCTTGCGCAGCAGCAGCAGGCTGTGGCGGACCTCCAGCAGGGCGCGCGGGTTGAACTCGGTCGCGCTCCTGAGCACGAGCTCCTCGGCCGTGTCGATCTGCTCCTGCAGCCGCTCGATGACCGCGAGCTTGCCGTCCACGATGTGGTCGAGCAGCGCGTGCAGCAGGAAGTCGGGCCCCTGGCCCAGCCGGCCGTTGTCCCCGCGCAGCGCGTCCTGGATGGCGGCGTCGAAGCGCACCCCGCCCTGCCCGCGGCCGTGCACGCTGAGCAGGAACTTCTCCCCCAGGAAGAGATCCACCTCCTCGATCGCCAGGCCGTCGGCGGCGCCGAGGTAGGCGTTGAACAGGATGAAGGTGTGCCCGGGGAAGGCCTCCAGCTTGGGCACCTGGTCCTCGTCCAGGCAGTCCTCGATGGACAGCGGGTGGAGGCCCAGCGGCTCGGCCAGCGCCGTGAGCTGCTCCCGGGTGGGGTCGAGGTAGTCCAGCCAGACGTAGCCCGGCTCCTTCAGCGCGGCCAGCGCCTGCTCGAGGCCGGCCAGCGGCTCCGGCTTCCCGCGCGGACGGATCTGGAAGTAGCGGCAGGCGGGCATGGCCTTACTGCGGGACCTTCTCGCTCAGGAAGGCGGCGAGCTGGGCCACGGAGTCGTCGATGTGCTCAACCAGGAAGTTGCCGATGCCCGAGAAGCCGCCCCGGCCGCCGGAGGTGGCGTCGATGGTGAAATCGGCCACGGTGTTGCCGCCCTTGAGCAGCTTGACGTCGGTCAAGAGATAAGAGGCGCCCGCGCCGAAGCCCCACACCACCCGGGACGCGTTGGAGCCGGCCTCGAACTTCTTGACCACCATCTCGACCACCACCGCGCCGTCCGCGGGCGCGGCGCCCTCGGCCAGGACCTCGGCCTTGAAGCCGGCCGCCTGGACGGAGGAGGCGGCCTTGGCCGCGTAGGTGGTGCGCAGGGTCTCCCGGTTCGCGGCCACGCTGGGCGGATCGTCCGAGAAGTCGCCCGCGAACTCGGTCGCGGAGGGATCGACGGCCTTGAACACGAGCGCGTCCGCCCGGCTCAGGGCGCCCGGGGCGAGATCGGTGCGGATGATCGAGACGCCCGCGCCGCCGCAGCCGGCCGCTCCGAGTCCGCCCAGCACGAGCGCCAGCGCGACCAGCACCACCACGCGATTCTTGCCCAGCATCGGATAACTCCTTTCCCTCTGCGCCGCGCGCAGGGGCTGTCCTCGGGTCCAGGAATGCGGGCGAAGATAGCATCGAAGCCGGGAGGGCACAACCGCCGGGCGAGGGTTGGGCGCGGGGCGCGGCCCCCAGGCTCAGGCGGTGATCTGCTGCTCGTGGAAGGAGAACAGGACGTCGCCCAGCTGGAGCTGGTCGCCCGTGTGCAGCACGGCCGAGTGCACCCGCACGCCGTTCAGGCACACCCCGTTGCGGCTGCCGAGATCCTGGATGGTGAACCCGCCCGGGGCGAGCTCGATGCAGGCGTGGTGCTGGGACACGCTGGGGTCGGGCAGGCGCAGGTCGACGTCCTGGGCCCGGCCGATCACCACCCGCTTGGCCGGGATGGTGAACTCGCGCGGGGCGTCCAGCCCCTCGACCAGGGTGAGCAGGGCGATGCGCTCCAGGCGGGAGGGCGACCGCGGGGCCTCCTCGTGGTCCACCGTGGCCTCCTCGTCGTCCCAGGCGAACTTGTTGGCCATGGGCGGTCCTCCTCCCTTCCGGACCGGGCCATGCTACCCCGGACCCGGGGCCGCGGTCACGTTTCCCTCCCCCAGCCTCGATCAGAGAAATTTCTTCGAGGGAAAGCGGGAGAGGAAGCTGCAGGGAGAATGGATGGGCTCAGGGCGCGGACCGGGGGGGCTGGGTGCGGAGCCCCGGTCCATCTCACCAGAATGCATCTTCGACAATGACATCATCCTTGGTACCGGCAACGCCATCGATTCCCACATTCCTCAGTCTAATGATTATGCTCATGTCAATCCTCTGGTCTCTTGCACCGACGAGAAAAAACTCACCGTCCTTTCCGGACCTGCACCTCAGTTCGGACGAAACCTCTCCACTTCCAGCGCACAGGCTCTTCAAAAGCGTCTTCCCGCTCGGCGGCACCTTCTCCATTTTGTTCAAATGAAATAGAACCAACTTCATCGTTTCATTCAGGTAGACTGCCTCAGCATTCCAGGTATCCCTAGCCCAATACCTCCCAGCAGCAAGAATCGCCACCACGGCAAGAATGCTTCCGGCTGCAACCACCGCAACAACCGCAGTCGTTCTACTCATGGTTCTTGCCGCCTCTTCTTGCAGACTGCTGCTCCAGGTGCCATGCGATCCGTCGCCTGATCCTTCCATCCCCGAGCCTCGCGACCCGTCACCATGCCCCGATTGTCAGGCCACGGCCGCATCCAGGTCAACGCCACCCTCTCCGGCCGGTCCGACCGTCCCGGGCGTCCGGGCGGAGCGCCTGCCCGTCCGTCGGCAGACGGGTGACAGGCGATCTCAGCGTTGGAGCCATCGAGGGCGCCCCATCGGAGGCTTGGCGCAACACCCTGGCACCTGGACGGACCGCAAAGGTTTCAAATAGCCGCACCATTGAATTTCATTTAGCCGAGCATCGGACTTGCAATTAGCCGAACCCTGGATCTACACTTGGCCGGCATGGAGGCACACAAGCTCCACCCCAGGTTCGCCGCAGCCCGGCTGCTCGAGGCCCTGGCCGACACGCCCGTGGTGCTGGTCCACGGGCCTCGTCAGGCGGGCAAGACTACGCTGGCCCGTCGAACCGCGGCGCCGCTCGGCTACGCCTACGTCACCTTCGACGACGAGGTCGCCCTGGCGGCGGCCCGCGCGGATCCCGCGGGCTTCGTGGACGACCTGCCCGAGCGCGTGATCCTTGACGAGGTCCAGCGAGCGCCGGCGATCTTCACCGCCCTCAAGCGGAGCGTGGACCAAGCCCGGACGCCAGGTCGTTTCCTGCTCACCGGCTCGAGCAACGTGCTGCTCCTGCCCACACTCGCGGACTCCCTGGCGGGACGCATCGGCCTGCTGCAGCTTCACCCGCTGGCGCAGTGCGAGCTCGCCGGGCACGAGCCGGGCTTCCTCGGCGATCTCCTCCGGGGCGGTTTCAAGCTGCGCAGCGTCCCACGCCTGGGGAGATCCCTGGCCGAGCGGATCGCGGCCGGCGGCTATCCCGCGGCGCTGGCCCGGCCCGAGCCGCGCCGCCGCGCGGCCTGGTACCGCGATTACGTCGAGGCGCTCATCCAGCGGGACGTCCGCCAGCTCTCTCGGATCGCCTCGCTGGACGTCCTGCCCCGTCTGCTGGCCCTGGTCGCGGGACAGACCGGCCGGCTCGCCAACGTGAGCGATCTCTCTTCACCCTTCCAGCTCAGCCGGCCCACGATCCGGGACTACCTCACCCTGCTCGAGCGCCTGTTCCTGGTCGAGGAGCTGCCGCCCTGGCATACCAACCGGACGAGCCGGCTGGTCAAGACCCCCAAGCTGCACCTCCTCGACACCGGGGTCGCCTGCGCGCTGCTGGGCCTAGGCGCCGAGGACCTCTGGCAGGATCGTGGCGTGCTGGGTCAGCTGCTCGAGACCTTCGTGGTCCAGGAGATCCGCCGGCAGGCGAGCTGGCTCGACGAGGACTGCCGGCTCTCCCACTTCCGCGACCGGGACGGGGTCGAGGTGGACCTGGTCCTCGAGCAAGGGGTGCGGCGGCTGGCCGGGGTGGAGATCAAGGCCTCCGCCACGGTCCGGGAGGCGGACTTCCGCGGGCTGCGCAAGCTCGCTGACGCCGCGGGCGCGCGATTCGTATGCGGGGTGGTGCTCTACGACGGTGAGACCAGCGCACGATTCGGGGAGCGGCTGTTCGCCGTGCCCATCCGCCGCCTCTGGGAGCCGGGGTGAACCAATCAAGTGAACGGTGAAGGTGTCTGACCCCGGATGCAGCTCCCAGAAAACGCGAATTTGCTCCCGGCCAGGGCGGGCGGTACCATGCCTCCCCGTTCCGCACACGCAGGGAGGCGCCATGATCCGCAAGGTCGAGCTGGGACCGCCGCACGCCCGCGAGCTGTTCGCCGAGCCCGCCCCGCTGGGGCTGCTGGGGCTGGCCATCGGCTGCGCCGCGCTCACCCCCATCGCCTTCGGCTGGAGCCAGACGCCCGAGGCGCTCCGCACCGCGGCCATGTTCTGCCTGCTGTTCGGCTGCGGCGGCCAGCTCCTGGCCGGGCTCATGTCGTTCGCCAACAAGAACCTCTACGGCGGCACCCTGTTCACCGCCTTCGCCTTCAACTGGGCCATGAACTGGTGGGCGCTCGACTCCCTGGCGGGCGGCGTGAGCCCCGATCACGCGGTGCTGCTGGTGGTCGACAGCCTGTCGCTCGCCGTGTTCCTGGTGTTCACCTTCGGCTTCGGCTTCTTCGGCGGGCTGCTGTTCGCCTTCCTGGTGGACATCGATCTGCTCTACCTGTGCAAGGTGATCCAGGGGGCGCTGGGCAGCAGCGCGCTCGCCGTCCCCATCGCGGTGCTGACCGTGCTGCTCGGGCTGCTGGCGCTGTGGCTGGCGTTCGCCGCGCTCATCAACCCGGTCTCGGGCAGGCGCGTGTTCCCCGTGCCCGGGCCGCTCTTCCACGCCCCGCGCAAGGGCGGTTTCGACTGGAAGCTGCGCTACAACATCTTCGAGGTGCTCTACCAGCACTTCCGGGTGCACGCCTTCAGCCCCATGCCGGTCGAGGAGCTGACCGACCGGCTGCGGCTGCTCGGCCTGCCCCCGCCCATCCTGCCGGATCTGTGCTACCTGGCGGAGTACGGCGCGCTCGCGCTCGACACGGCGGAGGTGCCCCAGGGCGCCCCGCGCGCCGTGCGCCTGACCGCGGCCGGGATCGATCTGTACGAGCAGCTCATCCTCAAGAAGTACCAGTTCGGCTGAGCGTGCATCGCGGCGGAACGAGCGAGCGGCGCGAGCGCCGCGTAGCTGAGCAAAGCGAAGCGAAGCAGTCCCGAAGGGGATTCCTGGCTCCTAAGCTCCGTCCGGCATCCAGGCCGCATGCTCGCAGGGCGACCTCGCAGCACGGCCCGGGGGGCTGGGGGTGGAACCCCCAGAGAGGCTCCGCCAGGAGCCGCGGAGCCCCGGCAGCCACACGCCAGGTCGGCGGATCCCCGAGGAGCCTCGTGCGCCCGCAACTCCCCGCCCGCCCCACGCCCCTTGATGAGCTTCTACAGCGCCAGGGTGAGCCAGACACCGACCTCGAGGCGGGGGGCGCCGATGCTGAAGCCGTAGCGGAGCGGCTCGGGCACGAGCGGGTTCGGCGGATCCTCCATCTTGTACTCCGTCCCGTAGTGGAACTCGCCGTCCCCGCCCAGGCGCACCGCGCCGAACACCGCCACGTCCAGGTAGGTCAGCACCCGCACCTGCCAGTCGAGCCGCAGGATGCCGGTCAGGTCGTTCAGGTTGCCGATGCCGGAGAGCAGGACGGTGGTGTCGTTCCACGAGCCCGGGCCCATGAGCACCGCGTAGCCGGCGAGGTAGTGCCGCCCCAGGTAGAACGGGGTGAAGCCGCCCTCGCCCTCGAAGGCCTGGAGGAGCAGCCAGTCGTACAGCCCCTCGTCCGGGTAGCCGGCGTCGTTGAAGAAGTACTCCACCCCCAGGATCAGGCTGTCCTCGTCCGAGTACTTGAAGGAGAGCTCGGCCCCGGCGGTCACCTGCGGGATCCAGCGATCGTCGCGGCTGAGCGCGTAGGGCAGCGCCGGCGGATCCCAGACGAAGTCGCCCTTCCAGTAGGGGGTGTGGTCGTCGTACACGACCGCGGCCTCGAGCCGGAGGTCCAGCAGCCACACCCCGGCCGAGGCGTCCAGCCCCAGGCGCACGGGCTGGTCCTTGCGGTAGGCGGCCGTGGCCGCGAGCTCCACCGGCCCGAACAGGAACTCGCCCCGCAGCGCGCCGCCCAGCTCCTCGGGCGAGGAGGCCCCGTCCAGGTTGGCCACCGCGTAGAAGTTCCAGCCCAGCGACTCGACCGGGAAGTGCAACTTCAAGAGAGTCGGGCCCACCCGCTCGTCGAGGATGGCCAGCGGGTCCCGGCGCTGCTGGTTGAGGAAGTCGGTCGGGTTCCAGAAACGGCCCGAGCCCCAGCGGATGGGCTGGCGGCCGACCGTCAGGTAGACCACCTCGCCGATGTCCGCCTTGAGCCAGAGCTGGTCGAGCAGCGTGCCGAGCGCCTCCCCGGGCATCCCCTGGGCGTCCCGCCCGTCCTGGAGGGTGAAGTCGTAGGTCAGCCGGCCGCTCGCGTAGGCCCGCACGTGCTCGTTGGGCCGGGCGTCCAGGAACAGGTGCAGCAGGCTGGGGCTGGAGAGGACGTTCTCGTTCCGGGCGTGCTCGTCGGCCCAGGTGTACTGCAGGCGCAGGCTGAGCTGGCCGCCCACGGTGAGCGGATCGTCGGCCTTGGCGAGCAGGCCCGAGATCAGCCCGTCCGAGAGGGTCGGCTCGTCCAGCCGCCGGTCGCCCGAGGCCGCTCCTGAACCAGCACCCGAGCCTCCAGGCGCGACTGGCTCCATGGGCACGGGGGCCGGCGCCGCAGCCTCCCCCCCGCCGAACATGTCGGCCTCACGCGCCGCCGCATCGTCCGCCGCAGCGCCCTCCCCTGCCGCCCCACCACCCTCCTCTGCCGCCCCGGTCTCCTCGCCCTTCCCCGCAGCCTTCCCCTCAGCCGCCCCCTCAGCCGTCCCCTCTTCACCCTTTAAGAGATCCTTTTTCTTGTTTTCTTCTTCCTTCTTGTCTTCTTCCTGTTCTTCTTCGCCCGCGGCCCAGGCCGCGGGCGCAAGGATCAGGACGAGCGAGACGAGCACCGCGTGAGTCTTCATCCCTCACCCCTCAAGCCATCCAGCGATGAGCTCGGGTCCCCTCTCCCGCGGTGCGGGCGAGGGGATCTCCTCATCGGCTGCGCGCCTCCAGCCACGCCTTGGTGAAGATGTTCGCGTCCAGCGGGTTGAGATCGATCTTCTCGATCACGATGGTGGAGCGGTTGCCCTTCTCCACCTCGTCGAAGATGCGCATCTCGCGCGGGAAGTAGATGTCCGCGCCCTTGGACTGGGAGAACATGCGCTCCCACTTCGGGTAGTACGAGGTGCGCATGAGCTTCCCGCTCAGGGCGTGCTCCTGGCTCTTCAAGAGATTTCCGGTGGCCTGGTCCACCCACACGTGCATGACGGGGAAGGCCACGTCGGACTCCTGCTTGGCGTCCAGGCGGATGTGGTGGACCTTGAACTGCCCGAGCGCCTCCTCGGCCACGTAGGTGGGCACGAACTCCTCGCTCAGCCGCGATTCGTCGTAGTCCTGGCGGCGGGAGTCCGTACCGCCGATGCGCTCGCGCTCGGTGCGCCGGTCCCACTTGCCGGTGGTGGGATCGTACATGAACAGGTTCTTGTCGATGCGCAGGTAGCCCCGGCCCGCCTCGGCCTTGGGTTTCAGGAACAGCATCATCAGCTTGTCGTCCTGGTCCCGGCGGTAGATGACGAGCTGGTAGACCAGGTCGTTCTTGTCCTTCTCCTTGCGCTCCAGGAACACCATGGCCTTGTAGTCGCCGGAGTTGCGCTGGCGATCGTCCAGCTCCTTGATGACCGCCAGCGTCTGGGCCGCGTCCAGCCCGCCCGCGCGCGCGGGCCCGGCCAGGGCGAGCCAGACGAGCGCCGGGACGACGAGCAGGTTCAGTCCGCGCATGGCGTCCTCCCTCAGCCGGCGTGGTGGATGGCGGTGACCGGCTGCATGCGGGCGGCCCGCACGGCCGGGCCGAGCGCGGAGAGCGCGGTCAGCAGGGTGAAGATCGCCATGGCCCACAGCACCTGGCCGGCGGTGACCGACAGGTTCAGCACGTCCGAGAGCAGCACGACCTGGACCGCCACGGTCTCGATGTGGATGCGGGCGGCGTCCAGGCCCGCGGCCAGGCCCGCCCCCAGGGCGCCCCCCAGCAGCGTGCCCATGAGCCCCAGCAGCAGCGCCTCCACCAGGAAGAGGGTGAGCACCTGGCGGCGGCGCATGCCGATGGCCCGCACCGTGCCCACCTCGCGGGTGCGTTCCCGGACCGCGATCCACATCGAGTTGGTGATGCCGACCGCGATGATCACCATCAGGATGCCGACCAGCACGAACGACAGCGCGTCCAGGGCGGTGACGATCCACTTGAGGTACGAGACCTCGTCGCTCCACACCGTCAGATCGAGCTTCTGCCCGGTCCAGTCCTCGCCGGCCACGCGCTCGAACTTGAAGAAGAAGGGGTTCGGCTCGTGGTCCATGAGCTCGTGCCCGGCCCGCTTGAGATCCTCGCGCAGCCGGCCCATCACCAGCTCGGACTGGGCCGGATCGCGCAGGTAGATCTGGATCACGCTGCCGGTGTCCTCGCCGTACTGGTACAGGTCCTTGATGTCCTGGCGCGTCAGGAAGATCACCCAGCTCGACAGGTAGCCGAAGTCCTTGGCGATGGCCACCACCGTCACGTCCACGGTGTTGGTGCGGCCGGCCCCGGTCGGGGCGGTGATGGTGACCATGTCGCCCACCTCGACCGCCAGGCGCTTGGCCTGGCCGGCGAACAGCACGGCCGTGCGCGGCTCGGCCAGGCGGGCCAGGTCGCCCAGCACCTCGTCCCGGCCGCCCTGCTTGTACTCGCGCTCCTTGGCCAGCACCAGCGCCTCCCGCAGGCGCTCCTCCTCGCGCACGTCCACCCCGGTGGGGCTGACGTACATGTTGCTGCGATCGCTGATCACCTTGGCCCAGGCGCGGTCGCGCACCACCAGGCTCTCGGCCTCGGGCACCAGCCCGGCCACCTCCTGGCGCAGCGCGGCCAGGCCGTGCAGCACCGGCCAGGCGTCGGTGGCCTTGTTCTTGGTGAAGCCGGCCACGTTGACGTGCCCGGAGGTGACCGCCGTGGCCGAGCGGATCATGGTCTCGGTCAACCCGTGGCTGAGCGCCATGAGCAGCACCAGCAGCATGGTCACGCCGGCCAGCGCGGACACCAGCAGCGCGGTGCGCCGGCGGGCCTGCAGCAGGTTGCGGATGGCGATGGTGAGGTACAGTCCCATGGCCTACTCCCGCGGCGACATGGCCACCACCGGCTGGATGCGGGTGGCGATGGTGGCGGGGTACAGGATGGCCAGCAGGCTGACCACCACGATGGCGGCGAAGCCGGCCAGCACGTTGCCCAGCCCGGCCGCGGGGAACAGGCGCGGGCCGGCGAACAGGAAGATCAGCTCGTCGGCCGGGGCCGGGATGCCGGAGGTGCCCAGGCTGGAGACCAGCCAGTAGCCCAGAGCCGCGCCCAGCGCGCCCGAGAGCAGCCCCAGCATCAGGGTCTCGAGCAGCAGCAGCCAGCGCACGAGCGAGGCCTGGGCGCCGATGGCGCGCATGGTGCCGATCTCCATGACCCGCTCCATGGTGGCCATCACCATGGTGTTGTTGATGATGACGAGTGCCACCAGGAAGATGATGCCGATGGCGATGTACAGCACCACCCGCACCAGCACCACCACCTGGCCGATGATGCCCGAGGCGGTCTCCCAGTCCACGACCTGGACGTCGAGCCCGGCCTGGTCCAGCGCGGCCTGCACCGCGCCGCGGGCCTCCTCCAGCCGGGCGATGTCGTCCAGGATGATCGCCGCGTTGATGGCCATGCCCTGATCGAGCAGGGCCGGATCGAAGTGGCCGTTGGCCTGGGCCCGCTCGCGGCCGCCCAGCGCCACCCCGGCGAACTCGTCGAAGCCCTGCGCCTGCTCCCGCTGCTGCTCCACCGCCGCGCCGCCGCCGAACAGCTCCGCCTCGGCGGAGTCGCGGCCCACGTCCTTCAGGCCCACCTCGGCCTGGATGCCCGCCAGCTCCGCGCGCTTGTCCGCGGTCATCAGCCCGTACAGATCGCGGAAGGTCATCATGTCCATCAGGTTGTGGCCGCCGGCCAGCTCGGACTTCTCCAGCCCCTTGAAGCGGAAGGTGCCCCACACCTTCACGTTGGCCGACTTGATCATGCCGGAGCGGGTGAAGGCCCGCACGGTGAGCGTCTCGCCCACGTTGAACAGGTACAGGCGGATGCGCGGGGCGATCTCGTCGAAGAAGAACTCGTAGCGCGCGGCGAAGTTCTGGTCGTCCAGGCGCAGGAACTGCTGCACCAGCTCGTCGATGCTGCCCTGGGCGCCCGGCAGGAACGCCCGGAGCTTGGCCGCCAGCTCCTCCGCCTGGGCCGGCTCGAGCTGGAAGGTCACCCGGCGGTACTGGCGCACCATGCGCTCGACCTTGGCCCGCATCAGCGGGTCGTCGGCGAAGCGCTTGCCCTTCTCCTCGATGTCCCGGCGCCGAGCGTCGAAGCCGCGCGCCACCATGTTGCGCAGGTAGTCGTCGTAGTACTTCTGGTTGAGCAGCACCCCGCGCTCGCCCTCGGGGATCATCTGGCCAGACACGAGCTCGAACTGGCCGAAGCTCTGGGCGAAGCGCTGCACGTCGGTGCCCAGGACCTGGAGGAAGTAACCCTCGTTCTCGTCCACCAGGGGCGCGAGCTGGGTGTCCAGGTACTCGACGCCCGCGAGCGGCGCCGCCGGCAGCTCCGCCCAGAACGCGTCCCCGCGCACCCGGTCGATGATCGCCAGCTGGCGATCGATCTCCGCGTGGTTCGACAGCAGGAGCTTCCGCCGCTCGAGCTCCTCGCGCAGCAGGGTGGCCATGGCGCGGATGCGCCGGGCCACGTCGTCCACCCGGGCCTGCTCGCCCGCCTCGAGCGCCTTCCGCAGCCGCTCGATGGCGTAGTCCAGCTCGGTGGCCGTGTAGATCTCGAAGGCGTCCATGCCCATGGGGATGACCGCCCGGACCCCGGGGACCGCGCTCACCACCGCCTTCACCCGGGCGAAGTCCGGCATCACCCCCAGGTCGTCGGCGCCCATGTAGCCCGAGCCGTACAGCGCCAGCGGGTCGCGGGCGTTCTTGGAGTAGACCTGCAGGTGGCCGGCCACGCTCTGGGTGATGGAGCGGGTCATGGCCTGATCGATGCTGTCGAGCACCGAGGTGCCCAGCACCACCAGGAAGGTGCCGAACAGCATCAGGATGCCCACCAGGATGTTCTTGCCCTTGTGGGACCACAGGTTTCGCCAGGCCATCGCGGCCAGCAGCCGCAGGGTGCCCATCAGGCGCTCCCGCCGCAGGTGGCGTCGCCCTCGATGCGGCCGTCCACGATGCGCACGATGCGCCGGGCGTGCTCCATCACGCGCGGGTCGTGCGTGGAGAAGATGAAGGTGGTCTGGCGCTCGCGGTTGAGCTTCTTCATCAGCTCGATGATGGTGAGGCCGGTGGCCGTGTCGAGGTTGGCGGTCGGCTCGTCGGCCAGCACGATGTGCGGCAGGCTCACCAGCGCCCGGGCGATGGCCACCCGCTGGCGCTGGCCGCCGGACATCTCGTTCGGGCGCTGGCGGACGAGCGCGCCCAGGCCGACCAGCTCGAGCATCTCCCGGACCCGCGCCCGGCGCTCGGCCCGGGACAGCTCGCCCTGCAGCAGCAGCGGGAACTCCACGTTCTGCTCCGCGGTCAGCACCGGGATCAGGTTGAAGGTCTGGAAGATGAAGCCCAGCTTGTGCAGCCGGAGCTTGGTGCGGGCCCGGTCCTTGAGCCTGGAGGTCGGCTGGCCCTCGATCAGCACCTCGCCGGAGCTGGGCACGTCCACGCAGCCGACCATGTTCAGCAGCGTCGTCTTGCCGCTGCCGGAGGGCCCGGCCACCACGGTGAACTCGCCCTTGCCGATGCACAGGTCCATCTCGGCCAGGGCCCGCACCGTGAGCTTCCCGAGCGGGTACTCCTTGGACACCTTGCGCAGCTCCACCATGGCTTCCATCGCGTCACCTCGCTGAGGCTACCTATCCCCCTCCGCCCGCCGCAGGTTTCCCACGGAACCTGTCGCCGCACAAGCTCCCCGGCGACCGGCCCGGGCCCCGCGCCCGGACACCGCCGAGCATGCCGCGGTTCCGGTGCGGCGCGCTTGCGGACAGGTGAAGAAACGTGAAGTTCGCGGTACGCTCGAAGCGCACCATCGGCGCTATCGTCAGGGAGCCCATGAGCCTCGAGATGGGGAAGCGAAGAAAGCCGCGGCGCAGCCCAGCCTGCGACCTGCCGACCTGGAAGGAGGGCTTCGAGGGCGAGAGCCGCAGGCGCACGCGCCTGTCCGATCTCGGCGTGACCCTCGACGCGCTGCTGATCCTGCTCGTCCCCGCGTTGACCGCGGCCCTGCTCGCGGCCACACAGGCGCCGTGGATCCTGGCCAGCACCGGGTACGCGCTCCTGGCCGGGCTGCTGCTCGTGCGCCAGGAGGCCTTTCGCCGTTTCGTCTGGCGCGGCCCGTCCGACCCGTTCGCGCTGGTCCTGCGCGGCGGGCGGTTGCTGTCGTGGGGGCTGCTCGGGCTGGCATGGCTGCCGCTCTTCGCGCAGGCATCCTACCTGGCCCTGCCGGCCTGGTGGCTGGGAGGCGCCTGCCTGTACGTGCTTCGAACCTTGCGGAACCGGCGGATCCTCCGCCGCGCCACGCTCGTCACCGCGCACTACCGGGTGTTCGGACTGGAGGGCCGGCCAGGGCAGAGGCAGCGCAAGAAGCTCGGCACCTTGGCCATCTACGAGCTGCCCGCAGGCTCGCCGTTCGGCGACTTCCAGGCGGCGACCTCGGTTTCTCTCAGGCCCAGGGCCTTCCTCGGCGCCCGACTCCGGGCGCTGCTCACCGACTCCGAGCTCCGGGCGGTCATGACCCATGAGCTCGGGCACTCGCTGAGCGGAGCGGCTCTCCCCTACCAGCTCGTCTGGGCCGGCTGGCACCTGCTCGGGTTGCCACTGGTCGCCCTGCTGCTCGGGGATCTGGCGGCGCGGACCTGGCCGAACTCGACTTCCATGCTGCTGGCCTCCGCCTCCCTGGCCTGGCTGGTCTACACCTGGGTGGGCCGCCTGCTCGACCGCCGCATCGAGCAGGCGGCCGATGCGTTCGCCACGGCCCTGCCCTCGGGCGCCAGAGACCTCATCCGCGCCCTGGAGAAGCTAGCCTACCTCGACGGCTCCGAGGTGTTCCCTGGCACCCTGGAGAGGCTCGGCGCGTGCTCCCACCCGTGCATCGTCACGCGGATGCGGAAGCTCTGCGAAGCCTCCGCAGCAGGAGGAGCAGGCCGAGGGTGAGCAGCGGGAGGGCCGAGGGCGCGGCGCCAGCCTGTCCCCGTCCGCAGCCGCAGTCGCCGGCCACTTCCTCGGTGTCGTCCACGCCGCCGCCCGGGTCGTCCGCGGCGGCGTCCAGCCCCCCGTCCGGGTCCGCGTCCGCGGGCAGGCCGCCGTCCTCGTCGCCGGGGGGCTCCTCCTCCGTCGGCGGCTCTTCCTCGGCGAGCGGCTCCTCCTCGGCAAGTGGATCCTCCGCCGCCGCGGGCTCCTCCTCCGCCGCGGGCTCCTCCTCGCCCCCGTCGGGCTCGGGCGGGAAGGCGCACTCGCACCAGTCCGAGGCGTGGCCGTTCTGGGCGTCGCAGGCGAGCGGCACGTCCGGCTCCTTCGAGCAGCCTGGCTCCCCACCGAACCGGGCGGCGCACTCCATGCCGGCCGCGGCGCAGTAGGCCAGGCAGCCGGCGCCGTCGGTGAACACCCCGGCGCAGGTGGTGGGCGTGCGCACGCACACCTCCCAGCCCGGGTGGGCGGCGATCGGGTCGCACGGCCCGGGCTCCGGGCCCTGGTCGCAGGACTCCAGGGTGAAGGTGGCCTCGTCCGCGCAGTCCGACAGGGAGTCGTCCGTGCCGTCGAGCTCCAGGAAGCACGCCCCGGCGGCCGCGCAGTAGATCAGCCCCAGATCCGCCCGCGTGCAGTCGCCGGCGTGGGCCTGGTCCTCCACCTGGCGCCTCACCCCGCCGTGATCGTCGTGCAGCACGTAGTCCGCGTCGGTGGTGCGGTTGACGGTGGCCCGGTAGGAGGCCACCACCCGGTACATGCCCGCCACCGTGACGCCGGGCCGCCAGAAGGCCTTGCCGTGGCGGGTGCCGTCGTTGTCCGGCGCCTCGACGTCGTCGTGGCTCAGGTAGCGGTAGGTCCCGGCGCAGGCGTTCACGTTGCGGCTGGCCCAGTTCCAGGGGCTCTCCTCGGAGTAGCCCGAGCCCGGCCGGTCGTTGTCGACCGCGAGCTCGAGGCCGACCGGGCACTGGGCCCGGGCGGGCGCGGCGACCGCCCACGCCAGCAGGGCCGCGAATCCGCACCAGCGCCCCGGCCTCATGGTCTCCCCCGGCCCGGCCGCTCAGGCCTTGCGGTTGGACGAGGTGCGCTTCTCGGTGCCCAGCACCGCGGGGAAGTGCTCGGCGATCACCACGAGCTGGTCGCCCATGGCCAGCATGTCGCCGGCGTCGGGGTTGACCTGCATGTGGGTGCCGTCGATGTCGTGGCGCTCGAGCGCCATCAGCAGGGTCTTGTGCTGCTCCTTGAGCTCCTGGTGGACCCAGCCGACCTTGCGCCCGATCCACTCCGCCGGCACGTCGGCCTTGTAGATCTGGTTGCCCCACCGGGCGGTCAGCAGCTCGTCGAACATGCTGACGATGCCGCGCGTGCGGCTGGCCGCGGCGATGATGCGGCCGGCGTACTCGCTGGCCACCACCACCTCCTCCACCCCGGCCATGGCCAGGTGGGGCATGTTGTCGCGGTTCCTGAGCTCGACGCAGGTGAAGATCTTGTGGCTCAGCTTCTCGATGGTCAGCGCGGCCAGCACGGTGCGCGCGTCGCGGTCCTGATCCGAGCGCTGCCCGGTCTTGTCGGACAGCAGGATGGCGATGGCCGCCCGCTCGACGCCGGCCTTCTGCAGCACGTCCACCCGGGTGTAGTCGCCCTGGACGAACAGCACCCGCTCCTGGCGGATGCCGTGGGGCGCGAGATCGGGCAGCGCCTCCAGCTCGGCCACCACCACCACGGGCTTGTCGCGCCAGTGGGGGTCGGCCTGGAACTCCTCCAGCACCTGGATGGCCTCGTGGTTCCAGCCGCACATCACCACGTGGTCCTTGACGTCGTCGAGGGCCATGACCTTGACCTCCATCCCGCTCTTCATCCGGCTCATCATGGCGGCCGAGACGATGCCGGTGAACATGGCGAAGAAGCACAGGCCGCCCAGCATGATCAGGTAGGTGATGAACCGGCCGGGCGTGGTGCGCGGCGAGACGAGCTGGGGCTCGCCGGCCACGATGGTGTACATGGCCGACCAGATCGAGTCGCCCAGCGAGCCCACCTCCGGGTTCACCCCGCGCTCGACCAGGTTCATGCCGATGGCGCCGGTCAGCACCACCACCAGCACCACGGTCACCACGGTCAAGAGCTCGGTGCCGCCCTGGCGCACGGCCTGGTCCAGGAGCGCCATGCGCCGGTGGGCCATGGCGCCGGCCCGGAAGAGCCGCAGGATGCGCAGCACCCGCAGGATCCGCAGCGTGCGGACGACCGGCAGCACGGCCAGCAGATCCAGCCAGTACATGCGCAGGAAGCGCCGCCGGCTCGGCATCCCCAGGAAGCGAAGCAGCAGCTCCAGGGCGAAGAGCCCGGTGAACACGTGGCCCAGGATCTCGGCCGGCTCGAACAGCCAGTGGCTCTCCTCGACGCTCACCTCGAAGAGCAAGAGCGCCACCGAGGCCAGGATCATGACCATGACCACCGCGTCGGTCACGGGGTGGTTCATCAGCTCGTCCAGGCGCTTGCGCGACATGGGGCGCATTGTAGTCGAGCGGGCGGCGGTGCGCCAGCCCGCTGGTGATTCAGGCCGGCCCGGCCTCTACGCCTCCGCGAGGCCCTCGGCGCGAGCCGCGGCCTGCTGGCGCATGTCGAAGGACAGGAAGGTCACCTGCTCCCCGGTCAGCTCACTCAGCTCGAGCGCCGAGGCCAGGTGCACCGAGTCCGCGCCGCGCAGCCCGTGCCGCTCGGCCAGCTTGCCCGCGTCGCGGGCGATGGCCGGCCCGAGGTCGAGCAGGATGAAGGCGCCGAGGTCCCGGTCGAGCGCCCGCGCGGCCAGATCCCGCCCGGCCGCCGTGAGCCCCTTCTCGCGAGCGCGCCGGGCCAGGGCGGCGCGCGCCTCCGGGTAGGCCAGCCAGGAGGTGGCCACCCGCTCGGCCCGGTGCAGGAGCAGGCGAACCCCCGCCGAGCCCTCCTCGGCCACGTACAGCTTCACCAGCGCGCTGGTGTCCAGGTACAGGATCACGCGCGGTCCTCGAGCACGGCCGCGGCCACGCCGGGCCCGCGCACGCGAGGCGGCCTGCGGCAGCCGCGCGGCTTCCCGCCGCTCCAGGACAGCCGGCCCGCCTCGACCAGGAACGCCAGGCGCTCGGACAGCCCCAGCCCCTGGAGCGGCACCAGGAGCGCCAGTGGCTCGTGGCGGTCGGTCAGGGTGATCGTCTCGCCCCGGCGCACCCGCTCCAGCACCTTCCCGATCTGGTTCCTCAGCTCGCGGACACCCACCGGCTTGCGCATCGCCCGACCTCCAGGCGGCTCGGACCCTGTGTACACATTACCACAAAATGTAGACACAAACCAGCCATCGAGGCGCCGCGCTCAGTCGATCCCGTCCCAGCGCTCGAGGATCTCGGACAGGCTCTTCTCGCTCGAGCCCTCGAGGAGCGGCAGCGCGCGAAGCGCCTCGATCTTCGCCGCTCGGTCTCCCGGGGAGCGCACCGCCCGGTCGATGGCCTCGAGCCAGCCCCTGCAGCCGCATCGCGCGCTCAGATCTTCACCGACCCCCCAGATTCCAGAAGAAACGACGATCGACCTGGATCTCTCCCGAGATAGATGCATGTGGAATGCATGGTGGCGGCCGAGAGGGTCCGCGCGCGAGCCAAACGGGTTCCCGACATCCGGCGGTCGACTGGAGGCCAGGAGCTCCACCAGCTCACCGTTGGCGGTGATACGCTCGCCATCGACCCGCAGCCTGATCGGCAGCCGCAGGTAGCGACCGTTGAGAACGATACAGCCCTCGGGCACGACCACCTCTCGCTCCACCCTGTCGCGGAACCTCTCTAGCACTGCAGGCGCGCGTGCTGGCTCCACGAAGGTGAAAGCGCGAAGTCCACCGGGCAATGCCTCCGTGAGTAGCACCCGACCATCCCTTTTCCAGCAACCAGGTCCCTCACCGACAAACGGATGGTATGACCCGTGGGTCTCCCATCCAGCGAGGAAAGGTATCCGCCAGAGTTTGATGTTCCGCTGCGGGTCGATGCACTGGTCTTCAGGGATGGTGAACCGTGTGCCGTCAGGGACAAGTGCAACAGAGAAGGAATCCTTGGAGACTTCACGCAGGCAAGCCGGGAAACCCTCGAGAGAACCAGGAGGCTCGTGCGCCTCGTACTCGTAGTCGATCTTGCCGAAGTCGGGCCGCAGATGGACCGAGGCCGCTTCCCGCCCGCCGCCGGAGGTGGATATGGCTGACCACAAGGTCACCGTGACCAGCCGCAACTTGTCGTCCAGGCGGCCGAACTTCCAGACCTGGCTTCCGCCATCGCGGTAGCCGTACTCATCGAAAAGGGTCCAACCCAGGCGTGGAGCGTTCTCGAGGAGATACAGCGAGGCGATCTCATACTCCTCAAAAGCCTCCTCCAGTGGCTTTTCCCTGAAGGAATGGGCCACCTCGTTGTCTCTATCGAAGGCGCGGAATGCAGCCAGGCAGCTTTCCAACCCTGGAACCGCTGTCCTACCGCCTTGGGGTTCGAGGGTTCGTGCAGCCTCGGGAGGATAGACAGGAAAGCCGTGCCAGGGCTCCTCAGCCCTTACGGTTGCATGAAAGAAAGCCACCCATCCCAAGGCACCCAGGAACGCGAGGATATCCGTTCTCACGGCTTCCTCCCCACGACTGCCCCGCGGATCCTCACCTTGCCCGCCCTCAGCGCCAGCCCTCGAGGAGCGCCGAGCCCTGGGCCGCCAGCTCGCGCGCCCGGGCGTCGCTGTCCGCCTCGGTGTAGCAGCGCAGCTCCGGCGCGTTGCCCGAGGGGCGCACGTGCACCACGTCCTCGGCCCCGCCGCCGAGCGCCCGGGCGTCGAAGGTCATGCGCAGCCCGTCGAGCGCGTCCCAGGCGAGGAGCCGCCCGAAGCGCGGGCCGAACTCGGCCTCGAGCGCGGCGCGGGCGCGCGCCTCGTCTCCGCCCAGCAGGTCCCGGAGCCGCGCCGTGCTGCGCTCGACCGGGAACGCCTGCAACCGGGCCGCGTGCCCGAAGCGGGCGGGCAGCTCGCCCACCAAGGCGGACAGCGGCAGCCCGCGCTCGCGGGCGGCGGTGAGCAGCCCGAGGATGACGATCAGCGCGTCCCGGGTGGGCAGCGGCGCCAGCGTACGTCCCTGGCGCTCGACCGGGGTCTGCAGCAGGAAGCCGCCGTTCGCCTCGTAGCCCACCACCGGGCCCGCGCCCTCGGCCACGCGCCGCATGCCCTCGATCACGTAGGGCGAGCCGATGCGGGTGCGCACCACGCGGGCGAAGCGGCCCGAGCGCTCCAGGGCGGAGTTCGAGCTGACCGGGGTGACCACCGCGCGGGCGCCCAGGAACCCGGCCAGGAGCACGCCGGCCAGATCCCCGCGCAGGAAGCGGCCGCGCTCGTCGCACACCAGCGGGCGGTCCGAGTCGCCGTCGGTGGACACCAGCGCGTCCAGGCGGTGCTCCGCGCACCAGGCGTGGAAGCGGGCCTCGTCCTCCGGGCTCACGGCCTCGGTGTCCACGGCCACGAACCCCTCCGCCCGGCCGAGCGGCACGACCTCGGCGCCGAGCGCGGCCAGGACGCGCGCGAGCAGGTCGCGGCCCACGGCCGAGTGCTGCCACAGGCCGACCTTGAGCCCCCGCAGGGCGTCCGCGGGGAAGAAGCCCAGGTAGCGGGCCGCGTACCTCTCGAGCCCCGCCGGGTCCGGGTCCGGCAGGGTCGCGTGCGCGACCAGGGCGCCCGCCGCGTCGAACCAGCCCACGGGCAGCGCCACCTGGAGCGCCAGCATGTCGGCCTCGTCGGCCTTGCTGATCTCGCCCCCGCGGCGGGTGAACTTGATGCCGTTGCGATCGGCGGGGATGTGCGAGCCGGTCACCATGGCGGTGGGCGCGCCGTGCTCGAGCCCCCACAGGGCCAGCGCCGGGGAGGGCAGCGCGCCCAGGAACACCGGCCGGAGCCCCCGGGCGTTCGCGGCCGAGACCAGCGCCGCCGCGATGCGCGGGCTGGAGGGGCGCAGATCCATGCCCAGCCCGAGGACCTGGGCCAGCCCGGACTCCCCCTCCCCGCCCACGAGCTGCAGGAAGGCGTCCGCGTAGGCGAAGCACAGCCTGTCGGTCAGGGCCGCGACCGGCCCGCGCGCCCCGCTGGTGCCGAACTGCACCCCGGATTCAGCCGCCAGCGCGCCCAGCAAGACCTGTCCCTCGGGCATCGTGGTCCTCCTCGGCGGCCGAGTATATCAAGCCCGGGCAGGACAGGGGTGAAGCATTGAGGCGACAGTCGGCGGACGATTTCTCGACGTTTCTGCGGACCAGACGTCGCCCTTTCGCTTCCATGTCTCGCAACACACTGAAAAACAAAGATTCACCAGTTTCGCCGGGAGCGCAAAAACTGGCATTCCATTTGCTTTCTGATGTATTGAACGTCTCCCGGAGGGACGAGATGCACCCGAGAGCCAGCCATCGACCCGCCCCCAGCCAGGACGCGTGGCTCATCCGGGTGGAGATCGATCGGGCCGGGTGCCGCTGCGGAGACGAGGTGTTCACCCAGCCCGAGGTGGTGATCGGACGCGACCCGGCCAGCGACCTGATGCTGTGGTGCACGCTGGTCTCCCGTCGCCACGCCCGGATCCTGCGCTCCGGACGCTCCCTGGCCATCGAGGACCTGGGCTCGCACAACGGCGTCCTGGTGAACGGGGAGCGGGTCCAGTGGGCGCTGCTCCGCCCCGGGGACCTGGTCACCGTGGGGACCTTCGGCCTGCGGGTCAGCCTGGTCGCGTGCTCCGCCCGGCGACCCGGCCTGGAGCCAGGCACGGACGACGAGGTCACCGAGGAGACCACCGAGGAGTGGGGCCGGCTCCTGCGCAGGCCGCGCCAGCTCCGCGACCCTACGTGAGCCAGCAGATCAGCGGCACGCCCGCGGCCAGCACCACCACGGTCGAGACCAGCCCGAACTTCAGGTACTCCCAGAAGCCGAGCGCGTAGTGGGCCTTGGCCTGCTCGGCCACGATGATGTTGGCCACCGAGCCGAGCAGCGTCAGGTTCCCGGCCACGGTGGTCACGAAGGCGAGCAGCACCCAGCCGCGCTCGGGCGAGCCCAGGCTCGGGAGCGCCGGTCCGGTCAGGAGCACCATGGGCACGTTGGAGACCAGGTTCGAGCCCGCGGTCATGAAGGCGGTGAAGCCCGCCAGCCCGCCGGCCTCGTGGAGCTGGAAGTAGGGCGCGGCCCAGCGCCAGGCCTCCTCCACCAGCCCGGTCTTGGCCAGCCCGGCCACCACGATGAACAGCCCGGCGAAGAACACGAGCAGCGTCCACTCCACGCGCTGGAACACCTCGCGCGGCTCGCGGCGTTCGGCCAGCATGAGCAGCATGGCCCCGGCCAGCGCGGTGTAGCCCAGGTGCAGCCCGAGCAGGAACCCGGCCGCCACCCCGCAGGCCACGATCGCGGGCAGCGGAGAGCCGAGCCGGGGCACCAGTTCGGGCGGACCGCCGTGCTCCGCGGGGAAGGCCGCGGGCAGGCGCTTCCGGTAGAAGAGCCACAGCAGCGCCGCGTTGAGCACCAACCCGACCAGGGCGGCCGGGCCGGCCTCCAGCAGGAAGGGGGTGAAGCCCACCCCGCTCATCGAGCCGATGATCATGTTCTGCGGGTTGCCCACCAGAGTGGCGGCGCTGCCGATGTTGGCCGAGGTGGCGAGCGCGATCAGGTAGGGGCCCATGGGCAGCTCGAAGTGCAGGCACACGGCCACCACCAGCGGGGTGAGCATGACGCACACCGTGTCGTTGACCAGGAAGGCCGACAGCCCCCCCGACACCCCCACCAGCAGGAACAGGAGCCCGAGCGGGCTGCGGCCCGCCCGGCGCAGGAACCCGGCCAGGGCCGCGAAGGCGCCCGAGCGCTCGAGGTAGGCCGCGATGACCATGGTGGCGAAGAGCAAGAGCAACGTGTCCCCGTCGATGGCGTGGTAGCTCTCCTGGGGCGTGAGCACGCCCGCCACCACCATCAGGGTCGCGCCGAGCAGCGCGCCGGCCGGCCGGCCGAGGGGCAGCAGCCGCAGCTTGCGGCTGGCGATCAGCGCGTAGGTCAGCAGGAAGATCAGGACGGCCAGGGTGCGCATGCGCCTCCGTGACTACTCCCGACGACTGCTTCCGTCAATCTCCGCAAGCCATTGACCGCCCACGCGCCGCGCGGGCAGAATGCGCGGAGCGCCCGGACGAGGAGCCTGGAGGGAGATCCCATGAACGCGAGCTGGAGGTGGACCTGGTCGTACGTCTTGGCCCTTTGCGCCGCCTGCCAGGGCTGTGATCCGGCCGACCGGATGCCGCTGCTGTGCGATACCACGGAGGACTGCGCCCCCGGCTGGACCTGCCTCCAGTCGCGCTGCGTGTTCGTCGAGTGCGAGCAGGACGCGGATTGCGGCGCGGACGAGCGCTGCGTGGGCTTCACCTGCCAGGCGGAGCAGCCGTGCACCGGCGACGGCGACTGCCCCGGCGGCGCGCGCTGCGTCCAGGCCATCTGCACCTGCGTGTCCCACGATCGCCAGGCCTGCCAGGGCGACGAGGTGTGGTGGTACGACTCCTGCGGCCAGGCGGAGTCCCTGGTCGCAGCCTGCCCCGAGGGGTGCACGGACGGCCAGTGCGACGGCTGCACGCCGGACTGCGGCGCGCGCGAGTGCGGCCCGGATCCGGTCTGCGCGCAGAGCTGCGGCGGGTGCCAGGCTGGCGAGGAGTGCAGCCCGATGGGCCAGTGCCAGGCGGTGTGCGTGCCCGACTGCACCGGCCTCGCGTGCGGCCCCGACCCGGTCTGCGGCCAGAGCTGCGGCGCGTGCCTGGCGGGTGAGGAGTGCAGCCCCGCGGGACAGTGCCAGCCGGCCTGCGTGCCCGACTGCGCCGGCCTCGCGTGCGGCCCCGACCCGGTCTGCGGCCAGAGCTGCGGCCAGTGCCCCGCCGGGGAGAGCTGCAACCTGACGGGTCAGTGCTCGGCCGGCTGCCCGCTGGGAGAGGTCCGCTGCACCCAGGACGGCTTCGGTTTCCAGGCCTGCGGGCCCGACCCGCAGGACTCCACGCGCAACTCCTGGGGCCCGCGCGTGCCCTGTCCGCCCGACGTGGCCTGCGAGGAGCCGGGCGGTCGGTGCCAGCTCGAGGGCTGCCTCCAGGCGGAGGTCGTGCTGCTGCTCGACCGCTCCTCCAGCATGACCGCCTCGGGGGCCTGGGACTGGGTCCAGCCGGCGTTCCTGGAGGCCATCGGCCAGCGCGCCGCGGTGAACGCGCTCGGCTTTCGCGAGTTCCCCGGCCCGGGCGGCGGCTGCTCGACGGGCGTCGTCCTGGCCCCGGCCCTGGACAGCGCCTCGGCCATCGCCCAGGCCATCCACGAGCCCACCGCCGACTCGGCCACCCCGCTGGCCGCGGCGCTGCGCGGCTTCCTGGACCGCTACGGGGACCCGAACCCGGGCCAGGCCGTGGTGCTGCTGACCGACGGGGCCGAGACCTGCGACACGCCCCTGGAGGCGATCTCCGCGGCCGCCGAACTGCTCCGGGCCGGCGTACGGGTGTACGCCATCGGCGTCACCACCAGCGCCGACCTCACCTTGCTCGACCAGCTGGCCGCGGCCGGCGGCACGGGCCAGGCGCGCCTGGTGCGCAACGCCGGCGAGCTCGTCCAGGCCATCGAGGCCGCCTTCGACGCCCTCGAGGCCTGCTTGTGCCTGGCCGGCGCCGAGCGTTGCCTGGCGGGCACCCAGTTCCAGTGCGCCCCGGACGAGCGCTCCTGGCAGCCGGTGCTCGCGTGCGAGCAGGGCTGCCTGGACGACCGGCACTGCCGCGGCGCGATGGTCGCGGTGCCCGCGGGCCCGGTGCTGATGGGCAGCGATCCGGGCATCGGGGACGCGGACGAGCAACCCCAGCGCACGGTCCAGGTGAGCGCCTTCGAGCTCGATCTGCTCGAGGTGACCAACGCGGAATACCAATCCTGCGTCCAGGCGGGGGCCTGCAGCCCGCCCGCGGACACCGCCTCGCGCACCCGCCAGGACTACTACGCGGCGGAGGCCTTCGCCGACTTCCCGGTGATCCACGTCGGCTGGCTCCAGGCCAAGCAGTTCTGCCTGTGGGCCGGCAAGCGCCTGCCCTCCGAGGCTGAGTGGGAGCGGGCCGCGCGCGGTGACGCGCCCGACGAGCGCACCTACCCCTGGGGCGAGGCGTCTCCGACCTGCGCGCTCGCGACCTACGCCGCGTGCGCCAGCGACACAGAGGCGGTCGGCAGCCACCCTGAAGGCCGATCGCCGTTCGGCGTCCACGACATGGCCGGCAACGTGTACGAATGGCTCGAGGACTGGTACCAGGACGTCTACGATCCGGCCGGGCTCGACGATCCGCTCGGCCCGGACACTGGCTCGCTGCGGGTGGCCCGCGGTGGGGCCTGGAACAGCGACCCGCTCTACATCCGGGTGGCCAACCGGGCGGCGCGCGACCCTGCCGAGATCGAGGACAACCGCGGCGTGCGCTGTGCGCGGAGCCCGGCCGCCGCCGACCACGACCGGGACGGGCTGAGCCCGCATGCCGGCGACTGCGACGACGGCGATCCCGCGACCCACCCGGGCGCCGGCGAGGTCTGCCTGGACGGACTGGACAACGACTGCGACGGCGAGACCGACACCGACTGTGTCGGCCCGCTGGTGCTGGAGAACGCGACCGACCTGCCCATCCCGGACACCAGCACCTGGGTGTCCTCCACCCTGGTGTCCCAGGACGACCGCGTGCTCGCTGGGGCACGCGTGTACCTCGAGGTGGTGCACCCCTACGTGGGCGACCTGCAGATCGAGCTGCGCCACCCGGACGGCACCGTGGTGAGCCTGTGGAACAACGCGGGCGCGGAGGCCGACGACATCTACCGGGAGTTCGACCTGCCCAGCCTGGTCGGCAAGCCCGCCCTGGGCACCTGGACCCTTCGCCTCATCGACACCGCCACGCCGGACGCCGGCACCCTCGATCTGTGGCGGCTGACCTTGGAGTGAGCCCCCTCAGCGTCCCGGGACCGGAGTGGCCGGATCGCCCAGCAGGTGGTAGGCGCGCGCCATGTCTCGCTCCGCGGGCGAGCCCGCGGCCAGGCTGGCCAGGGCGGCCTGGAACACCTGTCCCAGGCTGCCCGCGCGCTCGCGCGCCAGCCCGCAGGCCAGCGCGAGCGACAGCCTGCGCAGCGCGGACGGATCGCTCAGGGTCGCGGCCGCGGTGGCCGCCAGCGCGCCCCCCGCGGGGTTGCGCACGAAGCCCCAGGCCAGCGACTCGGCCCAGGGCCCGACGAAGGCCCCGTCGAAGCAGGTGAAGGACAGCAGCACGAAGGGCCGCGCGTTGCGCAGGCCCGCAGCCAGCGCGAGATCGGCCATCATCGGGCTCGAGGACCAGCCCGACAGGAAGGCGTGCCCGAAGTACAGCAGCGCGTCCAGGCCGGCCTCCGCCTCCGCCGCCAGGGCGGCCCGGGGCTCGGCCAGGCCGGACTTGAACACCTTGACCGGCGTGGCCCCGTCCGGGCCGCACTCCCGCCACAGCTCCCAGGCCAGTGCCTGGTACAGCTCGGTGGGCTCGCTCGCGCCGGGCTCCCGGTCGTCGGCGGCGAGCCCCCAGCGCCCGGTGGGCGCGCTGGCCCCGGACAGGGCGCGCTCGAGCTTGTCCACAAGCGCCTCGGCCTCAGCCAGGCTCTGCACCGGCAGTCGGCCGAGCGCCAGGCGCGGGCTGACCCCGTCCGGACCGGCCGCGTACCAGCCGTCGCTCGGGGACTCGTAGCCGAAGGCCCCCAGCCGGGCGAACGGCGCGGGCAGGAAGTCGGGCGGGCTGCCGTCCAGGAAGCCACGCGGATCCACGGTGGCGCCGCCGAGCAGCAGGGCGTAGCGCGGCGCGCGCGACCAGGACGTGAGGGCCGTGTCGAGCAGCACGCGGATGCCCTCCGGACCGGGCCGGCCGAAGGAGAAGCAGTCGTAGGCCTCCCGGGTGGTCACCACCCTCACCGCCAGCCCGCGGGCGGCGTGCAGCCCGGCCAGGCGCTGGGCCGCCGCCAGGAAGTCCGGGTGGGTGATCAGCAGGTAGTCGGCGCCGAGGGCCGGATCGCGCAGCGCACAGCTCGCCGCGGGCGGCAGGGCCCCGGGGGTCCCGGCCGCGCCGCTGGCCACGGCCAGGTAGCGACGGGGCGGGGCCGCGGGGTCGCCCGGGTCCGCGAAACGCAGCACCCCCGTGCCGTCCGCGCCCGGCCCCACGGCGGCCCCGCGCAGCTCGACCGGGCGCAGCGGATCGCTCACCTCCACGAGCCGCGCCCCGGCCACGCCCAGGCCCGTCAGCTCCAGGCAGCTCCCCGGGCGGGCGCTGAGCTCGAGCACCCCGGCCACGGCGCGCAGCCGCCGCGCGTGCAGCACCCCCAGCCCGTCGGCGAACACGCCGTCCCACGCCCCGTCCGGCGGCAGCGCGAGGTCCAGGCGGTTGCCGCGCTCGGCCAGGCACCCGGCCGGGACCGGCACCACCAGCTCGCTGAGCGCGTCGCCGCCCCAGGCCGCCTCGCCCAGGTCGCAGGCACCGAGGGTGAGCAGCAGCCGGTGCGGCCCCGCACCCAGTCCGGCCACCCGCAGCGCGAGCTCGCCGGCGCCCGGCTGCAGCCCGGGCAGGTCGAACTCCAGGCTCAGCGGGTAGCCCGGGAAGGCCGAGCCCCAGAAGAACGGATCCTCTCCGGGCGCGGCCACGTAGTACTCGCGCTCCCGCTCGATCCACACCTGCTCGGTCAGCGCGCCCGCGGGCTTCGCGCAGGCGCCGTCCACGCCGCGGGCGGGCATGGCCAGGGGACGCCCGGGCGCGGCCCGCACCACCTCCAGCTCGGCGTGGCGGTCCCGCGACGGCGCGCCGACGAACACGAGCCCGTCCCCGTCGCGCAGCACCGGGACCGCGCCGCTGGCACGCGTCAGGGCGGTGTTCTGCGCGGACAGCCCGAGCGCCGCGAGCTGGGCGCCCCCGAGCCGCAGCAGGCCGGCCTGCGGCACCGCGAGCTGGGCCACCTCGCCCGAGGCCAGTCGCGGCCGCCGGACGCGCGGGGCGCGCGGGGGTTCCACGCGGGTGGCGGCGCGCGGGGACGCGAGCGAGGCGCGGCTGGCGCCTGCCACCACCGGCGGGTGCCGGTGACGCGCGCCCCCGATCTCCACGTCCTCGAGCAGGTAGGTGTCTCCGGTCCGGCCCTCGGGGTCGAGGTACCGGTAGAGCCGGCCGACGGGCGCGTCGATCAGCCCGGGCACGGGCGCCGCGGTCAGCCGCACCGGCCGGCCGCCCGGCGAGGCGCGCAGCAGGTGGAAGCCGGCGTTCCTGCGCTCGCTGGCCGTGACCCAGGTGAGCTCGACCCCGCCCGGGGCGGGCGCGGCCTGGAGCGCCAGCAGGCGGACCGCCAGGGGCTCGATGCCGTCGCCCTGGGTGCCGTCGTAGATGAGCATGCCGTCGCTGGCGTCCCCGGGCTCTGGGGAATACTCGACGTTGTTCGGGTGACCGGTCACGGCGAAGGACACCCCGAAGGTGTCCGCGCCGTGGGTCAGGCCGAGGAGCGAATAGGGGATGCCCGCCTCGAGGCGGTCGCCCGCGGCGGTGGACTGGCTGAAGGTGCCGACCAGGGCGCCGGTGCCGTCGAAGACCTGCTGCTCGGTCAGCTCGATGGCCCGATCCGCCGCGCCGTCGGTCCGCCCGTCCCCGTCGATGTCCAGGTAGAGCCACACGTCCACGTCGTGGTTGCCGATGTTGTAGTTGAAGGTATTGAAGAAGTCGACGCCCACGAAGAGGTTCCCGTCGGAGCCCGAGGCGTTGTTGTTGGTCAGGCGGAGCTCCTGGATGTCGGCGTAGGGCGGCGGGTTGTCGCCGCCGACGTCCTGGAAACCCCAGCAGTCCGCGGGCCAGTCGCCGAAGCTGCCGTCCACCACGATGTTCGCGTCGGCCGCCCCGTCGAGGGGCCAGGCCACGGCCGCCAGCAGGGACAAGGACGCGACCAGGATTCTGGACATGATCCTACCTCCGTCCCCGGGACCGACAAAGGATAGCACAGGGCGGGTAAATGCGAAACCCTCGACATTTCGCCAGCCTCTCGGCGCCGAGGTTGACCCGGAGGGCTCCCTCCGGCTAGCATTCCGCCATGGCGTCGCCGCGTTACCGCAAGACCGGGGCCATGGCTGCCCGCAAGATCCTGGACGAGGTGGTGCTGATCCCCATCCGCACCGACACCCGCGAGACGCTGGGCGCGTACCACCTGAACCGCACGGCGTCGGTGCTGTGGGAGAGCCTCGAGCGCGAGGCCAGCCTGGACGATCTGGTGACGGCCCTGTGTACCCGTTTTCAGGTAGAGGCGCCCCAGGCCCGCGCCGACGCCGAGGGTTTCGTCCAAGAGATGCTGCGGATCGGGGCGCTCGAGGCAGGGGCCGAGGCCGGCCCCGCATGACGCTCTGCCGCGAAGAGCACGCCTGGCTCGGCCGGCACCTGACGCGCAAGCTGGCCGGCGTGCGCTTCCCGCTCAGCGGCACGTTCGAGCTGACCCACCGCTGCAATTTCGGCTGCGCGCACTGCTACCTCGGCGGGCGCCGCGCGGGCGGGCCCGAGCTGCCCACGGGGGCGGTCCGCGCCCTGCTCGCGCAGCTGGCCGAGGCCGGCTGCCTCAGCCTGGCCCTGACGGGCGGCGAGCCCCTGCTGCGCGAGGACTTCGCCGAGGTGTGGACCGCGGCGCACCGGCTCGGCTTCATGCTGAGCCTGTTCACCAACGGCAGCCTGCTCGACGCGGGGACCGTGGCCCTGCTCGCCGACCACCCCCCGCGCGTGGTCGAGGTGAGCCTGTACGGCGCGGACCCGGAGAGCCAGGCCGCGGTGAGCGGGGACGGAGGGGCGTTCCGCGAGGTCCTGGCCGGGATCGACCGGCTGCTCGCCCGCGGCGTGCAGGTGGTGTTGAAGGCCGTCCTGCTCGCGCCGCTGGCCGGCAAGCTCGACGCGCTGCGCGCGCTGGGGCGAGCGCGGGGGCTCGAGGTCCGGCTGGACCCGGGGGTCAACCGGACCCTGGACCGGGACGATGGACCGACCCGGCTGCGGATCGCCGCGGCCGAGGCCGCGGACGCGGAGCTCGCCGACCCGGGCCGCTGCGCGAAGGTCCGGGCCTACGATCAGGCCTGGCAAGCGCAGCCCGTTGCAGCTCGAATCGCGCCCTGCGCCGCCGGGTTCCACGCCTTCAACCTGGGCCCGGCGGGCCAGCTCATGGCCTGCATGCTGCACCGCGTCCCCGCCTTCGACGCGGCGGGGCTCGGCTTCGCTGCGGCCTGGCGAGGGCTCGGCGCCCTGGGCCGCCTGGCGTTCGCGCCGTCCTCCATCTGCGCCACCTGCAGCCTCGGCCACCTGTGTGGCTACTGCCCCGCGGTGGAGGCGCTCGGAGAGGAACCCGAGTACCATTGCGAAGTTGCGCGCCAGCGCAAGCGCGTGCTAGAATCGGACCCGGCCGGTGGGAAATAGCCGGATTCAGGAGTCGGAACCCGGTGAAACCAGGACAGGATCAGAAGCCAGCCGAACCGTCCCACGACAGGCCCGCCGAGGGGCGTGAGGCCTACGAGCCTCCCGTCATCCGGCACGTCGAGATCGCCATCCAGGAAGCCATCATGAGCATCTGCAAGGGCGGCACGAGCGCCGGTCCCTTCGGCCCCGGATGCGGTTGCCGCGGAGGCGGGAGCTGAGCCCCAGACTCGTCCTGGGTGGATTCCAGCTCGAGCTGCAGGGGGAGGCCGTCCACCCCCTGCCCGCGCGCTTGCGCCCGTTCCAGACCCGGGGCGGCGATCCGCAGCTCACCTGCGAGGGGGAGCTCGGCCCGGTGGCCGCGCCGGGCTCCGACGGGGACGAGATCCTGGCCGACCCCGGCGGGGTGTGGGTGCTCCACCGCTGGGGCGGGGAGCTGCACCTGACCCTGCGGCTGGGCGGACCGGGCGGCAAGGCCTACCAGCGCCTGTCGCTGGGGCCAGACCTCATGGCGGCCCGGGCCAGGCTGGACCCCAGCCTGCTCCAGGACCGGCCGCCCTTCGCCCTGCGCGAGCCGCTCCTGGAGCTGTGGCTGTCCCTGCTGCTGTTCTCGGGCCACGGCCTGCTGCTCCACGCGACGGGGCTGCTCACCCCGCAGGGCGTGCTCGCCTGCGCGGGTCCCTCGGGAGCCGGCAAGAGCACGCTGGCGGGCCTGTTCGCCCAGGCCGGTGCGGGCACCCTGCTGACCGACGACCGGCTGATCCTCAGGCCCGAGGGCGAGGACTTCCGCGCCTGGGGCTCCCCCTGGCACGGCACGGCGGGCTGCGCCTCGCCCGCCTCCGGGCGGCTCGCCGGCCTGTACGTCCTGGAGAAGGCCGGGCGGGCCGAGCGCCTGCCGCTCGGCGCCGCCGAGGCGGCCATGCACCTGGCGGCCAACTGCTTCCGTGGGGCCTGGCCGCCCGAGGGCGCGCGCCACGTGCTGGAGACCTGCGCGCGGCTGGCCGAGCGCCTGCCGTGCTACCGGCTGCGGTTCACCCGGCAGCCCGCGACCCTCGCCGCGCTGGGGCTCGGGTGAGCGGCATGCAGCGCTTCTGCCTGGCGCCCGTGGACCTGGCCGAGCTGTCCCGCGAGGTGACGGGGCGGGGTGGGAGCCTCGAGGTCGAGGTGCACGGCCACAGCATGCTGCCCTCCATCGCGGACGGGGAGCGGGTGCGGCTGGGGCCGCTCGGCCAGGCGGGGCCCCGCCCCGGCCAGGTGCTGCTCGTGTGCCAGGATGGCCGCGCCTGCCTGCACCGCTACCTGGGGCAGACCGCCGGACCGCGGGGCCCGTGGCTGCTGCTGGCCGGCGACAACCAGACCGGCCCGCCCGAGCGCCTGGAGCCGGAGGCGGCGGTGGCCCGGGTGGTCGCGGTCCACCGCGGCGTCCGGCTGCTGCTCCAGCCGCGGCGGCTCCTGCGCTTGCTGCTCCGGGGGATCCTGGGAATCAATCCTTGCGTTCGCGCGCGCATCTGAGACAATACGCCTCGGCAGTCCCGACACAGGAGCGAGCATGCGCTGGTGGATTACCCCGTTCGGAGGGTTTCGTCTTCCCATATGGACGGCGGCCTGCCTGCTGGTGGTGAGCGGCCTGGCCGTCCCGGCCCTGGCCGAGGAGGCCGGCGAGGAGCCCGGGGAGGTGGAGGGCCAGGACGAGGCGCGGCGCGCCGCCAAGGACGGGGACGAGTTCAAGGACTTCGGCGAGCTGGACATCGAGAGCCTGCTGGACGTCGAGACCTCGGCCGGCCTGCGCGGGGCCGTGCGCTCCCAGCGCGACACGCCGGGCACGATCAGCGTGATCAGCCGCGAGGAGATCGAGCGCCTGGGCGCCCGCGACCTGATCGACATCCTGGCCATGGTGCCCGGCTTCCAGTTCGGCTCGGACTCGCTCGCGACCCACACCTCCGCCGTGCGCGGGCTGTGGGCGGCCGACGGGCGCAGCATGATGCTGATCGACGGCCACGATCTGGCCGAGCTGGCCTACAACGGCGCGCTGCTGGGCAACCGCATCCCGATCGAGTGGCTGGAGCGGGTGGAGGTCATCCGCGGCCCGGCCTCGCTGGCCTACGGCGGCGGCGCCGAGCTGACCGTCATCAACCTGGTCACCCGCAAGGACCCCGGCTTCCAAGTCGCCGGCGCCTACGGCCAGATGCTCCACTCCTGGGTCAAGGGCGACGCCTCGCTGGCCGACGCCTACGCCCGCCGCAGCCTGAGCTTCCAGTGGAACCAGGCCTTCCCCGAGGCGGACGGGCTCGAGGCCCACCTGGCCTTCCACATCGGCCAGGGCAACCGCTCGGACGGCTTCTACCACGACGCCTTCCCCTACCTGGACGGCCGCCCGAACCCCGACCACCGGACCCCCATGGCCGGGCAGACGGCCACGGACCCGCTCATGCTCGATCTCAGCCTGGCCTGGCGGGGGCTGGAGGTGAAGTACCTGTTCGAGCGCCACCACACCATGTTCCGCGACTCGTGGTACGGCGGCATCGACACGAGCCTGCCGGCCGATTACACCACCAGCTCGCTCATCCTGACCTACGACTGGGAGATCCTCGACGACCTGCACCTGCGCCCCAGCGCGCGCTACGTGTGGCAGAAGCCCTGGGAGACCACGGACGAGCGCGCCTGGGACTACGAGGAGGCCTGGTGGGATCTCACCATGCACCGGGTCCAGCTCCGGCTGCCGCTCGCCTGGACGCCCATCGACGGCGGGGAGTACCTGGAGCGCCTGACCGTGCTGGCCGGCCTCGAGTACGTCTACGACTGGGCCGAGGACAAGGACTTCCTGTTCATCGATCCCGACGATCCCGAGAGCGACGGCATGCCCACGGTCGAGCTGCACGACCTGGCCGCCTACGCCCAGGTGCTGGTCGATCTGAAGTGGATCAACGCCTCGGCCGGCCTGCGCTACCAGTGGCACACCCGCTCGGACCACGCCTTCGCCCCACGCGTGGCGCTGCAGAAGGCCTACGGGCCGTTCCACTTCAAGGCGCTCTACTCGCAGAGCTTCCGCTCGCCGCCCATCTACGACTTCGCCACCGAGGCCGACGTGGCGCCGGAGCGGGCCACCTCCTACGAGCTGGAGCTCGGCTACCAGCTCGTGGACTGGCTGCAGCTCACCCTCAACGGGTTCGACATCACCATCGACGGCCCGCGCTACTACGACAGCAGCCAGGGCGATCGCAGCGAGTTCCACGTGGGCACCCGCGGCTTCGAGCTCGAGCTGCGCTTCCGCCACCAGGACTGGCTGGCGGGCCTCAGCTACTCGTTCTACGACGTGGTGGGCAAGAACAACGTGGACGACTACGCCGTGCCCGGCAAGCGGCACGTGCTGCTGGGCCTGGCCCCGCACAAGATCACCGCGCACGTCGGGGTGGTGCTGGCCGAGCGCCTCAGCCTGCACACCTCCCTGTGGGTGCTGTCCGACCAGCGCTACGCGTACACCGACTACCTGTCGAACGACCCCGTCAACGATCCCGACGCGGTCCAGCGGATCGAGGAGCTGCCCTGGCAGGTGCTGTGGAACGCCCACGTGCGCTACGACGATCTGCTCGTCGACGGGCTGTGGGTGGGGCTGGGCGTGTACAACATCCTGGACCGCCCGGTGTGGTACGCGCAGGGCTACGACGCCGAGCACGCCCCGATCCCGGGCACCTCCCTCGAGGTCATGCTGCACCTGGGCTACGGGCTGGAGCTGTAGCGCAGATCCGGCCGGCGGCCCTCAGACCCCGAGCGTCATCACCGCGACCCCCGAGAGGGCCAGCACCCCGCCCGCCAGCGCGTGGGCGTAGCGCTCGAGCGGCCCGAGCGGCAGGGCCCTGAGGCCCAGCCAGCCCGCGGCCACCACGGCGAGCATGGTGCCGATGGTGGTCAGCGCGAACACGCCCGTCACCAGGCCGAGCGCGAACCAGTCGTGGGCCGCGGCCGGGAACATGAGCACCGGGATGAGCGGCTCGCAGGGCCCCAGCACGAACACGATGAACAGGATCCACACGGCCCGGCTGGCCCCGTGGGGGTGGGCGTGCGCCACCTCGTGGCCGTGCGGGTGGGCGTGGATCTCGCCGTCCGCGTGGACGTGGGCGTGGGTGTGGGGCTTGCCGCGCAGCGCCCGCCACAGCCCCCAGGCGCCGTAGGCCAGCCCGAAGGCGATCAGCGCCCAGGTGGCGATCTCGCCGCGCGTGCCCTCGACCCCCTCCAGGGAGGAGACGGCCAGGCCAGCCGCCACGCCGACGAGCCCGAGGAGCACCGACGACAGCACGTGGCCCAGGCCGCACAGCCCGGTGATGACCAGCGTCCTGCGCAGCGACCAGCGGCCCGAGCGGGCCAGCGCCAGGAAGGGCACGTAGTGGTCGGGGCCCAGGATGGTGTGGATGGAGCCGAGGCTCAGCGCGGTGATCACCAGGGCGACCAGGCTACCCTCGGACATGTCCACCTCCGGCGTCCCCCGGGCAGGGCCCCTCTTCCTACCACGGACCGGAGCGCGCGCCAACCACCCCGCCCTGCCAGGCCCCTGGAGCTCCCGCGGCGGCTGGGCTACGATCGCCCTCCGGAATGAGCGCGCTCCGCGTCCTGCACCTCACCCGCGACCTGCCGCCGGCCACCAAGGGCGGCATCTCGACCGCTGTCCACGGGCTGGCGCGAGCCTCGGCCGGCTTCGGGATCGAGGCGGCCGTGGCCTCCTTCGACGCCTGGCGGCCCCTGGCCCGGGCGCACGCGAGGGGCGCGCAGGCCGCCCCGGCCGAGGAGCGCGGCCTGCGGGTGCTCCGCCTCCACGGGCCCGGCGATCTGCCGGCGCTGGCCCCCTTCGCCGAGGCCTTCCGGCCGGACCTCTTGCACGTGCACCACGGCATGCTCTGGGAGGCGGCCACCGGCCTGCGCGCGCGCCTGGGCGTCCCGGCGCTGAAGACCGTCCACGTGCTGCAGGCCGAGCTCCAGCGCCAGCGCCGCGTCCTGCGGGCCGGGACGAACCTGAGCCTGGCGGCCCAGCGCCGGGCCGTCGAGGAGGCGGACGCGGTGCACGTCCCCTGCGCGGACGCCGCCCGCAGCCTGCTCCGCGACCACCCGCGCGCGGAGGGGAGGCTCCACGTCCTGGGCTTCGGGCTGGAGGACTCGGAGGCGGCCCGCCGCGCGGCGGCGCGCGAGCGGCCCTTCGCCCCGCGCCTGCTCTACGCCGGTCGCTTCGCGGAGGTGAAGGGCACGGGCGAGCTGCTCTCGGCCTGGCCCGCGGTGGCCGGGCGCGTGCCCGGCGCGCGGCTGTGCCTGGCCGGCGGCCTGCCCGGGAACCGCCAGGGCGAGCGGCGCTTCCGCCGCCGGACGGCGGAGCGCGAGGCGGCCGCGACCGGACTCGAGTGGCCCGGCTGGCTGGCGCCCGAGGCCCTGGCGGAGGAGATGGCCCGGGCCGAGCTGCTGTGCTGCCCCGGCTGGTTCGAGACCTTCGACCAGTCCCTGCTGGAGGGCATGCTGCACGGGTTGCCGGCCGTGGCCACGGCCGCGGGCGGCCACCTCGAGCTGGTCGCGGACGGGATCACCGGCCTGCTCGTGCCGCCGCGGGAGCCCGCGGCCCTGGCGGAGGCGCTGGGCGCGCTGCTCGGCCAGCCCGCGCTCGCGCGGCGGCTGGGCCGCGCGGCCGCCGACCAGGCGCGGCGCCGCTGGCTGTGGGAGCGGCTCGGGGGCGCGTGGGGCGCGCTGTACGCCGCGGCCGTGGGGCGCCGGCCCTGAGCCCTACTCGCGGGGCGGCTCGGGCGCGATGCGGCCCGTCGCCTCCAGCACGGCGAAGAGCAGGCTCTGCACGCTGAAGGGCCGCGCCAGGAGCGGCCCGGGGGGCTCGCGCACCTCCTCGGGCCGGGCGCACAGGTAGAGCGCGGGCAGCGCGGGCCGGCTGACCCGCAGGCGCGCGTGCAGCGCGGGGCCGCCCAGCCCCTCCGGTTCGAGCTCGGACAGCAACAGATCCACCGGGCCCGCCCCGGCCAGCCGCTCGGCCTCGCCCGCATCCGCCGCCAGGATCACCCGGTGGCCGTGCAGCTCGAGGATGGCCCGGGCCAGCTCGCGCACCTCCGGGTCGGGGGCCAGGATCAGGACCGTGCCCCGGCCGAGCCGATCCCCGCTCTGCGCACCGGCCGCCTGGCGGCCGAGCGCCAGGAGCTCCTCGGTCAGCGCGCGGGCGGCCACGGCCGCCTGGCGAATCTCCTGTGCCCAGCCGGCCAGCTGGCTGCCCGCGGGCAGCTCCATGAGCAACAGGTCGGCGAAGCCGAGCACGGGCGCCAGGCGGTTGTTCAGCTCGTGGGCCAGCCTGGACAGGCGCAGCTCCGGTCCGCCTCCCTCTTCCGTCGCCATGTCTGCCCCCCTCCAGCCGCTACTCGCACACCCCGCCGTTGGGATACGAAGAACATTTCGTGCCGCCCGGGCACGAGTGCCAGGTGGCGGGTCAACTCGAGCAGTCGAGCACCAGGCACCCCCCGGGGCCCGCCTTGCACTCACGGTACTTGACGTCCGTCATGCACACCTTCTGCCCGGGGAAGTCGCACTCGTTCTCCCCCTCGCACGAAGGCGGCGCCACCTCCACGCAGGCCAGCTCCTCGGCCAGGCAGACCGAGCCGGCCGGGCAGGGCGCCAGCGCGCCCCAGGCCAGACAGCCCTGTTCGTCCGGCGGGGCGCAGGCGATCAGCCCCACCAGCTCGAGGCAGGCCTGCTCGCCCGCCTGGCAGGGGTCGGCGCACACGCAGGCGCCAGCGTCGCAGCGCTGGCGCTCCGGGCAGGCCGCGGGGGAGCCCCAGCGGGTGCAGCCCTCGCCGTCCGGCCCCTCGCAGACGACCAGCGCGCCGGCCAGATCGCAGGCGCTCTCCCCGGGCTGGCAGGGTCCCCCGCAGTCGCAGGCCCCGCCCGCGCACACCAGGCCCGCGGGGCAGTCCTCGGGCGCGCCCCAGGCCAGGCAGCCGTCCTCGTCCGGCCCGGCGCAGCGCTGCAGCCGCCCGTCCGCGGCGCACACCGACTGCCCGCCCTGACAGGGGTTGGCGCAGGCGCACTCGCCGGCGCTGCAGGCCTGGGCCGGGCCGCAGGCCGCGGGCGCGCCCCAGTGGGTGCAGCCCTCGGCGTCCGGCCCGGCGCACGCCACCCGCCGGCCGTCCGGGTCGCAGCGGGCAGCCCCGAGCGCGCACTCGTCCGTGCACAGCTTGCCCGGATCGCCCTCGAGGAAGTCGCAGCCCGGCGCCCCGAGCGCGGCCGCGAACCACAGCAGCCAGGGGTTCGCTCTCATGGCCCTACACTATCCCCTGGCCCAGCGCGCAACAAGCTCGCCCCCTTCCGGTACCCTAGTGGCCACAGCCGCAGGCGTCGCGCCGGGCGAACTCGTCCTGGCGCAGGAGCTCCTGGAGCCGGCCGGCCTCCTGGACCGCGGCCGCCTCCCGGGCGAGCGGCACCGCGCCCGGCCCGGGCTCCTCGGGCGGGGCGAAGGGATCGAGCTCCAGCGACCAGCGCAGCCCCACCAGCAGCCGGTGCTCGACGAAGTCGTGATCCTGGAGCACGGTGTCGGCAGACGAGTCCCGCCAGCTCAGCTCGTACCCCGCGCCCAGACGCCCGCCCAACCAGGCCGGGCTCCACAGCCACAGACCGACGCGGGCGAAGAGATCCAGGCGCTCGTCCACCGAGCCGAAGGCCGCCCGGCCGGCCTCGCCGCCCGAGCGCGGGTAGTGATCGAGCCCGGCGGTCAGCGCGAGTTGCGCGGACAGGTCGGCCGGCAGCGCGGCCCGCGCGGAGGCGATCCCGGTCAGGCCCCACAGGTCCCAGACCTGCTCCTCCGCGGCGTGGTAGCGGAACGAGCCGGCCAGCAGGAGCTCCAGCCAGTCGAGCGGCCGGAGGGCCCCGCCCAGCCCGCCGTCCAGCTCGGTGCGCGTGCGGCCCGCGTCGCGCATCAGCCGTCGCCCCAGCCCGGCGAAGTAGAGCAGCGCGCCGCTCTCCAGCTCCAGCTCGAGCCGGTGGCCGGTCGAGAACAGGGGCGCCTGCTGATCGAGCCAGAGCTTCTGGTGCTGGTAGGCGACCAGCAGCGAGGGTCGGCCCTGGCCCAGCCGCACGCCCGGGCGGAGATCGAGCTCCAGCGAGCGGTAGCCCGAGGCCTCCCCGGCGAAGGGCAGGTTGCCCTGCAGGCGCGCCTCGAGGCTCGGTCGCAGCGGGGCCGGGCCGGGCTCGGGCAGCTCCAGGCGCGCGCCGAGATCCATGCGCGCCAGGCCCGAGGCCGGGCCCGCGGCGCCGGGGTCGCTGGGCGCGCCGGCCGTGGCGTTCGTGGAGTAACCCGCCTGCAGCTCGGCGCGCAGCTCGAGCGGCGCGCGGCGCGACGGATCGAGCCCCGCCTCCAGCTCGCGGAGCAGCGCGCGGTCCCCGGGCCCGAGCGCCCGGGCGCGGCGCGCCTGCCGCAGGAGCGTGAGCCCGTCGGCGGCGTCCCCCGCGGCCTGGGCCCAGAGCGCCTCCAGCAGCAGCGCCCGGCCCCGCCCGGCCTCCGTGCGCGGGCACCCGCCGCCGGCCAGCGCCTCGCGCGCCAGATCCACGAAGCCCTGGCGGCTCAGCGCCCAGGCCAGCAGCTCCCGGCTGGCGCAGTCTCCGGGCTCACGCTCCACGGCCGCGTGCAGGGTGCGCACGGCCCAGGCCAGGTTGCCCTCCCGGAGGTAGGCGTACGCCAGCCAGCGTTCGAGCGCGCCGAGCCTCCAGCCACGCGCGCGCAGCGCCTTGAGGGCCTCCACCGCCGCCTCCGGGCCGTCGCGCTCGAGCAGGCAGGGCACCCAGGCCTCCAGGCAGGCCGCGGCCTCCTCGACCGCGGCCGGGTCGCCCTGCAGGCAGGCGGACGCGCAGGCGTCCTCCCCGCCGCGGACCGGACCCGCGCCGGACAGGAGGCAGGCGCCGAGGAGCGCCCCGAGCGCCCGCAGCCTGACCTCCCGGGCTGGAGAGCGCCGGCCGGCTCGCCCGCCGCGCGCGGCGGGGTTCGGCAAGGTGTCGTGGGGCGCCAGGGCGCGCCTCCGCCTCAGGGGAAGCGCGCGCAGCCGCGCAGGCTGCCCGTGCGGCTCGCGCCGCCGCAGGCCGGCAGCTCGTGGAAGTCAGACAGTTCGAACTCGACGCCCTCGGCGCTGAACAGGCCGATGCGCCCGGGGAAGCCCTGGGCGTCGCAGTTGCCGAGGGCCGGCCCGCCCTGGGCCTGGGCGTTCAGCTCGCCGCGCGCCTCGCCCGCCCCGCCCTCGGCGAGCGGGGTCGGCCACTCGAGCACCAGCCGGCCGCCCTCGGCCAGGTAGACGGTCGCCCGGCAGGGGCTGGCGGCGGCGGAGTTCTCCACCACCTCGCCGGCCACCGCGTACACGGCCGAGAACGGGGCGCCGTCCAGCTCGCCCGACAGGCTGAGCTCCCCCGGCTGGCAGGGCCAGCCCGCGTCCGGGCTCCCGCTCCCGCCGCCTCCGCCGCAGCCCGCGCCCGCGCTCAGCCAGGCGAGCGCCACCAGCGCGTCGCAGATCCTCCGCATGGCGGGCGCCCTCACTTGCCCTTGGGCGGCGGCTTCCGCGCGCCGGGCAGCACGACCAGGTTGCTGCGATCGTTCTGGAGGCGGAGCGCGGCCGCCGGCTCGCCCACCTCGGCGATGCTGACCACCGCGTAGATCGACAGGTGCAGGCTCTTCACGCTCTCGTAGCGCTTCTTCTGGGCCTCCTCGTCGGGCTTCACCACCAGGGCCTCGGTGTCGAACACGAAGTCGGACAGGCGCACGAAGCTGAGCCCCAGGCTCGAGTCGTCCACCGCGCGGGCCTTCAGCTCGGCCACCTTCTCGGTGAGCGGATCGCGGTAGGTGATCAGGAAGTACCCGTCGCTCTTCTTCTTGCCCACGGTGGCAGCTCCTCGCCTCGGTCTCTACCCGCGATCGGCCGAGCCTGTCAATCGCCGCCCCCGGGAGGAGAGGCTGGCGAGAGGATGTACGGCCGCACGTCCAGCACCCGCATGCCCGCCCGGCGGGCCGCCTCGAAGCCGCTCTCGGCGTCCTCCAGCACCAGGCACCCCTCGGGCGGCACGCCCAGGAGCTCGGCGCAGCGCAGCCAGGTGTCGGGCGCGGGCTTGGGCCGGGCCACATCCTCGGAGGTGACCACGGCGGAGAACAGCGCCCGCAGGCCGGCCCGCTCGAGCAGCCGCGCGCTCTGCTCCCGCCGCCCGCCCGTGCCCACCGCGAGCGGCAGCTTGCCGTGAGCTGCCCTGGCCAGCGCCACGGTCTCGGGCACCGGCCGCACCCGCTCCACCCGCGCCAGGAAGGCGGCCTGCTTCTCGGCCGCCAGGGCGGCCGGCTCGACGGGGAAGCCGAAGCGCTCGCGCAGCAGCCCGGCGATGGCCAGGGTCGGCCGGCCGGCCACCTCCTCCATGAAGCCGTCCGGGAAGCGCAGCCCCCGCGGGGCGAGCACCACCCGCCAGGCCTCGAGGTGGGCCGGCATGCTGTCGACCAGCGTGCCGTCGAGGTCGAACAGCAGCGCCCGGGCGGAGGGATCGAGCGGGATCTCCATGGGGCTCGAGGCTATGCCGTCCCCTCGCACGAACACAAGCAGAGCGGACATCCCGAACCAGGAACCAGGAACCTGGAACCAGGAACCGGGTTGCGGCGCCCGGCCGGACCCAGTAAGGTGCCGGCCATGGGCAAGGGCAAGGGCATCGCGGAGCGGCAGGCCGAGCTGGCGGCCGAGCTCGTCGCGCGCATGGAGCGCGAGGTCAAGCAGGGCAACCCCGTGGACACGGCCCTGTCCCAGCTCCTGCGCCGTCGGCGCGAGCTGGGCGGGCGCGACCGGCGCTTCCTGTCGGAGCTCGTCTTCTCCCACTTCCGCTGGAAGGGCTGGACCGCGCCGCTCGCGCTGCTCGGCCCCGAGGCCGCCGCGGCCGCGGCCTACCTGCTGGACGCCGCCGCCCCGCACCCCGCCGCGCGGGCCATGCTCGAGCTGTGCCGTCTGCCCGGAGACGGGCTCGCCCCCCAGGGCGGGCGCACGCTGGCCGAGCGCGGGCAGGCCCTGGTCGACCTCTGGCGCGGGCGTCTGCCGGACAACCTGGCCCCGGCCCTGCTCGAGCCGCGCGCGCTCTGCCCGGCCTGGCTCGGCGACGAGCTGTGGGTCCCGCCGGGGGCGGAGCCCGGGGCCCACCTGGCGCACTGCCTGGAGGCCTTCCAGCTCCGCCCGCCCACCTGGCTGGCCGTGCGGCCCGGCTTCCTGGACGCGCTGGCGGCCCAGCTCGGGCCCCGGGCGCCGCTCACCCCCCACCCCCGGCTCACGCGCGCGGCCGCGCTCGGCGGCAACCCCGACCTGGACCCGGCCAGGCGCAAGCTGCCCGGGTTCTTCCAGGTGCAGGATCTCGCCTCCCAGGCGGTGTGCGAGGTGTGCGCGCCGCGGGCCGGGGAGCGCTGGTGGGACGCCTGCGCGGGCGCGGGCGGCAAGGCGCTGGGGCTCCTCGAGCGCATGCGCGGCCACGGCCAGGTGCTGGCGAGCGACGTGCGCCGCGGCGTGCTCGAGTCCGCCCGCCGGCGGGCCGAGGAGGCCGGCCTCGAGGGTCTCGAGCTCGCCGCGCTGGACGCCAGCCGCGACGATCCGCCCCGGGACGAGCGGGACGGGCTGGGGGGCTACGACGGCGTGCTGGTGGACGCGCCCTGCTCGGGGCTGGGCACCTGGGCCCGGAACCCCGACGCCCGCTGGCGGCTCGCGCGCGCGGACGTCGCGGCCAGGGCCGACCTCCAGGTCCGCATCCTCGAGCGGGTCGCGGCGGCCGTGCGCCCGGGCGGGGTGCTGGTCTACTCGGTCTGCACGCTGACCCGGGCCGAGGGGCCCGAGGCCGTGCGCCGCTTCCTGGCGCGCGTCGCGGGCTTCAGCCCCGAGCCCTGCCCCCACCCGCTCGACGGGGAGCCCACCGACGGCACGGCCTGGGTGTGGCCCTGGGACGGGCCGGCGAACGGCATGTTCATGGCCCGGCTGCGCCGGGCCGGCCGCTGAGCCGCTCAGTCCTTGAACAGGTGCTCGGGCGCGCGCACGGCCACCACCAGGCCCGTGGCGCACACCTCGCCCCCGGCGATCACCCGCGACTCCACCACCACCTTGCGGCCCTTGACCTCGACGGCCCGGGCGCGGATCTCGAGCTCCCCGCCGATCGGGGTCGGCCGCTTGAAGTCGACCTTGAGCGATGCGGTCAGGAAGCGGAGGGCAGGCTCGCTGCCCATCTCGCGGCCCTCGGCCCGGTAGGCAGCGGCCATGGCGGTGCCGGTCGAGTGGCAGTCGACCAGGGACGCGAGCAGTCCGCCGTACACGAAGCCCGGGATGGCGGTGTGGTGGGGCTTCGGGGTGAAGCGGCAGACGGCCTCCTCGCCGCCCGGGCCGTCCCAGAAGCTCTGGATCTGGAGGCCGTGCTCGTTCAGCCGGCCGCAGCCGTAGCAGTGGTTCAGATGGTCGGGGTAGTGGTGCTGGAAGGGCTTGTCGGCCATGCGTCACCTCGCTCCGGCCCGAGGTAACCACGCCGCCCGGGCGCGCGCAACCCGTCCCGCGGGCTGGCCTGGACTGTCCAGTGGACGGTCGGGCGCGACGCTCTCCTCCCCAACTCCTTGATTATCGTCGCCCAGGCCTCTGGCCCCGGCCTTGCAGAAAGCGAAGGTCCATGGCTGAACCGGGGCACGTTCCATGATAAGGGAGAGTCCATTAGGAATCTCGCAGGGGCGTCCGCGATTCGTAGAAGGGGGAATCGAGATGAACAGTGAGCGTAAGTTGTGCGCCCTCTCGGTGGCTGTGCTGGCCTGGTTCCTCGCCGTGGCTTCCTGCGAGCTCGGCCCGACGAGCGACCCCGGGGAGCATCAGGCGACCCTGGCCGCGGCGCCTGCCGGGGAGCCGGTGACGCGGGCGTACAGCGAGGTGGCCGCGGAGGGCTCCAACGGGTCGGCGGATTCGGCCGACTGGACCCTGGGTCGGAGCGAGTGGGCCAGGCAGAAGCCGGCCGCGGTGCTGTCGCCGTCCGTGGAGCGCGCACTCGGCGACGTGGGCCTGGGGTTTGCAGGTGCGCCAACTGGGGGCCTGGCGCGTGAGCGCGGCGGGGCGGACTTCGTGTACGGCGCGCGCGCAGCAGAGGCCGAAGGTCTTGCCCCGGCAGGAGCCGCGCCCCCGTCGGCCCACGAGGCACGCCTGGGCGTGGACCTGCCGCGGATCCGGATCAAGCGACACGACGCGCAGTCCGGAGTGACCCTGGTGCCGACGGAGAACCCGCTGGCTACGGGGCCGGGGGTCGAGCGAGGCGGGCGGATGGTGTACGCAGGGGCCCAGTACAGCGCCATCGTGCTGACGCCGGGCCCCAGGGGGGTCAAGGAGGACGTCCTGCTCACCCGGCCGGTCGGGGACGAACTCTTCTTCGCGTGGACGCTAGAGCTAGGTCCGGACCTCGAGGCCCGGCTCGAATCTGACGGCGTCAACATCTACGGGCCGTCGAGCTTCTTGTGGGGGGAGATCCAGATCGGCGACGACAAGAGCCGGGAGCTGATCTCGGCCGCGCGCCAGAACGCGATGAAGGACCAGTTGCTGTACCGCATCCCGGCGCCGTTCGTGCGGCTGGCCACGGGCGAAGAGGTGCGCGAGGGGGTGCGCTACGCGCTCGAGGGCAAGCGCCTGCGGCTGGAGGCCAGGGGCCTGATGCGGCATGCGTACCCGCTCTCCATCGACCCGACCATCGAGATCACCTCCAGCGCGGACTTCGCCCTGGGGGGCAACAACGAGTTCGGGGTCGAGATCAGTGACGATCGGCTCAAGCGCGGCAAGACCATGCGGGGCGTGGGAGCCTGGACGGCGACGACGGCCCTCCCCTCGACGCTCTACGACCACACCAGCGTGGCTTACAACGGCTACCTCTACGTCATCGGGGGCACTACCAACCAATACACCAACGCCATCCAGGTCGCGCCCATCCACGCGGACGGAACAGTGGGGGCCTGGACCGCGACGACCTCCTTCCCCACCGCACGCAACGAACACACCAGTGCAGCCTACAACGGTCACCTCTACGTCCTCGGAGGCTACTCCTCCCTTGGCCGCTTGAACGACGTCCAGGTTGCCCCCATCCAAGCAGACGGCACCATAGGGCCTTGGACCGCGACGACCTCCTTCCCGGCCGCGCGCAGTGGCCACACCAGCGTGGCCTACAACGGCTACCTCTACGTCCTCGGGGGCCGCGACGACTCCAGCACTCTCAACGACGTCCAGTTCGCGCCGATCCACGCCAACGGCACCGTGGGAGCTTGGACCGCGACGTCCTCCCTCCCGACCCCGCGCGGGGCCCACACCAGCGTAGCCTACAACGGTCACCTCTACGTCCTCGGGGGCTCGAGCGACGTTCTGGTTGCGCCCATCCAGGCAGACGGCACCCTGGGGGCCTGGACCGCGACGACCCCCTTCCCCACCTCGCGTAGTAGCCACACCAGCGTGGCCTTCAACGGCTACCTCTACGCCATCGGAGACGAACAAGGCGCGAGTATCGACGATGTCCTCATGGCGCCCATCCACGCCGACGGCACCGTGGGGGCCTGGTCGACGACGACTGCCCTCCCCACCGGGCGCAACAGTCACACCAGCGTGGCCTACAACGGCTACCTGTACGTCATCGGGGGTTGCGACGGGATCCTGCGTTTCGACGACGTGCTGGTGGCGCCGGTTCACGCTGGCGGGACGCTGGGGTCATGGCGCCTCGACGCCGGGCCCACCGCCCGCTCCAGTCACGCCAGCGTCGTTTACAACGGTTACCTCTACGTCGTCGGGGGCGGGACCGTCCCAGGCCTCCTGAACGACGTCCAGGTCGCCCCCCTCCAGGCAGATGGCACGGTGGGTGCTTGGACGGCGACGACGGCCCTGCCCTCCGCGCGCTCAGACCACACGTGCGCAGCCTACAACGGCTACCTCTACGTCCTCGGGGGCAACGACGGCACCAGCCGTCTCAACGAAGTCCTGTTCGCACCGATCAACGCCAACGGCACCGTGGGAGCCTGGACCGCGACGACCTCCTTCACCACCGCGCGCGGGGGCCACACCACCGTCGTCTACAACGGCTACCTCTACGTCCTCGGGGGCCACACAGGCTCGTATCGCAGCGACGTCCAGGTCGCGCCGATCAACGCCAACGGCACCGTGGGAGCCTGGACCGCGACGACCTCCTTCCCCACCGCGCGCTTGGGCCACGCCAGCGTCGTCTACAACGGCCGCCTCTACGTCCTCGGGGGCAACGATGGCGCCAACCTCCTCGACGACGTCCAGGTCGCGCCGATCAACGCCAACGGCACCGTGGGAGCCTGGACCGCGACGACCTCCTTCCCCACCGCGCGTCAAGGCCACACCAGCGCAGCCTACAACGGACACATCTTTGTCATCGGGGGCTACTCCGGCTTGTATCTCGACGACGTTCACGTGGCGCCGATCCGCGCCGATGGCACCATTGATGCCTGGTCTGCCACGACGTCCATCAACCCCACCTACGCGGTTCACAACCACTCCACCGTGGTCCATCACGGCTACCTCTACGCCATCGGAGGAAAGGCCAGTTTCGGCGTGACCAACGCTATCCAGTACGCGCCGATCAGCGAGCACGGCACGGTCGCGGACTGGACCGCGACGACGCCCTTACCCACGACGCTCGCCGCTCACGCCAGCGCCGCCTACAACGGTTACCTCTACGTCCTCGGGGGAAGAAATCTCCCCATCGTCTGGGTGGCGCCGATCCAGGCGGACGGCACGGTGGGCGCCTGGACGAGGACGCGGGATTTCCAGGTCGGGCGTTCCCTCCACTCCAGCGTGGCCTACAACGGCTTCCTCTATGTCCTCGGGGGGTACGACGGGACCAACCTCCTGGACGATGTCCAGGTGGCGCCGATCGCCGCCGACGGGACACTGGGGCCATGGAGGAGCACGGCGGCCTTGCCCTCCGCGCGGGCCGACCACGCCAGCGTGGCCACCAACGGCTTCCTCTACGTCCTCGGGGGCAATGCCAGCATCGGCCCTCTCGCCACCGTCATGGTGGCGCCGATCCGCGCCGATGGCTCGCTAGGTCCTTGGAGCGCGACGACATCCTTCTCCTCCGCGCGCTCCAACCACACCAGCGTGGCCTACAACGGCTACCTCTACGTCCTCGGAGGCTACACGGTCTCGTATCGCAGTGACGTCCAGGTGGCGCCGATCAACGCCGATGGCACGGTGGGGGCCTGGTCCGCGACGACCGCCTTGCCCACCGCGTGCCGCAGTCACACCAGCGTGGCCGCCGACGGCTACCTCTACGTCCTCGGGGGCTACGACGGGGCCGACCGTCTCGACGCCGTGCAGGTGGCGCCGATCCACGCCGACGGGCGCCTGGGGGTGTGGACGGGCACAGCGGCATTCCCCACCGCGCGCCGCGATCACACCAGCGTGGCCTACGACGGTCACCTCTACGTCCTCGGAGGCTCGCCGAGCGCCGGCACGCTCGACGACGTCCAGGTGGCAACGCTCCGGACTCCCTCCGCGCGTGGCGGGTACTCGAAGCTCCTGGACCTCGGCGGTGAGGTGTCCTCGCTGGATTCCGTGACCGTCCAAGGGACGGCGGCCTACCACGGGGTGGTGTCGCTCGCCTACCGCATCGCGCCGGCGTCTGGCGTCCTCGGTGCATTGACCGACCGGGGCGCCGTCGCGCTGGGAGAGCCCGTGACGCTGGGCGACACAAACGTCCGCTATCTCTGGCTGCGGTTCGACCTCGACGACACCCGAGCCGCAACGATCGACCCCGATGCCACGGACGAGCGCGACGTGACGGCCATCAACGTAGCATACACAGGGGCGCCGCTCGGAGGAGCCTGCGCGCTGGGCTCCGCCTGCGACAGCGGTCTCTGCGCGGACGGCGTCTGCTGCGATACGGCGTGCGGCGACAGCGCGACCGGCGACTGCATGGCCTGCTCCGTCGCGGCCGGAGGAACGGCGGACGGCACCTGCGGCCCGCTCTCGGCGGCCGTGGCGCCCACCGTGACCTGCCGCGCGTCGTCCGGCCCGTGCGACCTGGCCGAGACCTGTGACAGCTCCTCGACTGCCTGCCCGGCGAACGCCTGGCGTCCGAACACCTACGAGTGTCGGGCGGCCGCAGGCCCCTGCGACCTGGCCGAGAGCTGCACTGGCTACTCAGGCTCTTGCCCATCGAACTTCTTCCAACCGAACACCTACGAGTGCCGGGCGGCCGCGGGCCCCTGCGACCTGGCCGAGAGCTGCGTGGGCTACTTGGCCGCCTGCCCGGCCGACTCCTTCAGGCCCTCGCCCTTCGAGTGTCGTGCCTCCGCGGGCGACTGCGACCTGGCCGAGTCCTGCACCGGCGCCGACGCTGCCTGCCCCACGGATGCCCTCCTGCCTTCCGCGTCCGAGTGCCGGGCCGCCGTGGGCCCCTGTGACCAGGCCGAGTCCTGCACCGGCGCGGACGCCGTCTGCCCCACAGATGCCTTCCTGCCCCCCTCGACCGAGTGCCGGGCGGCGGCGGGCCCCTGCGACCTGGCCGAGGCCTGCACCGGCGCGGACGCCGCCTGCCCCACAGATGCCTTCCTGCCCCCCTCGACCGAGTGCCGGGCGGCGGCGGGCCCCTGCGACCTGGTCGAGGCCTGCACCGGCTCGTCGGCTAGCTGCCCGGCCGAGGCCTTCCTGCCCTCTTCGACTGAGTGTCGGAGCGCCGCCGGCGTCTGCGATATCCCAGAGAGGTGCTCCGGCTCCTCCGCGGACTGCCCGACTGACGACTTCCAATCCCCGTCCGTCGAATGCCGGCCGGCGTCCTGCGTGGGGGGCGCAGAGATCGTCTCGGCGAGCTGCACCGGGACAGCTGCGACCTGTCCTGCGTTGGTCACGACTTCGTGCGCGCCGTACGCCTGCGGGGCCGACGCTTGCCTGGCGAGCTGCGCGACCTCTGCCGACTGCTCTCCGGGCTTCTCGTGCGACGCCGGTGCCTGTATATCCGGCGGCGCCCTGGGCGACCCGTGCGTCGCGGCCGTGGACTGCCAGTCCACCTTCTGCGCAGACGGCTTCTGCTGCGACACGAGCTGCACGGCCCAGTGCGAGGCCTGCGACCTCGCGGGCGCCGAGGGCGCCTGCGGCCCGGTCGCGGGCGAGCCCCACGGCGACCGGACGCCCTGCGCTGCGGACGGGAGCGTCTGCGACGGGGCGTGCGACGGGACCAACCCGGAGGCCTGCGCCTACCCGGGCGCCGAGACCCCCTGCCGCGAGGCCTCGTGCACGGACGCCGTGGCCGTGCTCGCGGCCGCCTGCCAGGGCACCGGCGCCTGCCCGGCCGAGCAGACCCAGCCCTGCGCGCCTGGCGACTGCGAGGGCGATCACTGCGCCGGCGGCTGCACCCTGGACGGGGACTGCAGCGAGAGCCAGTACTGCTCGGCCGGGGTGTGCGTGGACCAGCTCGCCCAGGGCGAGGAGTGCGCTGGCGATCTCCAGTGTCAGAACGGCCAGTGCGTCGATGGCTTCTGCTGCGACGGCGCCTGCGCGGGCCAGTGCGAGGCCTGCGATCTCGCGGGCGCGGAAGGCGCCTGCGGCCCGGTGACCGGCGCGCCCCACGGCGGCCGGGCCGCCTGCGCCGGGCAGGGCGCCTGCGCGGGCGCGTGCGACGGCACGGCGCGGGACGCCTGCGCCTTCCCCGCGGCGGGCACGGAGTGCAGCGCCTCGACCTGCACAGACGGGGTCCTCACGCCGGAAGGAGTCTGCGACGGCACGGGGAGCTGCAGCGCAGGCGCGCAGCAGCCCTGCGCGCCCTACGTGTGCGGAGATGGAGTCTGCCTGACGACCTGCGAAGGCGACCAGGACTGCGCCTCGGGGACCGAGTGCTCCGGAGGAGAGTGCCGCCAGCCCGAGGCCTCGAGCGGCTGCGGTTGCGGGGCGAACGGCTCGTCCGCCGGCCCGAGCCTCGTCGCGGGAGGCCTGCTGGCCGGGCTCCTGCTCCTCCGCCGGCGCCGGGCCTGACACCCTACCCAGGAGAGACTGTCCAGCGGAAGCACCTGGACAGTCCAGCCGGCGGCCGGGCGCGGCTACGCCCGCCGCAACCCCCTGGTTTCACACGTCGCGGGTGTTGGCCCCGGCCTTGCAGGAGACGTAGGCCCATGGCTCCATTCAGGGCGCATTTCACGAGAGGGAAGATCCCATGAAGACCATGACGGGGACACGCGCATTCGCGTGGCTGGCGCTGGCCTGTGCTCTGGCGTCGGGCTGCGGCGGAGAGGACCCGAAGGCCTCGACGGGAGGACGCGCGGGTTGGTCCGACCTTCCGGCCAGCGTCCGCCAGACGTTGATCGCGGACCGGATGGCGAGCGCGGGGCCGGACTACGCGGTCCGCGAGCTCGAGTCGAGACACCCCCTCATGGACCTGAGGACGCGCTTCGAGGCGGAGGGAGTCCAGATCGCCGCCCGGGGTGGGGATCCGGGAGAGCTGAGCCTGCGGCTCGCGCGCCTGGGCCGGGAGGACGATCTGCGCCCGGTCGGTCCCGCCAGCCCGGCAGCCGAGGGCAACCGGGTGGAGTACCGCCGCGGGGGCGGGCTCACCGAGTGGTACCTGCACGGCCCGCCCGGCCTGGAGCAGGGCTTCACCCTCGAGCAGCGCCCCGCGGGTGAAGGCGAGCTCGTGGTCGAGGTGGAGCTCGGCGGGCCGCTCACCCCCCGGCTGGCCGCAGGCGGCCAGGCCATCGAGCTGGTGGATCGGACAGGAACCGAGCGCCTGCGCTATGTCGACCTGTTCGCCCGCGACGCGGACGGCGCCCCTCTCCCCTGCCACTTGGAGCTCCGCGCCGGCATGGCCCGCCTGGTGGTCGAGGATGGGGGCGCCCGCTATCCGCTGGAGATCGATCCCCTGGTGCAGACGTTCACCGCGCAGCTCCTCCCAGTCGATGGAACCGGCTACGGCTACTTCGGCCACCGGGTGGCGCTCGACACCGACACCCTGGTGATCGGAGCTCCGGGGGACGCCGCACACGCCACGATCCCTGGAACGGTCTACGTGTTCGTGCGCGTCGCGGGCGTCTGGTCCCTGCAGGCCAAGCTCCAGTCCGCTGACGGGGTCGCCGAGGAGCGCTTCGGCAGCAGCGTGGCCGTGTCCGGGAACACCCTGGCTGTCGGCGCGCCCGGCGACAGCAGCCTGCGCGGCTGGGCCTACGTGTACGTGCGCTCCGGCACCACCTGGACCCGGCAGCAGAAGCTCCAGGCGCCGGACTTCGCCGCCGGCGACACCTTCGGCGACTCCGTGGCCCTCGACCTGGACACCCTCGCCGTAGGCGCACCCTACGACGACGACGGCGAGGACGACTCGGGCTCGATCTACGTCTTCGTCCGCGCGTCCGGGGCCTGGTCCCTGCAGGCCAAGCTGGCCGCCATCTACCCGTACGCGGACTACCACATGGGCCGCGCGGTGGCCCTCGACGGCAACACCGTGGCCGCGGGCTGCCCGGCCCGGAACTTCGTCGAGGTGTTCGTGCGCTCGGGCACGACCTGGTCCCACCAGACGAAGTTCCACGGCTCGGACTCCGTCCAGGGAGACTCCTTCGGCTGGTCGGTCGCCCTCGAGGGCAACACGCTCGTGGCCGGGGCCCACTACGACGACAACGGAATCGGCTCGGCCTACGTGTTCACGCGCTCCGGGACGATCTGGTCGGAGCAGCAGAAGCTCACGGACGCCGAGGGCGAGGTGGGCGACAACTTCGGAGAGTCCGCGGCGATTTCCGTGGACACGATCGCGGTGGGCAGCTACCGCGACGACGATGGGCTCGGCGAGGCAGGCTCGGCATTCGTCTTCCTTCGCTCGGGCACCACCTGGTCGCTCCAGCAGAAACTGCTCGCGCCCGCGGTCGATGACACGCATCACTTCGGCCACTCGGTGGCTCTCTCGGGGCAGACAGCGGTCATCGGCGCGCCCACCGACCACGCAGCCGGCTTCTATGCAGGCTCGGTCTACGTGTTCGTCCGCGTCGTGGCGGTCTGGTCGCAGGAGCAGAAGTTGACCTCCTCGGACGGCCGGGCGGGCGACCACTTCGGGGCGGCCGCGGCGGCGTCCGGGGACACCGTGGTGATCGGCGCGCCCGAGGACGACGATCGCGGCGCGGACTCCGGCTCGGCCCAGGTGTTCGTGCGCTCCGGCTTGACCTGGCCGCGCCAGCAGGTCCTGCTCGCCCCGGATGGCGCCGCGGGCGACAGCTTCGGCGTGGCGGTGGCCATCTCCGGGGACACCCTGGTGGTTGGCGCGGACGGGAACGCGGCCAGCGCCTCGCTCTCGGGGGCGGCCTATGTCTTCGTTCGCTCCGGCGCCACCTGGACCCTACAGCAGAAGCTCACCGCGTCCGACGCCGAGGCGAACGATCACTTCGGCTGGTCCGTGGCGATCTCTGGAAACACGATCCTGGTCGGCGCTCCGTACAATGACTCCCCCTCCATGTCCGGCTCGGCGTATGTCTTCGTCCGCTCGGGCGCGGTCTGGACGGAGCAGCAGAAGCTCATCGCCCCCGACGCGGCCGCCAGCGACTTCTTCGGCGCGGTCGTGTCGCTCGACGTGAACTCGGCGCTGATCGGCGCCTACTACGACGACGACCTGGGCGCCGACTCCGGCTCGACCTACGTCTTCGTGCGCTCCGGGACCACCTGGACCCTGCAGCAGAAGCTCACCGCCCCGGACGGCGCCGCGGGCGACTGGTTCGGCTATGCCGTGGCCATCTCCGGGGACCGCGCCGCGGTGGGCGCCCCCCGAGACGACGACCTGGGCGCCAACTCCGGCTCGGCCCATGTGTTCACGCGCTCCGGGACCACCTGGAGCCAGGAGCAGAAGCTCACCGGCTACAACGGCGCCGCGGCCGACCAGTTTGGATTCTCCGTCGCCCTCTGGAACGACCTCCTGGCCGTCGGCGCCCCCTACATGGACGACCCAAGCGGCATCGTCAACTGCGGCAAGACGGGCTTGTTCTGGCGGACGGCGGGCGCCTGGGCCAGCCAGTACAACCTGAGCGGTTCCTATCCGAACCCGATGATGGACGGAGACAACTTCGGCAGCGCCGTGGCGCTATCGGATGGCCAGGTGGTGGTGGGCGCGCCGAACGACGACTCCTGCAGCCTGGCCGACTCGGGCTCGGCCAAGGTCCTCGGGTTCATACTCGGCGACGGCTCTCCCTGCCCGGGCAGTCTCCCGTGCGAGAGCGGCTTCTGCGTGGACGGGGTGTGCTGCAACTCGGCCTGCGGAGGAGGGGCGACCGACGACTGCATGGCGTGCTCCGTCGCCGCGGGCGCGCCTTCCAACGGCTACTGCCAGCACCTGAGCGACGCCGCGGCCCCGACGGTGGTCTGCAGGCCGGCCTCGGACGTGTGCGACGCGGCCGAGACCTGCACCTCCCTTCACATGGAGTGTCCGTACGACGACCTGCGGCCCTCGAGCTTCGTGTGCCGCGCGGCTGGCGGCGCCTGCGACCTGGCCGAGACCTGCACGGGGGGGGCAGCGGCTTGCCCCCCCGACGGCTTCCTGCCTCCTACCCAGGTGTGTCGGATCTCGGCGGGCGCCTGCGACCTGGCCGAGACCTGCACGGGGACGGGCGTGGACTGCCCCCTGGACGGCTTCCTGCCCGCCTTGACCGGGTGCCGGCCAGCCGCGGGGGTCTGCGACCTGCCCGAGGCCTGCACCGGCGCGGGTGCGGATTGCCCGCCGGACGGCTTCCTGCCTGCCGACGCGGAGTGCCGCGGCGCAGCAGGTGTCTGCGACCTGCCCGAGAGCTGCACCGGCACGGGCGCAGACTGCCCCCTGGATGGCTTCACGCCCGCCTCGGTCGAGTGCCGCGCCTCGAGCGGCGTCTGCGACCTGCCCGAAGCCTGCTCCGGCGGGAGCGCAGACTGTCCACCGGATGGCTTCCTGCCTGCCTCGACCGAATGCCGGGCGGCTGCAGGGGTCTGCGACCTGGCCGAGAGCTGCTCCGGTTCCTCCGCGGCCTGCCCCGGCGACGCCTACCAGCTCCAGACGGTTCAGTGCCGGCCTTCCGCGGGGATCTGCGATCTGGCCGAGAGCTGCACCGGCGTCGGCGCGAGCTGCCCCGCCGACGCCTACCAGGCCGAGAACGTGGAGTGCCGTCCGGCCGCGGGTGCCTGCGACACACCCGAGCGCTGCACCGGCGAGGAGGCCGGCTGCCCCACCGACGCCCTGCAGCCCTCGGGCTTCGAGTGCCGATCGGCCACTTGCGAGGACGGCGTGGAGACCGACCCGGCCGTCTGCAACGGCCTGGACGCGGCCTGCCCGGCCGAGACGACCGCTCCGTGCGCTCCGTTCGTGTGCGGCCCGGATGCCTGCCTGGCTGCCTGCTCGGGTCCGGGCGACTGTTCGGTTGGCCACCGCTGCGAGGGCGGGAGCTGCGTCGCGGCCGGTGCCCAGGGCGACCCGTGCCTGGCCGCGGCCGAGTGCCAATCCGGCCTCTGTGTGGACGGCTTCTGCTGCGACACGAGCTGCACGGCCCAGTGCGAGGCCTGCGACCTCGCGGGCGCCGAGGGCGCCTGCGGCCCGGTCGAGGGCGATCCCCACGGCGAGCGTAGCCCGTGCACCTCGGACGGCTCCGCCTGCGCTGGTGCCTGCGACGGGATCGAGCCCACGGCCTGCGCCTACCCGGGCGCGGAGACGGCATGCCGCGAGGCCTCATGCACGAACGCCATCGCGGTGCTGGCGGCCACCTGCCAGGGCACCGGCGCCTGCCCGGCCGAGCAGACGCAGGACTGCGCGCCGGCTGAATGCGACGGAGTCGTCTGCGGAGGCGGGTGCACCCTGGATACGGACTGTGCAGACCGTCAGTACTGCTCGGCCGGGGTGTGCGTGGACAAGCTCGCCCAGGGCGAGGGGTGCGCCGGCGATCTCCAGTGCCAGGACGGCCTGTGCGTCGATGGCTTCTGCTGCGACGGCGCGTGCACGGGCCAGTGCGAGGCCTGCGATCTCGCCGGCTCCGAGGGTGCTTGCGGCCCGGTCGAGGGCGTGCCCCACGGTGGCCGGGCCGGGTGCGCGGGCTCGGGCGTCTGCCAGGGGAGCTGCGACGGCCAGGACCCCGAGGACTGCGTCTTCCCCGCGGCGGGCTCGGAGTGCGCGGCCTCGGCCTGCGCGGAGGGGCTGTTCACTCCGGCCGGGACCTGCGACGGCACGGGGAGCTGCGGAGTGAGCTCGCAACAGCCTTGTGCGCCGTACGCGTGCGGAGACGGAGCTTGCCTTACGGCCTGCACCAGCGACCAGGACTGCGCCTCGGGGACCGAGTGCTCCGGAGGAGAGTGCCGCCAGCTCGAGGCCTCGAGCGGCTGCGGCTGCGGGGCCCAGGGCGCGGCATCGCAGCCGACTGCCGGCATCTTCGCCTGCCTGGCCGCCTTGCTGGTCCTGGCGGGCCTCAGGCTGGGTCACCGGCGCCGGTGGCGGGCTCCACGTCCCTCCGAGGGAGGTCGGTCATGAGGGCTGCATCCGGCGCGTTTTCTCTGGCGCTCTGCCTGTGGGTGTTCGCCCTGCCAGCGGCCTCGACGTCCCGGGAGCCGGGCGGTTCCCGCGCCGTGACCTGGCTCGAGCAGCAGAAGCTCGTGCCCATCCCCTCGGGCCCGGTCGGCGAGGACCACACGGGCCACTCCGTGGCGATCTCGGGGGACACCGTCATCGTAGGAGCGCACCAGGCGGACGTGGGAGGCCAGACCGATCGTGGCCGGGTGTATGCCTGGGTGCTGAGCGCGGGGAGCTGGGTTGCCCAGGCCTTTCCTGACAGTCCGGCAGGGGCCAGCGGGCGTTTCGGAGGTTCAGTGGCGATCGTGGGGGACACCGCCCTGGTCGGTGCGCCGGGTCAGAGCAGGGCCTTCGTGTACCTGCGCGACGCCGGGATCTGGTCCCTGCAACAGGGCCTGTCGGCCCCGGGCTACTTCGGGAACGCGGTCGCGCTCGAGGATGACCTGGCGGTGATCGGCGCCCCCGCCGAGACCATCGGAGCCAACGACTACCAGGGCTCGGTCTCCATCTTCACCCGGAGCGCCGGCGTCTGGACCCTTCAGCAGAAGCTCACCGCGAGCGACGGCGCCGCGGGGTACAACTTCGGATGGTCCGTGGCCGTGTCTGGAGACACCGTGGTGGTGGGATCCCCGTACGCCTCCGTGGGCGCCACGGTCGAACAGGGAGCGGCCTACGTCTTCGTCCGCAGCGGCGGGATCTGGAGCGAGCAACAGAAGCTGGCCTCCAGCGAGGGAGCGAGCGGGGACCGCTTCGGGGTGAGCGTGGCGCTGTCCGGCGACACGGCCCTGGTGGGCGCGCACCTGCACCGCGTGGGCGCCAGCGACGCGCAGGGCGCGGCCTACGTCTTCTCGCGCAGCGCGGGGGCCTGGTCCGAGGCCCAGCAGCTCACCGACTCCATCGGCCAGGCCGGTGACCTCTTCGGGTGGTCCTCGAGCATCTCCGGTGACACGATCGCCATCGGCGCGCCGACGGATGAACCGGATGGGTCCAACGCAATGATCGGTTCGGCCTCGATCTTCCGTCTCCGCGGCGGCCTGTGGACGCAGCAGCAGAAGGTGACGGCCTCGGACGGCGCGTCGGGAGACCAGTTCGGTTACTCCATCACGGTGTCTGGCGGATTGGTCGTGGCGGGTGCGCCCTACGACAACGACTACTTCCCCGATCGGGGCTCGGCCTACGTGTTCCTCGGCCGGCTCGAGCTGGGCGACCCGTGCACCGCGGGCATCCAGTGTCACGGCGAGCAATGCGTGGACGGCGTGTGCTGTGACGGCGAATGCGGCGGCGGGCTCCCCTCGGACTGCATGGCCTGCTCCTTCCTCGCGGGTGGTACCTCCGACGGTTTCTGCGGCCCTCTGACCGCGACCGTGGCGCCCACGATTGTCTGCCGAGAGGCCGCAGGCCCGTGCGACCTCCCGGAGGACTGCACGCCAGCCAGCGCTGACTGTCCGCCGGACGCCCTGCAGCCGGCGATCACCGTGTGCCGACCGGCTGCCGGTGCGTGCGACACGGCCGAGAGCTGCACGGGCGCTTCCGGCCTCTGCCCGGATGACGTCCTGGCCGCCGCGGGCGTTCCTTGCCGGGAGGTGGCTGGCCCTTGCGACCTCTCCGAGAGCTGCAGCGGCTCTTCGGCGGCCTGTCCGCCGGACACCTTCCAGCCCGACACCTTCGAGTGCCGCGCTCCGGCGGCTGCCTGCGATCGGGCCGAGCGATGCACCGGCGGAGGCGCTGCCTGCCCGGCCGACTCGCTGCAGCCCTCGATCTTCGTCTGCCGCCCGGCCGCCGGTCCGTGCGATCTCGCCGAGAGCTGCAGCGGCTCGGCTGCTGGATGCCCGGAGGACTCCTTCCAGCCGGCGGGTCTGGAGTGCCGCGTGGCCGCGGGCTGGTGCGACCTGACCGAGCGCTGCACCGGCGCGGGCGCGAGCTGCCCGGACGACTCCTTCCGGTCTTCGACCTACGAGTGCCGCCCGGCAGCGGGCGTCTGCGACCCCGGCGAGCTGTGCCCGGGAAACTCGCCCGACTGCCCGGCCGACTCGCTGGCCGCGGCGGACACCGCGTGCCGCGCGGGCTCCTGCACCCACGGCGTGGAGACGGATACGACCTACTGCAACGGCACGACCGTGGACTGCCCGGCCGCGACTACCTCGCCGTGCGATCCTTACACCTGCGGCCCGGACGCCTGCCTGGCCACATGCTCGGGAGCGAACGATTGCCTCCCAGGCTACCGCTGCGACGCCGGGAGCTGCGTCTCGGCCGGCGCCCAGGGCGCTCCGTGCCTGGCCGCGGCCGAGTGCCTCTCCGAGTTCTGCGTGGACGGATTCTGCTGCGACGGCGCCTGCACGGGCCAGTGCGAGGGCTGCGATCTCGCGGGCTCCGAGGGCGCCTGCGGCCCGGTCGAGGGCGAGCCCCACGGCGAGCGGACGCCCTGCGCTGCGGACGGGAGCGTCTGCGACGGGGCGTGCGACGGGACCAACCCGGAGGCCTGCGCCTACCCGGGCGCCGAGACCCCCTGCCGCGAGGCCTCGTGCACGGACGCCGTGGCCGTGCTCGCGGCCGCCTGCCAGGGCACCGGCGCCTGCCCGGCCGAGCAGACCCAGCCCTGCGCGCCTGGCGACTGCGAGGGCGATCACTGCGCCGGCGGCTGCACCCTGGACGGGGACTGCAGCGAGAGCCAGTACTGCTCGGCCGGGGTGTGCGTGGACCAGCTCGCCCAGGGCGAGGAGTGCGCTGGCGATCTCCAGTGTCAGAACGGCCAGTGCGTCGATGGCTTCTGCTGCGACGGCGCCTGCGCGGGCCAGTGCGAGGCCTGCGATCTCGCGGGCGCGGAAGGCGCCTGCGGCCCGGTGACCGGCGCGCCCCACGGCGGCCGGGCCGCCTGCGCCGGGCAGGGCGCCTGCGCGGGCGCGTGCGACGGCACGGCGCGGGACGCCTGCGCCTTCCCCGCGGCGGGCACGGAGTGCAGCGCCTCGACCTGCACAGACGGGGTCCTCACGCCGGAAGGAGTCTGCGACGGCACGGGGAGCTGCAGCGCAGGCGCGCAGCAGCCCTGCGCGCCCTACGTGTGCGGAGATGGAGTCTGCCTGACGACCTGCGAAGGCGACCAGGACTGCGCCTCGGGGACCGAGTGCTCCGGAGGAGAGTGCCGCCAGCCCGAGGCCTCGAGCGGCTGCGGTTGCGGGGCGAACGGCTCGTCCGCCGGCCCGAGCCTCGCCGCGGGAATCCTGCTGGCCGGGCTCCTGCTCCTCCGCCGGCGCCGGGGCTGAGCCCGCTGGACTGTCCACTGGACGGTCCCGGGGACGGCCGACCCCTCTCGCTCCCTCCGTAACTCCCCGGATTCGCGTCGCGCATCCTTGGCCCCGGCCTTGCATCGGAGTTCTCCACCGAAACCTGCCTCGGAGGGAGCCCATGCTCAACCACGACCGCAAGCATCCCCTGCAGCTCGCCGCCACGCTTCTCGTGGTGGGCTGCGCCTGGCTCACGCCGGACTCGGCCTCGGCGGCCACTTTCGTGGTCGTCTCGAGCGGGGACGGGGGAGACGCGTCCCCGGGCGACGGGGCGTGCGCCACGGCAGCCGGGGTGTGCACCCTCCGGGCGGCCATCCAGGAGCACAACGCGCTGGGCGGTGCCAACGCGATCCACTTCAATCTCTCACCCTTGGCGGCCATCCGTCCGTCGACGAATCTCCCGGCCCCGGACAGCGACCTGGTGATCGACGGCACCACCCAACCGGGCTTCACAGGCATTCCGCTCGTGGTTCTCGACGGCGTCGACGTCGGAGGTGGCATCGGCCTGCGACCCGACGGACGATCGGAAATCAGAGGCCTGGTCCTCGTCCTGTGGGAGAGGGGGATCGTCCTGGACCGGGGACCCGATGTCGTCGTGGCCGGGAACTTCATCGGCCTCTCGCTCTCCGGCATCAGCGCGCAGCGCAATGGATACGGGAACCTTATCGCGAGCCCCCACCACGTCATCGGCGGCCCGGACCCGGCCGACCGGAACTGGATCTCTGGGAACGACATCGCGGGTATCGAGATCTACGACACTGGCGACTACACCCTGATCGAAGGGAACTACCTCGGCACGGACGCCGGCGGCAACCTCGACGTGCCCAACACGATCGGCATCGAGAGCTTCGGCGCGCAGGACGTCGTCATCCGGGACAACCTCATCTCGGGCAACACCTACTTCGGCCTCCGGCTCATGGGGATCGGCGGCGCCGTGACCGGTAACCTCATCGGCACCGACGCCTCCGGGACCTTGCCGATCCCCAACGAAATCGGCGCGGAGATCTCGGGAAACGGCACCCAGGTCGGTCCGGTAGTGGGTGGCCCCGAGCCTGGAGCCGGGAACACGATCTCCGGCAACAGCTTCGGCGCCTTGGACGTCTCCGCGGAGGTCCTGGTCCAGGGCAACCGCATCGGCACAGCGCGGGATGACCTCCGCCCCATCTCGAACGGAGAGTTTGGGATTTCGGCCCAGGGTCCCGCCACCATCGGCGGCGCTGCCCCGGGCGCGGGCAACGTCATCGCCTACAACGGGGGCCTGGGCATCAACCCGGGACCCGGGATCCAGGCGCGCGACGTGGTGTTCATGCAGCGCAACTCCATCTTCTCGAACGCCGGCCTCGGGATCCACCGCACCTGGGATCCCGTCTACGGCGCATTCCTCTCGGAGGCGCGCAGCACCCGCGTGCGCGGCTCGGCCGTCTTCCTGCCCTTCCGCTCGGTCACCGTCGACTTGTACGCCAACACCTCGCTGGACCCCAGCGGTTTCGGCGAAGGTGAGACCTGGATCGGCTCCGCCGCCGTTTTCACCGACGCGGCGGGCTCGGCCACCTTCGAGATCAGCCTGGCCTTCCCCATGGCGCCAGGCCTGTTCGTCTCCGCCACCATCACGGACACGGACGAAGGGACGAGCGGGTTCTCCCCGGGCCTCGAGGTTTCGGGCTGCCTGCCCGGGTCGGGTCCGTGCTGCGACGCGGACGGGGATCTCCTGCCCGCCGGGACCGGGTGCCGCCCGGCCGCGGGCGCCTGCGACCTGACCGAGGTCTGCGACGGGGCCTCGGCCGCATGTCCCCCCGACGCCCTCCTGCCCTCGGGGGCCGAGTGCCGAGCGGCGATCGGCCCCTGCGACACCGCGGAGGTCTGCACTGGCACGTCCCAGGACTGCCCCGCCGACGCCTTCCTGCCCTCGGGCGCGACCTGCCGCGCGGCGGCCGGGGACTGCGACGCGGCGGAGTCCTGCGCCGGCGACTCGGCGGCTTGCCCGGCGGATCTCTTCCTGCCGGACACCGCGCTGTGCCGGTCGACCGCGGGGGCGTGCGACCTCGCGGAGAGCTGCACCGGGCTCGCCGCAGCATGCCCGGAGGATGCCGTCCACCCGGTCACCGTCGTATGCCGGGCGGCCGTGGGGGCCTGCGACCTGGCGGAGACGTGCACCGGTGCCAGCGCGGCCTGCCCGCCGGATGCTGTGTTCGGGGAGGACACGATCTGCAGACCCGCGAGTTGCGTGGACGGAGTCGAGACCCTGGCGACGGCGTGCGCCGGGACGGCCGGGACCTGTCCTCCACGGTCCGAGCGTCCGTGCGCAGCCTATGCCTGCGGCCCGACCGGCTGCCTGACCGGGTGCCAGACTGGGGCCGACTGCGCCCCGGGCTACACCTGCGAGGCCGGGGCGTGCCTTGCTCCAGGAGGGCTCGGCGACCCCTGCTTCAGCGCGGCGGAGTGCCTGTCCAGCTCCTGCGTGGATGGCTTCTGTTGCGACGGAAGCTGCGCCGGCCAGTGCGAGGCCTGCGACCGCGCGGGCGCCGAGGGCGCCTGCGGCCCGGTCGAGGGCGAGCCCCACGGCGAGCGGACGCCCTGCACCGCGGACGGCTCGGCCTGCGGCGGCGCGTGCGACGGGACCAACCCGGAGGCCTGCGCCTACCCGGGCGTCGAGACCCCCTGCCGCGAGGCCTCGTGCATCGACGCCGTGGCCGTGCTCCCGGCCGCCTGCCAGGGCGACGGCGCCTGCCCGGCCGAGCAGGCCCAGGCCTGCGCGCCTGCCGACTGCGACGGCGCGATCTGCGGCAAAGGCTGCGCGCTGGACGCGGACTGCGGCGCGGGCCAGTACTGCGCGGCCGGGGTTTGTGCGGACAAGCTCACCCAGGGCGAGCCGTGCTCCGGCGACCACCAATGCCTGAGCGGCCCGTGCGTGGATGGCTTCTGCTGCGACGGCGCGTGTGCCGGGCAATGCGAGGCCTGCGATCTCGCCGGCTCCGAGGGTGCCTGCGGCCCGGTCGAAGGCGCGCCCCACGGCGGCCGGGCGGCCTGCGCCGGGCAGGGGGCTTGCCAGGGGAGCTGCGACGGCAGCGACCGGGACGCCTGCGCCCTCCCTGTCGCGGGCACCGCGTGCTCACCCGCCCGATGTGAGAACTACCTGGCCACCCTGGCGGGCACCTGCGACGGCGCCGGGACATGCAGCGCCGCCACCCAGGTCTCCTGCGTGCCCTACGTGTGCGGCGCGGACGGTTGCCTCACGACATGCCTGAGCTCCATGGACTGCGTGGGCGGGCACGAGTGCGCGGACGGACAGTGCCGGCCCTTCGAGCTCGAGGCCTCGAGCGGGTGCGGCACCTCCGGGGGCTCGGACCTGGGGGGACTCGTCTCGGTGCTCCTCCTGGCCGGCCTGTGGTTCGCCAGACGGCGTCCGCGCTGAACCCACGGGACTGTCCACTGGACAGTCCCTGGACGGTCCGGGCTCTCCCCGCCTCCCCGCAACCCCCCAGAAACACGTCGAGCCTCCTTGGCCCATGGCTTGCAACGTCAGCCGGCAAACCCGACGAGCTCACGAGGAGGTACTCCATGAGATCGATCTCTTGTCTCGGCGCCGCGGCCGCCATCCTGCTCCCCCTGCTGCTGGGCGCCTGCGGCGGCGGAGGCGGCGAGCCGGCGGACACCCTGGCCCCGGTCACCCTGGCCGCGCCCCCGGCCGGCACCTACCAGGGCGCCCAGTCGGTCAGCCTGACCTGCGACGACGGGGGTGGCTCGGGCTGCATGGGCACGTTCTACACCACCGACGGCAGCGCGCCGACCCAGTCCTCCACCCTCTACGCCGGGCCGATCGCCATCGCGGAGGACACCACCCTGCGCTACTTCTCGGTGGACAACGCGGGCAACGAGGAGGCGGCCCGCAGCGCGAGCTACGTGATCGAGCCGGTGGTCCAGGACACCACCCCGCCGGTCACCACGGCCGCGCCCGCGGGCGGCACCTACGCGGCGGCCCAGTCGGTGGTGCTGACCTGCGACGACGGCGCGGGCTCGGGCTGCGCGGCCACGTACTACACCCTGGACGGCACCATCCCCACCGCGGCCTCGCCGGTCTACGCCGCGCCCCTGGAGATCGCCGCGGACACCCAGCTGCGCTTCTTCTCCGTGGACCAGGCTGGGAACCAGGAGGCGGTCAAGAGCGAGGCCTACGCGATCGACGCGGTGGAGGACACCACCCCGCCGGTCACCACGGCGACGCCTGCGGGCGGGACGTTCGCCGAGGCGCAGACCGTCGCGCTGGCTTGCGACGACGGCGCGGGCTCCGGCTGCGCGGCCACGTACTTCACCGTCGACGGCTCGGTGCCGACCACGGCCTCCGCGGTCTACGCGAGCCCCCTACAGATCGCCGCGGACACGACCCTCAGATTCTTCTCGGTGGACAGCCAGGGCAACCAGGAGGCCGTGCAGAGCGAGGTCTACGTCATCGACGCGGACGCGGACATCACCCCGCCCGTGACCGCGGCCTCTCCGGCTGGGGGCACCTACGGTGAAGCCCTGGAGGTCCGGCTGACCTGCGACGACGGCACGGGCTCGGGCTGCGCGGGCACGTACTATACCCTGGACGGTTCGGAGCCGAACGTGACGTCGGCCATCTACGCGGCCCCCATCCCGATCGCGGCGGACACCACCCTGAGGTTCTTCTCCCAGGACTACGAGGGCAACCAGGAAGGGACGAGGACCGAGGTCTACCTCATCGACGCGGGCGACCTCACCCCGCCCGTGACCACGGCCTCACCCGCGGGCGGCGTCTTCACCACGCCCCAGACCGTGACACTCACCTGCGATGACGGCGCGGGCTCCGGCTGCCAGATCACCTACTACACCGTGGACGGTTCCCAACCCACCCCGGCCTCGCCGGTGTACACGGCCCCGCTCGACATCTCGGTCAGCACCACCCTGAGGTTCTTCTCCCAGGACATGGAGGGCAACCAGGAGGAGGTCCGCCGGGAGGTGTACGAGATCCAGCTTCCGTCGGCCATGCAGGCAGAGTGGCTCGGAGCCTACGGGGCCACGGGCTCCTGGCAGACCGGAGATGGCTGTACACCTGGCTCCGGAGACGGCATGCTGCGCGCTCCCACGGACGTCCTTCCGGCCGGCGGTCACCTGTACATCGTCGACAGCGAGAACAAACGGGTGGTGAAGGTCGAGGCCGCGAGCGGCGCCTTCGTCGGCTGGATCGGCCGCATCGGCCAGCCGCCCACGGGCGGCGCCGCGGGATGCGCCGGCGCGGTCTCGGGCGAGGTCACCCCGGGCTGGTGCACCGGGGGCACCGGGGCCTACGGCGACCAGCCCGGGGCCTTCTCCAGCCCGAGCCGTCTGGCCACCCACGCAGGGGTGTTGTTCGTGTCCGACACGGGCACGGGCCGCCTCAACCGCTTCGAGATGGACAGCGGCGCGTACCTGGGTGCCATCGAGGGCCCCCAGGGACCCACGGCCCTGGCCGTGGACGGTGTCTACCTGTACGCCGCGGAGGATCGTGGTCAACGCATAAGCCGCTGGCTGCTCGCCGATGGCTCCGCCCAGGGCTGGACCGGCCGGGCCTAGAGCATGCCGGACGCGTGTGAGGGCAGCATGCCCGCGGCCGTGCCGGGCGCCACGGGCGGCTGGTGCACGGGCGGCAGCTCGGGGAGCGGCAGCCTGGACGGCGAGCTCAACCGTCCCTACGGCCTGGCCCACGAGCAGGGCAAACTCTACGTCGCCGATGTCAACAACTCCCGCCTGCAGCGCTTCGACGCGGCCACGGGCGCCTTCGAGGGCTGGCTCGGCAAGGTGCTGGCGACCGATCCGGCGCTGGGCGGTGACTGCGCCGGGCAGGCCTCGGGCTATGTGGCCCAGGGCTGGTGCACGGGCGGCACCCAGCAAGGCGGCCCGGAGAACGATGGCGAGCTGTACTACCCCCAGGCCATCGCCGCCCAAGACGGCGTACTCTACGTCTCCTCCATCGAGCGGGTGAGCCGCTACGACGCCGCGACAGGAGCCTACCTGGGCTGGATCGGGAGGATCGGCACGACCGCGCCGGAGGCGTGCGAGCTGGGGATCCCGGATCCCTTCCAGGAACTCCCCACCGGCAGCTGGTGCATCGGCGGGGACACCAGCACCTCCAACACGTCGATCGACGGAGCGCTCGGCACGCCCCAGGGCCTGGCCATCGCGAGCACCAGCCTGTATGTGACCGAGTACGCCACCAGCCGCGTCCAGGAGTTCGATCTGGCGGGCGGCAGCAGCCTCCACTGGCTGGCCGCCTATCCGGTGGCCCTCGACGCCTGGTCGATGCAGGACGTGCCCGGGCCGGTCGCAGGGCATGGGGACGGCATGCTGACCAGCCCGTTCCAGGTGGCGATCGACGAGTCCTCGGACCTGATGTACGTGGCCGAGCAGAGCCGCATCAGCCGGTTCGTGGCCTCGACCGGCGAGTTCCTCGGCTGGACCGGACGGACCTCCAGCATGCCCGACTCCTGCACCGGGCCGATGCCGGCCGCCATCCCGGGACCGACCGGGAGCTGGTGCCTGGGCGGGGCCCCGGAGCGCGGCAGCGCCGACGGCGAGCTCTACTACTCCCCGGGCGGTCTCCTGCTGCAGGGCGGCTACCTGCTGGTGAGCGACAGCGCCAGCGGCAGGATCGTGCGCTTCACCCTGGGCGGGGCCTTCGCCGGCTGGATCGGCCAGATCGGCGACACCACGGGGCTTGGCCCGGCCGCGTGTGCCGCGGCCGGCCTCCACGCGTTCAGCCCCACCTGGTGCACGGGGGGCATGGCCGCGCAGTATGCCCGCTACATCGGTTCGCCCTTCGATCTGGACATCGTCGGTGACACCCTGTACGTGACCGACGGCCGCAACGCCAGGATCAACCGGATCCACCTGCTGCCCGCAGATGAAGTCTCCTACGGCGGGTGGACGGGCTTGATCGGCCCCCAGGACAGCGACCGGCCGACCTCGTGCGACGGAGGCAGCGTGCCCGCGGCCGGCGAGCCCACCCTCGACTGGTGCTACGGCGGGAACTCGCAGAGCGGGACCATCGACGGCGCGCTCGACCAGCCCTACGCCCTGGTGGCGGACGGGAACGGCAACCTCCTGGCGGGCGGCAACGATCGTCGGCTGAGCGTCTTCAGCCCAGCCGGCGCCTACCTCGGGCAGGCCGTCTCGGACGCGCTCCAGGACGTGCACGGGCTGTCCCTCGACGCGGTCCGGGGCGAGCTCCTGATCGGGCACGGCTCGCTGGTCGCCAAGTTCGACCTGGCCACGGGCCAGCTCCTGGGCTGGGCCGGGGGGGTGGGTGTGGTGCCGACCGGGGGAGATCCGGGTTGCACGGACGCCCTGCCAGGCGCCTTCACCCCTGGCTGGTGCACGGGCGGCGCCGCGCTCGCCGGGACCGCCAACGGCATGATGGTCCCCTTCGGCCTGTTCGCCACGGACAGCTACGTGTACGCCGCCGATCCCATGCACAACCGGGTGACGCGCTTCGATCGCGAGCAGCAGTAGCCGCGTCGCGCAAGTCGACCCCAAGGAGGTTCATGATGATACCCAGCTACCCACGTCCAGTCACCATGGCCGCCCTGCTCTCCCTGCTCGCGTGCGCCTGCTCCGGAGGCGGGGGGGATCCGGCCGACACCCGGCCCCCGATCACCGCGGCCTCGCCCGCGGCGGGCACCTACGCCGAGGCCCAGTCCGTCAGCCTGACCTGCAGCGACGGGGACGGCTCGGGCTGCTTCGCCACCTTCTACACCACCGACGGCAGCGCGCCGAGCCAGGCCTCCACCCCCTACGGCGGGCCCATCGCCATCGCGGTGGACACCACCCTGCGCTACTTCTCGGTGGACAACGCGGGCAACGAGGAGGCGGCCCGCAGCGCGAGCTACGTGATCGAGCCGGTGGTCCAGGACACCACCCCGCCGGTCACCACGGCCGCGCCCCCGGGCGGGGCCTTCGCCGTGGCCCAGTCGGTCGTGCTGACCTGCGACGACGGCGCGGGCTCCGGCTGCGCGGGCACCCACTACACCCTCGACGGCACGGACCCGACCACGGCCTCGCCGACCTACGCCGCGCCCCTGGAGATCGCCGCGGACACCGAGCTGCGCTTCTTCTCGCTGGACGGCGCGGGCAACCAGGAGGCTGTCAAGATCCAGAGCTACGTGATCGAGCCGGCGGTCGAGGACACCACGGCGCCGCTCACCACCGCCTCGCCCCTGGGCGGCTCCTACGTGGACGCCCAGAGCGTGACGCTCACCTGCGACGACGGGGCCGGCTCCGGCTGCGCCGCCACCCACTACACCGTGGACGGCTCGATCCCCACGGTGGCCTCCCCGGTCTACGCGGCGCCCATCGCCATCGCCGAGGACACCACCCTGATGTTCTTCTCCCTGGACCAGGCCGGGAACGCGGAGGCGGTGCGCACCGAGGTCTACCGGGTGGTGGGCGCGTGCACGCCCGGGGTGGACGCGGACGGCGACGGGCTGGAGGACTGCGACGAGCTGGCCGGCTGGAACATCGATCTCGAGCTGAACGGGGACGGGCAGATCGCGGGCGCGAACGAGGCGCAGGTCCACGTCACCAGCGATCCGTTCCAGGCCGACGGCGACGGGGACGGCTTCGACGATCTCGAGGAGCTCGGACGGCGCACCAACCCGAACCGGGCCGACAGCGACCAGGACGGCCTGGACGACTACGAGGAGGCCTTCGCCTACTTCTCGTCCCCGACCGACGTCGACTCGGACGACGACGCCACCGGCCCGGACCACGACCTGCAGCCCAACTCCGGCCTGTTCGACGGCAACGAGGTCGAGAACCACCACACCTCGCCGCTGATGGCCGACACCGACGGCGACGACTACTCGGACTACACCGAGGTGCTCGGGGCCGGCCGGCCGCTGGTGGCCGATCTGCCGCTGATCGAGGTGAACATCATCTCCAACCTGGGCGTGTTCCTGGACGCCAGGGTCGAGTCGGGCTGCGAGATCAGCGGCCAGACCATGCAGGCGGAGTTCGACCGCGACGAGACGCGCTCGACCAGCAAGAGCGAGACCTCCACCAAGAAGGTCCTGGACCTGAGCGGCACCGTGCACACCTCGGCCAGCGCGGGGTTCACCTACATCATCCCGAGCTGCTCGGCCAGCGTCGACGTGACCGCCAGCGTGAGCAAGAGCACCACCCGGGAGTCGAACGCCAGCTTCGAGCAGTCCTCGGTGAACGAGCACAGCAGCGAGTTCAGGCGCTACGACAGCCAGAGCTGCTTCGACAACACGTCCGTGGACGCGGGCGAGCTCACCGCCACCCTGGCCATCCGCAACGCGGGCAACCGCAGCGTGTACCTGCAGAACCTCGAGATCGGCGCCCGGCGCCGCGACCTGTCGAACCCCGGGGAGTTCTACTCCCTGGCCAGCACCACCCTGTACCCGACCGAGAACGCCATCAGCGGCGGGTCGACCGAGGAGCACGAGGTCTCCATCCAGGTGTCGGCCACCACCGCCATGGATCTGCTCGGCGATCCGAGCGGGCTGTTCTTCTCGGTGAACGACTTCGACATCCGGGACGAGGACGGGCGCAACTTCGCCTTCATCGAGCAGACCACCCTCAGCCGGACCGGGATGCTGGAGATCGACTTCGGGGACGGGCGGGTCGAGCGCTACCTGATCGCCACCAACGTCGAGCGCGACGCCGCCAACAACCCGACCGGGGTGAACCTGCGCTGGGCCATGGAGGAGATCCTGGGCATCCCGGTGGGCACCGAGGTGAACACCCAGGGCGTCAGCGCGCTGGCCTGGGTCGACGACGAGGCCGCCTACAAGTACGACGCCAGCAGGTTCAAGTTCTGGTACATCCTGGGCAACAGCGACACCCTGTCCACCCCGGGCTTCGACTTCGAGGACCTGGTGCTCCAGCAGGGCGACTTCATCAGCCTGAGCCTGCTCCAGGACCTCGACGACGACGGGGTGTTCGACGTCGAGGAGGACTACTACGGCACCGATCCGCTCTCGAGCGACACCGACCGGGACATGGTCGAGGACCGCGCCGAGATCGACTCCCCCACCCGCCACCCGGTGGTGCCCGAGTTCCCGGGCGGCCAGCGCGTCCGCCAGACGGCCAGCGTGGCCGCCTACCACACCGCCGAGACGCTGGTGCTGCTCGAGAACGGCACCCTGTGGAGCCTGTGGGGCGTGCCGCTGAGGCTGCAGAGCGATCTCGAGTTCGCCAAGGTCTTCGGCGGCGGCAACGTGGGCGTTTGGATGGGCATCACCACCGGGGGCGATCTGTACGCCTGGGGGGCCAACGAGTTCGGCATGCTCGGGCTGAACAGCAACGATCCGGCCGTCCGCGGCGCCCCCCAGCTCGTGGGCGCCGCCTGCGGGTGCTGGGCGGACGTGTCCATCGGCGGCTCCCACGTGCTGGCCTTGCAGACCGACGGCTCGCTGTGGGGCTGGGGCAACGGGGACTTCGGCGGGCTGGGGGTGACCCCCGCGCCCGCGGACCCCTGCCCGGGGGCGCCCATCAGCACCTGCAGCCTGGAGCCCGTGCTGATCGACGCCGGGCCCTGGAGCCAGATCGCCGCGGGCTGGAACCACTCGCTGGGCATCAAGGCCGACCAGACCCTGTGGGCCTGGGGCCGGAACCACGTCGGGCAGCTGGGGACCGGCAACGGCGGGGATCATTCCACCCCGGTGCAGATCCACTACGAGGGCTGGGTCCCCGGCGGGGATGACACCTGGACCAAGGTCGCGGCCGGCCGGTACACCTCCATGGCGAGCCTGTACAGCGACGGGCTGAGCAGGGACGCCGTGATGGTCTGGGGCGATCAGTCGTTCACCCAGTTCGGCTTCGGGGACAACGGCGATCCGGCCTACCTCCAGTACCTGATCGTCTCCCCCAGCGGCCCGGTGTGCGCCAGCCATGCCCAGTGCTCACCCTACGGAGAGAATCAACGCTGCATGGACCTGCCCACGCCGAGATGCACCGTGGTGATCCCGTTCCTGGCCTACCCCCGGGCGCTGCCCACGAACATCGCCGCGGCCGGCGAGTACGTCGTCAGCCTCTCGACCAACGGCTACACCTCGTCGGTGACCCGCGGCGACATCGTGCGGTCCGGCGCATTCCCCAACTGGCGCTACCACTGGGCGCCGGCCTCGAGCTCGACCTGGGGCTTCGACCAGTTCGGCGATCTCGGCCAGGGACCCACCCCGGAGCATCGCTGCTTCCTCAATGTCACGCTCTATGCCTGCAACCGCTACGCGACCGAGATCCTGGATCCCGGCGGCGATCCCTTCCTGCTGATCGACAAGGGCCGGGGCATCGGCAACCCCCTGCTGGCCGAGAACAACAACGCCCTGCACCCGCCCCTCGGCCTGGGCGAGCTCAGCGTGTGGGGGGCCAACGACACGGGCCAGCTCGGGCTCGGCCCCACCAGCGGCGATCCCGCGACCCAGCCGGTCCTGGTCCCCGAGAATCCCTAGTCAAAATGGAATGACCGGCTCCGTTTCGCGAGCACGTGGATTACGCTCGCGGATCGGAGAGAACCGTGTGCGCAGAGCCACACGCGAAAGGAGCCGGTCGATGAAGAAGATAACACAGTCGGT
>Ga0209507_1000179_pt1 | contig 84081 bp, 77 predicted proteins | sample AD_UKC028_MetaG_FD_184414 | JGI IMG/M metagenome (GOLD analysis project Ga0209507, IMG submission 184414) | Active sludge microbial communities of municipal wastewater-treating anaerobic digesters from USA - AD_UKC028_MetaG (SPAdes) (version 2) | ecosystem: Engineered > Bioreactor > Anaerobic >...
TCCGCAAGATTCGTGCACGTATAATTGACTGGCGTGCTAATCAAATATTGAACGTATTGCTGTTTGGTTATCATGTCGAGATTATACCAAAACAATCAACAACCTGGAACTCCAAGCGAAAGTCCTGGTTGTTAAAACTGACGATGGAAATTTTCTTCTGGGAAGATTTTCATGAACGCTATCTCATCACCGATATTGTTGGTATAGGCACTCCCGCAGGATTTGACATCACGGGTAAACCAGATGACTGGTCCTACTTGGGGCCGACTGGGTCGTGAAGACAAGGACAAGATACAACGTCTCTTCGATCCAGCAGCCCGTCTTGGGAGCCTGAAATGGCGATTCTCAATTCCGGGTCGGTAAGCAGAGATTCAAACCGTGCTGATCGACTACATCGAGATCGAAAATTTCAAACGCTTCAGTGAACGCCAGCGCAGCGCGTTTGTGCATCGAGGAAGAAACCCATCACCGCGCCGTCCAGTAGCGGCGCGGCGCCTGCCGATACCGCTCCGGCTCCAGCGGCTGTCCCGGCTCCAGGCGGAACGTTAGCGCCCCTTCATACGAGGAATCCAGCAAGGTCGCGCCGGTCGCCTGATAACGGGTCACCGTGTCTGCCCGTGGATAGCCGTAGCGGTTGTGATAACCGGTCGCAAACAGGATATAGCGCGGTTGCACGGCGTGCAGAAAAGCCGGCGTCGACAGGTTGCGCCGACCCTGATGCGGCGCAACCAGCACCTCCGCAGCTAACTCGTCACCGTAAGTTTTAGTCAGCGCCATTTCCGCGCCGGTTTCAATATCGCCGGGCAATAGAATACGTCCGCCTTGACCGGTGACTTTCAGCACGCAAGAGGCATTGTCGCCGTTGAAACCGGCGGGTGGCGGATGCAGCATCTGGAACTGGACGCCCTCCCACTCCCAGAATTGACCGGCCTGGCACCGTTCAACGCTATCTATTGGTGTTTGCTCGGGCGCGGAAGTCAAAATACGGTCTATCGGCAACAATTCCCGCAACGACCGCACCCCGCCGGTATGCTGGCTGTCGGCATGACTGATAATCAGCACATCGACCCGTTCCGTACCCTGGTGGCGCAGAAACGGCGCGAGCGCGGCTCGTCCGGCATCCAACGTCGTTCCAAGACGCCGGCCCGTGTCGTAAACCAGCACATGGTCACGAGTCTGCACCACCGCCGCCAACCCTTCGCCGACATCCAGCAGCGTGAACCAGAATCCTCCGGCGACCGGCGCAGCAGCGGGCGGCCAGAGCAGCGGCAGGCACAGCGGTAACCCCAGCCAGCGGATGGGCAGGCCGCGCGGCGCCAGCCAGAGCGCCACGCCCAACAGGGCGAACGCCAGCGTCCAGAGCGGCGGCGTAGGCCGATAGAGCATCGTCACCGCTGGCCACTGATCCAGCCAGCGCAAAATATGCCAAAGCCCCTCCATGGTCAGCACCGCCAGATTCAGCGCGACTGATGACAAAGCAGCGCTGAACGGCGTCAATAACGCCGCCAGCAGGCTAAAGGGTAATACCGTGCATCCGACCCAGGGAATGGCGATCAGGTTGGCCAAGGGCGACAGTGCCGGGAATTGCTGGAAGAACAGCAGGGTTGGCGGCAACAGCGCTACGGTGAGGTGCAGTTGCAGGCCAACGGTTTGGCCGAACAACCGATATTCGCGCCAGCGACCGCTGACGCTGTAAAGAATCGCCGCCACCGCGCCGAAAGACAGCCAGAACCCGACTTGCAGAGGCGCACCGGGATCAATGACTAGCACGATTAACAATGCCAGCGCCAGAATACGACTCGGTAACGCTGGACGTAGCGCGATCAGTGCCAGCATCGCTACCGCCGCCATGAGAAACGAGCGTTGTGCGGGTACGGATAATCCTGATAACAGGGTATAAACGCCGGCACTGACTAACGCCGCCAGTCCTGCAATGCGCGTCGCCGGCCAATGCAGCGCCAATATCGGCAAGCGGCTCCAGAACCCCCAAGCCAGCGCGAAGGTCAAGCCGGCGATTAACCCAATATGCGAACCGGAAATCGACATCAGGTGACTGACGCCGGTACGTTTGAATGTCTCCCACTGCCAGGGCGTGATGCCGCCTTCCTCGCCGACAGCCAGCGCGGTCAAAATGCTGACGTAGGGATTGCCGGGCAACTGTTCAGCGAAGCGGTCGACGATCCGCTGCCGATAACGATTCAGTGGATAACGCTCGGCTTCGGCCAATCGTTGTGGCGGGGGATGGGAACGAATGGAACCGGTAGCGACGATGCCCTGGGCGTATAGCCAGCGTTCGTAGTCGAAACCGCCGGGGTTACGCAGTCCCCACGGCTTTTTCAAACGGACGGTGAATTGCCAGCGGTCGCCGACTCGCAATGCGGGACGCGCCTCCTCCGGTAAATCTTCTTCGTCAGTGTCGGCCTGCGCCTCATCCCACCACGACAGGCGCAACCGACGCCCGGCTAGCGGTGACGCTAACGACGCATTCTCTTTAGCCGCCGCGACCTCGAAGGCAAAGCGGACGCTGCGGCCTTCGTGATCCGGGATGGTCGCAATCCAGCCTTCCAGCGTCACTTCAGCGCCTTCCAGTTCGATGGGCAACACGGCAGAGGATGGAGCCAGTAGCAACGCCCATAGAAACCCGGTCGCGCCCCAGGCGGGCCATCGCAAGCGGGGGATGAATATCAGAATGAGCAATAAGCCTGGCAACGCCAGCGTCCAATGGCGGGCTGGGAGTTCCGGCAACGCCTGCAATGCCAGAATGCCGAGCAGAAAGGCGATGGCTCCCGGACGCATGGACGATCACCGCCGGCAGGATAGTTGACTATTCCAAGCCTGATTCCAGGACAGGGGGGCGTCGCAAATCAGGCAGGTTGATGTTCCTGATCGGGAAATAGCGTGGGTCATCATCGCTTCTCACCTCCAAATTCAGCGTCAACAGCCATCTGCCGGGCATGAGCTAAAGTCGCCAATTCCCCGGCCCAGCGCTGGATCAGATCGACATCGGTCAGACATTCACGCCAGGCTTGCGGAATGCCGGCAACCCCGTAGTACGCGCCGGCCAGTTGTCCAAAAATCGCCCCGGTGGTGTCGGCGTCATCGCCCAGGTTCACGGCGAGCAGGGCGCCTTCCTGAAAACTGGAGGATCGGCTGAACGCCCACAATGCGGCTTCCAGTGCTTCGACGACATAGCCGCTGCCGACGATGGCGGGCGGGTCTTTCCGCTGGAAGGAGCCGCCGGCAATCTCGTCGATTTCCGGGCATAACGGGGCGCGTTCCCACAGGCGCTCGACCGGCGTATAGCGTGGCGAGAGCAATTCTTCTTTGGAAACGCCCTGAATCGCGCCGACCAGCAGCCCCCCAAAGTACCGGCAGGCATCCAGACAGGTCGTCGCCCCATGAGTCGTTTTTGAACTTTCGGCACTCAGATGAATAGCTTTTTCAGGGTCAGCGGCGAAGAATAGGGGAACCGGGGCTAGGCGCATCAGGCTGCCATTCCCGGCGGTGTGCGGGTGCGTGGAACCGGCGAACGGCTCCCCGGTATCGAGATACTCCCGCAACGCCTGATAAACCGTATTACCGATGTCGAAACAGCGACCGGTGCTGCTGAGATGCCCTTCTTTCCACCAGCGGATATAACGATCCATTTGATCACGAGCGTTGAACGTGCGGCAGGTAATGAGGCTTTCCGCGAGGCAGAGCGCCATTGAGGTGTCATCGGTCCATTGGCCTTTTTTTAAGCCGAAGGGTCCGCCCCCGACCATATCAGTCAGGGGAACAAAGCTGCCCGGCGCTTTGAACTCAACCGTTGTCCCTAAAGCATCGCCCGCCGCCAGCCCTAATAAACAACCCTCGTAGCGTGATTTCATAGTAGTCATTAGGTTTTCTCCCACCCGGTAACGATAGATGTGACGACTCTGCTAGGTGGGGACATGAGCGAGTACGAGGAGGAGCCATGACCAACCCGCCATTCAGCTCTCTGTCTGCAATACGCCGTCCGCCAGCCGCCACACCGCATCCATGCGAGCAGCCAAACCCGGATCGTGCGTGACCACCACAAAGCTGGTGCCCAAATCACGATTGAGTTCCAGCATCAACTCGAACACCCGCTCGGCGCTGTGTCGGTCGAGATTGCCGGTCGGCTCATCGGCCAGCACACAGGCCGGTTCAGTAATCAGCGCCCGAGCCACCGCCGCCCGTTGCCGTTCACCGCCCGACAGTTCACCCGGTTTATGCGTCAATCGCTGGCCCAGACCGACCCGGTTCAGCAACGCCGCCGCCTGTTCCGTTGCATTAGCTGGCTTGTCACCGCGAATCAGCAACGGCATCGCCACATTTTCCAGCGCGGTAAATTCGGGCAGCAAATGGTGAAACTGGTAGATGAAACCCAGCCAGCGGTTGCGCAATCGACCGCGCCCGGCATCGCTTAATCGACTCAATTCCTGCCCCGCCACCCACACGGAACCGGCGGTTGGCGCATCCAGCCCGCCCAACAGATGCAGTAACGTACTCTTGCCCGATCCGGAACTGCCGATAATCGCCAGTCGTTGACTACGCTGCACCTGAAAGTCGATGTCCCGCAACACCTCGAGCCGTTCGCTGCCTTCCCGGAACGATTTAGCCAGTTGGCGGCACTCCAGCACCACTTCTCCCTCACGCATCGCTATGTCATTCATAACGCAATGCCTCCGCCGGTTGGGTGCGCGCCGCTCGCCAGGCGGGATAAAGCGTGGCCAACGTGGCCAGTCCGAACGCCACTAGCCCGATGGTGGACACATCGCCCCACTGTACTTGCGAGGGCAGGTCGCTGATCAGATAAACGTCCGGGGCCAGGAACTTGACGCCGAACAGTTGCTCGATGAACGGCACTACTACATCAACGTGTGTCGCCAGCGACACCCCGCCGATCAATCCCAGCAAAGTGCCGACCAGACCGATGGTGATGCCCTGCACGATAAAAATGCCCATGATGCTTAGCGGCGTCGCGCCCAAGGTGCGCAGGATGGCGATATCGGCCTGCTTGTCGGTCACGACCATCACTAACGCCGAGACAATGTTGAACGCCGCAACCGCCACGATCAGGGTCAAAATCACGAACATCGCCGTCTTCTCGATCTGTACCGCCCGGAAAAAGCTGGCGTGATCCTGGGTCCAGTCGCGGGCCAGATAGCCCTCCGGTAACTGATCAGTCAGTTCCCGCGCCAGGCGCGGCGCCTGGAACAAATCACGCAATTTCAGCCGCACCCCGCTCACCGTCCCTTCGGGAAATTGAAACAGCGTGCCTGCATCGGCGACATGCGCCAGCGCCAGCCCCCGGTCATACTCGTACATGCCGGCTTCGAAAATGCCGACCACCTCAAACCGCTTCAGCCGGGGCAGGATGCCCGCCGGCGTCACCGTAGCTTGCGGGGTAATGACGGTCACCTTATCGCCGACCGTGACCCCCAGTGCGCCGGCCAGCGCTTTGCCGAGGATCATGCCGAACTCGCCAGGGCGCAGATCATCCAGCGAACCTTGAATCATTTTGTCGCCGATGTCCGAAACCTGCCGCTCTTCCTCCGGCAGGATGCCTTGAATGAGCGCGCCGCTGACCAGCGAAACGTGGTTGAGCATCGCCTCGCCGCGGATGAAGGGTGCGCCGCCCTGCACTTCGGGATGATGCAATACCTGGTCACGCACTCCTCGCCAATCGTCAACCAGCCCGTTCCAGCGGTTGAGCGTAGCGTGGGCGGTCATCGACAGGATGCGTCCGCGCAATTCCTGCTGAAAGCCGTTCATGACAGAAAGCACCGTGATGAGCGCGGTAATGCCCAGGGCGATGCCCAGCATCGAAGTCAGAGAAATGAAGGAAATGAAGTGATTACGGCGCTTGGCGCGGGTATAGCGCAGGCCGATGAACAATTCCAGGGGACGAAACATGGACGCTCCCAGTAAGCGGCAGAGTGGCCGGAGAGAACGCCATTATAAGGGGACTGGCCGCTTAAAAAGCGGCCAAGCGGCGATCCTTCGCCAACAAAACTCCCTGCATGGCTAGACGATTACTGACTGGGCGGCTGGGCAGGCATGGTGGGCTTCGCAGGAACAGCCGGCATGGTGGGCTTCGCAGGAATAGCCGGCACGGCGGGCGTCACAGGAACAGCCGGCATGGTGGGCTTCGCAGGAACAGCCGGCATGGTGGGCTTCGCAGGAACAGCCGGCATGGTGGGCTTCGCAGGAACAGCCGGCACAGCAGGAGTGGCGACATCCCCTACGGTCAGCTTGTTCTGGTTATCCGCTAACAATTTTTCCAGCGTTTTTTCCTTGATGCCGGGAACCTTGGTCAGATCGTTCACGGAGGTAAAGGGACCATGAGCCTCACGGTACTCGACAATAGCATTAGCCTTGGCCGGACCAATCCCTTTCAGACCCTTTTCCAGCTCCGTCGCGCTTGCCGTATTGAGATCAATCGCCTGCGCAAACGTCACTGCAGAAAACAGCGCCAGAATCAACGCCAGCATCAAATTTAAAAACTTCATGCTCAAATCCTCCTCAGTTATTGGTGGGTTAAATCGGTCAGTTGTAAAAAAACCGACACTAAAAACCATAGAATAATTATTTGAGAATACAAGTCAAGCCACTAATTTTCTCAAGATATTGTTTTTTATCTAAATAGCAGACTAAAAAGGCAGGCGCTACAGCGACGCTTTCATACGGTTTTCAGGCGTTAGTCTTCATAACCAGATCTGGCAACGGCTTGATGGTGCTCCACTGCAGGCAGCCGGGGCAGCACCAGTGCAGGGATTTGACGACAAAACCACAATGATCACAGCGATAGCGGGCAGCGCTGTTGAGCATCTGGGTGCTAATGCAATGCAAGGCCCGCAGATCAGCGTATTCCGCCCCTTGACCCCGCGCCAGCTTGATTTCGACTAGGCGGCGCAAGCCCAGCAGGGTCGGATATTCCCGCAACTCACGTTCGAGAAATTGGAGCGCGACTTCCTCGCCCTCCTGTCGCAATAGCCATTCCGCCAAGGCATCGGTGATCCGTCCGCCGTGATCCCGCTCCTGTACCTCACGCAGATAGGCGATCCACTCATTGAGACAGCCCAGGGCGTTATGACATTGACCGAGTGGAGTAATGACCTCGGGCAGATAACCGCGATCCTGCCGTTCGACTGCCTGAAACGCCGTGATGGCGGCGCGATAATCGCCCGCCCGCATGGCTGAACGTCCTAACAGCAGATTAGCCCGAGTACAATTTGGATCACGCGCCAAGGCATCAAGCAACCAGGTTCTCGCTTCGTCGTCCTGGTGCCGCGCATTCGCCTCTTCGGCCAGTTCACAGCAGAAATGCGCGGTTTGCCGCCGCTTGGACTCACCGCTGATTCGTTCCAGACGATCACTGTGGGCTATGGCCTGCCGCCAATCCTTCTCCTGCTGAAAAATGTGAATCAACCGGGAGAGCGCGAGGATCGTATGATCAGGTTGAGCCAGCAATTTCTGAAACAGTTCCTCAGCCCGGTCAAACAACCCGGCCCGCAGGTAATCTTCACCGAGTTCCAGCATGGCCCGTTGGCGCTGATCCGTGGTCAGATGGGTGCGGGTGATGAGACTGCCGTGAATATGAATTGCCCGATCCACTTCGCCACGGCGGCGAAACAGGTTCCCCAAAGCCAGATGAATTTCTGCGGTGTCCCGGTCGACATCGGCCATGCGCGTAAACACCTCAATGGCCTGATCCGGCTGATCATCGATCAGATAATTCAGTCCCTTGAAATAGTCCGCGTTGCGAACAACTGCACTATTCCGGCCCATCGGGCTGCGCTGGGCCGCCCACCAGCCGGAAGCGGCAGCAATCGGCAGCAGCAACCATAGAAGTTCCATCATGGCCTAACGGTGCAGCTCCAAACAGCTAATGCGCCGCATCCCGCCCCGCCTTTCTGGCCAGCATACTAATCTCCTGATCCTTATTGGATATCAGTTGACGCAACCGAGCGACCTGCCAGCGCAACGGCAGCACCACAAAGGCCCCGATCAGCGCCGTCACTAACACTCCGGCGGCAAAGGCGCATACCACTACCAGCGATAGCGGTTGCTCGGTTGCACCTAACAGATAATTGATCGTGACTCGCTCGGTATGCAGGGTGGAAAACTCCACGCCCAGCAGCAACACGACCAGCAATATCGCGGCAATCAGAATAAATTTAATCCAAAACATCAGGTTCCCCTGCCAGAACAGCGTGAAATCGGCCAGCCCACAGCGATCCGTTCTACCCCGGATGCTTCAATAAAAAACCCACTCGTTTTACCGTGGGTTTTTGAACGGCGGATGACAACCAGAGCCTTGCCGGATTTTGAAAGGACAATCACAAAAAATCATCATCGCCATGATCATCGCGGTTGTTGACCCGTTCGCGCAGTTCCTTGCCGGGCTTGAAATGCGGCACATACTTGCCCGAAAGCGTGACGGCGTCACCGGTCTTGGGATTACGTCCGACCCGGGGGGGACGAAAATGCAGTGAAAAGCTGCCAAACCCCCGAATTTCAATCCGTTCCCCATAAGCCAGCGACTCGCTCATTTGTTCCAGCATGGCTTTGACCGCCAACTCTATATCCTTGTAGGGAATATCGCTTCTTTTGCGCGCAAGAATTTCGATCAATTCCGATTTCGTCATGAACATTCCCCAAACGGGCAGTAATCCTAGCGGCGCGAACGGCGCCGCACGACTGAACATCCATAAAACCTGGCAGCGATTTACACGATAAACCGCTGCCACGGGGCAAGACAGCTACTCGTCTTGAGCGTTGCTCATCTGTTCCTTGAAGATATCGCCCAAGGTTGCCCCAGTGCTGGACTTACGGCTGTAATCCTGCAGGACCTCGGCTTCTTCGGCCATGTCCTTAGCCTTGATCGACAGCGAGATCGTCCGGTTTTTGCGGTCGACGCCGATGAACTTGGCTTCGATGTCCTCGCCTTCCTTGAGCATCGAGCGGGCGTCCTCGACTCGTTCCCGGGTCAATTCCGAAGCCCGCAGCGTCCCCTCGACGCCCTGGCCCAAATCGATGATAGCCCCCTTGGCGTCGACCGAGAGGATCTTCCCCTTGATGATCGTACCTTTAGGATGGTCGGCGACAAAGTTGGAGAAGGGATCCTTGTCGAGTTGTTTGATGCCCAGCGAAATACGCTCGCGTTCGGGATCGACCGCCAGCACGACCGCCTCGACTTCCTGACCTTTCTTGTACTGACGCACGGCTTCTTCGCCGGGCGCATTCCAGGAAATGTCGGAGAGATGCACCAGGCCATCGATGCCGCCGTCCAGGCCGATGAAGATGCCAAAGTCGGTGATCGACTTGATTTTTCCGGCGACGCGGTCACCTTTGCCATGGGTCTGATCGAATTCATCCCAGGGATTCTGCTGGCACTGCTTCATACCTAGCGAGATGCGGCGGCGATCCTCGTCGATGTCGAGCACCATGACCTCGGTCTCATCGCCTAACGCCACGACCTTGTTCGGATTGACGTTCTTATTGGTCCAGTCCATCTCGGAGACGTGCACCAGACCCTCGACGCCTTCTTCAATTTCCACGAAGCAGCCGTAGTCGGCGATATTGGTGACTTTGCCAAACACTCGAGTACCGACCGGATAGCGCCGCGCCAAGGCGATCCACGGATCATCGCCCAACTGCTTAAGGCCCAGTGAGACGCGGTTGCGCTCGCGGTCGAATTTGAGCACCTTCACCCGAATGTTGTCACCGACTGCGACTACCTCGGAAGGATGCTTGACCCGCCGCCAGGCCATATCGGTGATGTGCAGCAGGCCATCGATGCCGCCCAGGTCGAGGAAAGCGCCGTAGTCGGTGAGATTCTTGACCACGCCATCGACGATCTGGCCTTCCTGGAGATTTTGCAGCAACGCCTCACGTTCGGCGCTGTATTCCTGTTCCACCACCGCCCGGCGGGACACCACTACATTGTTGCGCCGACGGTCAAGCTTGATGACCTTGAATTCCTGCTCCTTGCCTTCCAGATAAGCGGCGTCCCGCACCGGGCGCACGTCGACCAGCGAACCGGGCAGGAAGGCGCGGATTTCGCCGATTTCCACCGTGAAACCGCCCTTGACCTTGCCGCTGATCAGGCCCTTGACGATTTCCTCGCCCTCAAAGGCTTTCTCCAGCGAACTCCAGATCCGGGCGCGTTTGGCTTTTTCGCGGGACAGCCGGGTTTCGCCGAAACCGTCCTCGAGGGCGTCCAGGGCGACTTCGACCGTATCGCCCACTTTCACATCGAGGACACCTTCCTCGTTATAAAACTGTTCGATGGGAATCAGCCCTTCTGACTTCAGACCGGCGTTGACGACCACGGCGTCCGCCCGGATTTCCACAATCAGTCCCTGGACGATGGAGCCCGGCTGCATTTGCTTATCAGCCAGGCTTTGTTCAAACAGTTCGGCGAAACTTTCGGTCATGGGTTATAACTCAAAAAAAACCGGCGGTAGCAGGCCGCCGCGGGTGGGTTAGGACACAAGGTTCGATCATGGACTCTCGAACCGGTTTTGGGTTAAAACAAAAGCGTAGTCAAGACCAGTGCCGACGTAAAGGCTTGGGTCTAGGGAATTACCCTGACCGCCAGTCGTTGTTGGGCCAGCGTCAGCGCCCACTGGCAAACGTCGGCAATGCTCAATCGGGTGGTATCCAGCACCTCGGCATCAGCAGCGGCTTTGAGCGGCGCGACTGCTCGCTGGGCGTCGCGGGCGTCACGCTCGGCGATTTCCTTGACAAGGTCATTAAGGTTAGCATTCATGCCTTTTTCAATCAACTGCTTATAACGTCGTTGCGCCCGCTCGCCCGCATCGGCGGTCAGAAACAGCTTAAGCTCAGCGTCCGGGAACACCACGGTGCCCATATCCCGACCATCAGCGATCAGTCCGGGCGGCTGGCGGAAATCCCGTTGACGTTGCAGCAACGCTGCTCGCACCGCCGGCAGGGCAGCCACCTGTGAGGCGGCGTTACCCATCTTTTCACAGCGAATCGCTGTACTGACATCCTCACCATCCAGAACGATCTGCAGTGCGCCATCATCACCGGGGGTGAAAGTGACCGAAAGCCCGGCAGCGACTTGCGCAATCCCGGGTTCGTCGTCCAGGATCAAATTCCGGCGCAACGCCGCCAGTGCAGTGAGTCGATACAGCGCGCCACTGTCCAGTAGCGGCCAACCCAGTCGGGTTGCCAACCATTGGCAGAGTGTCCCCTTGCCAACCCCGCTGGGTCCGTCCACGGTAATGACGGGAGACCGAACGCTCATATGGATTGCTCCACCAGGGTTAAACCGGCGTCTCGGGCGCGGGTCGCAAAACCGGGGAAAGAGGTATTGACGTTGGCGCAGTCCTGAATCGTGATCGGCCCGCTGGCGCGCAGAGCGGCTATAGCGAAGCTCATGGCGATGCGATGGTCGCCGTGGCTGGCGAGGGTTCCCCCCGACAGCGTTCCACCCTGAATGACGATGCCATCGGAGGTAGGACCCGCAGCGATGCCCAAGGCGTTCAATCCATCGGCCATGACTTGAATCCGATCACTTTCCTTGACCCGCAACTCTTCCGCACCGGTCAACACGGTCACACCCTCGGCGCAGGCAGCGGCGATAAACAGTGCCGGGAATTCATCAATCGCCAGCGGCACCAAGGCTTCGGGGATGCAGATTCCCCGCAACGGCGCGTAGCGCACACGCAGATCAGCGACCGGCTCGCCGCCGGCCAACCGGGGATTGAGAACCTCAATGTTCGCGCCCATCAAGCGCAGGATGTTGATGACGCCGGTGCGCGTCGGGTTGACGCCGACATGTTCCAGCAGCAGGTCGGAACCGGGCGCGATGCTGGCACCGACCAGAAAGAACGCCGCTGAAGAAATGTCAGTCGGCACATCGATAACCGTTCCCTGCAACCGCCCCCCACCCGTGACCGCAATGGTGCGCTCACTTTCGCGCCGTAAAGGGTAGCCGAATCCTTCCAGCATCCGCTCGGTATGATCACGAGTGGAGACCGGTTCCTTGATGCGGGTTACGCCCTCCGCGTAAAGCCCTGCCAGCAACAGGCAGGACTTGACCTGGGCGCTGGCGACGGGCAATGGATAGTCAATGCCGGTTAACGGTTGGCCACCGTGAATGTGCAACGGCGCAGAACCGGTTGCCGTCGTTTCAATTCGAGCGCCCATCAACGTCAGCGGGTCGGTTACGCGGCGCATAGGTCGCCGGGTCAGTGAGGCATCGCCGGTCAGCACGGTATCGAACGCCTGGCCGACCAGAATGCCGCTCATCAGCCGCATCGAGGTGCCGGAATTGCCCATATCCAACGGACCCTTGGGAGCGGAGAGACCGCGTAAACCGACACCCTGCACGACGACCTGCCCCTGTTTCGGTCCGTCAATGTGTACCCCCATAGCGCGAAAGGCTTTCAGCGTAGCCAGACAGTCTTCTCCCTCCAGAAAACCGGTGATGGTCGTGATGCCCTCGGCCAGTGAGCCAAGCATGATGGCGCGGTGGGAAATGGATTTGTCGCCGGGAACCCGCAAATGGCCGTGCAGGACTCCACCGGGCTGGATATAAAAAATGAGTTTAGTCATAAGGTTGAAGAGCGGAAAAGGCTATTTTGAAAATCGGGTTGGGGAGCTGACGCGCAATGGATCAGAATCTGGTGTGTATTGATTCTGACCATGATAGTTTGAAATTCAAGGTGAAATCGCATCAAGCCCTGATAAAGTTAATAGCCAATCCATGGCGACTTTCCGGTCGCCGGGAGTGTTCCCAAAAGAATCAGCCATTGTGGAGGAAAACATGCAGCGTCGTGAGTTTATCAGGAAGGCGGGATTGGGTTTAGCCACGGTGGCCGGAGCGACCGCGGTCCCCGCCATCGCCCAAGAAGCCAAATCTGAATCATTGCCCTCGATCAAATGGCGGATGGCGTCCAGTTTCCCCAAGAGCCTGGACACCATCTACGGAGCCGGCGAGGTGCTGGTCAAGCGCATCGCGGAGATTACTGAGGGAAAGTTTGAAATTCGCGTGTTCGCGGGCGGCGAGATCGTACCGCCGTTTGGGGTGCTGGACGCAGTGCAACAGAACACCGTCGAACTCTGCCACACGGCCTCGTATTACTTCCACGGCAAAAACAAGACGTTCTCGCTGGATTGTTCGGTGCCCTTCGGCCTCACCGCCCGGCAGATGTTTGCCTGGTTCTATCACGGCGAAGGCGGTCCTCTGCTGCGCGAGTTCTTCGCCAAATACAACGTCATCAATTTCCCCGGCGGCAATACCGGCACCCAGATGGGTGGCTGGTTCCGCAGAGAAATCAATACGATAGATGATGTGAAGGGCTTGAAAATCCGCATTCCCGGCTTTGGCGCAGAAGTATTTTCAGCACTGGGAGCAGTGCCACAATCGCTGCCGGGCGGCGAGATTTATCCGGCGCTGGAACGCGGGGCGATTGATGCGGCGGAATGGGTCGGTCCTTACGACGATGAAAAGCTCGGTTTCTACAAAGTCGCCAAATTCTACTATTACCCTGGTTGGTGGGAGCCGGGTCCGGTGCTGTCGTTCTACATCAACAAGGAACAGTGGGAGAAGTTACCCAAGCCTTATCAGGCGGCGTTTGAGGCGGCGGCGGCCGAAGCGAACGTCAATATGCTGGCCACCTACGATGCCAAAAATCCCCAAGCCATCCAGCGTCTGGTGCAGAATGGTACGCAATTACGACGCTATCCCGACGATGTAATGAAAGCCGCTTACGAGACCGCGCAGAAGATCTTTGCTGAGGAATCAGCGAAAAATCCCGATTTCAAGAAGATTTTTGACTCGATGCGCGCTTTTCAGAAAGGAGCAGATATTTGGGCGGGATTACCGGAGGGGACACTGGCTAACTTCATGCAGATCATGCTGCGCACCGGCAAGTGACTGCGGGTAACCTTTTCCGCCCCTTTCCCCTTGAGCTTGAGGGAGAGAGGGTCGCTCACTGCCTGGAGGGCTGGAGTTGCCGGAACAGATCGGCGGCATCGTCACGGTTGATGCCGTTCTGATCATCCGGCGCCAAGAGTTGGATTTCAGTTGGCTGGCCGGCGTGGGCCGGATGATCCAGGCCCAGCGTGACCAGTGAAGGAAAGGCAATGATGAGCGCGACCATGATTATCTGAATCACCACGAAGGGCACCGCGCCCCAATAAATATCGGTGGTGCGAATGGTCGGTGGCGCGACGCTGCGTAGATAGAACAGCGCGAAGCCGAACGGCGGATGCATGAACGAGGTTTGCATGTTCACACCTATTAAAATGCCGAACCAGACCAGGTCAATGCCCAGCTTCTCCGCCACCGGGGCCAGCAACGGCAAAATGATGAAGCTGATTTCAAAGAAATCCAGGAAAAACGCCAGCAGGAACACCAGCGTATTTACCACGATCAAGAAGCCCAACTGCCCACCGGGCAGATCGATCAGCAAATGCTCCACCCACAAATCGCCATTGACGCCGCGAAACACCAGGCTGAACACACTGGCGCCGATCAGGATGAAGATGACAAAGCTGGCGATCTTCGCGGTGGAGTGCATGGACTCAACGAGCATTTTCCGGTTCAACTTGCCCTTGGAAAACGCCAGCAGCAGCGCCCCAACCGCGCCCATCGCGCCGCCTTCGGTCGGCGTCGCCCAGCCGATAAAAATCGTTCCCAGCACCAGGAACATCAACACCAGCGGCGGGACCATCGCCACGATGACCCGATGGAATAGCGCTCCGCCGCGCAGGGTGCGGGCTTCCGGCGGCAAGGCCGGAGCCACATGCGGTCGAAAGATTGTGTTCAACAACACCCAGATGACGTAAAGCGCGGCCAGGATCAAGCCGGGCAGGATCGCGCCTTTGTACATATCGCCGACCGAGCGCCCCAGCACGTCGGCCATGACAATCAGCACCAGTGAAGGCGGAATAATTTGCGCCAACGTCCCGGAGGCCGCAATCACGCCACACGCCAACGGTTTGCCATAGCCGTAACGCAGCATAATCGGCAGCGAAATCAGGCCCATGGCGATCACCGAAGCGGCGACTACCCCAGTAGTAGCCGCCAGCAGCGCGCCGACGAAGATCACCGCATAGGCCAGTCCGCCGCGAATGCTGCCGAATATCTGGCCGATAGTATCGAGCAGGTCTTCGGCCATACCACTGCGTTCCAGCACCAGGCCCATGAAGGTGAAGAACGGAATCGCCAACAAAATCTCGTTCTTCATGATGCCGAACACCCGATCCGGAAAAGCTTGCAGCAGGTTGGGCGTCAGCAGACCCAGATGAATGCCGAGCAGGCCGAACGCCATACCCACCGCCGCCAAGGAGAAGGCCACCGGATAGCCAACTAACAGGAACAGCATCAACGCCGAGAACATGATTGGCGCCATGTTGGCGATCAGGAATTCGGCCATGTCAATGGTCTCCCCGGAAGGTCGGCATGGGCCGGTGACCGGTGAGCGCCGCAATATTCTTGATGATCTCGGAGAGTCCTTGCAGGCTGAGCAGGGCGAAGGCCACGGGGATAGCGAGTTTCAGCGGCCACCAGATCAATCCGCCAGGATCGGGCGAGGCCTCGCGGGTGTGAAAGGAGAGCAGGAAATAGCTCCAGGAATTGACCATGATCAATAGACAGACCGGCAGCAGGAATAGCAGTGTCCCCAGGATGTCGATCCAGACCCGGGCGACTGGCGGCAGTCGTGACGACACCACGTCGATGCGCACATGGCCGCCTTCCAATAGGGTCCAAGCCGAGCAGAACAGGAAAACCAGGCCGAACATGAACCATTGCGCTTCCAGCAGGGCGTTCGATCCCCAGTCAAACACATAGCGCAGGGTAGCGGCGGTGGCGCTGGTCAGGGTGCAAAACAGAATCAGCCAGGTCATCCAGCGGCCGATCAGCGTATTCAGCGCGTCGATAGCGGCTGCGATGCGAAGCGGAAACTTCATGGGGCCTCCCGGAGTGACCATGGCAGGATGGGACAGCAGGAACCCTATTTGCAAACAGCAGTTCGCGCTAGAGAGGTCAACGATTTCGAAAGTGTAGTTGCTGAAACCGGGCTTGCCATGGGCGAGGTCAGAAGCCTGAAGGGTTTGCTGTTAAAATATTCTCTGCGCTTCCAGCAAGCGCGTAAGAACTTTGTTCGTTCGCCTGGCCCAGGCTCAACCCGTTGTTTAGGATTTCATCCATGCATTATCAGGACTTGCGGGATTTCATCGCTCAACTGGAGCGGCTCGGCGAATTGAAGCGCATTCAGATCGCGGTCGATCCACATCTGGAAATGACCGAGATTTGCGACCGGGTGCTGCGGGCGGGCGGACCGGCACTCTTGTTTGAAAATCCCAAAGGTTACGCCATCCCGGTGTTGGGCAATCTGTTCGGGACGCCGCGCCGGGTCGCGCTGGGCATGGGCGCAGACGACGTAGCGGCACTGCGTGAAGTCGGCAAATTGCTGGCCTTTCTCAAGGAACCTGACCCGCCCAAGGGGATGCGCGATGCCTGGGAGAAATTGCCGATTTTCAAAAAAGTGCTGGACATGGCCCCGAAGAAGGTCAGTCGTCCGCCCTGTCAGGAACGGGTGATCGAGAGGCCAGAGGTCGATCTGGCGCGGTTGCCGGTGCAGCATTGCTGGCCGGGGGACGCTGGACCCTTGATTACCTGGGGGCTGGTGGTGACCCAGGGGCCGCACAAGGCCCGGCAGAATCTGGGCATCTACCGCCAGCAGGTGATCGGGCGAAATCAGGTCATCATGCGCTGGCTGGCGCATCGGGGTGGGGCGCTGGATTTCCGTGACTGGCAGCAGGCCCGGCCCGGCGAACCGTTTCCTGTCGCGGTCGCTTTGGGCGCTGATCCCGCCACCATTCTCGCTGCGGTCACACCGGTGCCAGACACGCTGTCGGAATATGCTTTCGCTGGATTATTGCGCGGTTCCCGTACTGAACTGGCGCAATGTCGAGGGAGTGAATTGCAGGTTCCGGCATCGGCGGAATTCGTGCTGGAAGGCCATATCGCGCCCGGTGAGACCGCATTGGAAGGACCTTTCGGCGATCACACCGGCTATTACAATGAGGTGGACCGCTTTCCGGTGTTCACTATTGACCACATCACTCATCGCGAACAGCCGATTTATCACAGCACCTATACCGGTCGCCCGCCGGATGAACCGGCCATTCTCGGCGTGGCGCTGAACGAGGTGTTCGTGCCGATCCTGCAAAAGCAGTTTCCCGAAATTATCGATTTCTATCTGCCGCCAGAAGGTTGTTCCTACCGACTGGCGATTGTGTCGATGCGCAAGCAGTATCCCGGCCACGCCAAGCGGGTCATGCTGGGCGTCTGGTCCTTCCTGCGGCAGTTCATGTACACCAAGTTCGTCATTGTGGTGGACGAGGATGTGAACACTCGCGACTGGAAGGATGTCATTTGGGCGATGACCACCCGCATGGACCCGGTGCGGGACACCATAATGATTGAAAACACGCCAATTGATTATCTGGATTTTGCCTCACCGGTGTCGGGCCTTGGCTCCAAAATCGGTTTTGATGCGACCAACAAATGGCCGGGCGAGACCACCCGCGAATGGGGTCGGCCGATTGCGATGAGTCCAGCGGTCAAACAACGAGTGGATGCGCTGTGGGAGGAGTTGGGGTTATAGCGTTGGCGAACCGGGTTAGGGAATCCGTTTCTAATCTGCTGGTATCCATTTTGCGAGAGAGATCCATCCATCATGCCTTATCACGTCACCCTCCAGCCCAGCGGTCACGAATTCCAGGTTGGGGAAAATGAAGCAGTATTGGACGCTGCGCTGCGCGAGAAAGGCTATGCCCTGCCTTATGGGTGCCGCAATGGAACCTGTGGCTCCTGCATGGCGACGATTTTATCCGGCACAGTCCGCTATCCCGAAGGCCGTCCCGCTGGGCTGAGCGAGCGCGAGCAGGCGGAAAGCAAGGCCCTGTTGTGTCAGGCGCTGCCGTGTTCCGACCTGGTGATTGAAGCGCGTGAGGTTAAAACCGGTGACATCGCAGTGAAAACCCTGCCCTGCCGGGTGGAGAAACGGGAGTTGCTGGCTCCGGATGTCATGCGGCTGCATTTGAAGCTGCCCAATACCGAGCGATTGCAATTCCTGGCCGGGCAGTATGTAGATATTCTGCTGGCGGATGGGCGGCGGCGGGGTTTTTCATTGGCGAATCCACCCCATGCGGATGATCTGCTGGAATTGCATGTGCGGCAGGTGCCGGGCGGTTTCTTCACCGGCTACGTGTTCGAGCGGATGAAAGACAAAGCGTTGTTGCGCTTTCATGGGCCTTTGGGGACCTTCTTTCTGCGCGAAGACTCGCCACGACCGATCATTCTAATCGGTGGCGGCACCGGGTTCGCGCCGTTAAAGGGAATGCTGGAACACGCCTTTCATATCGGGTTGAATCGGTCGCTGCATTTGTATTGGGGCGTGCGGGCGAAAGTGGATTTGTATCTGGACGAGTTGCCGCGTCGCTGGGCGGAGGAGCAGCCGAATTTCCACTATATACCGGTCCTGTCGGAGCCGCGTCCGGAGGATCGATGGGAGGGGCGCACCGGCTGGGTGCATGAGGCGGTTGCCGCCGATCTACCCGATCTCAGCGGCTACGATGTTTATATGAGCGGCCCGCCGCCGATGATTGCGGCTGCCAAGTCAGCGTTCGCGGCGCAGGGATTGCCGGTGGAGCAGTTATTTTACGATTCCTTCGAGTTTTCGGCACGTTAAGGCGATTGAAAAACCGCACTCACTCCCTGCCCCTCTCCCATTCGTGGGAGAGGGTTCTGCTGATGCCGACTCTCAAGCCGCTGCTGGCGCCTGAGCGGGTCCCTCCAATTGCTGCGCGGTTTCCACGGCGGGCAACATCGCGCCGGATTGCTCCTGTGGCTTGCCGACCAGCAGTCGCAATCCAGCGTGGAAGCATTGGCCGGCGTAGGTCAGTTCATGCAAGGATTCCAGCAACTCGCCCAGTTCCTGATAAGCATCCGGGGTGGGCATGATCTGAATGCTGCGCTCCAGATAGTTGCGCGCCTTAGCGTCCTGCTGGCAACGTTTGGCGAGTCGGCCCAGGGTCAGCAGCAGATAAGCGTCGTCGCCGTGCTGGGCCAGCCAGCCCTCGGCAGTCGCCAGTTGCGCGGTGGCGTTGCCGCGCCCGAGCATCCCGTAGCCGACCACCAGTTTGACGCTCCAGCGCCGGTTAATCGCCTCGCGCAGCAGGGTTTCGGCATCCTCGATGGCCTGGCCGTCGCACAGGGCAGTCGCGTAGGCAATCAGGAATTCCTCGTCTCCTTCGCGCAGCGTCGCCGGCGTCTGCTTCCACAACGCCCGCAGCTTGTCCAGCGAACCGCCCGCCGCCGCAATTTCCAGCAGCGCCCGGAAGGTTTGCGCCTGTAATTCCGCCAAGTCTTCGGAACTGACCGCCTTCTGTTTTTGCACTTCCGGCAGCAGCTTTTGCAACGGCTCCCACGCCTTCTGTTGTTGGTAGGCCCTGGCCAGCCATTGCAACACGCCCGGATGGCGCGGATTGAGGTTATGCAGCGATTCCAGGATCACGCGGGCCTGCTCGGCATCTCCATCTTCCAGCAGGAATTGGGCGTGAGTCAGTTGCAAGGTCAATTTGTCGGCATCCGGCGCGTCTTCCGCCCGGCGCAGATGCAGGTCACGGCGCCATTTGAATTCGTTTAAGTGATGGACCGCTCGGGCAGCATTTAAATAGTGCAAGGTTGGGGTTGAACTGTATTCCGCACCCTTGAGCAAGGTTTTCTCCGCCGCCGCCCACTGACCGGCGGACAGTTGCCGGAGACCCAGATCAAACAGCCGCCGCGCCTTTTTATGCAGCCGCCGCTGGTGGGCTTCCAGCGTCTGGCCCGGTGTTCGCCACAGCCGGACGGTCAACCGGACTGCAGCGTAAAAAGCGAAGAAGGCGAGAACCAAAAAAATGACAAAGAAGGTGAGGCTCGTTTCAATCGTCCATTGACCCATGCTGAACATGGCGTAGCCCGGTTCCTCCCGAAGCGACAATGCCACCCAGACAGAGAAGAACAGCGTCACGATAATACTGGCTAGCAATCTCATGGCTGCGCCTCCCCGGTCACTGCCGGCGTCGTTGATTCAGCCGGTTCAGCCGCAGCGGGTGGGGTCGCGGCGGCTGACCGCAGGGTACGAATGGGTTGCCGCTGGGTCATGAATTCCTGGAATGCCTGGCGCAGACCGGTCAGATCCGGGATGTAGGGATTGAACTGCACGGCTTGCAGGGCTTGCAGTTCGGCGAGGAATTGGGTGACCTTGGGATCCGCCACGTCGAAATAGGTTTGTGTCCAGTCGTGGACCATCTGATAGGACGCTTGATAACCTTCGGCGTCGCCACGCAACAACGCCAGGCGCATCCCCTCCAGTTCCAGCCGCAGATTCTGGCGCAGGAAGAATTCATTTTCCCGGGCAATCAGCGGCGGCGCTTCGATGTGCTGGCGGCGGACTACCACGATCTCCTTGAACTGGTTCCAGACCGCCTCACTGCTGCGATCCCACCAGGAACGGTCGGCGTCGGCGCTCAGGCTGACGTTCGTCGCCGGCTTGATCCGCTCCCGGATATTAGGCACCCCGGAATCGAGTTGCAGAGGCAAGCTATCGATTGGGGTTTCCATCGCCATGAGCTTGTGGGAAATTGCCGTGATGTCGGGCAGTTGGACGCCGCGCAGGCTGGCAATGGCTTCGCCAAGCATGGTTTGCACCGGGGCCAGCCCGGCTTCCTTGACCGTCTTCAGGCGTTGCTGGGCGGCGTCCAGCGCCAGGCGGGCGGCGGGGACATTGCGTTCCAGTTTCAGCTTGGCGTCGGCCAACCGCAGCAGGTAATCCACTTCAGCCAAGGGAAAGGCGTTGATATCGCCGCCCTTGGCCGCGATGGTCTTGACCGTTTCCAACTCGGCGGTCAGACCGGCCAGGCTCAGTTTCAGATTCTGAATTTGTTCATTCGCCGCAGTAATACGAGCCTGCTGTTCCTGTAGCTGTTGGGTGAAAGCCGCTTTTTGCTGCTGAGTGCTGTCCTTATGCGCGTCATGTCCTTCCCGCAGCAGCTTGATCTCGTTCTTGATGATGTCGGTTTCGCCCTTTTGCAGCTCCATGGCGTTTTTCAGCGGTTGCAGGTCGCCGGTCAGACCCAGCAGTTGATCCTTGAGATTCTGGTCTTCCGTGCGCAGTTGACCGGCAGCGCCCTTGAGCGCTTCCAGTTCGGTGACTTTGGTTTTTAGCGTCTGGAATTCCGGGGCCTGCTGGGCGATGGTCTGTTTGATCGCCTGATCGAGCCGACTCGTTTGGGCTACCTGGTCCTGTTGCCACAGATACCAGAGATAGCCGCTGCCGCTGCCAGCGCTCAGCCCGATCAGCAGGGCGAACCAGGCGACTCCCCGGCCGCTTTTGGGAGCAGGCGTCGCGATCGAGGCGTCGGGCGCAGGCACTGGTGTGGAGGAAGGCGTCTTGGGTACCGGTTTATCGAGGATCGGCGTCGCGTTGTCGTTGTCGCTGTCGGATGTTTGATCGGTCATGTTGTATTACCGGACTGGAGTGGAGGAATGCGTGGTCAGGTCGAACAGCGCAGCGATGATCGCTTCGTCGCTGGCTTCACAGGCGAGCAAGAGATGGTGACAACCTTGTTCTACGGCGCTATGCCGGATCCGAGCGCTGACGACCACCAACGGCGTGTCGCGCAAATAAGGTTGCCCGGCAGTTCCTAGCATAGCAAAAAGATTCTGCAGGCTCTCGATGCTGGTGATCACCACCGCGCCAATTTCACCGCAGGCCCAACGTTCCAATAACGCTCCGGTATCCACCGAGGACCGCTCACGCCGGTAGACCTCGGCGCAATCCACCTGAGCGCCCTGGCCAGTGAGCGTCTCGGCCAGCCATTCCCGCCCCCCTTCACCGCGCACGATGATGATGCGCTGACCGGTGATGTTTTGGAAACGCGGCAGCGCCAGTAACGCCTCGCTGGTGAAACCCTGTGTGGGGTGCAGGCAATGGGCCACGCCTTGTCGTTTCAGCGCCCGGGCAGTGGCCTGACCGATAGCGGCGATCTCCAGTGAGGATGGGAAACCGTTGCGTTCCTGAATCAGCGGCAGCGCCCGGCCTACGGCGTTGACGCTGGTGAAAATCGCCAGATGGTAATCGGCCAGCCGGTCGAAAATCGCCAGAGCCGGCGTCCAGTCGTGCGGTTCAGCAATGCGCAGCGTCGGGCAGCGGATTGCGCCGCCGCCGTATTGTTCGATCAACTGGCAAAGCGGCTCGGCCTGCTGTTCCGGGCGGGTGACCAGGACGCCTAAGCCTTTCAGGGATAAACTTCCCTCGCATAAGTCCCCTTCCCCCCTTGTAGGGGAGGGCTGGGGTGGGGGATGTGAACAGTTACGATGCATATTCAGCAGGTTGCCAACAATCGGCGCAGAATGGCGTCCGCGCCGCGTCCGCGCAGTTCTTCCGCCAGCGCCGCGCCGAGCGTTTCCGCCTCTGCCGCTGAACCGCGAATCTCGCCGGCAACGATGAGACTGCCGTCCGGCTCCCCGACCAGACCGCGCAACCAGATCTGCTCATTCTCCAGCAAGGCATAACCGGCGATGGGAACTTGGCAACCGCCCTGCAACCGGGTGTTGAAAGCCCGTTCCGCCGCCACCCGAATGTGCGTGGCAGGATCATCGAGTACGGCAATCAACTCCTGCGTTTGGCGATCATCGAGCCGACATTCCACGCCAATCGCACCTTGGCCGATAGCGGGCAGACTGAATTCCGGCTCCAGCGCCAGCGTGATGCGTTCCGCGAGACCGAGCCGGTTCAGTCCAGCGGCGGCCAGGATAATGGCGTCAAATTCGCCGGTATCCAGCTTGGCCAGCCGGCTGCCGACGTTGCCGCGCAGACTGCGAATTTGCCAACTGGGATAGCGAGCGGCCAGTTGGCACTGGCGACGCAGGCTGGAGGTGCCGACCCGGGCGTCAGCGGGCAGGGCGTCGGGATGGGAATAATGGTGGGACACGAAGGCATCGCGGGGATCTTCACGCGCCAGCATCACCGGTAGGCCGAGTCTGGCAGGGAAGTCGACCGGCACATCCTTTATGGAATGCACGGCGAGATCGGCGCGGCCTTCCAACAGCCCCTGTTCCAGTTCCTTGACGAACAGGCCCTTGCCGCCGACCTTGGCTAGCGGACTGTCAAGGATTTTGTCGCCCCGGGTGATCATGCCGATCAGTTCCACGTTCAGGCCAGGATGGGCCTGACGCAGACGTTCAGCAACATGGTTAGCTTGCCAGAGGGCCAGAGGGCTTTTGCGGGTGGCGATGCGCAGGGTGTCGGAGGGCATGGTTTGGTAAGCTATGACATTCTTAACATTGAGCTAAAGCATATCTTATGAGCGACCAACAGACCAATCAGAGTTGGGGCGGACGATTCACCGAAAGCACCGACGCCTTTGTCGCTGCCTTCACCGCTTCAGTGGATTTTGACCGGCGGATGTATCGGCAGGATATTCACGGCTCTATCGCCCACGCCCGGATGCTGGCGCGGGTCGGCGTATTGTCCGAAACGGATTGCGCGGCGATTGTCGCCGGGCTGGAGGCGATTCGTGGCGAAATTGAGCGCGGCGAGTTCACTTGGTCAACGGCGCTGGAAGATGTCCACATGAACATTGAGGCGCGGTTGACCGAGCGCATTGGCGACGCCGGCAAGCGCCTGCACACCGGGCGCTCGCGCAACGATCAGGTGGCGACCGACATTCGCCTGTATCTGCGCGACGCCATCGACGCCCTTCTGGTGGAAATGCGGCGCATGTTGGGCGGGCTGGCCGAACTGGCCGGGCGTGAAGCCGAAACCATCATGCCGGGGTTCACCCATTTGCAAGTCGCTCAACCGGTCACCTTCGGCCATCACCTGCTGGCCTGGTTCGAGATGGTCAAGCGCGATCATGAGCGGTTGCTGGATTGCCGAAAGCGGTTGAATACCATGCCGCTGGGCGCAGCGGCGCTGGCGGGAACGAGCTATCCGCTGGATCGACAGTACACTGCGCAACTGCTGGGTTTCGATGCGCCGTGCGCCAACTCGCTGGATGCGGTCAGCGACCGGGATTTCGCCATTGAATTCACTGCCGCCGCCGCGATCTTGATGACTCATCTGTCGCGGATGGCGGAAGAGCTGGTGCTGTGGTCTTCGGCGCAGTTTGATTTCATCGATCTGCCGGATCGGTTCTGCACCGGCTCCTCAATCATGCCGCAGAAGAAAAATCCCGACGTGCCGGAGCTGGTACGCGGCAAGGTCGGTCGGGTCAACGGACACCTGGTAGCGCTGCTCACCCTGATGAAGAGCCAGCCGCTGGCCTATAATAAGGATAATCAGGAGGACAAGGAACCGCTGTTTGATACGGTGGATACCGTGCAGGGCTGTCTGCGGGCTTTTGCCGACATGATTCCGGCGCTGCGGCCAAAGCGCGCCAGCATGCTTCAATCAGCCCGGCGCGGATTCGCGACGGCAACGGATCTAGCGGATTACCTGGTGCGCAAGGGTCTACCGTTCCGGGACGCCCATGAAGTAGTGGGCAAGGCAGTGCGGCTGGGCGTGGAAACCGGCCGGGATTTGGCGGAGATGACCCTGGCCGATTTGCAACAATTCTCGCCGTTGGTTAAGTATGATGTATTCGCGGTGCTGACCCTGGAAGGTTCGGTAGCCGCCCGCGATGTACTGGGCGGCACGGCGCCGAACCGGGTACGTGAAGCCGCAGCAGCGGCGCAGGCTTTGATCGTGCAGTGGATCGGGGACCGCGCCTGATTGGCTTGAATAAGACCCATTATCCGGCGACCGCCCTAGGTCCGGGGCGGCGCATCGGTCTGTAGCTGCACTCATCAAGCACCCGCCCTAGCTCTTGGATTATCATCGCAGGCATCGAACTATCGAGGATTACCCTGCCATGTACGAATTCCTGCAATACCAGGTGCGCGACGCCATGACCGCCGACCCCATCGCCATCAGTCCCAAGGTCAAACTCCGTGAAGTCGAAGCGTTGTTCGAATCCCACGACTTCAACGGCGTACCGATAGTGGATGATCAAGGGTGTCTGCTCGGCATCCTCACCAAATTTGACCTGCTCAAAGCCTTCAGTTTCGACGCCCACGCCTTGATCCCTCACTACGACGAGATCATGGAACAGACCGCCGAAAACATCATGACCCACGACCCGGTCAGTGTCGAACCGCACCTGCCGCTCAGCCGACTGCTGCAAAAACTGGTGGAGATGCGCACCAAGAGCCTGCCAGTGGTCGAAAACCACCGACTGGTCGGCATCATCGCTCGCGAAGACGTGCTCAAGGCCTTGCGCCGCGCCGCCATCCAGCATGAAATCCCGGCGCACGAGGAGCCGCAGCCATGACCACCCTGCTCTACACCCACCCGGCCTGTCTGGAACACAATACCGGCTTCGGTCACCCCGAATGCCCCGCCCGGCTCACCGCCATCCTCAACGTGCTGAAAACCTCCCCCTTCGCCGCCCTCGAATGGCGGGACGCACCCCAGGCCACCGACGAACAACTGACCCGCATTCACCCCCTCACCTATGTCGAACGCATTTTCGCCCGCATTCCCAGACACGGACATTACGCCATCGACGGCGACACCATCGTTTCCCCGCAATCCAGCGAAGCGGCCCGGCGTGCGGCGGGCGCAGTCTGCGCGGCGGTGGAAGCGATCCTGAACGGCGAAGCCAACAACGCCTTCTGCGCCATCCGTCCGCCCGGCCACCACGCCGAACCGCATCAGGCCATGGGCTTCTGCCTGTTTGGCAACGCCGCCATCGGCGCCGCTCACGCCCGCACCGCAGGCGGTCTGGAGCGGGTCGCGATCATCGACTTCGATGTCCATCACGGCAACGGCACCCAGGCGGCCCTCGAACACGACCCCGGCTATCTTTACATCTCCACCCATCAGGCCCACATCTACCCCGGCACCGGTCGTCGCGATGAACGCGGAGCGGGCAATATCGTCAATATCCCGCTCATCGCCAACAGCGGCACTGCCGACCTGCGCCATGTCTGGCAGCAGGACATCGAACCGGCCCTGCGGGAATTCCAGCCGCAACTGATCCTGATCTCCGCCGGCTTCGACGCGCATTACCTCGACCCGCTGGCGGAATTGAATTTCAACGAAGACGACTATGCCTGGCTGACCCGGCAGATTCTGGCGGTTGCCCAGGATTGCTGCGAAGGGCGGGTCGTGTCGATACTGGAAGGCGGCTACAACCTGCCGGCGCTGGCGGCCAGCGTCGCGGCGCATGTCAAGGCATTGATGGAAGTCCACCGGGCGGCGCAACGGTCGCTGATCAAGAGCATCCTCGAGCGCCAAAAGGCGAAAAGAAACACCTAGCCGCACCAGCCGCCAAACCTCTACGGACTGGGCTATCATAAAGGGCATTGGAAAAGCGCGAACCCCCCAATTATGAGGACTGAGAGTCATGTCACGAAGCAGAGTGGTGGCGGTCTACACGGGAGAAGCATTGGGCCGCTACGGATTCGAAGACCATCCCTTCGGCGAAGATCGTATTCACGCCTTCTGGGATGAGATGCACATCCGTCATCTCGACTACCAGGTGCGCGTGTTCCATCCTGTCATGGCGACCGATGCACAGCTCCAGTTATTCCACACCCCTAATTATGTCGAAAAGGTCAAAACTCTGTCCGAAACCGGCGATGGCCTGCTGGATTACGGCGACACGCCGGCCTACAAGGGCGTGTTCGAAGACGCCTCGACGGTGGTCGGCACAGTGGTCGACGCGACCCATAAGTTAATGAACAACGAGGCGCGGCGCATTTTCGTCCCCATCGCCGGCCTGCATCACAGCATGCCCGACACGGCCTCCGGCTTCTGTGTGTTCAACGACGCCGGCGTCGCGATCAAGATTCTGCAACAGGACTACGGGCTGGAGCGCATCGCCTACGTCGACATCGACGCCCATCATGGCGACGGCGTGTTTTACCCGTTCGAATCCGACCCGACGGTCATTTTCGCCGACATCCACGAGGATGGCCGCTATAACTTCCCGCAGAGCGGCTTCCCGCACGAAGTCGGCAAGGGCGAGGCCAAGGGCCGCAAGCTCAATATTCCGTTGCTGCCACTGTCAGCGGACGAAGACTTCCTGATGATGTGGGACAAGGTGGAAGCGTTCCTGCGCCAGTGGCAACCGCAATTCATTATTGTGAACTGCGGCGCGGACGGCCTGGACGGCGATCCGCTGGCTCATTTGCACTATACCTCTCGCGCCCACCGCCGCGCTGCGACCAGCCTGTGCCAACTCGCCGAGGAGTTCGCCGAGGGCCGCATTCTGGGCGTCGGTGGCGGTGGCTACGATCTGCGCAATGTCGGCAAGGCCTGGGTCGCAGTCATCGACGCCTTCCTGGAAAGCCCCATGCACTGAGCCTTTTTGCCGGCGATTTCCCGCCCACTGCCGGCGAAATCGGGTATGATTCCCCGTTTTCCATGCCCGCACTTTCGTCCAAAGCTGTGGGCGCTTGCCTTTGCAGAGGTTGCCCATGTTCAGTCGAGAGATGCGGATCGCCGGGTTTGATGATAAGTTGCAAGTCGCCCTGCTGGGTGAGAAACAGCGCCAGGAAGCCCACATCGAGCTGATCGCTTCGGAAAACTACGCCAGCCCCCGGGTGCTCGAAGCCCAGGGTTCGGTGCTGACCAACAAGTACGCCGAAGGCTATCCGGGCAAACGCTATTACGGCGGTTGCGAATTCGTCGACATCGCCGAACAACTGGCCATCGACCGCGCCAAACAGTTGTTCAACGCGGACTACGCCAACGTCCAGCCCCATTCCGGTTCGCAGGCCAACGCCGCCGTCTACATGGCGCTGCTGGAACCGGGCGATGTCATCCTGGGCATGAGCCTGGCGCATGGTGGCCACCTGACGCACGGCGCCAAGGTCAATTTCTCCGGTCGGCTGTACCAGTCGGTGCAATACGGTCTGAACGAGGCCACGGGCGAAATTGATTATGACCAGGTGGAACGGCTGGCGTTGGAGTGCAAGCCGAAGATGATTATCGCCGGCTTCTCGGCTTACTCACGAGTGGTGGACTGGCCGCGCTTCCGCGCCATCGCCGATCAAATCGGCGCTTATCTGGTTGTGGACATGGCCCATGTCGCCGGTCTGGTCGCCGCGGGCGTCTATCCCAATCCCATCCCGGTCGCTGACGTGGTCACCACCACCACGCACAAAACCCTGCGCGGCCCGCGCGGCGGTCTGATTCTGGCCCGGTCGAATCCCGAGATTGAAAAGAAGCTTAATTCGCTGGTGTTCCCCGGCACCCAGGGCGGACCGCTGATGCATGTCATCGCTGCTAAAGCCGTGGCGTTCCTGGAGGCGTTGCAACCGGATTTTGTCGAGTATCAAAAGCAGGTCATCGCCAACGCCCGCGCCATGGCCGGGGTGTTTATCGAACGCGGCTACGACGTGGTCTCCGGCGGCACGGACAATCATCTGTTCCTGGTCAGCCTGATCACCAGGGGCCTCACCGGCAAGGCCGCCGACGCGGCGCTGGGCCGCGCCTGGATCACGGTCAACAAGAACGCCGTGCCGAATGACCCGCAGTCGCCGTTCGTCACCAGCGGCGTCCGCATCGGTTCGCCAGCGATCACCACACGCGGGTTCAAGGAACGCGAATGCCGGGAATTGACCGGCTGGATGTGCGACATTCTCGATGATCTCAATAACGAAACGGTGATCGACCGGGTGCGTGGTCAGGTCGCGGAGTTGTGCGCCCGCTTCCCGGTCTACGGCTGATTGCACCCTGACGAGAGACGGCGACGGTGCATTGCCCGTTCTGTGGAACGCCCGATACCCGGGTGGTCGACTCGCGGCTCCTGGCGGAAGGTGACAAGGTGCGCCGCCGCCGCGAGTGTCTGCGCTGCAACGCCCGTTTCACCACCTACGAAGTGGCGGAGCTGCTGATGCCGCCGGTGGTGAAGCGTGATGGTCGCCGCGAACCGTTTCAGGAAGAAAAATTGCGCACCGGGCTGATGCGGGCGCTGGAGAAACGCCCGGTCAGCGCCGAACGCATTGACGACATCATCCTGCGGGTGAAGAACCACATCCGCGCCAGCGGCGAGAGGGAATTGAGCAGTCAGCAAATCGGCGAATGGGTCATGATCGAATTACGCCAAGTGGACCCGGTCGCCTATGTCCGGTTCGCCTCGGTCTATCGCAGTTTTGAAGATGTCAACGCCTTCCGTGAGGAAGTCGAGCGCTTGCAACAATCGCCCGGCGTAACGAATTCTGCGTAATGGTTGATCGGCTCCCTACAGGGTCAGCGGATGACTATCGCTACATGGCGCGGGCTTTGACGCTGGCTCAACACGGATTGTATAGCACCGATCCTAACCCGCGCGTCGGTTGTGTGCTGGTTCGGGATCGCCAGATCATCGGCGAAAGCTGGCATGAACGCGCCGGCGAGGCTCATGCCGAGGTCAGGGCGCTGGAGGCGGCGGGCGACCGGGCGCAAGGCGCGACCGCTTATGTCACGCTGGAACCCTGTTGCCATCATGGTCGCACTCCGCCCTGCACCGACGCGCTGTTGAACGCCGGCGTCGCCCGGATGGTCGCGGCCATGGCGGACCCCAATCCGCAAGTGGCTGGACGGGGATTGGCGCAACTGCGCGCTGCCGGAGTGGCCGTGGACTGCGGGTTGCTGGAGGCGGAAGCGCGAGCGCTGAATCCCGGCTTCATCCAGCGCATGACAAAAGGCCGGCCCTTCGTGCGTATCAAACTGGCGATGAGTCTGGATGGACGCACGGCGCTGGCCTCGGGGGAAAGCCAGTGGCTGACCGGCGAAGCCGCACGCCAGGATGTGCAACGCCTGCGGGCGCGCAGCTCGGCAATTCTGACCGGCATTGGCACGGTGCTGGCCGACGATCCCCGTCTGAATGTCCGCCTGCCGGACGCAACGCGCCAACCCCTGCGGGTGATTCTCGACACGGAACTGCGCACGCCGCCGACAGCCAGGATTCTGCAACGCCCGGGTTCGGCTCTGATTTTTACCACTGTCGCGGACTTGGCTGCGCAAGCGCCGTTGCGGGCAGCCGGCGCGGAAATCAGGGCGATGTCGCGCCGCGACTGGGCGTTGAACTTGCAGAGGGTCATGGTGGAACTGGTCCGCCGCGAATGCAACGAACTCCAGGTCGAATGCGGCCCGACCCTGGCCGGCGCGTTGCTGCAAGCGGGACTGATGGATGAACTGGTGATCTACCTGGCCCCTCTCTTGCTCGGCGACCGGGCGCGCGGTCTGTTCCAGTTGCCGGAATTACTGAAGATGCAGGAGCGGTGGGAACTGGAAATTTTGGAGATGCGCGCGGTAGGACGGGATTGGCGAATCAAACTGTGCCCTATCCGCTAAGAGGCATAGAAGGAGAATTCAATGCTATACGGCGCCTATACCCTCAAAGAAAAGTTTGACAGATCATTCTGATCCTTTTCACCACGATCCCTGGCTTCACTGAGAACGCTATTCCCATGTTCACCGGCATCATCACCGCCGTCGGCGCCATCACGACCCTTCAACCCCGAGGCGGCGATGTCCGCCTGCATATCACCACAGGCCAGCTCGATCTGCGTGACGTGCAGCTCGGCGACAGCATCGCCGTCAGCGGCGTCTGCCTGACTGCTATCGAACGGTCCAGCGACAACTTCTGGGCCGACGTCTCCCGCGAAACGCTGGAGCGCACCACTCTCGGCGCGGCCAAACCGGGAACCCCAGTGAATCTGGAAAAAGCCCTGACCCCGACCACCCGGCTCGGCGGCCACCTGGTGAGCGGTCACGTTGATGGCATTGGCATGGTCACTGAATGGCGTCCCGATGGCCGTTCCTGGCGGTTGCGGATTCAAGCGCCGGATGCGCTGGCTCGCTACATCGCCGAAAAAGGTTCGATTTGCGTGGACGGCGTCAGCCTGACGGTTAATCAGGTGGACGGCGCGGCCTTTGAACTCAACATCGTCCCGCATACTCTGGCGGAAACCACCCTCGCTGATTGCAAAACCGGCCGGCGGGTCAATCTGGAAGTGGATCTGATCGCCCGCTATCTGGAACGGTTACTCCTCGGCGACCGCGCCGCGCAACCCGGCAGCGGCGGTCTGACTGCAGCCCTACTCCGTGAACACGGGTTCTGGAAATAGTTATGGCACTGAATCGCATTGACGAAATCCTGACCGACCTCCGGCAGGGCCGTATGGTCATCATCATGGACGATGAAGACCGGGAAAACGAAGGCGACCTGTTAATGGCCGCCTCGCTGGTTCGTCCCGAGGACATCAATTTCATGGCCCGCTACGGGCGAGGTCTGATCTGCCTGACCCTGACGCGCGAGCGCTGCCAGCAATTGCACCTGCCGCTGATGGTGCAGGATAACGCGACACCCTATTCCACGAACTTCACGGTCTCGGTCGAAGCCGCTCAGGGCGTGACGACCGGCATTTCCGCCTACGACCGCGCCCACACCATCCGCACCGCAGTCCGGCCCGACGCTCGCCCCGAAGATCTGGTGCAACCTGGCCACATTTTCCCGCTCATGGCCCAGGCTGGAGGGGTGCTGACCCGTGCCGGCCACACTGAAGCCGGCTGCGATCTGACCCGGTTGGCCGGGCTGGAACCGGCGGCGGCAATCGTCGAAATTCTCAATGAAGACGGTAACATGGCCCGGCGGCCTGATCTGGAAATTTTCGCCGAACAACATGGCGTGAAAATCGGCACGATTGCGGAGCTGATCCACTACCGGATGCAGAATGAGAAGACGGTGGAACGGGTCGCTGATGCGTTGATGCACACCGAATTTGGCCCGTTCCGGGTGCTGACCTATCAGGATGTCATCGGGCGACAAGTGCATTTCGCGCTGGTCAAGGGCGAGATCCACGCCAGCGAGCCGGTGATGGTGCGGGTTCATGTCCAACACCTGCTCAGTGATCTGCTGGCGCTGCGCCTGCCCGACAGCGGCTGGCCGCTGCGCGATGCCCTGAAGCGCGTCGCCAACGAACCGTCCGGGGTCCTGGTCTTTCTGAGCCGCCCCGAGGAACCGGCGGCGCTGATCCGGCGCATGCGCAGTTATCAATTTGGGGCCAGCGAACCGGCGCGGGCCGCCGACTCGTCTGCAGAATTACGCACCTATGGCATCGGCGCCCAGATTCTGCTCGACATCGGCGTGCAACGGATGCGAGTACTCGGCGCGCCCCGGCGCTTATCCGGCCTGTCCGGCTTCAATCTGGAAGTGGTTGAATACGTTTCCTGACTGACCTCACCCTGTTCACTACGGAATTCCCGCCATGCACTCATCCATCAACACCCTGGAAGGCGATTTCACGCCCCTGCAGGACGCCCGCTTCGCGTTGGTCGCGGCGCGGTTCAACAGCTTCATCGTGCAGAACCTGATCGACGGGGCGATTGACGCCCTGCGTCGTCATGGCGTCCCGGAAGCCAGCATTGACCTGATCTGGACGCCGGGTTCGTTTGAACTCCCGCTGGCCGCCCAGCGCCTGGCCGCCAGTGAACGCTACGATGGCATCGTCGCCCTCGGGGCCATTATTCGCGGCGGTACCCCGCATTTTGAATACGTCGCCAGCGAATGCGTCAAGGGCTTGGCCAGCATCTCACTGGAATACGATCTCCCGGTCGGTTTTGGCGTGTTGACCGTGGATACCATTGAGCAGGCCGTAGAGCGGGCCGGAACCAAGGCGGGCAACAAGGGCGTCGAAGCGGCTATGGCGGTGCTGGAAATGGTCAGCCTGTTACGCCGGCTGGAAGGTTAAATCGTGAGCGAATCGTCACATAAAAATCCATCCAGCAAACGCAGTTGGGCGCGGCGCTGCGCTGCCCAAGCGCTCTATCAGTGGCAATTGACCGGCCAAGAACCCACGACCATCGCCAGCCAGTTTCTGGCGGATCAGGACTTGCCCAAGGCAGACCCCGACTATTTCCAGGAACTGGTGCATCGGGTGCCGATGCTCGCTGAGGAGATCGATGCGGCTTTTGCGCCGTTTCTGGACCGGCCACTGGCGCAGGTCGATCCGGTCGAGCGGGCGATTCTGCGCATCGGCGGCTATGAGTTAATGCAGCGCCCGGACATTGCTTACCGAATCGTCATCAATGAAGCGGTGGAACTAGCCAAACTGTTTGGCGCCGAGCAGGGCCATCGCTTCGTAAACGGGGTGCTCGACAAGCTGGCTCACAGCGTGCGAAAAGCCGAGTTCCCGTCCCGCTCCTGACCGGACACTGGCGACCGCCGCCGGTCATTCCTTTTCGACAAGGCGCAACGCCCCTGTGACCACCCCCGCTGACCTGGCCGACTTTATCCGAACCTGCCGCGCCAGCACGTTATCGGAACGCAGTGGGGCGCAATCCCACTTCAATACCCTCTGTCGGTTGTTGGAGCTGGCGCCGCCGATGGACGCCGACCCGCAAGGCGAGTGGTTCACCTTCGAGAAAGGCGTCACCAAGACCGGCGGCGGCAAGGGCTGGGCCGATGTCTGGCGGCGGCATTGCTTCGCTTGGGAATACAAGGGTAAGCACAAGGACTTGGCGGCGGCGCTGCGCCAGTTGCAACAGTACGCCCTCGCCCTGGACAACCCGCCGCTGTTGATCGTCTCCGACATGGAGACGATTGAGATTCACACCCACTTCACCGACACCGTTCACAAAGTCTACCGGCTGACGCTGGACGATCTGGCCGAGCCTGCCCGGTTTGATTTGCTGCGCTGGGCGTTCCTCGATCCTGAGCGGTTAAAGCCGACCCGGACGCGGGAGGCGGTCACCCAAGATGCGGCGATGCTGCTGGGCGGGCTGGCGCAACGCTTGCGGCAACGCGGCCATGATCCGCAGCCGGTCGCGCATTTCATGACCCGGCTGCTGTTCTGCCTGTTTGCTGAAGACATTGGGCTGTTGCCGAATCAGTTGTTCAGGAAGCTGCTGGAGGAAGGGCGCAGGATGCCGGCGGATTTTCCGGTGTTGGCCCGTGATTTATTCCGGGCCATGCAGCGCGGCGGGCGCTTCGGCCTGGAGCACATCGCCTGGTTCAACGGCGGGTTGTTCGATGACGAGGATTGTCTGCCGCTGGAAAAAGCCGATTTGGATACGCTGCATTCGGCGGCGGCGCTGAATGGGTCGGTGATTGAACCGGCGATTTTCGGCACACTGTTTGAGCGCGGTCTGGACCCGGACAAGCGCAGTCAGTTGGGCGCACATTACACCGACGCGGAATCCATCCACCGTTTGATTACGCCGGTGATTCGGGAGCCGTTGCTGGCGGAATGGGCGACGGTGAAGGCGGCGATGACCGGGGAATTGAGCAAGGCGGGCGCGAAACCCCGGCAGCAGGCGACGAATCGGCTGCATGGGTTTTTGGAACGATTGCGCACCTTTCGGGTACTCGATCCGGCGTGTGGCTCCGGGAATTTTCTCTATCTGGCGCTGCGGACGCTGAAAGATATTGAGCATCAGGTGATGCTGGAGGCGGAGGCGCTGGGTTTGCAACGCGGTTTTCCCGCTGTCGGCCCGGAGGCGGTGATCGGCGTCGAAATCAATCCCTACACGGCGGAACTGGCACGGCTGACGGTGTGGATCGGCGAGATTCAATGGATGTTGGGACATGGTTACAGTTTGAATGATCAACCGATTTTGAAGCCGCTGAATTCCATTGAATGTCGGGATGCGCTGCTGGATATCCCTCCTGCATTCCCCCCCTGCCAAGGGGGGGTGTCCCAAAGGGACGGGGGGGTCGGGTCGGACGAGTCAAACCACCCCGGCGCTGCGCGCCACCCCTCCTTGTCCAAGGAGGGGAATTCGGTAAGCGAAGCCGCTTGGCCGGTTGCTGACGCCATTGTGGGCAATCCGCCGTTTTTGGGCGACAAGAAGCAGTTAGCGGAATTGGGCGATCAGTATGCGGGCTTGCTGCGTCGGGTCTATCAGGGGCGCGTTCCCGGCGGCGCGGATTTGGTCTGCTACTGGTTCGAGAAAGCGCGGGCGCAGATTGAGGCGGGTCAGGCGCAACGGGCCGGACTCGTCACCACCAATTCGATTCGCGGCGGTCAGAATCGCAAGGTGCTGGATCGAATTAGGGAGACTGGCACGATATTCAACGCCTGGTCTGATTTAGAGTCGATTAATGAAGGCGCGGCGGTGCGGGTTTCATTGGTCAGTTTCGGTCAAACGATGGAAAAGGCCATGCTCAACGGTCAACCTGTCGCGGAGATTTATGCCGATTTAACTGGGCAGATGCCTGATGCTACGGGTGGTGTGGATTTGACCGAGGCCCGAATGCTGCCAGAAAACGCCGGGGTCTCATTCATCGGTACGTCTAAAAAAGGTCGATTTGACGTTCCTGGCGAACAGGCCCGCTCTTGGTTGCAATCGCCCAACCCTCACGGACGCGGCAACCATGAAGTGCTGAAACCGTGGGTGAACGGTATGGATGTTACCCGTCGGCCCTCGGATATGTGGATCGTGGATTTCGGTATGGACATGCCGGAAGTCACCGCAGCGTGTTTTGAACTGCCCTTCGCGCATGTGTTGCAAGCCGTTAAACCCGCGCGGGATCAAGTCCGAAATCTGCAAGAGCGGCGGCTGTGGTGGTTGCACGCCCGCACACTTTCCGCGATGCGCGCCGCTTTATCGTCCTTGTCGCGCTATATCGCTACGCCTCGTGTTGCCAAATATCGTCTGTTTAATTGGATGGATAAGGCAGTCATGCCAGATAGTGCTGTTGTTGCTATCGCCCGTTCCGACGACACCACCTTTGGCATCCTGCATTCCCGATTTCATGAGCTGTGGGCATTGCGAACTTGCACTTGGCTTGGTAAAGGCAACGATCCCCGCTACACGCCTACTACCTGCTTCGAAACCTTCCCTTTTCCTGCCGGCCTGACGCCCAACATTCCCGCTGCGGACTACGCCGATGATCCCCATGCCCAAGCGATTGCCGACGCCGCCCGCAAGCTGAATGAATTGCGCGAGAACTGGCTGAATCCCCCGCAATGGGTGGATCGGGTTCCCGAAATCGTTCCCGGCTATCCCGACCGGCTGATTCCCAAGCCCGAACATGCGGCGGAACTGAAGAAACGGACTCTGACGAATCTCTATAATCAGCGCCCGACTTGGCTGGATCATGCCCACCACGCCGTCGATGAAGCGGTGGCGGCGGCCTACAGTTGGCCGATGGACTTATCCGATGAAGACATTTTGCGCCGGTTGCTGGCGTTGAACCGGGAACGGTTGGAGTCCCACAGCAATTTGACATAATCATCTACGACCGTTTTCTGTCCATCCTTCGCTAGTCGGATAGCACCGTGCAGCAAACGGCGGAACGGGCGTTTGCCCGGCTGTTAGAGCGCATCCGCCAGGGCGATAAACCCCAGGCGGCGATCAACGCGGTGATGAAAGAATTCAACGCCGATACTTTGACCAGCTTCCGCGAGGCGTTCAGCGCGGTGCTGGAAGCCAGCCTGGACGTGAAAGAACTGCGCGGGAACTACACCGATCAGCAGGCGCGGGAGTTGATGCGCCAGGACCGGATTGAGTACGTGCAAATTCGCCTGTCATCGAAACACCCCAAGACGGACATCTGTGATTACCACGCCAAGCTGGATCGTTACGGACTGGGGCCGGGCGTCTATCCGAAAGCCGACGCGCCCAAACCGCCCTTTCACGCGCACTGCTACTGCCTGACCGCACCCCGGATTGATTTGATCAACCCGAAACCGAAGTTCAACCCGAAAGCCGAGCGGGCGTTTCTGGAATCCTTGCCGGCGAACGAGGCGCGGGCCGTCGCCGGGAGTTTCGATAAGCTGGCGCGGGCGAAGGCCGGGGAGTCACTGGAGGCGATTTACAACGCAGGGAAAGATGAACTGTACCAATGGAAGCGGGTGGGAGAGGTGGGGCAAACTGCGCGGATGAAAAAAACACTATCGGTTTCAGAAATTGAGTCTATGCCGTTTGATCAAGCGCACGAGGTTGTTGCAAGTATCGTTACCAGCAAAGCGTTTAAAGAGTTTGTGACTACCAATAAAGACGGAGAAATGCCAGTCGCCGTACTGACTGACTTATTGCAGCAGGTTTTAGGCGCGTCGGTTAAGACTGTGCGGATTTCAAGAGATGACCGCGACAAGCAAATCAGAAAAGGCAATCAGGAAGGTAGAGATCGTTACGATTTGCTACAGAAAATGATTGATGAAGGCGAGGTTATTCAATACCGAGATCAAGCTATTTCGCTGTACGAGTATGAAGGCGAATGGTATCAGGCGGTTATTAGAAAGACCAACGCAGGAGACGAATTGTATTTAAAGCCGCTGCGCCGTGCAGATCGAGAGCAGTTGGAACGAGATCGAAAACGCGGTTTGATGATTCAAAAGAAGTATGGCGCGAATTGAGTTGGCGATCCATTCACGGACCCGAAGGTTTCCCGGCACGCCGTGTTGAGCATCCGCGTCATATTTTCAATCTACCCCAACCCCAAGGAAAATTCAATATGAACCTCGTCACCCTCAGCAATATCACGCTGTCCCCATGCATGGGTAATTATCCAAACTGGCCAGACAGCACGCTTTTATGCGGGTACTGTCAAAGATTTGTGGTTTTCTTTATCGCCGGGAGGAAGAATGATGGCGTTTACCTTGAATGACGGCCCTGATTTTTCGGGCGCGCCGAACCTGTCGGCATCCTGCAATCAATGCCAGCATCTGGACTGGGCAAGCTGGAATCAATCGCCGATGCAATGCATCGCCTTTCCGCATGGAATCCCGTTGGCGATCTTGCAAGGACAGCATTTGCATAAGACGCCTTACCCGGGTGATGGCGGCGTACAGTTTGAGCGGCGTAGCGGCGTAGGGCGGGTTAGGGCGTCAGCCCGTAACCCGCCGATGCGGTGATGGACAGGAAGGCGGGTTACGCTTCGCTAACCCGCCCTACGGGCTACGGGCTACAGGAGCTGTGAGAGTTCGTTAGCAGGTGCGAGGTTGGCGACCCCCGTTGGCTCATCAGTACATGAGCAAAGGCCAAGTCAGCCTGATAACCACCTGCTAACTCATTTTAGTATACCCCCCCTCCCGAGGTTCCTCAAGGCCCCTTGACCCCGCCCTCGCCACAGACGGCTTAGCCCTCGACCGTCACCACTCCATCAAGGGCCTGTTGGAGCAGGTATTTCATCCGTTCCAACTGGCCGATGACCTCATAGCTGTTGCGGATGTCGGTATAGCCATTCTGAATCTGTCCGCCGACCCGTTCCGCCGAATAGATCAGGCTTTGCAGTTCCCCGGCCTCGGCCTGGTCGAGCAGCGGCGTAGGGCGGGTTAGGGCGTCAGCCCGTAACCCGCCGATGCGGTGATGGACAGGAAGGCGGGTTACGCTTCGCTAACCCGCCCTACGGGCTGTATCGTTACTGGAATCAATTAGCTCAGGATGCCGCACAATAATATCAAAGACGCCAATGGTCGACCGCGCATGAGCATCATGCCATCCGGCATGAAATGGGGCATTTGCTGTTTTATCGTGCTAACTCGGCGCGTTATGCAGCGATAAGAATGCAGCCATTGACAGGGAACGATTTACAGACTGCGCATAAAGTGAGTCTGTATGCAGGGAATTCAGCGATTGAATTTATTGCAGAGACTTTTGCGCTACTGGCGGACGGGAAACCCCTGCCAGCGGATGTGTTGAATCTTTATAACCAGCTTGGAGGCGTTCATCCATGATTTACCGTTCGCAGGCCAATTGTTCAATGTGTATTCACTATCAAGCGGATCGGCGTTGCCAAGCCTTCCCTGAGGGTATACCTCAAGCGCTTTGGACTGGCGAACATTTGCATCGCGATTCCTATCCGGGCGATGGCGGAATCCGGTATCAACCAAAACAAATAGCATCGCCGATTTTGGAAGATATTTTTCCCGAAGCGGTCGTTGATCAATCTCCCTCTGTCAAGGCCGCCTAATGCCCATGTCCGTCACCATCGGCAACGCCACGGACGGCTGAACCTTCACCCTTCCACCCGCCAGCGCATGGCAAACAGCTTGTAGAGCGGCAAGCGATCCTCATCCGTGATCGTTTCCAGATACTCGGTGCGACTGTTTCAGCTTGAGGCTGAATACATCCTCGGCGCTGGCCGCGCTTTCCAGGCACAGCAACAGGTAGACGCGTAACACGGTCAGCTTGTCCGGCCAGGAATCGGCGAAGGTTCCCAGTTGCGCCACATCCTCGGCGGCGTGGGTTTCCCATTCCGGGGTCGCGTCAATCAGCGGGGCTAAATAAGCATCATGGTATTCGATCATGTCAGCGATCCTTGAACACGACGCACCACGGCGTCAAATTGGCGCACGGCTTCTTCAGCGCCCTTCACGAGCCAGGCGTCACCCTCGTAACCGGGATGGCGCACGAACTTGGAGAAGACGAAGTGCGTTCCCCTTCCACTCCCGCTGGCCCAGCGCAGCGCCCGCTTTTGCCGGGGCCGAATGACATGCGGGCGCGTCCCCCAGTGGACAAACACGGCATGGGGCGCATGTTGCAGTTTGTGGTAAATCAGCCAGGCGGAATCGCTTCAGAGTCAGCGAATAAATGCGATATGGCGGAAGGAAACCAACTAAAACGCCCCGCCCTTCAAGCCGCGCGCCGTTGCAGAAACCGCGTGACTTCCAGCGCGAACGACTCGGCCCGCCAAGTATTGGTCGCGGTAACGTGGGTAGCGTAGGGCATCACCCACAATCCGGCATTGGGAATCGCCCCGAACATCTCCAGAATCTGCTCCAGCGGCGCGACGGGGTCGCGGTCGCCCACCACGATCAAGGTCGGTTGCGCGATGCGCTCCAGAATGTCCAGGTCATGGGCATGATCCGAGGTCGCCGGTTCCAGCGCCTCCGACACCCGCAAAATCACGTCCTCCCAGGCGTCCGGCCCGCCCTGCGGCTCATGAATGGTACTCAACCATTTGTGCATCCCCACCCCGCGCCAGTAGGCAGGATCAGCCATGCCGCGAGTGCCTGCGTGGGTGACTTCATCTTTGCGGTAGCCGATCCGGTAAAGCACCAGTCGACCGACTCGTTCAGGATGGTGAACGGTGAGCCACAACGCCACTGCGCCACCCATCGAGGAACCGGCCAGATTCGCTGCGGGTAACTCCAGTTCATCCATCATTTCCAGCACTGCCCAGCCCATATCAGCAACAGTCAGTCGCTCTGCGATCATCGGGCTGCGGCCATGGCCCAGATGATCGGGGACGATGACCCGAAAATTGCGTGCGAATAGCGGCAGATGCGGTGTCCACTCCGCGCCGCTCATCCCGCCGCTGTGCAAGAGAACCAGCGGCTCACCCTGGCCGCTTTCGGTGTAATGCAAAATCGCCATGCCCACTTTTCCTTCAACAGGATGAATGGCCGTCATTATAGCCACTCTGCCCGGCTTACCGGATAATGCCACGATGCAAATATTCCATTTCCCCACTAAAGGACGATAACGCTTATGAGCATGACCTCCCGCTACTATCGCACCCTGGGTCCCCACGGCTTTCATCGCGTTCACTACACCGAATGGGGCGATCCCTGTAGCTCCAAAGCGCTGGTTTGTGTCCACGGCCTGACCCGCACCGGACGCGATTTCGATTTCCTGGGTGCCGCGATGGAACAGGACTACCGGGTGATTTGCCCGGATGTGGTCGGGCGCGGCGAAAGCGACTGGCTGCCCGACAAAGCGGATTACACCTACCCGCTTTACGTCAATGATCTGGCCATGCTGCTGGCGCGCATCGACGCCGAACGGATTGACTTCATCGGCACCTCGATGGGCGGATTGATTGGCGTATTCCTGGCCAGTCATCCGGGGACTCCGATTCACAAACTGGTCGTCAACGATGTCGGCCCGCGCATCCCGGTCGCCGGTTTGCAACGGATCGCTGACTATGTCGGACAGGTCGTCACCTATGACAGTATCGAGAAAATGGAGCGCTTCATGCGCGCTGTCGGGGCCTCGTTCGGCAACCTGACCGATGAGCAGTGGCGACACATGACCGTCCACAGCTCCCGGCAACTGGAGGATGGGCGCTATACGCTGGCTTACGATCCGGGCATCGCCGAGAACTTCAAGACCCTGGCTTTGAAAGACATTGACCTGTGGCCGGTGTGGGACACCATCCACTGCCCGACCCTGGTGCTGCGCGGCGAGCATTCCGACGTGCTGGACCACCCGGACGCCGTCGCCATGACTGAGCGCGGCCCCAAGGCCAAACTGGTGGAATTCTCCGGTATGGGCCACGCCCCGGCGTTGATGGCGGACGATCAGATTGCCGTGGTGCGCGACTGGCTGCTGGCCGATTGAATCCCGATCCGCGCGACTGCCTGGCGCTTTCCGCACGGCGATTCTTGGTTAAAATCTGCGATCCAGGCGCACGGTAGGCGGATCCCGCCGCATTACACGCAACTTTCAGGAATCATAATGCCCCAACCTCCGCAACACGCGCAGACTCCATGGACGCCGAATCGCTGGCGGGATCGCCCGGCGGCGCAACTGCCTGACTATGACGACACTGCCGCGCTGGCCGAGGTCGAGGAACGGCTGGCCCGTTCGCTGCCTCTAGTCTTCACCGGCGAAATTCGCACCCTCCGCCAACAACTAGCGGAGGTCGCCGCCGGTCGCGCCTTTCTGTTGCAGGGCGGCGACTGCGCCGAAAGTTTCGCTGATTTCCACGAACGCGCCATTACCGACACTTTCCGGGTGTTGTTGCAAATGGCGGTGGTTCTGACCTTCGCCGCCGCCTGCCCCGTCGTCAAAGTGGGGCGCATGGCCGGACAGTTCGCCAAACCGCGCAGCGCGCCGACCGAAACCCGCGACGGGATGACCCTGCCCAGTTACCGGGGTGACATCATCAACGCCCTGGATTTCACCCCTGAAGCCCGCTGGCCTGACCCACGCCGGCAATTGCGCGCTTATTCCCAATCGGCGGCAACGCTGAACCTGCTGCGGGCGCTGGCCCAGGATGGTTTCGCTGGCCTGCACCGGGTGCAGCAGTGGAATTTGGATTTTCTCCGCGCCAGTCCGCAAGGCGCCCGTTACCGCGATCTGGCGGGCCGGATTAGTGAAACGCTGGATTTCATGCGCGCTTGCGGACTGAACGCCGTCGCCGCGCCGCAGGTGCGACAGGTGCAGTTCTACACTTCGCATGAGGCGCTTCTGCTAGGCTATGAACAGGCGTTGACCCGGTGCGATCCGGCGACCGGCGAATGGTATGACGGTTCAGCGCATTTCCTGTGGATCGGCGAACGCACCCGGCAACTGGAGGGCGCGCATGTGGCTTTTCTCCGTGGGGTCGCCAATCCGATTGGCTTGAAGCTGGGGCCGACGGCTGACGCCGATACGCTGTTACGGCTGCTGGATATCCTCAACCCCGATGACCAGCCGGGTCGGTTGACTCTGATCAGCCGGATGGGCGCGGATAAAATCGACATCGCCCTGCCGCCACTGATTCGCGCGGTGCAACGGGAAGGTCGGCAGGTCATCTGGTCGTGCGACCCGATGCACGGCAACACGATCGAATCGCATACCGGTTATAAAACCCGGCCCTTTGGTCGCATTCTCGACGAAGTGCGGCGGTTCTTCGCCATTCACCACGCGGAAGGCAGCTATCCCGGCGGGATGCACTTTGAATTAACCGGCCAGGATGTGACTGAATGTCTGGGCGGCGCTCAGGCGATCACCGAGCAGGGACTGGCCGACCGCTATCACACCCAGTGCGATCCGCGTCTGAACGCTTCACAAAGCCTGGAACTGGCTTTCCTCATCGCCGAAATGCTCAAGGAGCAGCGACGAACATCGGGAGCGGACGCTGAATCCGTTGCGGAAGGTGGTCCGCGATGAGCCGCCATACGCTGCGCCGACCCCGCCTGTTACTGGTGATGCAAACGCCCGATGCCGATGCGGGCCGTTGCGGCCGCAAGCTGCGCCAACGCGGCTACCGGCTGGATTACTGCTACCCGCTGTCCGGCCAGCCGTTACCCGCCGGGATGGATGGCTACGCCGGAGCGGTCGTCTTCGGCGGGCCGATGAGCGCCAATGACGACGGCAAACAGCCGGGCCTTCGGGCGCAACTGAACTGGATTCCCCAGGTGCTGGATTCCGGCCAACCGTTCCTGTGCATCTGTCTGGGCGCACAGTTGCTGGCGCGAACGCTGGGGGCGACGATTCAGCCGCATCCGCAAGGTCTGGCGGAAATCGGTTATTTCCCGGTCGAACCGACGCTGGCCGGCCAGACCGTGTTTAACGCGCCACTGCACGTCTATCACTGGCATCACGACGGTTTCGATCTGCCGGCCGGAGCAGAACTGCTGGCGACGGGCGAGCGGTTTCCGCAACAAGCTTATCAGTATGGGGCCAGGGTCTTCGGCGTCCAGTTCCATCCCGAAGTCGATCAGACCATTCTGGAAAACTGGCTGGTGGAAGGCGCGAAAGAATTGCATCATCCGGGCGCACAGTCCGCGGCTGAACAGCGTGCGTATCATGCCCGCCATGACGCGGCGCTGGATCAGTGGTTCGATGATTTTCTGGATCAGTGGCTGCCCACCGTCGATGAACCTGCGTCGGACGTATTCCATTCTGCTATCATGACGCCCCGCGCCGGATGACCCGGACGCCCTGCTCTTTTAACGACCCGACCTGCCATGCATCCAGTCCTGACTATCGCCAAGCGCGCCGCCCTGAGCGCCAGCCGTATCCTGCTTCGCCATTTCGATCAGCTCGAACGGTTGACCGTCACCGAGAAACGCCCCAGCGACTTCGTCAGCGAAGCGGACATCCAGGCCGAGCAGGAAATCATCCAGATCCTGCGCAAGACTTACCCGAACCACGGCATTCTGGCCGAGGAAAGCGGCGAACAGCCCGGCCAGGATGAGTGCCAGTGGGTGATCGATCCGCTGGACGGCACCACCAATTTCCTGCATGGCATTCCCCACTTCGCCATTTCCATCGCCTTCCGCTACAAAAACCGGCTGGAAGCGGGACTGATCTACGATCCGATCCGTCAGGAGATGTTCACCGCCTCACGCGGCCAGGGCGCGCAGATCAATGACCGGCGCATTCGGGTCAGCGGAATCAACATGTTGGAGAACGCCCTGCTCGGCACCGGCTTTCCCTTCCGCCATCCCCAGCACCAGCCTGCCTATCTCAAATTCTTCAACAGCCTGTTCGGCAAGTGCGTGGAAATCCGCCGGGCCGGGGCGGCCTCGCTGGATTTGTCTTATGTCGCGGCGGGACGGCTGGACGCCTTCTGGGAGATGAGTCTGAAACCTTGGGATATCGCCGCCGGGGCGTTGATCGTGCAGGAAGCCGGCGGGCTGGTCAGTGATTTCAGCGGCGGCAACGACTTTATGAAATCCGGCCACATCGTGGCCGGCAATCCCAAGGTGTTCAAGGCGCTCTTGCAGGAAATGCAGCCGTATCTTAACGCCGAAACCCCGATGTGATCGGATAGCGCCGATCCCGCCCGAAAGCGCGGGGCGTAATCCGCACCCCGGGCGCGGCCTGCCGACGTTTGTATTCGTTCAGAATCACCAACCGCGCCACCCGTTCCACCATCGCCGGGTCGAAACCGGCATTGATAAGTTCCTCCACCGAACGATCTTCTTCCACATAACCGTGCAAGATCGCATCGAGTACGTCATAGGGCGGCAAACTATCCTGGTCCGTTTGATCGGGCCGCAGTTCCGCTGACGGCGGCCGGTCGATCACCCGTTGTGGAATGACCGGTGACTGCCGGTTGCGCCAAACCGCCAGTCGATACACCACGGTTTTCAGCACATCCTTGATCGGCGCAAAGCCGCCGGCCATGTCCCCATACAGGGTGGAATAGCCGACTGCTGTTTCGCTCTTGTTGCCCGTCGTCAGTACCAGTTTGCCGGTCTTGTTGGAAATCGCCATAAGCAAGACGCCCCGGCAGCGCGCCTGCAAATTCTCCTCCGTAGCGTCCGGTGCCCGACCTGCCAGCACCGGTTGCAAAATCTCCAGGAAGGACTGGAAGGCTAGTTCAATCGGCATGAGGTGATACTTTACGCCCAGCGCCCGGGCTTCCTGTTCCGCATCGGTATTGCTCATGTCCGCCGTATAGCGCGATGGCATCAACACCGCTTCAACTCGCTCCGGCCCCAGCGCGTCAACGGCAATCGCCAGGGTCAGCGCCGAGTCGATGCCGCCCGACAAACCCAGCACGGCGCCGGGAAAGTTATTCTTATTGACATAATCCCGTACCGCCAGCACCAGCGCCTGGTAAATGCCTTCCTCCGGCCCCAGCCCGTTAGCTACTTCACCGCCAACCGGCGTTGCGCCCTGGGTGGAAATCCGGAAATTGACCGGGTACAACCCCTCAGTGAAAAAGGGCGCGCGCTGGATCAAGACGCCATCAGCGCCAACCACCAGCGAACCGCCATCAAAGACCAGCTCATCCTGGCCGCCGATCAGGTTGACATAAACGATGGGAATGCGGCCCTCGCGCACCCGGTGCTGAAGCGCCGTCAGGCGTTGCTCGCCTTTGCCGGCGTGATAAGGCGAAGCATTCAGATTGACCAGTAACTGCGCCCCGGCGTCGGCGGCCTGTGCCACTGGCCCCGGCAACCAGACATCCTCACAAATGGTGATTCCCACCCGCACCCCGGCAATTTCCACGACGGCCGCATCTTCGCCCGGTACGAAATAGCGCTTTTCATCGAATACGCTGTAATTGGGCAACCACTGCTTGAAATAGCGGGCCTGGATCTCGCCTTGATCCAGCACGACTGCGGCGTTGCGCAACCCTTCCGGAGTCGATAACGGACAGCCGACCACTGCGGCGATGCCGTGAATTTCGCTGCATAACCGTTGCAAGGCCGGATCGATCTGGCGAATGAAGCCTGGGCGTAATAACAAATCTTCGGGTGGATAACCCGTAATGGTCAGTTCCGGGAACACGATTAAATCGGCTTGCAGTCGGTCGCGGGCTTCGACCGCCGCCGTCACGATTTTATCGACATTACCCACAATGTCGCCGACCAGGAAATCCAGTTGGGCCATGACGACCCGAAAAGAGGAGATATCAGGCATTGCTTTCACCGGAGTCGACGACGCCTAAAAAAAAGCGCGGGACACAATACGCTTTCGCCATTGCATCCCGCGCTCAATGATCAACAACGGTTCTTATTTAAAGAAACCCTTCATCGCCGCGCCGATGTCCGCCGGAGAACGAACGATCTTGGCGCCCGCCGCTTCCAGCGCAGCGAACTTGTCCGCCGCTGTGCCCTTACCGCCCATGATGATGGCGCCCGCATGGCCCATGCGTTTGCCCGGAGGTGCAGTCACGCCAGCGATGTAGGCGACGACCGGCTTCTTGATATTAGCCTTGATGAATGCGGCGCCTTCTTCTTCGGCGGAGCCGCCGATTTCGCCGACCATCACGATGCCTTCGGTCTGCGGGTCATCCTTGAACAGCTTCAGCACATCAACGAAGCTCATGCCGTGAATCGGATCGCCGCCGATACCGACGCAGGTGCTCTGGCCGAGACCGGCTTGCGTGGTCTGGTAGACCGCTTCATAGGTCAGGGTGCCAGAGCGGGAAACGATGCCGATCTTGCCGGGCAGGTGAATGTGGCCGGGCATGATGCCCATCTTGCAAGCACCGGGGGTGATCACGCCGGGGCAGTTCGGGCCGATCAGATACACGTCCGGGTAGTTATTGGTCAGCACCGCTTTAACTTTCAGCATGTCCATAACCGGAATGCCTTCGGTGATGCAGGCGATGACCTTGATGCCGGCATCGGCCGCTTCCAGAATCGCATCACCGGCGAACGGGGCCGGGACATAGATCATGGTGGCGTTGGCGCCGGTAGCGGCGACCGCTTCATAGACCGTGTTGAACACCGGCTTGCCCAGATGGGTGCTGCCACCCTTGCCCGGGCTAATGCCGCCGACCAGGTTCGTGCCATAGGCAATTGCCTGTTCAGCATGGAACGTCCCCTGCGAGCCGGTGAAGCCCTGGCAGATCACCTTGGTGTCTTTGTTAATCAGAATGCTCATGGTTGTCTGGTTCTCTCTGGATCGTGGAAACCGAAGGTGCGCCGGATCACTTCGCGGCGGCGGCGACCGCCATCTTGGCGGCGTCGGTGAGATCGTCAGCGGCCATGATGTTCATGCCGGACTTGGCCAACATCTCGCGACCTGCTTCCACGTTGGTGCCCTGCAGGCGCACCACTACGGGCAGAGTGAGACCGACTTCCTTAACCGCAGTGATAATGCCTTCAGCAATCGTGTCGCAGCGCACGATGCCGCCGAAGATGTTGACCAAGATGGCCTTGACCTTGGAGGAGGACAGGATCAGCTTGAAAGCGCGGGACACCCGGTCAGCGGTCGCACCGCCGCCGACGTCGAGGAAGTTGGCCGGTTCGCCGCCATGCAGTTTGCACACGTCCATGGTGGCCATGGCCAGACCGGCACCGTTGACCATGCAGCCGATATTGCCATCCAGCGCGACGTAGTTCAGGCCGATTTCATGGGCGATATGCTCACGCTCATCTTCCTGGGTGGGATCGCGCATTTCGGCGGTGTCCTTGTGCCGATAGATCGCGTTGTCGTCCACACTGACTTTGGCGTCCAGCGCCATGACCTGGCCGTCGGTGGTCACGATCAGCGGGTTGATCTCGACCATGCTGCAATCTTTCTGGACGAACAGGTTATAAACGCCGGTCACTACCTTGACCAGTTGATCGACTTCCTTCTTGCCCATCCCCATCTTGAAGCCCAGGTCGCGGGCCTGATACGGCTGGACGCCAGCGGTGGGATCGATAGTCAGGGTCAGGATCTTTTCCGGGGTCTTGGCGGCGACTTCTTCAATGTCCATGCCACCTTCGGAAGAGCCAATCAGAATCACGCGCTTTGTGCTGCGATCTACCAGACAGCTCAGATAATATTCCTTAGCAATATCCACGCCGTCCTGAATCAGCAACTGGTGAACCTTGACGCCTTCGGGGCCGGTCTGGTGAGTGTGCAAAGTCGAACCCAGCAAGCGACCGGATACCTCTTCAACGTCCTGGATGGTGCGAACGAATTTAACACCGCCCGCCTTGCCGCGCCCGCCGGCATGAACCTGGGCCTTAACGACCCATGGCCCGCCATGCCGGACTTCCTTGGCAGCTTCGATAGCTTCTTGCTGAGAAGTGACCTTAATGCCCTTGGGAATCGCTACGCCAAATTGCTGGAGCAGTTCTTTTGCTTGATATTCATGCAGATTCATGTGGAGTACATCCCCCTCTTGTGTTGAAGTGATTATTGTATGCCGAAATCCCCCAATCTTCACACTCCTATTGCAAGATTGTCGGCAACCGGCAGGTCGCCTGGAAAAAATCAGCTCGTCCAGTGCCAAGAGTGAATTAGAATGTTGCGGCGTAATGATTAGAATAGGGGATGCCTCGTCACCCTGCAGAGAAACTCGCCGCCGCACGCCAATCCTCATGACCCTGCCTGATCCGCTCGCCAGCCTCTACAATGACCGCTTCACGGACCGTCGCCATCTGTGGCTGGTGTTCCGGGCCACCAACATTTATCGCCTGGTGCTGGCAGTGTTGTTGCTGACCGCGCTGGCCCTGGACGAACAAAGCCGACTGTTTGGCAAGCAGGATCCGCGAATGTTTCTGGGCGCGGCGCTGGCCTATCTCACGCTGGCGGTGATCGCGATTGCCGGCAGTTACTGGCGACACCCGCGACTGCTGGTGCAGGCGCATCTGCAGATGCTGGTGGACCTGATCGTACTCACCGTGATCATCAATGCTTCGGGGGGCTTGTCCAGCAGTCTGAATAGTTTGCTGATCGCGGCGGTCGCCGCCAATGGCATCCTGTTGCCCCTGGTTTCAGCGCTGCTGGGGGCCGCGCTGGGCTTTTTCCTGTTGATCGGCTCCTGGATGGTCGATCGCTGGCAACACGCCGAGGCGCTGACCCAGTTGGAACGCGGTTCAGCGGGTTGGAATGGCTTCTGGGCGCAACTGAATAATTCCACCGACGATTGGGTGCGCCTGGGGGTGCTCGGTGCAGTGCTATTCGCCGCCGCCGGCCTTACCTATGCCCTGGCCGAACGCGCCCGGCGCGGCGAAGCGCTGGCCCGGCAACGCACCTGGGAGTTGCTGGAGGTGGCTGAACTGAACCAAGGCATCATCCGCCATTTACAAAATGGAGTGATTGTGGTCGACGCTCTCGGTCAGATTCAATTGGTCAATGACACCGCCCGCGAATGGCTGGGCGCATTGGATGCCGTTCCAGGAAGCGCGCTGGAGCAGGTCTCGTCACCGCTGGCGCGAGGTCTGAAACGCTGGTTGCGCGACGGCGGCTCCGAGGCGTTTCCCTTCCGTCCGGCTGAACACCGCCCGGAACTGATTCCGCGCTTCACCCGGCTCAGCGGTCGCCAGGCGGCCAATGTGCTGATCCTGCTGGAAGACTCTGACCAGACCGCGGCGCAGTTGCAGCAAATCAAGCTGGCGGCGCTGGGGCGGCTCACTGCCGGTATCGCCCACGAAATCCGCAATCCGCTGACGGCGATCAGTCACGCCGCGCAGTTGCTGGAGGAATCAGCCAGCGTCAGCGCCAGTGATCGGCGCTTGGCGCAAATCGCCTATGACAATGTGAAGCGCGCCAACCGCATTATTGGCGATGTCCTCGATCTGGCCCGGCGCGACCGGGTTAACCCGGAACGGTTGGCAGTGACGCCTTGGCTGGAAACTTTTCGTGAAGAATTTCTGCGCGGGATCGACGGCCTGACGCCTGATTGGCGTCAGCAGGTGGCACCGGCTGAACTGGTGGTCCTGTTTGACCCCCATCAGTTACGCCAAGTCCTCTGGAACCTGTGCGCCAACGCCTGCCAGCATGGGGTCCGGGCTGGCGAAATCCCCCAGATCGAACTGCGCGCCGGGCGGGAAGACAGCCACGAGCGACCGTTCCTGGACGTGCGCGACGCCGGTCCTGGCATCGCACCGGAGAACGTTTCCCACCTGTTCGAACCCTTTTTCACGACCCGGGCCAAGGGCACCGGCCTAGGTTTGTATCTGGCCCGGGAACTGTGTGAAGCCAATCGAGCCCAGTTGCAATATCTGCCAATGACCCAAGGGGGTAGCTGTTTTCGCATCACCTTTGTTTCCCCGAGTTCCGCACTGGAGATGGATTAATGGATGCTTGCAACGCCTTGATCGTGGATGATGAAGCCGACATCCGTGAGTTGATCGAGATGACCCTCTTGCCGTTGGGCGTCGCCTGCCTGCCGGTCGAGAATCTGAGTGAAGCACGTGCGTCGCTGAAACGCCAACCGTTCAACCTCTGCATCACCGATCTGCGCCTGCCGGACGGCAGCGGGCTGGAGCTGGTTGCGCATATTCAAAAGCACTATCCCAGTTTGCCGGTCGCGGTGATCACCGCCCACGGCAATGTCGAGAGTGCGGTCGAGGCGCTCAAACTGGGCGCTTTCGATTTCGTGCCCAAACCGTTTGAACTGGCGGTGCTGCGCAACATGGTCGCGACTGCGCTGCGGTTGAATCGTGGCGGCGAGGGCCGGTCCAGCGACAACCGCCCGATCCTGCTCGGCCAATCGGCGGCGATGGTCGAGGTGCGGGCGCTGATCGCCAAGCTGGCGCGCAGTCAGGCACCCATTCTGATCCATGGCGAGTCCGGCACCGGCAAGGAACTGGCCGCTCGACTTATTCATCTTTCCGGACCGCGCGCCGACAAGCCCTTCGTGCCGGTCAACTGCGGGGCGATTCCCGAGCATTTGATGGAAAGTGAGTTCTTCGGTTACAAGAAAGGCAGCTTCACCGGCGCGGCCCAGGACAAGGGCGGGCTGTTCCAGGCGGCCCAGGGCGGCACGCTATTCCTGGACGAAGTTGCGGAATTGCCCGCTCACATGCAGGTCAAGCTGCTGCGGGCGATTCAGGAGCGGGCGGTGCGGCCGGTCGGCGCACAAATTGAGGTGGCAACCGACGTGCGCATTCTGAGCGCCACCCACAAGAATTTAACGGCGCTGGTGCAGGAAGGCACCTTCCGCCAGGATCTGTTCTACCGCCTGAACGTGATTCAGTTGCGGCTGCCGAACTTGCGCGAGCATCCTGAGGATATCCCGGAACTGGTTGAATCGATTCTCGACCGACTCGGCCGGGAGTCGGGCGGAACGCGGCCAAAACTGGCCCCGACGGCGTTGGCGGCGCTGCGCACCTATCTGTTCCCGGGCAATATCCGCGAGCTGGAAAATATTCTGGAGCGCGCTTTCACCCTGTGTGAAGGCGAGGTGATCCAGGCTGACGATTTATCGCTGCCGGCGGGTGAAACGATCTCACGGCAGCCACCACTGACCGCGCCAATTCCGGAACCCTCACGTAACGAATCGGCTACCGAACGACCGCCAACGCCCGTCGATTTCGAACCCAAGACCGTCCCCTATCCTTCAGCCCCGGTGGTCAACGATCTGGAAGGTTACCTGGAGAGTCTGGAAAAGGCGGCGATCATGCGAGCGCTGGAAGCCACTCGCTACAACAAGACCGCCGCCGCTGAAAAATTGGGTATCAGCTTCCGGGCGCTGCGCTACCGGTTAAAGAAACTGGGACTTGATTGAAGGCTAAAGGCTGGAAATCAGCCCGGTTCAGCGCGTCCGGGATTCCGCCATAACACTTCAATACCGCCCTCATCGCGGGCGATCACCCGACACAGGACAAATAGCAGGTCGGACAGTCGGTTCAAATAAACCTGAGCCGGTTCGTTGATTGTTTCCTCGTGCGCCAGTGAGATCACTCGCCGTTCGGCGCGCCGGCAAATCGCCCGTGCGACATGGCAGTCGGCGGCCCCCCGACTACCTCCTGGCAGGATGAATTCCTTGAGTGGCGGCAACTGCTCATTGAAATGATTCAGCGCTGTTTCCAGCGCCGCCACATCCTCAGCCTTGATCGCCTCGTACCCCGGAATACTTAGTTCCCCACCCAAGTCGAATAGCCGGTGCTGGATTTCGGCTAGGCACTCGCCAACCGGGCCGCGCAGATCATGCACCAGCACCCGGCCGACTGCGCAGTTCAGTTCGTCCACGGCACCGATGGCTTCGATACGCGGACAGTCTTTGGCCACCCGTTCGCCACTACCCAGGCCCGTCGTTCCTTGGTCGCCGGTGCGAGTATAAATTTTGGAAAGTCGATTGCCCATCGTCGCTGCTCCTTAATAGTCAGTCGTTCACGCGGTCAGTTTGCACGTTCCTCTCCCCGGTGATCATCAGGGTTGAGGGAATCGCTGGATGGTTTCGCTGCTCCGCCATGATTGTACTCTCCATCAACTGCCTACCAAGTATCTCTTGGCTGTATATCGTCTCAACCGCCTCCGTGATGTCTCCTTGATCCATTGGCTGACCTCATATTTTCCCTATAAAAAATTATTTTATTTTTCAAAATATTAAATATAAATTTCATGAGGTTGGCTCATATTAAAAATATAAAAATAAGATACTGATTTATATAATCTTTTTGTTTATGGATACAGGGGTTCGCAGAATTTGCTCATGATCGCTCCATCCTCATCGCAATCAAAAAATTGTTTTTATTTTCCAAAAATATAAAAAATTTTTAACTAATTGTTTAACATTATTTTTTTACTTTTTTGATATTAAAATTCATTTAAAATTTAATATATTGATTTTTAATAAAAAAATTAAAAATGAACACTGATTTAAAGTCATTTACAACAATCGTTTGAAATATCCATTTGCCAATTAGATACTTGCAAATGATTTTTTATCTGTGCTTTCATAAGGACGCAATGTTGTATTGCAATATGTTCCTGCCATGGGTCGAAATGCGGCCCAGGAACGTCAGGCGACACCGGTACTAGGCTGGCAGGCCCGCCACCGGAGTTGCTTAGGTCGGATTCGCGGCAACCGGAAAATTCTCCGGTTCGCACCAAGGAAGGTCTACCGCCGACTCAGGGACCCGGATCCATCGAGCACTATCAGTTCGTGCTGATTAACGACGGAGGTCTTTATGGAATTCACGGAATGCCTCAAGGACAGGCTTACTCTGACCCTTAAGTCAGGCTTGCTATGCGCGGTCATGCTGATACCCGCGACAGCGCTGGCTCAATCGCCGGAGATCGTCCGTGGCGACGAACTCACCCCCATCGCTACGGCCGTGGAAGCGGAAGACACCGCCACCGACTCCACTCCTGCTACGCCCGCCGAAGAACGGAAAATCAACTGTTTATCCGGACATATTCAACGCAAGTATCAGATTTCCGAAACCAAGGCCCGGCACATCGTGCAAGAAGCCATTCGCAACGCTGAGCGCCACCAGTTGGACCCGGAACTGATTTTGGCCCTCATCGCCGTCGAATCCACCTTCAAGGAACGGGCGGTCAGCCGGGTCGGCGCCCGTGGTCTGATGCAGGTCATGCCCCGGCCGCACGCTGACAAGGTCAGGGAAATCGGCGGTTCCCACCAGTTGTTCGATCCAACCAAGAACATCCACATTGGTTCCCGGATCCTGGTCAAGTACCTGAACAACCATTCTGGCAATCTGCGCCGGGCCTTGTTGAGCTATAACGGCAGTCTGGGGACACGCTCCTCCTTCCCGGATCGGGTCATGCGGATTTACCGCGACCTGCAACGAGTGACCATCGAGGGCTGATTTCGCCCTGCTCCCCCGGATCCCATCGCAGAGGACCGGGGGATTGGCAGGATGCTGTCGCCACCACCCAAGGGCGTCTTTATCGCGGTCGTTGTCGATTCACTATAATATGAGTCGAATTTCTGGCCGCGAACTGACCCCATGCCCCATCCCGCCCCTGACCCTGCCATCCTGGCGGCGCAACTAAACGCCGACCGACCCTTGCCGCCGGTAGATCGCTGGAATCCCCCCCTGCTCGGCGATATGGACCTGCGCATCGCCCGTGACGGCATTTGGCATCATGAAGGAATGCCCATTCAGCGCGAAGCGCTGGTACGGCTGTTCGCTTCCATCCTGCGCTGTGATGAAGACGGTCATTATTATTTGGTGACCCCGGTCGAAAAATGGCGAATCCGGGTCGATGATGCGCCATTCCTGGCCATCCGGCTCGACGCGACCGGCACCGGTCACGAGCAACGCCTGATTTTCACCACCAACGTCGGCGATCTCGTCACTGCCGGTCCTGATCATCCGCTCATCGTCGAATACCGCACTCCTGGTGGCGAACCTGCGCCTTACCTGCATATCCGTGGCCGACTGCGCGCGTTGTTAAGTCGGGCAGTTTTCCTGGAGCTGGCTGAATTAGGTGAAGAACGACAGACGGCTCACGGTCGAGACTATGGAGTGTGGAGTCAGGGACAATTTTTCAGCCTTGGCTGCCTGGGCGAGGAGACCTGAATCTCGTGCGTTCCTTGCTTCTTTCAATGCTGCGTGCGAGCGTGCTGCTGCCTTCCTGTGCGCTGGTGTTGCTGATTCGTCTGCTCAAGTGGCTAATCGCGCCACCCGTGTTGTTGCTGCAAATGCTGATCGGCGTTCCACTGGCCCTGTTACGGATTCGACAACCGCTGCGGCCACGTTTTATCCCACTCACCGAAGCGGAACTGCCCGATGCCGCTTGGGTTGCCCTGACCGACACTGCCGAGGCGCTAGCTGCAGATGGCTTCGTCCAACGCGGTGATTTCCGCTGCGACGAACTGATTCAGGGTGCAACACTGTGGCTGCGGCTGCTGGTCCAACCCGATCAGGGCGTCGGCGCGATCAGCGCCCATATCGAATTCAACGCGGGCAAACAGCCCCGTCGGCAATTCACTGAGTTCTCGACCACGTTCGACGACAGCCGGGTGCTGGATACCAATAACTTCAGTCTGCCCTACAGCCTGCCGGCACCGACCTATCTGGCTCGCCTGCAACTCAAAGATGTCTGGGATCCACGGGCGCTGTACACGCTGCATCGTGAACTGGTCGCTTCCCTGGCGCAGGCGGTCGATGAGTCCAAAATCGACCCCGCCGAACCTGATCCGGCCCGCCTGCTGACCGACAGCTACGCTCGCGAAATTCAAGCGCTGATTAACCAGGGTTGGCTGAGGGTTGCTGACGAAGACCAGGTTCGACTGACTCTGCGAGGCGCGTTGACTGGGGTCTGGCGGCAGGCTTGGCCATTGAACAGCCTGTACCTGCGCGCCGCCGACCGCCGCGCCCGCCAGTTGCTGGCCGAACACGCGATGGATGCTGATAAGTTCACCGGCGGCGCCCTGGCCATCGTGGTCGACCGCCAACCGTTGCCCAAGGAAGCCGGCGCGATCACCACGGTCTGGGCCGGCTATGGCTATGTCCGGCCCCTGGCCCGGCACACCGATCCAGATGTGGCGCTGGAAGCCGTCGTTGTCGAACTGACCCATGACGCCACCGGCGTAACGCGACCTTGCGAGTTTCGCTACTCTTTCCGTAGCGTCCACAGCCAGCATGAACGGCGCATTCGCCGCTTGCAAAGCTTCGATATTGTGTTCGATCCGGTGAACTGCGACCTGGCGGTGACCGCAATGGATCGAGAATTCGATCAGGCCCATGACGAGACGGAATGGCGCGAGATGACGGCCCGCTCACCGCTGCAAGCGTTGCCGCTGGAATCCGGGTTACGTGACCTCGATACCGTGCTGCCCGCCGCGTTGAAAGCGTTGAATGCCCAACCCGGCGCGGGATGCATCGAGCCGGATTCGGCTTCGCTGTATATTGATGAAGAGAGAACCCCACGCTGGCAGGTCGTAGCTTGGACGGAAGATGACACGCCGTTGCACGCCGAACTGGACGCACGGGTTTGAAGGGTTCAGCGCATATCACAGAGGAGTCAAGTCATGCTCGAAGGTTTTTCCGCATTTGTCATTGGACTCGTCGTCCTGGCGATCATTCTGATTTTCCTGGGCGTCAAGTCCGTACCGCAGGGTATGGAATACACGGTCGAACGCTTTGGCCGTTATACCGAGACCATGCGCCCCGGACTGAATCTGCTCATTCCCATCGTCGACCGCATCGGCCACAAGATTAATATGATGGAAACGGTGCTGGATGTTCCCTCGCAGGAGATCATCACCAAGGACAACGCCATGGTCCAGGTCGATGGCGTCGTCTTCTATCAAGTGCTGGACGCCGCTAAAGCTGCCTACGAGGTCAACAACCTGGAGTTTGCCGTCCTCAACATCACCATGACCAATATCCGCACGGTGATGGGTTCGATGGATTTGGACGAACTGCTCTCCAAGCGTGATGAGATCAACGCCCGGTTGCTCAATGTAGTCGATGAGGCCACCACTCCATGGGGTCTCAAAGTCATCCGCATTGAAATCAAGGACATTGCTCCACCTAAAGATCTAGTGGACTCCATGGCCCGGCAGATGAAGGCGGAGCGGGACAAGCGAGCGGCGATTCTCACCGCCGAAGGGGCGCGGCAAGCCGCGATTCTGGAAGCGGAAGGACTCAAACAAGCCGCGATTCTGGAAGCGGAAGGCCGCAAGGAATCGGCTTTCCGCGACGCCGAGGCCCGTGAACGACTGGCGCAAGCCGAAGCCCGCGCCACATTGATGCTGTCGGAAGCGATTGGCAAGGGTGATGTCAAAGCCATCAACTATTTCGTGGCGCAGAAATATGTGGAAGCCATCACAAAACTGGCGGCGGCTCCCAACCAGAAGGTTCTGCTGATGCCGTTGGATACCTCAGGACTGGTCGGTACGCTGGCTGGCGTTGCCGAACTGGCGCAGCAAGCGTTGAGCCGGGAAACCCGTTCATGAGCGCCTGGCTGCTGGAGCCGGTTTACTGGAACTGGTGGCTGCTGGGCGTGGTGTTAATGTCCATTGAAGCCATCGTTCCGTACTTCTTTTTCTTGTGGATGGGCGTGGCGGCGCTGCTGGTGGGACTGGTATTGACCGTCCTGCCCGAACTGACCTGGCCCTGGCAGGCGCTGCTGTTTGCGGTGCTGTCGTTCGGCTCTATTGTGATTTGGCAGTGGCGGTTGCGCCGATACCCGACGCAAACGGCTGATTCTTTGCTGAATCGTCGGGGTCACCAATACGTCGGTCGAGTCTTTACCCTGGATGCACCGGTGATGAACGGTCACGGGAAAATTCGCGTCGATGACAGCACCTGGAAAGTGCTGGTCGATCAGGATTGCCCCGCCGGCGCCCGGTTGCGGATCGTCGGCGTGGACGGTGTGATCCTCAAGGGTGAGGTGGAAAAGTAAGGTTTCGGGTTCCCGGTCCGATATCTGACGCCCTCAAGCATCGCGGCTGATGGCGAACGGCGAAAACGCCTGGCAAACCGGCATCACTTCCACGCGGTTGATATTGACGTGCGCTGGGCGGGTCGCCGCCCAGTAGACCACATCGGCGATGTCCGCCGCTTCCAGGGGCTGAACGCCCTCGTAGATCCGGTTCGCCTTGTGATCATCGCCTTTGAAGCGCACCAGGGAAAATTCGGTTTCCGCCATCCCAGGTTCAACATTGGTGACCCGTACTTGGGTGCCGAGCAGATCAGCGCGCAGGTTCAGGGAGAACTGCTTGACGAAGGCTTTGGTTCCGCCATAGACATTACCGCCCGGATAGGGGTAATTGCCGGCGACTGAACCGATGTTGACGATGTGACCGCAATTGCGTTCAACCATGCCCGGCAGGACCGCCCGGGTGCAATACAGCAGGCCCTTGATATTCGTGTCTATCATGTCCTGCCAGTCCTGCATATTGCAACGTTGAGTCGGTTCCAAACCCAGCGCCAAACCGGCGTTATTGACGAGCAGGTCGATGTCAGTAAATTCCACCGGCAGCGCAGCGATGGCCGCATTGACCGCCACTTCATTGCGGATATCGAGGGGGAAGGCATGAACCGGCGTGGTCGCCGCCAGTTCGGTACACAACTCATCCAGACGTTCCTGACGTCGGCCACAGAGGATAAGGCGCCAGCCTTCAGTCGCAAAACGGTGGGCGCAGGCCGCACCGAATCCGGAGGTGGCACCGGTGATCAAGGCAATTTGAGACATTGATGAACTCCTGCAGGATTCTACGGGTTTAATGAATTCAAAAAGATCATTCAGTTTGGGATACACCCTTCTCTTTAGCCAGTACCCGCCAACTCAGCACCTTGACCCTACTGCGCTCATAAGACTCCTCCCCTCCATAAATTAACCCCTCCTGTAAATTTTCCTGTGATGGCGAGGGCTGGCAGCGCGGGGCTATGGCGTCATCCGCATCCAACCCATTGATCCTGCTAAGCGATTTTCGCTTCATCTGTTTACCCCATCGTTCGGATCACAGGAAAATTTACAGGACCATAAAAAATGCTGAGTGATCACTGACAAGTCTGTTTACTGTTTACTTGCCGGTTCACTATTCTCCATCCGGCGCGGAAACTGCGCCCTGCTTGACGCCGGTAAGGTGGAATGTCTCCCAGCCTAAACATTGCTGTTCGCACAGAATGACGGCGGTACGGAAGGTATAGCCGCTGTGCAGCAGCAGGGAATGGTCGAGGATGTGGAAGATGCGCATGATGTCGGTCACGAAAAAGCCAGGGTCAGCACAAATAATTAACCGATTTCTGCAAATTGCGCCCGGTCTCCCATTTCCCGCAGAATCATGGGAATTCCTCGTCCCAGTCCATCGATATAACGCAAATTGTCCAGATATTTGAGCAGAAAAAAATTCCGCGCTGCCGAATTGCCATAGCGGATTTTCTCCAGCGTCAGAGTATTCGGCAATGCGCCGGGAGAACGAATCTCCACCCGGTTACGGTAGATAAAAATCTGAATTTTTCGATTGATTAATGAATAATCGCGGTGGCAAACTGCATTGACGAGCGCTTCACGAATGACCTTAAGCGGAATTTTTTCCTGCTCTGTGCGCTGTAAGCCGTTCACGGTTGAGGGTCGGGGTAAAAACAGGCGAATGAGCGCCCCACCCTGGTCGATCAGTTCGGGTAAAGTCCCCGTCAATTCCTTTTTATCCAGCAATTCATCCGTCAGATCATTGCCGGCGAAAACCGCAAAACTGATAGTGCTATGCGGCAAACGCCGTTGCGGTTGACGTCCGAACAGCACAATAAACCGCCAATGCTGGCGACCCATTGATTCTCCCATGCTGTGAGCATATCAGTATTTTTCAGAATATTAAGCTGTTCGCCGCGTTCTAAATCTCCATAGGGAATCTGATAGCAGCTCTGCCAGTAATCATGCAGCCGTGCTGGATCAAGATCATCAAATCCAGTTCTATCCACTGGAGAAATGTCAAAATGCACTAAACCAGCGGCTTGAAATAAACGGCTTAATTCTTCCTTGGTCGCCTGCCGGTTGGTCGAACCGACCTGGATTAAAAACTTGCCATCCAGAGTTTGATAGGGTTTGGCTGTTCCTTTATCAACGGTGATGAGACAAACCGACTTGCCTTGCAAAACTATACGTTCTATTGTGGGATTCAGTGCGGGGATTACGCTATGGCGAGCGACGTTGATCGCCCGCTGTTCAATCGCGGAGACATCACTGACCCCCGCAATGGTCCCGTTATCGGCAACTCCAATCAGAATAGTTCCACCAAACGTATTGGCGAATGCCACCATTTCCCGCGCCAGTGATTCCGGGCGAACCTGCTCTTCCTTGAATTCTAATAAGCCGGATTCGCCTTGGCTGATCAGTTCATCTAATTTTTCCGGGGCCACGGGTTGATTCTGTTATCCGGTGAACGGCTGGCCGCTGTGACAAGCCCTTGAACAATCGCTGCCTGATTGAGCATCGGCTAGTGCGCTTGGGTCTCGGTTGCCGACGGCGATGCGAAAAACATAGCCACTGTGCAGCGGCAAGGAATGGTCAAAAATGTGGAGGATGCGGATTTATTTACTACACCATAAATCGGCTCCATCGACTCTATAGACTATTGCAGGTTTAGGTTCTAATAATTTTCGAAAAGGTTGAGCTAATGAATTTGCTGTTTTTTCAGGGAGTTTTTCGACTATATTTAAGATCATGCTCACAAATGCAGAGCCTAGTCCAAATCCTGTGGGAATTAAACGACTAACTTCCTGCCAACAACTTGGCAGCTCATCCAAATTAATCTGCCCACTCACTTTGGCGCCACCAGCACCCCACCCAAGAGTCTCATGGTCGAGAATTACATAGATCTGAGTCATGATAATATCACTGAATACAGTTGATTCTCTGGGCGGTAATGTATCACTCAAATAACCAAAGCGATCCGCAACATCCTTATTCTGCTCTAAGATTGAATAAACTTTAACGATATTACCGTTGTTTGTAGACCCGATAAACCACTTTTTCGGGTGATTTTTTGCAACCTCTAAAGCAGCCTTGCTATTACTAGTAAAAACTCGATAAGCCTGCTGTTCAAATGCCCCAAGAGCTACGCCACCACTCACAATAACTGCGAGCGCTATGAACGCCAATTTTTGAGAAAACTGCGCTATTTGATAGCCTGCTAGTAAGGCTATGGGGGCAAGAAACAAAGTTAGATAGTTTGATTGTTTCATTACAAATCGTAGTGGTTCCAAAGAAACTGGTGTAAAAGATAAAATAGCGATTAGGGAGATCAACCAAAATGTGGTATAGCGTACACCATCGTCTATGACACCAACTGAGAAAAATCTACGAAAAAATAAGAAAACTATTGAGAAAGAGAGAAATGGTGCCAGCCAAGTGTGTTTAATATCGACAAATAAATACCAAAAATAATACAAAACACCATCTTCTCCCTGCTCTCCTTGAATAAAGCTTCGGTCGATTTGACCCAAAACTACTTTGAAAAGATGTAAGGGATCACCTGCAATAGCAGCCATCAGGATAAAATGTAGAAATAACATCACTAATCCACCGAAAAAAATGTATATCCATCGTACATTGAGTCTTCGAAAGACTATTGGGTACGCTATGAAAGCGAGTAGCGTAACGACAACAAGTTCTTTAGCCCAGAAGATAAGCCCCATGGACAAGCCTGTCAGGAAAAAAAGAACGCGACTATTTAGACGCTCAGCTATAAAAAAAAGCACGAAGCTAAGAGTAACGAAAAGCGAAACAACAGGATCAGGATGTATACGAGTCGACACGGCGATATGCAAAGGTATGCTAAGAAAAATCAATGTAGAATAAAAAGCTGCTTGCCGATTCCAAATAGTGCGGGCGAACAGGTAAACAACTGCAATCTCAGTCACTGAACACAAGAGTGGCCATAGATTGGCTGCAAAGAGATTGATGCCGAATAAATAAACAAAAAACCCCGCTGGTATGTTGAATCCATAGCGAAGTGAACCATTATAATTAGCGCTAGACCAAATACCATTGGATATTTCGACCGCACGGCTTAAATAAACAAGATCATCTGAGCCAAAAGGCCCATTGAAAAAAGCCAAGCGCACAGCAATTGCTACCGATAGCAGGATCAACAAAAATATGTAATCTAGTGGTAGCCATGTTACTGGTGGAGTTTGCACAAAGCCGATTGATAAACGTGATGGTGGCATCCTTCATATCCTTAATGAATATTTAACCAAAGTTTTTGATAATTTCACTAATACACTTTTTTGACAATGACGCACCCACATGAATAAGCTGGGCTAGGTGGGCTAGGTGGGCTAGGTGGGCTAAACATGGTCTATCTCCGAATGGTGTATCTCAGATTGTCTAAAAGCGAAGTGCTTCTGGATTAGGTAAGATAATACTACACTAAAAGGCAATGCGATTACGCCTGCCGAGTAAGCATCAAGGCCCAAAGCTATTATACGACCAATCAAAGTGATCGTGCATAGATAGATCAATGCCCAACTTAATACGAATCGACCTAACAGGCGGTTGTCTGTGTTATTAAACACGAGACGACCCTGTGTTTTGAAACTAAATAGAATACCTATCAACAAGGCCAAAAAATTAGCTAAAGCATAGTTGAGACCAACAAACAGTAATCCAGCATAGATAGTATAACTAAAGCTTGTATTAAGTATCCCAACCAAGACAAAGCGAAAAAAATGCATTACTTTCATCACAGAGACGGGGCAAAAAGACGATCTCATTTATCGCCTCGCGAGGCAGCACGATAGACAATCATTAGTTCGTGGTAAATAAAATATTTACCAATAATCCGCATATTTCCAGGAAAGTATGAATGATGAAAGATTCGGAAGCCCTCACAGTCAATCATTTTTCGAGTCCGAAGGTAATCCATGTCGATGAAAGTTTTATGAGTAGGGTCTGAATCAAAGCCAGTCTTTCCAGGAACCACAATAATCACTGTTGAAATACCTAAACTCGCACAATCATGGAGCAGATTACACAGAACCTGATCAGCATTATTAAAGTGTTCAAGAACATGCGAAAGTACCAAGTTATTGAATTCATACGGGGTTACCCCTTCTAAGCTGAGCCGATTTTGGTTTTCGGTTGCTGGAATAACTCGAAGCCCCCTCTGCGTAAGATCATCGACCAGAAATGGATTAATTTCAATCCCGAGAGAACCGGACGGTAACCGTTCAAGTATCTGGCCGGCACCACAGCCTAAGTCAATGGAAGGACCAACAATATAGCGCAAAATCCGCGAAACATAGAAATATTTGATGAACTTGCGAAACAGATTTCTTTGCCGGCTAATTTGTGTACGCGCATAAGCGCGACCATATTCCTCTTCCTTGTCTTGCTGCATTTTTATTTTCCTGTAAGCAGAAAGCGATAGATAAACCACCGGCCCATAGTATTTAAACCAGCGTTAACGAAGCCAAAAACCCGGTCAGTTCTCGATATCCTGAATCTTGCGTCAGCAGAGCATTTCTCAATAAAATCCTTGAAATCACGGTACTGCTTGCTGCCTATAGCAACGCTCCAAGATCCCAGAGAAACACGAAACGAAGAAATGCGCTTTGCGGTGTAATAAGCATCACCATGCAGGAGAACCCTGAACCAGTAATCAAGATCAACCACATAAGGATAAGTGGCATCGTAAGCACCCACTTTCTCGATGATCTCGCGGCGAAACAGCGCGTTTCCGGGTTCCCCGATCAGGTTCGCTCCGGCACGGACGCAGCGCTTGATCAACGCTAGCCCGCTAATACGACCAGGCTTCGTTCGGGCAAGACCACGAGTCATAAATGTCCGACCTTGTGGGTCGATAATTCCCCGCGATCCGAAAACCAAGGCGATCTCGTGCGCATGATCAGCTTCGAGCAGCGATACCTGTTCCTGAAGGCAATCGGACTCCAGCAAATCGTCCTGCGGAAGCAGTTTAAAGTACTGGCCTTGAGCAAGGTTAAGGCACTTATTCCAATTGCCCTCAGGCCCGAGATTCTGCTCATTGCGAAGATATCGAATACGGGGGTCAGTATAGCGAGAAATGATAGCCTGTGTGTCATCTGGTGAATTGTCATCGACAATCCAGAATTCAAAATTTGGGTATGACTGATTCAATACCGAATCGATCGTAGCAGGTAGGAAAGCAGCACCCCGATAAGTGGGGATACATACGGAAACCAGTGGGTTTGTCATCATTAGATAACTGTTAGAAAGACTCATCTTAATAAGTCACTTGGACTCCGCACTAATGCAGCACGTTCTGCCGACATCACTTGGGAAATACCGATAAAGAGGCTTATCTTCGGTATCCGTACACATTCTGGGGCGGCTACGGACTGAAACCGTACTCGGTGAGAATAAATGCTGCTTAACCTACTTGTACTCGTGATAATTCTCGGAGCGCGGCGGGCAATTCGCTTAAAGACTGAAATGATTTCGGCAATCGTTGTGGGCTGCTCGGAAGCTATAATTTTTGTAAGAACACTCGGTTTATCGTTTATTACGCGCAGAGCGGCAACCATCATCGCCGCTGCGTCGTCGGCAGCGATATAATCGCGAATCGTGTCGAACGGCACATAAATTTGGATGGGCTGATGCCTCAGTACACAGCGCGCAATATGCGCAAGAAGACCTTGCTGCTTTCTGAACGATTGGCCAGGCCCATAAAGCGTCGATAATCGAGCGATCAATGCTGCCATTCGGCCATTTAAAAGCACAAATGAGCGCACCAACTCTTCCTGCCTGAGTTTCTCACGAGCATAGGGAGTCGTCGGAGTGGGAGTACTGTTCTCGCTGATGATGTAATCTGACGACCCAGCATAGATTGCGCCGGCTGAACTGGCGAAAGCCACTGCTCCCGGTGTGGCCATAAGTTGTGGTTCAGATTCGGCCAGACGGAGCAATAGCGACAGGACTCGTGTTTCGAGCGCAAGGTCAGCCTCCGAACTGCTCATAGTGCCCACACCGGCAGCCCAGTAGATTTCCCATTGACGCTCAGCACCGACACAAGCAGCAAACGCCTGAACGGCCGCCGCAAGTTGAGATGCGAGTTCACCCTCATTACCCCAACGAAAACGCTCAGCCGGCGAGAATAACTCGGTTTCTTTGTTGCGCAGTGCGCGACACAACGCCGAGCCTAACAGCCCCCCGCTTCCAATAACCCACGCAATCATCATTCGCGAACTGCCGGCCGCGTGGGCTTGGTACTCACGACATACAAAGGCTTGCCCATGACAATGCCCATAGTTACCGCAAGGTACTCAGCAATCACACCGAGTGCAGTCAAGATACTGCCGGAGAAGAAAGCAATAACGACTAAAAGTGACGTCCAGCCCTGGACAGGCACCCCGCCATACAATTTGCCATAAAGCGCATAACTGGCAATGGCCACGGACAAGACGACTGAACTGAACCCCATCAGGGTGATCAATCGCAGTGGACGTGTGCCAGTAGTGAGGATCAGGTTCCAGAAGTGGCCGAGTAACTTAATGTACGAATACCCGGAGGGTCGATCCATCTCATTTCGCAGCCGCACCGGGCAGTGCCCGATGCGGCCGGTGATCCAGAAAAGCCCCACATCGAGATAGACGCCATTACCACAGTAAGCCGCCAAAGTTCTGGCCATCTCGCCATCCACGAGGCGAAAGCTGCTAAACCGGCCAATCTTACTATTACCGAGTAACCGGGTGGTGATGGCCTTGGCGGTTCGGCTCAAGGTATTCCGCAGCCAGCCGTGGGGAGGCGGATTCGTCGGCTGCGCGTACACTAACTGGAGTGATCCAGCCAAGGCGCTATCCAGCATACGACCGATATCGGCTGGGTCTTGTTGCCCGTCCTCGTCAATGGTCGCAACCCAATCCCCGGTGGCGCTTGCCATTCCAGCTAGGGTCGCGGCGTGCTGGCCGTAATTCCGGGATAACCACACGGGCCGCACAAACGAATGTTGGGCGCTGAGAACTTCCAGGGTTTTGTCAGACCGGTCAGGACCGCAGTCATGGACCAGCAAGACTTCACAAATGACGAAGCAGTTTCCGTTGGGTGTTAACTGCACAAGCGTCAATGGCGCGATTTCCTCGATCAGCGTCGGGATCGTTTTTTCGCCGCGATACACAGGTATGACGAGGGAAACATGGTGCATGGTAGGGTCATCCATGGGTCATCTTAATCCGGGGCTGATTTGAACATTTAGTGAAATGGGACTTCTCCCAACCCATGTGCCGCTGCGCGCACAGAATATCATCAGTGCGGAAAGTATAGCGGTTATGTACGGCACTTCCTCCTACGATATTGAATATCCGCCTCCGTCCACTGCCCCTGCCGCAACAGCATCGCCTGTTAAAGCGTCTAGGCATGGAAATCCTGATCATGCAATGTTACCGAATTGACCATTACCATCACCTTGCTCAATTAACCCGTCCTCCAACATTCTCCGCCTCTTACTCCGCATCGGGATCAATACCCAAAGCGCGCAACTGGGCGGCGAGGCGTTCGGCCCGTTGCCGTTCCTGTTGAATGCACTGCTCGGCTTGCTCGACCCGTTGCTGGGCCTGCTGAAGATTGAGCAAAACATACTGTTGATAGACTGGATCGTCGATCAAGGTGTCCAGCGCCGGCTGCCGATCCAAATCATCCAACCGCCACTGAAACCCCGGCAGGACTGTCGATTGGATGATCCCGCCCGGCGCAACGGGCATGGGTTCGTAAACGCCACGGGCGCTCAATTGGTAGAACTGGCGGAGCCTTGGAGAACGGTGCAACAGGTAGTATTCCCGGACGCCACCGGCGGCGTATTCCACTTTCTTCACCACCGTGTCCCGTTCCTGCATGGCCTTGCTGGATGTGGACACCCCTTCAATGCAGAGATCGAAGATCCCCCGGTAGCTCTGCGCCAGCCCGGTTAATGGCGCGGGATTGTCATGCCGCACCACGCCGTAATCGGGGCGGCGGATCACCACTTTGTTCGGCAGAGCCAAGCGAAAACCCATCTCCAGTCCGACCCGGTCGGCCATGGGATAGGTGTGCAGGAACTCGGTCAGCAACTGAATAAACCAGTCATAAACCCGAAAGGTCAGGTAATCCGACACGCCCTTTTCCTCCAGAACCCCATCATTCCATTCGTAAGTGACGTCATGACCGAGATAATAAAATTCCCAATAATCGGCCTCGGAAACGGCCATCCCGTCATAGGGTTCCGGCGGATTGGGCAGTGATGGACGCGGCAGAAGGACAGCGCTCATGGTGGGAACCCCCAGTAAAGGTGATACACAATAATAGGACGGCCTAGTCGATCACCCGTTCGCCGCCATCCGCCTGCCGCAGAAAAGCCTCAAACATCAGCATGGTCCAGAGGGGTGCGCTGTAATCGCGCCGACCGGATTCATGGGCGTCGACCAGATGGCGCAAATAGTCCGCATTGAACAGGCCGGTGCTCAACAGGCGCTCGCCGGTCAGCGCATCCCGCACCCGCTGTTTTAACGGCCCGCGGAACCAGCGCATCAACGGCACAGCAAAACCCATCTTGGGCCGGTACATAATCTCATTTGGCAAATACGGCTCCATCGTTTTCTTCAGCAGATACTTGCTTTCCCCACCGTTGATTTTCAGCGAAGACGGCAACGCCGCCAGCCACTCCACCAACGGATGATCCATCAACGGCTCACGCACCTCCAGCGAATGCGCCATGCTGGCCCGATCCACTTTGGTGTTGATGTCGCCGACTAAATACGTCTTGAGATCGAGGTACTGAATCAGCGCCAGTGGATCGTCGGTCTGGGCGCGATCCGCATGACGGCGAAACACCTCCAGCGCGTCATAACCGCCCAATTGCGCCTTGAAGTTTTGCGAGAATAATTGCTGGCGCATCTCACCGCGCAGGATCGACACGGAATGAAAATAAGCTTCCACTGAATCCCGCGCTAGCCCTTGAAACGTCGTCTTGGCCCGAAATACCCGTGGCGCCCAATCGGCTTTGGGATAGAGCCGCCCCAACAAGCCAAAGATCGGTTGGCGAATGCGCAAAGGCAGTAAAGACCGCAGGCGCTCTTCCATTAAATGTAGCCGATAGCGCCGATAACCACCAAAACTTTCATCGCCGCCATCGCCGGACAGCGCTACGGTGACGTGCTGACGGGCTAACTGGCAGACCCGGTAAGTAGGAATCGCGGAACTGTCAGCATAGGGTTCGTCGTACAACCAAGCTAACCTATCGATTAGATCAAAATCGTCGCTTTCCACGGTATCGACGAAATGCCGGGTCTGATAACGATCCGCGACCTGTTGGGCGAATTGCGCTTCATTAAAGGCCGGATCGGTGAACGCAATGGAACAGGTATTCACCGGTTCACTGGACAACCCCGCCATCATCGCCACGACCGCGCTGGAATCAACGCCGCCGGATAAAAATGCCCCCAGCGGCACTTCAGCAATCATCCGCAGCCGCACCGACTCGCGTAACCGGGCGGTCAGTTCCTCACGCGCTTCCAGCTCTGTCACCCGATTATCAAGGGTAAAGCGCACTTCCCAGTATTCACGCGGTTCCGGCAGCGGCTGGCCGCGCCGAATCCGTAAGGTATGCGCTGGGGACAGCTTTTTCGCGCTGGTAAAAATGGTGCGTGGTTCAGCCACATAACCCAGCGCGAAATATTCCTCAACGGCGCATGGATCGATGTCGCGCCCTAAACCCGGATGCGCCATTAGCGACTTCAATTCAGAGCCAAACAGCAGTTGACTATCGGGCAATAACGCATAAAACAGCGGCTTCACTCCCAAGCGGTCGCGGGCCAGAAACAGGGTTTCCTGATTCCGGTCCCACAGAGCAAAGGCGAACATACCACGAAAGCGTTCAACGCAGGCTTCCCCCCAGGCTTCCCAGGCGTGAACGATGACCTCCGTGTCGCTGCGGGTGTGGAAAATATGGCCCAGCGCCTCCAGTTCGGGAACCAGTTCCTGGAAGTTGTAAATCTCGCCGTTGAAGACGACGACGACGGAACCGTCTTCGTTAAACAGCGGCTGCTGGCCGGTGGACAGATCAATGATCGACAACCGCCGATGGCCCAACCCGACCCCCGGTTCAACATGCAACCCGCCCTCATCCGGCCCCCGGTGATGCTGGGACTCATTCATGCGGTGCAGGAGGTCACGGTCAATCTCGCGCCGACTGCGGGTATCGAAAATGCCGGTGATGCCGCACATGGTTTCCCCCTCTCGCCCAACCCCTCTCCCTCAAAGGGCGAGGGGAGTTTTTAAAACCGCATCGTAAACTTGCAGATAAGCCGCCGCCATCGCCGCCATGCTGAACCGCTCCTCGACCCGCCGCCGCCCGGCTGCGCCATAAGCGCTCATCCGTTTGGGATCGTCGATCAACTCCCGCATCGCCGCCGCCAGCGCCTGCGGATCGCTGGCCGGAACCCGTCGCCCGGTCTCGCCTTCAACCACCAACTCGGCATTACCGCCCACCTCAGTCGCAACAACTGGCAAACTGCACGCCATCGCTTCCAAAATCGTATTGGAAATTCCTTCAGCCTGGGAGGGCAACACAAAAACATCCATGGTCCGCAATAACTCCGGCACGTCATCCCGCGCCCCCGGCAACCAGGCCAAATCCCGCAGACCCGCCTCGTTGAGCAGACTTTCAATCTCCGTTCGCAGCGAACCCTCGCCGATGATCACCAATCGCAACCGCTGGCGGGCTTCTGGAACGCTTTCCACTAACCGAATGAACGCCCGAACCAGATTCGAGTGATCTTTAACTTTCTCCAAACGTCCTACGGTGCCAATGATCAGCGTTCCTGGCGGCGCAAATCCCGGCGGTAACGGTGAGCGATCCTGACCGGGATGAAACCGCTCGCTATCCACGCCATTGATGATCTGGGTCACGCGGGTCGGGGAAACCCCGACCACGTTTTCCAGATAAGCCGCCAGTTCCGCGGATAATGCGATGTAATGGTTGACTAGCGGATTGCCGAGCCGACGCAACCACTGACGCCGCCGAGGCTCACTGCCAGCTTGCGCATCCCAACCGTGTTCGCCATGCACCCGCGCTGGCGCTCCAGCCAGCCAGGCGGGTAATTGCATTTCCAGCGTGGCCAGACCGCGCGTATGCACAATCGCCGGACGCCATTGCCGCAATTGCGCCCAGCAGCGCCTATACAACCCCAGGTCGTGACCTTCGCGCTTGTGCAAGGCGAAAACTTCAACGTCCGGTCTTTGAATACGGCGACGAAACTCCGGGTTGTAATCGGTCAGGCAAAGGATGGCGTGGCGATAACGCTCCGGCGGCATCCGGTTGATCAAATTAACCAAGCCATTCTCCAGGCCGCCGTAGTCCAGCCGGTGAATAACGTGGGCGATCAAGGGGGGAGGAGGATGCATCAGGCTAATTCCGGTGGCTCGCGCCCATCAATATCGCGTCAATCTGCGGCCCCATCGTCTCGATAAACTGCCGTAACAACGCCGCCGCCTCATCCGGTTGCAGGTCATAGTCCGCCGCGACCGCCACCAGCGCCGATCCGCGTTGTGCGCCGCTCAGCCGATCCCAGGCTTCCCACAGCTTGGCGACATAGGGCGAAACCACCATACGACCACCTTCCCAGTAGCCGCTCCACACCAGCCGTCGCTGCTGACCGTCGGTCAACAACGTGGCTTGAAGCGGCCATTCGCCGCTGGCTGCCGGTATTTGCACCACGCCAGCCGCTCCGACATAGCGCCAGCGCTTGCGGTCATACAGGCTGTTCTGACTGCTGACCAGCTTGGCGTCCGGGCGCTGCTGGCGGTAATAGGCGATATAGAGATGCACCGTCCGACCATCCAGCGCATACCGGCTCCGCACCACCGCATCAGCGCCACTGAAATGCGGCTCCCAAGTATCAGTATCGACTTCCGGTCCTTGCCACGGCGCGACAGCGGGCGACGCTGGCAAAACGACCGGCGCGACTTCTAAACCTTCACGGCTGGTCCATGTCGCCCACAACGGACCTGCTGCCGCCGCTAATACTACGGCCAGCGTCCAGACCGCATAGCGCCCGGCGATTCCCGCAATGGCCGACTCCATCATTGAATGCCCAGACAGCCGATCACTGTCCGCCATCTGTTCATAGTCTACGACCGGTTCCCGCCAGAACGAGCCGATCCAGAACATCAACAGCACGACCAGACCGAAGAACAACCAGCCATAAATGAGATGATCCACGCCGGTGGCGTATTTCATATCGCTTAGATGCGCGATCATCACGATGCCGTAGGCGCGAACGCCATTGGCGATAATGGGCATGACCACGGACAAGGCGATGAACGCCAGCCGCCGCCAAACGCTGCGATAGGTGAGATAAGCGTATAAAAATCCCAGGGCGACCGACGCGATCAAATAGCGCAGCCCGCTACACGCTTCAGCCACCTCGAAATTGCCGGTGGGAATCGTGATATACAGCCCTTCCCACAGCACCGGAATCCCGGTGAGCCGCAGACCCTCGACGGTGAACCAGGCGGTTACCTGTTGCAGGGGTGGAATCAATGCCTCGCCGACCGGCACGGCGAACAGCAGATAGGCGAGGGGAAACGCGATGGCCCAAGTCGCCTGCCGACCGAGCAGCGCATAGACAGCGGTCTGGATCATGACCGCTACGGCAACATGCTGCACGACGGTCACTTCCGCCGCGTCCGCCGCCAGCCAGCCGAGACTCAGCAGCAACAATAAACCGACCGCTATAGGCGCAACGCACGGCTCCAGCGCCGCAACTTCATGCCGCCGCGTCCAGACCATGTAAAGAATGATCGGAACAACCAGCATCCCGTGGGCATAGGTCTCATAATGCCACCAGATCGACGCCATACTGGCTACGGTCGGCCAGTACAGGGCCACAATGGCTAACAAAGCGATGACGAGTGCGGGCAGGGCGATGCGCCAGATCGAGGATGCCGACGTTGTACTCATAACTACCCCAGGCTACGCGCCAGGAAGGGGCCGAGCCAGCGGCTGACCGGCAACGGCAAACGTTTCCACGCCTCAATGAACAGCCGGTATTTGGGATTCAGTGGATTCACGTCGGGAAGTTGAGTCGCTTTTACCAGTTGGAATTCGTAGTGCAACGGTTCCGGGGTGAATCCCCAGTTTTTCTTGAAGCTGTAGGAACCGGTGCCGACCTTGCTGCGTCCGTAATCGAATATCCGGACTCCACGCTCACTGGCCCGCCGCATTAAATCCCAGTACATGAAGTCGTTGCCTTTGAGATCGCGGGCCAGCGCCGTGCCGCCGCCGTAGTACGGCAACACCTCATCGCGGAAATAGAAACTCATCACGCTGGCAACGGTTCGCCCCTGGTGCGTCACCGTCAACACTTCACAATCTGGCCCGAAGACCGTTTTCAGCGTCTCGAAATAGCGGCGCGAAAGCACCGGTGTACCGAGGTTGCGCACGCTCTCCGAATAAGCGGTGAACAGCCGATCCACGCCTTCGTCAATCTCGCCTTGCAACCCAGCGTCGATGCCCTTACGCACCATCGCTCGCTGCTTGCGGGGAATGGCTTTGAAATTCACTTCCGGGTCGGGATTGAGGGTTTTGCGGAAGTTAACATACAGTTCCCGCTTGGCGGGCCAGTCGGGATGGCGTGGCTGCGAATGCCGCAGTTCCAAAACGTCCACCTTCAGGGAATGCGCTAATTCGACTGCCGCTTTCTCCAGCGCGGCGCAGGCGTTGGCATCGCCGACCGCGCCGCCCAACACGCAGAAGGGCGTGGAAATGAGCGTATTACCGAACAACCGGCTGCGGATATGGCCCAAGGGCAGCACACCGCAAAGAGCGCCATCCCGCTCGGCATAGAGAAAGTGCGCCTCGTGGTTAAACGCCCGGCGCAATACTTCCATCCAGCCCGCCCGATGAAAGAACGTCGCTGCGGGACAAGCCATGACAAAGGCGTCCCAGCGTTTTGCATTCGCTGCATTGAGATGATGAATCTGCAAACCGCCATCGCCGCTCATGCTGTTTTTTCCTGACGCCAAAGCATCCCTGGGCATTACCCTGGGCTAAAATTAGAACGCCCCTTTAGGGCTAAACGCACGAATCATTTCCCGGTTTAGCCCTGAAAAAAGATGCTTTAGGGTAGGGAGCGTAAACAGTTCATTTCGCTGATAGAAACACCCGATCCATCCGATTCCAGCGAAAATCGCGCAACAACGACCGCAACCGTCCTTCCATACGATGCAGATTCAGGTAATGTCGCACCCAGGTTTTAAGATTGACGCCGGGTTGACGCGGCTGTTCCGGGTCGATTTCCCAAGGATGAAAGTAAAACAGGCCGGACTGCCCATCCCGCTGATTCACCCGCCGCAGCGCCCAGCACGACAGCGCATAGGGCCACAGCCGGAACCAGCCGCCGCCGCCGCAGGGCAGCGTTTTCCCGAATGCGGTGACAGTCGTGACCGGCACTTCCAGCAAAGCTGGCGCGTTTTCAGGGTGAAAAGCGAAGCGCGGCGCTTCGGGCATTCCATACAGATCGTGACGAATCGGATAAATGCTGGAACTGTAGCGATAACCGGCCTGCTCCAGTTCCGCCAGCGCCCAAAGATTGCCCGCGCCGATGGAGTAACTGGCGGCGCGATAGCCCAGAATCGCTACTCCGCCCAAATCTTCCAGCAGCGCCTTGGTGCGCGCTACATCGGCCCGGAATTCCACCGGCGTTTGCTGCGTCACCCGGATGTGGGCGTAGCCATGACTAGCCAGTTCATGACCTTCAGCGACGATGCGGCGAACCAGTGCGGGATGCCGCTCCGCCACCCAGCCAAGGGTGAAAAAGGTTGCCTTGACGCCGCATTCGGCGAACAGATCGAGAATGCGATTCGTATTGTGTTCCACCCGGCGTGGCCACTGCTCCCACTGCTCACGGGCGATATACGGTTCGAACGCCGAGACCTGGAAATAATCTTCTACATCGACGGTCATGGCGTTCGTCAGCATCAGGCTTTCTCCTCATTCGTCAGCCAATTTGCTAACACGGTGGCGATCCGTTCCGCAGCCCGGCCATCCCAATGTTCAGGAATCCGTCCCGCCTTGCCACCCTGCGTCAGCACTTCGTGCGCGGCGCGGCGAATCCGTTCCGGATCAGCGCCCACAATGGTATTCGTCCCTTCCGTCACAGTCACGGGCCGCTCGGTATTCTCGCGCAAGGTCAGGCAAGGGACGCCCAGCGCGGTGGTTTCTTCCTGCACTCCGCCGGAATCGGTCAACGCCAGCCGCGCGCCCTGCATCAAGCCCAGCATTTCCAGGTAACCCTGGGGCGGCAGGCAGCAGAAGTGTGGACTTTCCAGCATCGCGCTGAATCCGGCCTTGTCGATCATGCTCCGGGTGCGGGGATGAACGGGGAAAACCAGCGGCAAATCCAGACTGATTTCGCTCAGCGCCCGCAGCAACCGCTCCAGTACTGCCGGATCGTCCACATTACTCGGTCGGTGCAGGGTCAAAATCCCGTAGCCGTTCGGATTGTTGAGAAATACCGCGGGATCTGGCGTGTTGGCCAGTATTTGCGCTGGTGGAACGGCCCGCGGCAGACAAGAACGTAACGTGTCGATCATCACGTTGCCGACGAAACACACCCGATCGGGATTAATACCTTCCCGGACCAGATTGGCCAGCGCTTCCCGTTCGGTGGTGAACAGCAGATCGGAAATCTGATCGGTCAGCACCCGGTTGATTTCCTCCGGCATAGTGCGGTCGAAACTACGCAGTCCAGCTTCGACATGCACCACTTTCACGCCCTTCTTGGCCGCCACCAGCGCACAGGCAATGGTGGAGTTGACATCGCCGACGACCAGCACGGCGGCGGGTTGTTCAGCATCCAATACCGGCTCGAAACGCTTCATGATTTCGGCGGTCTGCACAGCATGGCTGGCCGAACCCACCTCCAAGCCTATATCAGGATGGGGAATACCCAACTGCTCGAAAAAGCGCTGATTCATCTCTACATCATAATGCTGGCCAGTATGCACCAACCGGGCATCCAGCGAAGTTCGGCGCAGCGCCGTTATGATCGGCGCAATCTTCATAAAGTTCGGGCGAGCGCCGACGACGCAGAGTATTTTGGGCATGGGAGTCGTCTGTGGAAAAATTTAGGAGTTGAGAGTTAGAGCCGGATCAGCAGACGTTCGTCTCGCTGATTCCAGGCGCTGAATGCGTTTTTCCAAGCGTTCCAGTTGGGCGTCCTGCCATTCAGGATACTGCAAGAGCGTTTCCACGGTCTGTTCCAATTCGACCAGGCGTTGTTCCATCGCCTGGCCGATGCGCAACAAGGGACTGTTGCTGTGGGTTCGGGCCTCGACTCTGCCGCCTTGTTCATCTAGCACCATTTCCCGACCCACCGCATCAACCGCCGCTTCGGGAAATTCCCGCATTTCTTCCAGAAACCCGTAAAGCAACAGCCGGTCGCAAAACACGTTGACCCGGCGAGGAACGCCCTGGGTATAGCGATGGATCGCGGTATAAGCCGATTCATCGAAATGCGGAAAATCGCCGCGCCAGCCCACGATCTGCAAGCGATGCTCGATGTAAGGGCGGATTTCCGTATCGCTCAGGGGATTGAGATGGCAGGAGGCGATCACCCGTTGCCGAAGTTGCTCCATGCCAGGATCTTGAAGCGTCTGGCGGAATTCTTCCTGTCCCAGCAGGAAGCTTTGCAGTAGCGGCGTCTCGGCGACCTGAAAGTTCGAGAGCATCCGTAATTCTTCCAAGGAACGAACCGGCAGATTCTGCGCCTCGTCAACGATCAGCAATACGCGCCGACCGTGTTGGGCCTGAACGAGCAGGAAGTTCTCAAAGTGCTTGAGAAGAACCGCTTTACCGGCCCCCTCGTAGGGCAAACCGAAGGCGGCCACCACACTGCGCAACAAATCATCGGCTTCCAGTTGGGTCGTAACCAATTGCGCGGCGACCACCCGGTTGGAATCCAGTTCACCGAACAGGCTTTTGACCAAGGTGGTTTTGCCGGTACCAATACCGCCGGTGATGACAATAAAACCCTCCCCCTGGCTCAATCCATAGCGCAAATAGGCCAGCGCTCGACTGTGAGTACTGCTGCCGAAGAAAAACTTTGGGTCTGGACTTAACTGGAAGGGTTTACCGCTGAAGCCGTAGTAGCCGATATACATGTTGGATGATGACAGGTCCGTGGTTTAAAACTTCATGCTGAAACGGACATTAAGCCGGTTCTCGCGAAATCCCTGATCGGCGGGTTCAGCGTCATTCTCATAATAACGATAACTGATCAGTCCGCCGGAGTCCGGAGTGAATACCCGCGCCAGGCCGATGACCGACACCCAGTAATTATTCTGCTGGTCTTCGCTTAATTCGTCGCGTTCCCAGCCGGTCCCGAGAAATGAGGCGGTGCGCGGCGCAAAACGCCAGGTCCATAATCCACCAACGCCATAAGCGCTTTCATCGAGGGCGGTGTCCTGGTACTGGCGGTCTTCGCTGAAGGCTCGCAAGCTGAAGCTGTTGCGCACCCGTTGATAGGTGATGTCCGTTTCAAAGAGTTTGCGTAGAAATTCCTGGTTGCTTAAACCGAATGGCCCGCCCACCGCCACGATTTGCCCTTGATCATCCAGCAGTATGGGCTGACCATCCGGGCCTACACCAGTCAGGTTATCGCTCAGCAATTGTTGAGTGCTGGTCACTTCTTCGGTGTATCTAGCCGACCACTGAGTCCGTTGCGTCCGGTAATTCAACGAGCCTTCCCAATGGATGCCGGGGTTGAGACCGACGCTTTGATCGCGCCGACTGAGTTCAAAGCGGGTGCGTGCGGACGGCGTCCACTGGATAGCGACTTCGTTAAGATTCTGCCCATACAGCCCCGTCAAATCGAAGCGGCGATTCGGCGACCAGAGGGCGCCTAATCCCCAATACGAGCCATTATTATTATCGATCTGGAACGTGGCCAGATCGTTATTTTCATAACCGGCCTCGGCCAGCAACGCCCATTGCCGGTTCAACCGATAGTTGGCTTGACCCGTTACGCTTTCCTGGGTGCTGCCGCCGTTATCCGACCCTGCGCTATTTTGTCCCTGTAAATCCTGCTGCTGACGGGAATAATCGAAGCTCCAGTTCAACAGACTGAAATGCCGCCCGCTTTTGAGATTCAGGTCGACGCTTTGAATATCGCCATTGGATGCGCCCCCCTGTCCATTGCTGTCAGCATTTTGGCCGAATCCGCTCCAGCTATAGCCATAACGCAACAACGCTTCCGTCCAACCGCCGAAATTCTGCCGCCAGTAGGGACTGAGGCCCAAACTGGTGGCTGTGGTTTGATCACCGGTTAACGCAATATTGCTGAATAGACCGATTGGATTGAAAATATCGGCGCTGCCCGGCAATCCCAGATTCAGATTGTTGAATAATCCGGTAGCGAACGACGAACCGCCGCCCAACCCCAAATTGCCGGCGTCTACCCGACTGCCGGACGAGACGGGAACCTGAGAAATGGAGCCATAGGCATCCAGGAAGAAATGATCCTGATACAACTCAGCCGTCCCGAACCCCAACAGATTATTATTGAGCTTGGCTTCGCCCTGCTGGGTGTAGAGCAGGCCCTGAGCGGTATAATCAAAGCGGGCCTCCACCCGTCCCCCTTGTTTGCGTACAGAAATACCCGGATCTACTTGTAAAACCAGATCGCCTTCGGCCTCATTGGACGGCGCGAGTCGGATGTTGTCGGAATAGGTCGCACCGACGCTGATCCTCGGCGTGATTTGCCACTCTCCAGCCGGGCGGCCATCGCTTTCCTGCGCCACAACAGGCCATCCAGCGACGGTCAGCCATAACGCTAACGTCCACTGGATGCTTTCCGGCAATGGCTGGCAGCGAAATTTATTCACCGACGCGACTCGCTACTCTTCGGCATCGCGATCACGCTCGTCACGGCCATAACCATATCGATAGCCATAACTATAACCGTAGTAATCAGCGCCGAGGATGCCGCGCTTCTTGTTGAGTACGAATCCAACGATCTGGTTTGGATTCAGCAGCGCCAGCGCCTCTTGCACCTGCGATTGATGAGTGCGCCCGGCCTCCACCACCATGACAATTTGCCCGGCCAGGCTGGCCAGCACGCTCGCCTCGGTCGTGACCAGCAGCGGCGGCGAATCCATCACGATGATGCGGTCGGCATAGCGGCGGCTGACTTCTTCCGCCAGCTTGCGCATGTTGTCGCTGGCCAGCAGTTCCGTAGACAGATGATGAGTACTGCCGGCGGGCAGGATGGTCAGGGAGGGTACATTCGTGTCGACCAGCACATCCGCCAGTTCCAGTTGCTCATCGATGAGCAAATCCACCAATCCCTGATCGGCCTCGAAACCGAGCATCCTGGCGATCGAGGGTTTGATCACGTCAGCATCCACCAGCAACACTGTGCGGTCGCGCTCAGCAGCGATGCTCAAGGCCAGATTGCAGGCGGTAAAGGTCTTGCCCTCGCCGGGTCGGGAACTGGTCACCATGATTAAGTTAGGATGTTCGACGATGGTGGCGCCCTTGCCCGCGGCGTTCATCAACAAGGGCCGCTTGATATGGCGGTATTCCTCCTTGATCCGGCTGCGTCGGGCATCAGGCACCAGCAAGCCTTGCGAACGTATGCGCTCCAAATCCAACAGGACCGAACGTTGCGTGCGCTTCGGCGCTACAACAGACGTTGGGATGACAACAGGCGGGGATTTCGCTATCGCCGCCGCCCGCTCAATGAGGCTGTCTGACGTCGGTAGCGACAGGGCTGCCGGATCTTCGCGCAGTTGCGGCGCCCCGCTGCGCATTGCTCTCTCAATCATGTCCATGATGCGCCTCTGAAACCTGTCATAATGGTGGTAGTTTGAAACCCGTGATTTCGACGACCAGCAACCCGCCATAGAGTATCAGCAGGCACCCGCCCAGCGCGAAATACCCGAGCAGCCCCCACCGATTCCGTCGTGCAGCAGTGGGTGACAAGACAATGTTGACACTGCCAAACACCGGAATCTGCGTTGCGCGCATCAGACTTTGTCGACTGTCGAAGGTTGGCCAGAGTTGTGCGAGGAGGAACGCCAGCGCGCCGCCGACTCCCAGTGCGCCCAACAAGACCCCGGAGATCAACAACGGACGGTTAGGGCCGGTCGGCTCCAGCGGCACCCGGGGCGGATCGATGATGCGAAAACGAATATCCTGATTGGTCTGCTCGGCTTGCTGAGACAGCCGCGCCGACTCCCGCCGGCCGACCAGTTCATCGTATTTCTTGCGGTTGACTTCATAATCGCGATTCAGCGCGATCAGCTCGGCTTCGACTTGAGGTACCGTGCTGACCTGATCCTGCAACTCTTTGCGCCGCTTTTCGTATTCCACCAGCCGCGCTTGCAGGGAGGCAACATTGGCTTCTTCCTGGGCCAGCGCGACCTTGAGTTGTTGGTAAACCGGATTGGCGTCCACGCCTGCCGGGCCGAAACCGCCCACATTACTGGCGGCGTTCGCAGCAGCACTGGCCGCCAGGCTGGCCTGGTATTGCGCCAGTTCGTCTTCGCGCTGTTTTTTTAAATCGGCGATGGTCTGCTTGAGAATGCCGACATCAGGATGGCGTTCGGTGTATTTCAGCAGCAGCTCGTCGAGCTTCTGTTCAAGACTCTGAATCCGGGCGTCAATCGGTAAAGCGGCACCGGCCGCAGGACCCGCGCCCGTGCCGGGCTGGGGACCGATGCCAAAGGTCGGCTCTTCACCGCCGATCTGCTGCAACAACGAATTGCGGCGGCTTTCCGCCTGATTCAGGTCCAGCCGGACGGTTTCTACATCAGCACTGGCCTGTTGCAAACGGGTATAGTAGTTCTGTCCTTCGGACGGCATCAGCCCGACGTTCTTGAGTTTGAACTCCTTGAGCCGGTTCTCCGCCTCCACCAAACGCGCCTCGTATTCAGCAATCTGTTTTTCCAGGAAGCGTTGAGCCGTGTCGGTATCCTGGCGCGTTTCACCGAGCAGGTTTTCCACAAACACGGTCACTACGGCCTGCACGACTTTTTTAGCCAATTGCGGATCATTGTCGATAAAGGCAATGCCGTACAGATTCTCGCGTCCTGCGCCTGTTAGCTGAATTCGTTTCTGCAAGTTGTTGATGATTGACTCCATACCCTCGGTATCTTGGGCGCGGATATCCAGATCGGCGTTACGGGCAATCTTTTCGAGGTTGGGGCGGCTCAGGAGCGTTCGCGTCATCAAACCAATTTGCGCGTCCGGGTTGACGCTCACGGTCAAACCCTGCAGCAGAGGCCGCAAAATCGACTGGGTGTCGACAAACACCCGGGCGGAGGCCTCGTACTGATCAGGCAATCGATAAACCACCGTCCAGCCGATCAGGCAAACCAGCCAGGCACCGCCCAAGGCATACCAGCGATTGCGCCAAATGCCTCGCAAATAATCCAACAATTGTTCGATAATTTCATACATGGCTGCGCCCTCGGTTTCTACCCGCTCGATGCGAGCTCAGAACCAGGATTCCGGAATGATCAGGATGTCGCCGGGCAACATATCGACATTGGCGTTAATATCGCCATCATTCAGCAAATCATCAACCCGCGCCAGGTACTCCTGCTGCTGGTCATCGACCACTCGGACGATCTTGGTATTGTTGCCATCGGCAAACTCGGTGAGTCCACCGACGGCGATCATGACATCCAGCAGCGTCATTCTCTGCTTGTAAGCGATCGCCTGGGGTTTAGTCGCTTGACCGACGACGCGGATTTGTTCGCTGTACGGACCGATGCCGCCGGCGACGATGACCGTGACGATGGGTTGGCGGATGTAGGTCTCCAAGGCTTTTTCCAGATCGCGAGCCAGTTGGGTAGGAGTCTTGCCACTGGCCTGTAAATCTTCAACCAGCGGCGTGGAAATCTTGCCGTCGGGCCGGACGGTGACCGACTGGGACACTTCAGGATTGCGCCAGACGAAAATTTGCACCTCGTCGCCGGGGCCAATCAAATAGGTGTATTCATCCGGCGAAGCAGTCTGGGAACCATAGCTGGTTGAGGGCGGTAACAGCTCGCCCTTCGGGCTGGCGCACGCCCCCAGCAAAACCGTCGCGATCAATGAGAGTCCTATGGATGCCCTGTGCCTTGGTTTTATCATGCGCCGTGTCCTCTACAGCTTTACATTCGTCTGTTCAATTTGCGTTGTCGAAGGAGATACATTGGATAATACCGCAACCAACCAACGACGCTTGTTTCTAATTATATAGAGTCGCTATGCATAATTCATCGGCTTTCATCCAAATTCGGCGGCTGGCCCGAAGGTATATTGAAGGCGAGCAGCAGCGGAATATTTTTGCCGACCTCGATCTGGACATCGAACGCGGCGCGTTTATCGCTCTGCTCGGTCCGTCGGGTTGCGGCAAATCGACCCTGCTCAACCTGCTCAGCGGTATCGATCTGCCAGACGCCGGCCAGATTTATATCGATGGCTGCTCCCTGACCGGGATGAACGAGCGGGAACGCACCCGGTTTCGCCGCCGCCATATCGGTTTCGTGTTTCAGTTCTTCAACCTGATCCCGACGCTGACCGTTGAAGAAAATCTGCTCTTGCCGTTGGAGTTGAATGGACTCACGACGCTTGACCAGCGCAATCGGGCGCTGGAGTTGCTGGATAACGTGGGATTGGGCGACCGTAGAAACAGCTTTCCAGAACGGCTGTCTGGCGGGGAACAACAGCGACTGGCCATTGCCCGGGCGCTGGTTCACAGCCCTTGGTTACTACTGGCTGATGAGCCGACTGGCAATCTCGACGCCGCCACCGGTGAGCGGATTCTGGAATTGTTGCTGAAACTGCACCGGCAAGCGGGAACCACGATTGTGATGGTGACCCATAGCCAGGAAGTTGCGGCTCGTGCCGATCGGATCCTGGTGCTGAACAATGGCGATATCCGGGAGATGAACCGATGACGCCGTTGTTCTGGCGGGCGCTGTTGCGGTATCCGTTGCGGCGTCCCTGGCAACTGGGCTTGGCGATTCTGGGCATCGCCCTGGGCGTGGCGGTGGTGGTGGCGGTGGATTTGGCGAACGCCAGCGCCCGCCGCAGCTTTGCGCTGGCGATGGAGCGAATCTCGGGCCAGGCGACGCATCGCCTGGTGGGCGATGCCCAGGGCATCCCAGAAGCGTGGTATGTCCAAATGCGGGTGGAGCGGGGCTTTCGTCCCTCCGCGCCGGTCGTCACCGGTTACCTGCCGAACGCCGATCGACCGGGCCAACTGCTGCAAATCCTCGGTATTGATCCGTTTGCCGAGCGTCCATTTCGCCATCCCGCCGCTGATCTAACCGGCGGCAACTTCGATTTACGTGCTTTGCTGGTGAATCCAGACGCGGCGCTATTGCCCGAAGCCCTGGGCGAACAGATCACCCTCAAACGCGGCGAGCAACGCTTGACCCTGAAACGCGCCGGGACGCTGCGCGGACCGGAACTGGACGGGCTGATCATTACCGACCTTAGCACCGCGCAAACGCTGCTCGGCATGGCGGGACATTTGAGTCATGTTGATCTCATTTTGCCGGACGGCGCGGCGGGCGAACGGCAAGCGGAGGAACTGCGCGCCCGGTTGCCGCCAGAATTGCGGCTGGAGCGCCCGGCTCAACGCAATCAGACGATAGCGGATTTAAGCGCCTCTTTTTCCCTGAACCTGACGGCGATGAGTCTACTGGCGCTAGTCGTGGGCATGTTCCTGATTTACAACGCTATAACGTTCTCGGTGGTGCAACGCCGTTCACTGCTGGGGCTATTGCGAGCACTGGGCGTCAGTCGCCGGGAACTGTTTATCGGCGTTCTGGGTGAGGCGCTGCTGCTCGGTCTGGCGGGAACCCTGCTCGGCAGTTTGCTCGGTCTCTGGCTCGGTTCCGGGTTGGTGCATCTGGTGACCCGCACGATCAACGACCTTTATTATGTCCTCAGCGTCCGTGAGTTCTTCATCGATCCGTGGTCGCTGGCTAAGGGCGCGACGCTGGGCGTGTGCGCAACGTTGGCCGCAGCCTGGCTGCCGGCGCGGGAAGCCGCAGATGCGCCACCGGGCGCAGTATTGAGCCGGGCGCATTTGGAAAGTCGCTGGCAGTCGTCTCTGCCCTGCTTCCTGCTGGCCGGTCTGGCGCTGTTGGGAACAGGCGGTCTGGTGTTGACGTTCTCTCAATCGCTGGCTGCGGGCTTTACCGGGTTATTCCTGCTGATTCTCGGCTGCGCGCTACTAACCCCGCCTATCGTAGTCGGTCTGGTTCGGTTGAATCAGCCGCTAACCGCACGGTGGGGATTATTAGCGCGCATGGCCAACCGCGATGTCGCCCGTCATCTCAGCCGCACCGGGATCGCCGTAGCGGCGCTGATGGTGGCATTTTCCGCTACGGTCGGCGTAGGGGTGATGGTAGACAGTTTCCGGGGCGGCGTGGCGATCTGGATTAATGATTTGCTGAATGCGGACTTATACGTTGCGCCTGCCGCCATTGAAAACGGCGGCAACCGTTCGGAAGCGCTGCATCCTGCCGCCTTGGCCGTGTTGAGGGATACACTGGGCATCGCGGGAGTCTCCACCTATCGGGCAAGCTCGGTTGATCTTGACGGTCGCCCGGTCATCCTGATTGCGGTGGACCTTGCTCCGGCGTCCCAAGCCGGTTATCGGTTGATTGCGGGCACCCCGGACGCCGCTTGGCGGGCGTTTCAAACCGGTGAGGCGCTCCTGATTTCCGAACCGCTGGCTTATCGGCGGGGATTGACCGTCGGTGACGGGTTGGAGCTGCCGACGGATCAAGGCGTGCGCCGTTTCACCATCGCCGGGGTGTTTCTGGATTACGGTTCAGAACATGGGCGGATTCTGCTGCATCGCGCCGGGTATGAGCGGTATTGGCATAACCCTACTGTGGGTTCCGCCGCCGCCTTCGCCGCGCCGGGTGAAGATCTGGCGGCGTTGCGCGAGCGGTTGCAGGAGCGGTTGGGGCCGGTCCAGGCGCTGCTGATCCGTTCCAATCGCGATATTCAAAGCCGCACGCTAGAGATTTTTGACCGGACGTTCACCATTACCCAGGTGTTGCGGGTGTTGGCGATTCTGGTCGCAGTGGTTGGAGTATTGAGCGCGCTGCTGGCGCTGCAACTGGAGCGAGCGCGGGAGTTTGCGACGTTGCGGGCGATGGGGATGACGGCGTGGGAAGTTGGTGGGCTGGTGTCGTTGCAAACGGGCTTCATGGGGGCAGCGGCAGGATTGTTGGCGATTCCCACCGGTCTGTTGCTGGCGTCGGTGTTGGTTTTCGTCATTAATCGCCGGGCGTTCGGCTGGAGTCTGCCGTTTGAAGTGAATCCACTACTGCTATTGGAAACAGTGGCGCTGGCGATCTTTGCGGCGTTACTGGCCGGGTTATATCCGATCTGGCGCATGGCTCGCGCCCGGCCCGCTGAAGCGTTGCGGATGGAGTAGCGTCCGAGTTGCATAACCTCGGCGACATGGCCCCGCAAGAAAGGCGGGGCGAAGAGATTTTGGACCGGATAGCCATCGCTGTTCTTGCATTTTTTATATTTCAATATAATTTTGCTAAATAAGTTAAGCAAGAAAACAAGTCAGTTTAGGAGATGGCTGCCGTGCTCGAAAAACTCTCGCAAAAGTGGATTGGCTACCGCGTCAGGGCAGCTCGCGAAGCCAAGGGCTGGACACAGGAGCAGCTTACGCAAGGACTCGCTTTGAAGGATCGTCAATCGGTCTCCGACATCGAGAACGGCAAACGTGCGTTGAAGCCGGATGAACTGTTGACG
>Ga0209507_1000180_pt1 | contig 83988 bp, 68 predicted proteins | sample AD_UKC028_MetaG_FD_184414 | JGI IMG/M metagenome (GOLD analysis project Ga0209507, IMG submission 184414) | Active sludge microbial communities of municipal wastewater-treating anaerobic digesters from USA - AD_UKC028_MetaG (SPAdes) (version 2) | ecosystem: Engineered > Bioreactor > Anaerobic >...
TCGCCCCAGGCAGCGTCTTAAACATGGCCCTAAAATCAATCGTGAAATCTCCCGACCCAAACGCCCAATCCGCACTGTCCGCAAAACTTAAAAATGAATTCGTCCCGTTAAAATAACCGCTCGACCCCATAAGCGCTGCGTTCGTTGTATCCAATGCCCCGTTGTTAACGGTAAATGCACCCGACTGATACTCCTCCGGGACAAAATGCAGCAAGAGCGTCGCGTTGGCATCACGTACATATTCTGTAGTGAGGGGTGTGAAATTTTCGGTCCAACGAGCCATTCCCTTCGTGATCCTCACCTCATCCAGCCAGCCGTTGAAATGATAAATCGCTCCCCCATGGCTTGCCCCTAAAATAAGCGGCTCGGAGGAGTTGAAAAATGATACATTCCCGATATTTTGTGTTGTACCTATCTGGCTTCCGTTTAAAAAGAATTTCATTGAAGAACCGCTCCGTACGACCGCAATGTGATACCAGGTATTCACAGTCGGGTTGACAACAGCCACCGCCGTAGGTGAAAGCCTCGTGCCATCTTCAGAATGATAAAGCTCTAGCCGGTAGGAAGTCCCGTCGTTAAAAAGCCGAAAGAGAAAACTTTTCTTGGCAGAAGGTACCCATTTGGACATAAACGTTGCACCCTGATTCGCCCCAGGCAGCGTCTTAAACATGGCCCTAAAATCAATCGTGAAATCTCCCGACCCAAACGCCCAATCCGCACTGTCCGCAAAACTTAAAAATGAATTCGTCCCGTTAAAATAACCGCTCGACCCTCCCAATGCCGAATTGTTCGTGTCAAGAACGGCCCCGCCATGAACGGTAAAATCATGACCGCTTACCGCAGCAGGCGTGTATTGAACATGAAAATCAAACACTGTCTGGTTGCCCGCAGCGTCGGTCTCACTGATGTTCAGAGCATTGTCTCCAGCTTGAAGCGTCACATTTCTCGTCTTTTCTATTCCGTCCGCCGTATACCGCAGCACATAATCCGCATCGCCCACAGCATTCGCTGATAAAACGGAAACCACGGGAGGAAGGGTATCAAGCGTGACACTGAATTCACGCTCGGTGACATTCCCAGCCGCATCACTTTCGGTTACTGAAAGCACGTTCACACCTTCTGCTAATGTCTTCGCAACACTCTTTGCCACGCCGTCTACGGTATAAACCAAATTGTAATTCGGATTATTTGTGAGAGCCGGAGACGTGAACTGAATTGCTGGCGCAACTTGATCTAACTGGATATGAATAACAACGGGCGAACTCTCCGTACCTGATCCGTTTTTGGCTGTGATCGTTAATGTGTTCGTCCCCTGTTCAAGCAAGGGGTACGAGACTGACCAATCCGTCAGTCCATCCAGCGGCACAACCTCCTGCCCGTTGATCAGGATCGCGGTATCCGGGGGTTTGGTACCGGAAATTGTTATGGGGTTCTGCTTTGTGACTTGGGGCAAGTTGTCCACAATCGGCGCCGGAACAATACCGGACAGGTCGACATACCTCTGGATAAAAAAGAAATTGTCAACCGTATGATCATAGCTTCCGGAATAGATCCCGACTTTGCCGAAACCAAACGTGGCATCATCCGTCTGTGCAACAAGGTTGTTATCAAAATAGAGTTCGAGCCGCGCGTCCTTTTTGGTGATCTGGATCGTGTGGGTCGAGTTGTCCGGGATCGCGGGCGCGATGGTTTCTGCCAACACAGTGCTCACACCGTTTTGCACGCGGATAATCCGATATCTTGAGTTGAGGCGGTCGTACTGGCCGTAATAATAATTCGAGGCATCCTGATAAGACACGATCATGCCGCGGCCCATGTCCAGCGCTGGGGTTTTGAAATCGAAATCGGCCTTTACGTCAAAATCCTGCGTATGCGCTACATAGTCGAGGATCAGCATCCCGTTCTGGGTCACGCTGGCGATATGGTTCACTTTTTCGTTCTGGAGCTCCCAATTCCCGATTACGTTCGTCCACCCCAAAAGGCTGTAGATCCTGTCAAAAGGTTCGGGATGGACCGCCACAGCATTGGTGCCTTTGACCGAATACGTGATCGTGTTAGAGGGTTCGCTTTTGTTGCCCTGAGCATCAGTCGCCACGGCGTAAAAAACATTGGTGACATTTTCCACGATATTGCTAATCGTTACGTTAGTGACATTGCCAAGCACAACCGAATTGAGATTCGTCTCGTCTCCGATCGTATAATAGTAAATAATGTAACCCGTCACCCATGCGTCCGGAGACGGATCCCAAGCAAGTGAGACAGTACGTGATATCGACACGGCAGGGCTCGGGGGTTCGTACGTAGCTCCCTGTGCCAAAACCTGATGCCGCGTGATGATGTTGGTGTAGCCCGTCTGAGCTGGCGCATTCGTGGCTGAGAGCAAGGTGTATTCGGAATTCGTTGGCGCATTGCCCGTACGGACACCCCGCATGAACATCCGGTCCAAACCCTCTTCAAAATTAAACTGGAACGAACGGGCGTAGTCCTGAGTCATCCCCGAAACGGAAAAATTCGTAAGTGTCTGCCATGTCTGAAAATCCGTGGTACCCTGCACCTCGAACTCCCCCGGTGTCAGGTCGGGGCTGATGTTCATGGTGACCCGCGCTTCCCGGCTGCCGGCCGCCTGCTGGATCTCCATGAGAATCTGACCCACCGTGCTCTGAACGCTTTGCGAGAAGATCAAAAATGCCAGAAACAGGTTCCTGAGCTTTTGATTTTTTGTTAATTCTCCCGGCTCCCGGCTCCGAAGCTCCGATCTCGCACCCGTTGTTGCCGTCATTTTAAGAACGGGTGCCCGGATTTTTCCAAGTTTAGACACGCTCCGGAAAATGGCACTCTCCGGCTCCAATCGGCCTAACTCCTCCCGCACAACTCTCTCAAGAAAAACAGCTCCGGCCATATCAAGCGGCCTGAGATCAGAAATTTTCAGACGGTCAACGCTGTAGGCAGGGACAGTAGACGCATGGGGGCCTGACACAGGTTTCAACGTGATATTTTCCAGATAATTCCGGCCGCTTTCGAGCTTCCCGATCCGCGGCACAATACTCACATACGAGATGCCGTGTGATTTCAGCAAGGCCTCGAGCCCTTCACTGTGGAACCCGCCGACTACAAGCGCCGATTTTTCCGGTTTGGAGTTTTGAATCGTCTGGAGGATGTTCGCGAACATCACCGTTTCCCGCTTCACCGCCGTTTGATAAAATCCGAGTGCGTGTTTAAAGAGCGTGTCTATCTCCTTGTCGGGTCCTTCGGCCGGAAAACCCGATTGTTTCAGAAGATGCGAAGGCAGCATGTCTTCCGCCTGTCCCCTGATCTCGAGGTATTCTTTTTTCCCGAGTTCCAGGGAGAATAATTTTCTCAAAAGGACATAATAGCGAAAAAGTTTTGTGAGTTCCCTTTCCTCGTCCGAACGGGCCATTTGGCACAGGATCTTTCCGGTCAAACGGTCGGCCTCTCCGTTCATTTTTTCCGCATCGATTTCGGAAGCCAGAATGAGTTTGCCGATCCGCCGTTTGAGCGCAGGGTATTTCTCAAACGAGAATCCTCGGGAACGGTACAGGGCCTCAAAATCCTCAAAGTAGGTCCGCAGATCCATGGAAGCAACATGATCCTCGGACGAAAGGATCATCTCGAGCAGCGCCTGTTCAGGACGGGGTAAACGGCCGTTCGGCGACTGCGCCACAGCACGGACGGGCACCGAGCCCAGCCACGCGAACAAAGCCGCTTTTTCTTTTTTGATCTCTTCCGGGCTTTCCCCGACTGAGGCCTTTTCAAAATGCCGAAGTGCAAAAAGCCGCGTGAGCTGGGGATATTCAAACTGGTTCCACGGATCTTTCAGGTCCACGCGGAGCACACGTTTGGCGTGCTGCGCAAGCAATTCAAAATAATTCAGAACCTCACGGCGTGACTCCTGGTGCGCGAGCCATTCCCGAAGGAACTGGTTGAGATCCTGGCGGAAAACACGCGAACCTCGGGTCAAAAGTTTTTTTGCAAACGCCGCCAGAAAACGGTCGGCCGCGGGTTTTTCCTGATAAATAGCGCGGAACTGTTTGACATTGCGGACATAAAGTTCCGGATCTTCAACGCCGTAACCCACCGTGTCTTTGGCATGCCGGGAGAGGAACAACCCGGCACCGCCGGCGAGCCCCCGGCCGAGCAAACGTTCGGCGAGTTCCAAATTAACGCGATCATCTTTCTTATAATGAAGAAGATTTTTGGGAATCGGCCCCCGGAACGCGCCTTCCAGAAAAAGCGCCTTGATCCCGTATTGTGTCTTCAGATAGCTGAGCATCTTTTCTATGTTCCGCTGGGCGCCTATCTGGGAGTGGGCGTCACGAATCAGAATGACGCTGGCGCGGCCCGCGGCATGGCGTTGCTGAACTGTCCCGAAAGCCGCCGGGATCTTGAGATCTCGGACTAATGCAACCGCGGAGAGATATCCCGTACCGTTCGAGAAGACGGTGGTTTGGCCGAAAGCGACCGTATTCGCGATAAAAAAGAAATTGGTGAGCAGGGCAATGATTCTGACAGAACGTGATAAGTGCCGCTGATCACGGCTGCAAATGCTCATCGTTTGCTTCTCCATCTACCTGATTCCTTATCCCGTCCGATCCATCCGTGGTGATTTTCGATACTTAGGAGATGTTCTTTTGGATCACATCAAAGAAATAATCCAGTTCAAAAGGCTTCATCAAAAATTTCCGGACGCCGATGATCTCAGCTTCCGTTTTTGCATTGCTGTCTTCGTAGGCGGTCATGATGATCTCGGGGTTGAGTTTTTTGCCGGCTTCCTGGCGCGCCTTGCGGATCGCCTTCAAGGTTTCCAGACCGTCCATCTCCGGCATGCGCATGTCCGTAAGCGTCAGATCAAAATCTTCTTGCCGAGCCAGCATGACCGCGGTTTTACCGTCCGGAACGACGGTCACAGAATATCCGGCGCGGCTGAGCAATAACTTGATCGATTCGCGGACCAGGATGTCATCGTCGATCGCAAGGATTTTTTTGCGCGATCCCGCGATAACGTTGCGATTGGACGCAATGAGCTGTTCAATATCTTCAGGATGAAAACGGTACATGTTGCCGATACGAACGGTTTTGAGAATACCATTGTTGATCCAGTAATAAATAGTGCGCCGTGACACATTTAATTTTTTCATTACATCGTGGACCTTTAAAAGTTTTTCTTCCATGCCATCTCCTCTTTGTTACATTTTTTAATCGCGCAAAACTATGCTTATCTGTTCCTTTTGCGCAAATGATGACACTTCTTACATTTTAAGTCAACATTTTTTTAAAAGCCTGGGAGATCGAAAATAATGGTTTAAAAGGATCCGGCAAAAAAAAATGAGCCAAGAACTGAAAGCTGCTTGTCCCCCGTTTGCAGTTTTAGAACTTTGGCTGGATGGCATTCCGGAGTTCTTCTTCATCAAAACCATCCGGAGCTTTCTGATAAGTTACGTAAACATACAAAGCAGCACGAAACACTTCAAAGAGGGCTTTATAGAATACGCTCAAGAGCACGTAGTAGGAACCGATACTGCTGATGGTCCATAAGAGTGGCAAGGCTCGAACCTTTTCATATCCCAAAAGCACACCGAAAAAAATCGGGATTACCAACATGATCCAGAAAATGATGCCAAAACCAAAATTTGCTTTCAGCTGATCTCCCCAAGTATTGCAAAGCAAGCCTGTGGACTTGGAAAGGGCAGAAAGAGGCCCTTCTTCTTCAACGATAATAATCGGAACCACAAAGAAACTGGTTAGGCTAAATGTTACTTCGGCTGCGGCTTTAAGCCACCGGTTTTTAATAAAATCGAACACAAGCCTAAAAAATGAACAGATCACCACCCAGCCTAACAACGCTGGCAATCTAAAGAACACCGCCTTGAGGGCACCAAAAAAAGTAGACTCCATCTTCGCAAAACGCATGATGGCACACGAAACAATACAGGCTGAAAAAAATTGTTCGATCAGCACTGAAAAAAAGACAAAAACTATAAACGGGATGTATGGCGTATAGCCATACTGAAACGGATCTCTCTTTAAAATTTCCGGATCGATGGAACAATATCGAGACAAAAGCATGTAGGCATAGACAAAGGCTGCAAAAAGACCTAGCCAGCAAGCTAAATTCAAAAACGAAAAAGCCAGCGTTTCCTTGTCATTTTTAACGATCTTCCAGGATGAAGAAATCAACGATAAAGTCGCCATCACCTTTTACCTTTTTTGAGATTAACGACATGGACTCGTTTTTGCTGAATGATTTGTGGATATTGGGTAATTGTTACTTTGAGTGCCAGGCACTTGTTTTTGAAGGTGGTTTCCGGACAACTCAGACAAAAAAAATGGGGATTCAGGCTGGATTTGAATCCGGAAAAACAACCTTTTCCAATGCCTGCAAGGCAACGGAATGAAAGATCTGGTTGGTTTCTCCGAAGCTGCCATCAACGAGCATCACTTCTTTGCGAGGGGATTGATTGGTTTCAGTGATATCAATGGCCAGGCCCAGCCTTTTTTGTTCTTTAAAAACCACGAGATGCCAGTCCAAACCGTCGAAAAGCTTTGATTCGGAAGCTTTTTCCGGCGGCTGGCAAAACTCAAAAAGTTCTTCGTGAAGCTTCAAAATAAGTTCCCGTTTGTATGGATCATTCATGATGTCTTCCCTAGTCAAAATTCCGGGCGCTTGATCATTGGCACTTTCCATAAGCTCCTCCCTCGCTTGAGACCCAACGGCACCTCAACTTCTCTACGGATAGTGTATCGGTCCCGCTGAAGAAATTCTGAATATGGGATGACAGTTACTGTTTGTTGCAGGACTGCCATTTTTCCGCTTTTGTTTTCAGAATATTTTAAAATAAGACTGGGGAGTAGTGGATTCGAACCACTGAAGGCTAAAAGCCAACAGATTTACAGTCTGTCCCCTTTGGCCGCTCGGGCAACTCCCCGGATCGGATAGAACCTTCTAGGTTCTGCCGAAGCCGCACTTGCACTTCATGTGCAAGTGCAAAAATTAACTTTCAATGAACGCCATATCAGCTGGTGGAGGGATTTGAACCCCCGACCCGCTGTTTACAAAACAGCTGCTCTACCAACTGAGCTACACCAGCAATTAAACCGAAATAATAAAGCTAAAATCATTCCGCTGTTTATGCGCCAAAGGACGCATCCGCCTCTGGCGGACAAAACAGCTGCTCTACCCCTGAGCTACACCAGCATCCTGATAATAACTGCAACAAGGTGGCACATTCTACAGGAAACCCTTTAAAAAATAAAGACATCCCAAAAAGAAAAAAGGCCGTGACAGGCATTTCCCCGCCACGGCCTTTGTGGTGTAACTTTTTTATGCGGCCTTTTTCTTACCCACAAGGAAATACAGAATCATACCGATCAACGGCAGGACCAGAATCAAAATGATCCAAAGGACCTTTTTGCCTGTGGAGACCCCGCTTTTTGCACAATCGACGATCGCAATGATGTCGAGCGCCAAAACAATCAGTCCTAAAATGGTGTTCATATATTTACCCTCCCTTATTGGTTAGAAAATCCTTCACAGTTTCAACCTTCTGCTCAAAAGACATGCGTGGATTCTGTTTTTTCGATCGGCCTTTCATTCGAATCGCTTTTGACCTTGACCCGGAAAAGATGGTCCCCTTCTTCCACAGCCTTGGCCCGGATCTCCCAGGTCATTTTTTGCTTCGGTTCCAGTGAGGCCAAAGGAGCGAACTCGATCTCTTTGGAGTTCTCGGCCTTCGCGACCGTCGGGCCTTTGGAAGAGACATACTCGAAATTCTTTTCCAGATTGATTTTGACCACCACATTTTTTGCAGCCGCGGAGCCCTGATTCTCAAGCGTGACATGGAAATTTTCGTAACCGCCGACCGCCACCGGGTCCTCACTATCCCCGGATTCAAAAAGAAGGACCGGAATCCCCTGCACCTCGGTCTTGACCGTTGCCGAAGTCTCCTGGCAACAGGTCCCTGCGACCGTCACTTTGGGTTGCGCTGAGGTTTCTTTCTCCCCCCGGTAGAGCATATGAACACTCACGGATTTCTGACTGCCGAGAATCCCCAGATTCCAAGTCACTTTACCGTCCGCCATGACGCCGCCGTTACTGGCGGATACAAACTTCATGCCGAAAGGCACTTGCGATGTGACCAGGGTGTTCGCGGCATCCGCATTCCCCGCATTTTCAACGGTGACCTTATACTCCGCATCTTTACTGACAAGAACTTTCGCCGGACCGGTCATGCTTACTTTGATCACGGGTTGAGCCACCACCGTCGTCGAAGGAACCGCCGTCATAATCAAGCCACCTTCTGCTTCGACAGTCGCTTTATGGGGATAAGTCCCAGGCTTCGAAGCCTTCAGGCTCAGGTCATAGCTTTTAGACGCGCCACCTCCCGGCAATGTCCCGATCATGATGGTCTGACCGGCTTTATCGTCACTCATGGTCAGTCCTTGCGGCAGCACCAGCGTCACTTTGACGTTTTCCGTTGCGACCTTCCCGGTATTCGCCACCGTGATGTTTACCGGGATGGGATCACAGATAAGAGTCCGTTCCGGCGCCTTGAGGGTCACCTTCAAATCCGATTCAAGGACTTCAGGACGAAGGCAAAGAAGCGGATGATAGACGGCTTTCGTGCAAGCGGTCGTCACTTTAGGATCTTGCGTCGAACCTGTAATCGTGATGAGCTTTGATTCTTTGGGCCCCAAATAACCCAGCGCCCATTCCGCGGTATTTCCGCCGCTCTTGGTCGATTCGGGATTGGCATTCAGGATGGCGAATTTCTCCAAAATTCTCTCAGTAATCACAACATCGTCAACACCGCATTCGGCAAGATTGGTCACTTTGATCGTGTAATCGAACTGCTTCCCGACCTGGATTTTCTTCGGCATGACTTTTTCAACACAAAGGACGTTGTCGGAAGATGTAAGGCCCTGGCATCCCATCGTCCCCTCGATCGAATCCTTGTTCGATGTCACGTTCATGAAATCGGAACTTCTTTGCGCTGCCACCGCATACCCGGGAAAAAGCAACAGGGTTCCGGCAACAAAAAACAAAAGAACCCAGCTAACGGTTTTTTGATGAAAAAAATATAACATCGACATCCTTTCTCATGACTTCAAGCAAGATATCCAGAGGCTCGATCCGCTGCAGATTGTCCTGAGGAGAATTCATTATAGCGATTCCTCAAATCCTCTGCTACTTTTTTCTGGAAAAGAACCGTTGCCGGGCCTTCGTCTGCCGTATTCAATTTTGGATGACAGTCGCTTGTGCTAAACGTCCTTCACCGGCCCCGCATGCTCCGAAATAGATTCCTTGCCCGAAACCTTTCGCTTAAAAAGCCGCTGCGGGCCGAAGGGTTTGACCATGGTCAAAAACACCGGAAGCACCAAAAGCGAACACAAGAGCGCCAAAAAGATCGTCAGGCTCGTCAGGGCTCCGAAATGAACCGTGATGCGAAAACTGGCGAACACGCTCGAAGCGAAACCAAGACAAAGGATCAGCGTCGAAACGACCATAGACAGCCCCATATTGCGGTAAGTATGATGCAGGGACTGGATATAATGCGAACGGTGCTGGAATTCCTTGCGAAACCGGTACAGGAACTGGATCGAGGCATCCACCACCAGACCCAAGACGATGCTCGCGATCATGGCCGTCGCGGTCGAAAGCTCGATCCCGGCAAACCCCATGATCCCATAGACCGCCAGAATCGGAAAAACATTCGGGATGGCCGCCAAAAGACCCAAACGGATCGAACGGAAGATCAAGACAATCACGATCAGAATCGAAATAAAGGCAAACAAAAAACTTCGTGTCTGCTCATGCACAAGACTCTTGGCGATCTTTCCAAGCAGCACCACATTGCCCGTCAACTTATACTCGAAGAAACCGCTCAGATTCCTTTCCAGATATTCACGGACCCGTTCTTCTAATAAAGCTCCCTGCGTGGTTCCGATCGCGCGCATCCGCGCCTCCATCCGGATCTCTTTAAAATTCGGGGAGATCATTTTATAAAGCTCCGGGTCCTCGGAAGCCACCATCCCTTTAAAATAGAGCTTGAGAAGAATGGATTTATCGGGAATGAGATAGGCGTCAGGATCGTCCTTGCGGGCTTCATTGATCTTTTTGATAAGCGTGGTGATGCTGTTGACCTTCGCGATCCCCGGCTCTTTCTCAAGATAGGTTTTGAATTGATCCAGGAGGGTCAGGGCCTTGTAATCCACCATGCTCTCACCGTCCTTGCGCCGGAAAACAAATCCGAGGGAATAGACGCCCGTAAGACGATCATCGATAAATTTGGTCGCGACCGCCAGCGGCAGGTCCGGCTTCATCTGCTTGACGATGTTCGTGTCCACTTCGATCTTCCGGATCCCCTCGAGGGAAAAAACAAGCACAAGAAAAGTGGTGATCAGGATCCACCACCTCCACCGGTATTCGAATTTCTCGAGAAACCCAAGAAAAACCCGGTTAAAAAAGTGCCGATCGCTGCGCAGATCCACTTTCAGCGGCCGGTATGGCAAGATCGGCAGCAACAGCGTGGTCATGATGATCTCCACGATGTAAGAATAAAACGTCCCGAGCGCGGCAAAAATCCCGAAACTCTGGATGGCGGGGATCGGATTCAAAGCGAGCGATCCGAACCCCAGAATCGCCGTAAAATGCGTCAGAAAACACGGCAAGCCGAGTTGTTCGATGGTCCGGATCACGGATTCTTTAAGGCTCGTGTGATGCGGACGGATCTCAAAAAAGAGATTGATCAGGTAGGTCGAATTGATCACCGAGACAATCATGATCACGGGCGCGAGAAGCGACGTCATCAGATTGAGTTGCTGCCCCAAACCCGCGATGGTCCCAAGCGTCCAGAGAAGGGTTATAAAAACGATCGACATCGAAAGGATCATGCACGTAAAACTCCGGTAGATCCAGAAGGTCATCACGATCAGGACCAAAGCGATCATAGGCACAAAAACAAGCTGGTCGCGTTGGATCAGCCTGATAAATTCATATTGTTCAACCGGCGCCCCGGCCATGTAGAATTTCAGGTCCGGCCGCTCAAAATCATTGAGATAATCTTTGAGTTTTTCAATAAAAATATCACCGGTCACGGAATCCTTTTCCGCCGGCTTCAGATAGACCAGGACATTGGCGATCTTCCCGTCCTTGGAAACCAGGTTATTGAGATAAAGTTCATTGCGGAGGATGTCCCTTTTAGCCTCTTCAAACGTCCTTTCTTTCTCAAAAACCCCCTGAAGCGCCGGGACCATCTTGACCCCGAGCCCTTTATGCTTGATGTCCTGAATGTTCGCGAGACTCATGACACGTTCTACTTGTTCGTAGCTTGAAATGCCTTCCGTAATGTTCTTGAGCACCTTGAGGTTCGGTTCCGTGAACAGGTCGCTCGTCGACATTGCAACGGCGATCATCTGGTCGCTGCCGTATTTCTGGCGGTATTCCTGATAATACTTGTATTCGGGAGATTTTTTGATGAAAAGCGGCTCCATGGAGGGATCCACCGTCAGATGGGAAAGCGCGATGCCGGCAAAAAAAAGGCTGAGGATCATGGCCAGAAAAACGGGCCAGCGAAAATGGTAGATAAATTCTGCAATCTGTCGGAACATATGAATCTATTTTACCATAAATACTATTGCCATCAGACTACAGACTGATGACTGCAGTCTGAAAGCTCTTTTGAGATGTTGGGCCTCTTGTCTGTGGTCTGCCGTCTGTGGTCTAAAAATCAGCACTCGCACGCTCCGACTCGAACAACTTTAGTTTTGCTTTTGAAACCCCCGATGATCGCAATCCGGCTTTTAGGAACGCGGAAATGGCCCGCGAGCGCCTCGATGACCGCTTCATTCGCGCGCCCTTCTTGCGGCGGGGCCTTCACCAGAACGCGCCATCCCCCGTCCGCAGTATTCTCTACTCTGTTCTCTTTAGCGTTCGTTTTAACTTTGATCGTCAGCTTCATGGCGTCTTTTGCCGCATTTGGCTCGCGAAGACGGAATCGGTCATTTTGTCATTGCGAGAAGCTCCAAAGGAGCGACGTGGCAATCTCCTTTTATTAATTCCTTATTATTTTAATCATTGATAAGAGATCGCTTCGCCTTCGGCTCGCGATGGCAGACTTTGAGTCGCCAGTCTGTCGCCTGTTGTTTTTCTCCTTGAGAAAGCTTCTCATTCCATTGATAATACTTTAAAGGTTCCTTAAAATGAAAAAATATTTCGGGAAAATCATCCTTTCAAGTTTGTTCCTGTTGCTTCTGTCAATCACACAGACAGAGGCAACGGCTTTTCAGGTACAGCAAGGAGACACAACCTTAACGGTGAAGCTTTATCTTCCCAAGGGCTACGAGCTCATCCCGCAGGCCCCTCATTCAATCGCCTGCCAGACCGCCAATCCCGACATTGTTGAAATTCCGAAGCCATTGCCAAAACTCTCCGGCAATACTTTTAAGATCACGCTCAAGACAAGACCGGGACATGCCATCCTCGCGCTCAAGGCGGATATTTATTACTGCCAAAAATCTTCCAAAATGTGTTTTCAGGATAAACCGGAAACCCAAATCACCCTCGACATCGGCCCCCAAGGTTCCTCCATAATCCTGTATCACTGGAATATCACGCCGAAAGAAAACCTATAGCTCTAGACTTGAGACCCTAGACTCTAGCTTATAGCTAAAAGCTATGAGCTATTAGCTATTGTCCATGAGCTATCGGCTATAAGCTGCTGAGGGTAGGGTATTTTTTGTCTTTCTCGGAAAGGATGAATGCGCGATCCAACTTCGGCCAAGGGATCGCCAGACCCGGATCACTCCAGAGGATGCCTCGCTCGTGTTCGGGTGAATAATAGTCCGAAACCTTGTACATGAATTCCGTGCCGTCTTCCAGAACGCAAAAACCGTGCGCGAAACCTTTGGGGATATAAAGTAACTTTCTGTTTTCCGCAGAAAGCGTGACCGCGACAAATTTGCCGAAAGTTTTGGACCGTGGCCGGATATCCACAACAACATCGTAAACAGACCCTTTGATCACACGCATCAGCTTCGCCTGAGCCCGTGGCGCAATCTGATAATGAAGGCCGCGCAAAACTCCTTTGGCCGACGAGCTGATGTTGTCCTGGACAAAATGGTCCTTGATCCCGTTGGCCGCGAAAAGTTTTCTGCGGTAACTTTCATAAAAAAAGCCGCGCGGGTCATGAAAGACCTTGGGCTCGATCAGGATCACACCCGGAATTTCTGTTTGAATAAAATTCATAATTGAAAACCTCCGTCTGAAGCTTTTCCCTTTTTGTCATTGCGAGCCCTGTCTTTTAGGGCGTGGCAATCTCCTAATTATTGCGCTAGATCCTTAAATGCAGGATTCAATGTTTTAATCAACTCTATTTTTTTAGCTCTGGATCCAGCTTTTATTTTTTTCTCCGCTGAGATCGCATCCATGATGGATGTGAATTCTTCAAAATAAACCAATTTGGTAACGTTGTAACGTTTTGTGAACCCTTCGACCGTTTTGTCTTTATGTTGAGTCACCCTATCCCAAAGATCTGCGGTAACGCCCGTATAAAGAACTTTGTTGGAGGGAGTTGCTAAAATATAGACATAACCTTTTTTCATTTTACCGACTTCGATAGCCAGGAGATCGCCACGCTTCGCTCGCGATGACATGCCTCAGTCTGCCGTCTCCAGTCTATAGTGATGGCCTATAGTCTAGCCAAGCAACCGTTCGATTTCTTCGGTGATGCGGACAAGGTCAAAAGGTTTTTGAAGAAACGCGTCACGCCCGACCGCTTCGGCCTCATCCATCAAATTCTGATCCACATAGCCCGTCACCATGACGGTCTTGGTTCTGGGAGACTCTTCCTTACACGCCTTCAGCACGTCGATCCCGGACGCATCCGGCAGTTTCACATCAATAAAAACCACATCCGGTTTCAATTCCTGGATCAGACGGATCCCTTCCTTGGCTGTATCCGCCGTATAAGCGTCATAGCCTTCTTCGGTCAGGAATTCCTTGATCTCCTGCACGATCCCGACTTCATCATCCACAATCAGTATTTTTTTCATACTAAAAACTCCAGACCGCTAACCACAAACTGCGACTTTTCTCCTGTTTGTCATTGCGAGCCCCGTTTTGAGGGGCGTGGCAATCTCTTAAAACTATAATGCTAAATCTCTAAATTCAGGATTCAGAGTTTTAATCAATTTTATTTTTTTAGCTCTGGATCCTGCTTTTATTTTCTTTTCTGACGCAATTGCCTCATGAATCGATCCAAATTCTTCAAACCAGACAAGCTTAGTAACATTATACCGTTTTGTGAATCCCTTCACTAACTTTTGTTTATGCTCACCCACTCGCGCCCAAAGATCTGATGTTACCCCGGTATATAAAACTGTATTGGAAGAGTTCGATAAAATATAAACATAACCTTTTTTTGACATAGGTTACTCTGTCATTGCGAGCCTCGTTTTGATGGCATGGCAATCTCTTTTTTATTTTTTATTAATTCTTTAAGCCTGAATATTGCGAGATTGCTTCACTTTCTGCCAAATTTCTCGGACGGATTCGTCCAACGAATTGCGGGGAACGTTCGCAATGACAACTTCCTCCAGCTCTGAAATCTGCCATCTAGGGTCTGCAGTCTATAGTCTGTCGTCCGTGGTCTGAAGTCTAGCTTCGCGCCTTCAGCGCCGGAGACTCCTCGTAGATCGGCAGCGTCAGCGTGAACGTCGTCCCCTCCCCGACTTTGCTTTGCACCACAATCGTCCCGCCGTGAAGCTCAATGATGTACTTGCACATATACAGGCCGAGCCCTGATCCTTTGCCTAGCGGTTTGGTGGTGAAACCGTAATTGAAGACCTTTTTGATGACATCTTCGGTCATGCCCGAACCGTTGTCCCTGAAATGGATCGCCACCATCTTTGAGTCCTGCGGGTCGATCTCGGCAGCCACCGCGATCTTGCGGTGCCGCTTCCCGGCCATGGCATGATAGGCATTGATGAAAAGATTGAGAAATACCTCCTGCAAACGCTCCAGATCGCCGCGAATAAGCGGGATATTGCCCGGCACGTTGAAATCCACTTCCGTGCCCGAAAGATTGTCCAGATAGGTCTGGAACTGCACGAGCGGCAGGGTTTCTTCCAGGATCAGCTTGAGCGACAGCGGTTCGAATTTTCCTTTTTCGGATTTCTTGAGGAGCCCGGTCAGTGTGTTCACCACGGCTTTGATGCGCTCGATATTTTTTTCCATCTTGTCAAAAACATCCAGGATCTCGATCACTTTCATATCCGGGTTTTTCCGGTACTTGAGGATCACGCGCGACACGTTCATGGACAGAATGGTCAGTGGGTTGTTGACTTCATGCCCCACGGACGCGGCCAGACGGCCCAGGGTCGCCATTTTCTGCTCGTGGATCAACTGTGCCTGTGTGTCCTGAAGCTGTTTGTTCGCGCCTTCGGCTTCTTGCAAGGCTTTCATCAAAAGCGTTTTGGAATGTTCCAATTGCTCATTGATGTGTTCGAGTTCTCGGGATTTTTTCTTGGCCTCATCATAAAGCCAGGCATTCTCGATCGCAATCGCGGATTCCTGCGCCAGCGTGTAAAGCAGATTCAGGTCTTCGTTGGAATAATATTCGCCGGATTTTTTTTCGCCGAGCAGAAGAACATTCTTGAGCTCCTTGCCCAAAAAACTCGGCACGCAACAGCTGGCCTGCAACTGGATCATCCGTTCGCGAATCGCTTCATAATCATACGCGACCTCGCTTCTGTCGCGCTGGTGGGAGGCGGATTCGACTTGTTCTTTCACCCTTTCGATGTCCACGGCCTCCTGATGATTCTCCAGGTAATGGATCAGCGGGTCATTACTGTAGAGCGTCAGGGCAACGTGTTTTTTATCGTACCCGCGCTGATACACCAGATGAAACTGATCCATGCCCCCTTCCCGCATCAACACCGCCGCGTTCTTCACGCGCATCTTCATGGTCACGAAGTGCACGACCAGACCCAGCAACCGCTCCAGGCTCTCGATGTTCGACATCCCCCGCGACGCGTCCTTGAGCAGCTTGTGGTAGTCGTACTTTTTCTGAAAAAGGTATTTGTCCGTGAGATTAATCAGCAGTTTTCGAATCGGATCAAAAAGCAAGATGGCAATCAAAACACTAAAAATCTGTCGCGCCAACAGCCCTATACCAAGATATTGCCCCAAATAATTTTGAGCAAGTGTTGTCACAATAGCAACAATGCCAATGATTGAACCAAAAACTCCAGTAAAAACCAATGTCCTTTTAATAATAACTTCTATATTAAATTCGCGATATTTAATAATCGTATACGCCATTGCAAATGGCCAAATTACAATAAGTGAACTAGCATAAGGAGGAACAGGAATATTAAATATTAGCAAGAAAAGCGAAACACCACCGATAAAACCTACAAATGTTGAAACTATAAAGAAAAGAAGTCGCTTTTTATTAATTCCGGTAGCGCTCAAAAAAGATTTAAATAGATAAAACTGAGCAAATCCAAGCGCATAAACCAAATAAAGCGCCGCATATATTGGATAAAATAACCCTTTTTCGGGATAAAATCGAATATCCATCTTTTGCACCACATCGCTTACCACATATGGTGTTAGTGCAATGCCGAACATAATTGTGGATACAATATAACCGTTTTGCAAAAGTCGGCGATGATTAGTATCAATGCGAAGAAACGACAAGACAAAGTGCAAAAAGGTAATCGGAATAAAAGCCCCAATGGCATGCGAAATACGGCTAGATAAAATTGCGACTGGATAAGTAATATGAGATAAGAGAGTTATAAAATATCCAAACGCCCATAAGGCGACGGACAAACAAAATAACAAAAAAATTCGAAAAAGAAATTTCCTTCGATCATTTAAAAAAACGAAAAGGCCCAGGCCTGCATATGATGCGGTAATAAGTCCCGTTATCAGGATATAGAATGCCATTGAGATGCTTTCCTGAGTTTCGTTATAAATCAAAAGTTAAATTGTAGAATCGTATTTTTTTAATTCAGCGAAAATCTTTTGCGCAATTATCTCATGGCCATAATCATTGGGATGCAGTCCATCTTTTGCCAAAATTTCATTTTTTTTACATTTTAATGGAGTTCTAATATCGATTAAGATTTCGGCGCTCTTCTTAGCAAAATTTTCAATCAAATCACTATATGTCCCTTGAAGTTCTTCGGGGTTTATTTTGTTTTCACTATAAATTTTTTGAACTTCCGGCATGAATTGAAATAGCATTGGAAAATCTATTGGCTGTAAATTACAAAACATGGGGATTTGATGGTTGCGTTTAATGCTAGCGGCCATTTCTTTGAGATTTTCAATAAAATGATCTTGGGAAACAGAAAAGCGGTTAGAATCTACAAAACGACAATCATTATTCCCAAAAAGGATTATCACATGAGATAAATTCTTCTGGTCTAGCACATCTTGCTGTAAGCGAATTAAACCATCTTGGCTGGTATTACGATTAATTCCTTTCAAAGAGACTGGTATTTTTAATCTTGCCTTCAATAGCTTGGCACATCCTTTATCGCGAAATGATGCTCCTGTCCCAGCTAAAATACTATCACCAAAGCAGATTACTCCACTTATCATCAGATTTTATCGTCCCTTAAAAATAGCTTTTCGATGATCAATAAAAGACTGTAATCCTTCTTTCATGTCTTCAGTTTTGCAAAGCTCTCCGAATAACTTCAGTTCCAAATCAAGACCGTCTTTTAAATTCATTTGATAGCCTTTTTGAATAGAGCGCTGTGCCATTAAAATGCTTATTGGTCCTTTTTCAGCTATTTTTTTGGCCAGATTCATAGCTGTTGATAGCAGTTTTTCTTTAGAAACAAGAAAATCAATTAACCCTATTCGATATGCTTCTTGAGCGTCGATAGTTTCCCCCAATAAAATAAGGCGACGCGCTTGTGAAATTCCAACTACACGTGGCAATCGTTGAGTCCCACCAAAACCAGGCATAAAACCCATCGCAATTTCTGGTTGACCAAATTTTGTTTTCTCGGAAGCCACACGGAGATGGCAAGCCAAAAGGATTTCTGTCCCTCCACCAATGCACAGGGCATTTACAGCTGCAATAATAGGTTTTTCGGAATTTTCTATCTGATTACATAATTCTTGTCCTTTTTTCGCTAGAATCATCCCTTGATCTGAAGACTTTATTTTCCTAATCTCCTCAATCGCTACCCCACCGATAAACACTCTTTCACCAGCCCCTGTTATGACCATTGAACGAGCGACAGCATCTTCATTAAAACTTTTAATTTCTCGACTAAGTCCGTCGACCACAACAGGATTTAAATTATTCATCGGAGGATTATCGATTTCTAATATCCAAATCTTATTCTCTTCTTCAACTTTTTTATTAATAGCCATTTTATTTTCTCATTTAACAAAATTTATTTTTGCTCTTGCAATTCTATTATGTAATCAACAATCTGGCCGACTTTCCGCTTTGTGTTAGCTACATGTAAATCAGGACTCACTTCAAATTCCTCTTCTATGCTATTGAGTAAATCGAGTGTTTCTACAGAATCAATTGAAAGATCCTTTGCTATGTCAGTATCAAAAGAAATAATAGGACGCTTTTTAAGATCTTTTTCCTGCATTGATCGCAAAAGGTTACTAAAAATTTTTTCCAGTCTTTGTAAAATTTCTTTTCTTTGCAGTGAATCCGTCATAATCGTAACTCCCTTCACATTCATGATTTTAGTATTCCGCTTTTCCAAAAACTAAGGCCGTATTATTAGATCCGAAACCAAAAGAATTTGAAATGGCATTGATCGTACGAGCGTGCAACGCTTTTTCTTGAACCACATTAATATTGCATTGGTCATCTAACTCATCACAATTAATATTAGGAGGAATAATATCATTTTTGACAGCCAAAATAGCCGCAATAGCACCTATTGCTCCTGCACCTCCTATCGTATGACCTATTTGAGATTTTGTGCTACTAACAAAAGGTTTTTTCCCACCTTCTTCAAAAACCATATTAATAGCTTTTGCTTCACATACATCATTCGCTTGAGTAGCTGTCCCATGTGCATTAATATAGTCAATTTCTACTGTTGAAATCCCAGCATGCATTATAGCTTCACGCATAACTGCGGCTGCATCTGCTCCACTAGGATCAGGTGCAGCCATATGAAAAGCGCCACAATTACTTCCATAACCTTTTAGTTCGGCATGAATAATAGCTTTTCTTGAACACGCTTTTTCATAGTTCTCCAACACTAAAATGCCAGCACCTTCTCCTAACACAAAGCCATCTCTTTTTTTATCAAACGGCCGAGACGCCTTCTTGGCCCCTTGTAAGCCCTTTGATAATACCCGAAGAGATTGATAGGCTGCATAAGTAAAGGGGGTTATGGGACATTCTACTCCCCCTGTAATCACAATATCCGTTTTTCCATTTTCAATCTGTTGGGCAGCCAAGGCAATCGCATTCCCTGCTGAAGAACATGCCGTTGAAATAGTCAAATTAGTTCCGCGAAATTTATATTGCATGGCAATAAACGCTGATACGGCATTTGGAGTAATTCGGGGAACAGAGCTCGAAAGCACTTTTTTTGGCTCTTGAGTCCCAATCAATTGAAAAATTTGTTCCTCATGAAATAAACTTCCACCTAACCCTGAGCCAATAATAACTGGTATGCGATTCTGTTGCAGATCATAAGCTCCTTCTAATCTTGATTCCTCAATAGCCATTTTTGCAGCAGCAACTCCAAATTGAGCAAACCTATCAGTTTTTCTGTAAACTTCCGGAAGCATAAAGTCCGCTGGATTAAAATTCTTCACTTCTGCCGCAATTTTTGTAGCATAATTACACGCGTCAAATAATGTAATTTCTCCTGCTCCAGATTCACCAGAAATTGTCGCCTTCCAAAAATTATCAATCCCAATTCCGATGGGACTCACAATGCCTATTCCTGTAACAGCAACCCGATTTTTCATAGATAATCCCGAATTATAGTTAGTAAACGATTTATATCTACAGGTTTGTATAATGTTTCTCCCAATAAAGGCGTCTGCAACTTTTCTTCATCGCCACTATAGCCCGTTATAAATATAATCGGTAAATCTTTCTTACCATTTGCAATTAAACTATCTTGGATTTCTTTCGCAGTATCAACACCGTTCTTTCCTGGCATACGAATATCCGACAAAACTAAGTCAAAATTTTTATCATGAATGGCAGCCATCGCTGTATCGTACCCATCTACTGCTAACACATTATAACCAGCCTTTTCCAAGGCTTTTGCCAAGGAGCGCAACACCAATTGATCATCATCTATTAATAAAATTGTTGGTTTTGATACTGCCATCATTTTCGCGCTGAACATAGGTTGTACATTTTCCATTGATCACAACTAATAACGATATCTCTGAACCCACATTTATGTAACCAATGCCGCCATTGTGCTGGAGACCTATAGTAAAGAATCCAAGCTCCTTGCTTGGTCTTTAAAACCTTTTCCATCAACTTGCGACTTGGATTGCTTTCCTGGCTATCGATTAATATGCATCCATCGTGAGCTAACCCTTCATAAATTTGTTTTAGCATATTTATCACTTCATCATCATCAATATAAACGGTCAGCCCTGATGCAATAACAATGTTAGGTCGCCAATCAACTCGTTTTCCCAATTTTTTTAGAATACTCAGCCTAAAGACATTCCCTTTAACAAATCTGATTTGTTCCTTTGAGATACCTTCTTTTTCACTGAGATTTTTAGCTAATTTTAATGATTTATTATCGTAATCAATTCCTACAATCTCTATCTTATTCTTGGAAAAAATCTTTACAATATCTGACAGATATCGGCCTGCGCCACATGCTAAATCTAAAATTTTCGTTGTTTTTCCTTGTAACCTATGGTTTTCGATCTCGTTGCTTACAATTTTGACAATATTTACACGCCGGAGTCTGGTTGCTTGAACAGCTGGTAAATTAAGCAACATTTTATCAATTAAATATCCTATTCCTAAAAAACCGTGCGGTTTATTTTCATACATATAGTCAAAATTATAACCCGAAGCAGCTTCTCCTAAAACGCTACGTCGCCCAAAATTGCTGAGCATTAATATATTGCGAATAACTTTTTTATAAAAAAAATCCTCTATGGCTGTTTTCATATTTTCGAACAACATATTGTTTTTAAATTGTAATTTATCAAAGGTTTTTTAAACGAAATGTTAAATAACTTCTCTTGTTGATTGTATCGTCAGCACACCAAATTAAACAAAACTCACTAGTGTTATATCGGCTAAATAGAGCCATCCCTTAAAGAAAAGTCCTATAACCCATTGAATTAACTAGTGTTGCGAAAAGATAAGGGTAAAGGTGGTCCCAACGCCGATCTTTGAAACTACCTCAATCCTGCCTTGATTTTTCTCGACAAGCTGCTTGACCACATAAAGTCCAAGGCCTGTCCCTGATACTTTTGTTGTGTAAAATGGCTCAAAGATCCTTGAAAGCTGATCCTGTGACAATCCCGGCCCGGTATCTCGCACTGCAATCCTGATCCACGGATCTTCTTTCTCTGATGAAATCTCAATCTCACCCGTTTTATTAGTGCTTTTTATCGCCTGGCAGGCATTCACGATTAAATTCAGAAAGATTTCTTCCATGGATTGCTGGTCCGCACAGATCATGGTTTTTGCCGGTATATTCAACTCTAGGTGAATAGAGTCCAAAGCCAACTCGCTGCGCACAAACGGAATAATATTGTCAATAACTTCTCGAATATCGAGCATTTGTTTATCGAATGTTCGCGAGCTTTGCCTTTTTGCATACTCAGAAAAGCTTCGAATAATTCCAAGCGCCCGATCCGCCTGCTGAAGGGTTTTTTCTAGCATTTCTCTTAACTTTTCTGTTGACTGCGTCGGGTCATGCAAACGTTCCAACTGTGTTTCTGTCATGCCTTTAATGACAAATAATGGATTTTTGACCTCGTGATTTATACTGGCTGCCAATAAACCAATTGCCGAAAGTTTATCCCTATGCGCCGCTTGGGCCAATTCCGCCACATCGAAGAGTTTTTGTTTGGTCATGAAGTAAGCCAACATGAATGGATAAAGGGGCATTAAAAAGAGACAATATTGGGGCATGGGAATCCCATAAATCGGAAGAAAAGCCGGACTCCCTCCGAGATACCCCAAAAGGGCTGTCCAAAAAAGTCCTTTGAATTGCGCTCTTTCATATCCGAAAGAGTTCTTTATTTTCCGGTGCAATTCAATAAAACTTAGTGTGACTAGAATGAAAAATAAGAATGAAAAAAAATAATGGATTGGTCCAGCTTGCGAGTAATGCTTAAAACCAACTATAGTTGCTGTCTTTGGAATAAACCAAGGTGAAAACACAAAACAAAATGTTAGTATCGAGATGATGTAAAAAAACTTCACCAACTTGTAATGTTTTTCAATAAATCCTGTATAAACCAAAACAAAATGATACCAAATAATGGAAATAAAAATAGCAAAGCCATTCCCTAATCGCCCCATAAGAAGACCGAGGTCCGGCGAAATGTCATTATTAAGATTAATCGATATAAAAATTGCCCAACCAGCATAAAAAAAGGATAAAGCAAAATAAAGTCGCCCAACATAATCTTGCCGCTTAAGCCAAACGAAAATTCCGAGAAGCAAACTGCAAAAACCGAAACACAGGACTGAGAAGTTATACGGATTCATGGCTCAGGCTGCCTTCAGGATAACTTTAAAAGTCGTGCCAATGCCTTGCTGGGACTCAACAGATATCCGTCCACCGATTTTTTCAACAAGCTGTTTGGTGATGTAAAGACCTAGACCGGTGCCCTCGGCTTTGGTGGTGTAAAAGGGGCGGAAAACGTCTTTGATTTTATCTTCAGGGATCCCGGGGCCGTTGTCCTGGATCGTGATAAGGACCTTGTCAGGAGTTGTCATCACGAGGCCATTTTTGGGCCGCAGCGATCCCGTTTTATTAAGGTCCGGAATTGGGAGATTGCTTCGGTCGCTTCGTTCCCTCGCAATGACGGCCGCGGTCACTTTGATCTCCCCTTCCCGTCCGGTTTCCCTGACAGCCTGGCAGGCATTCACTAGCAGGTTGAAAAGAATCTCCTCAAGATAACGCCGGTCCGCGCGGACTTCGGGAATATTGGGCGGAATGTCACGGGTCAGTACGATATTTTTCGCTGCTAGTTCATAACGGATCAGCGGCAAAATATTTTCAAGCACTTCCGCGATCTTCACAAACTCGAATTTGATCTCACTGTCGATCCCGGCCTTGGCAAAAAGCGACAACCTACGGATGATATCCATCGCCCGGTCCGCTTGCTCGACGCTCCTTTTCATCGCGTCGTTGGCGCTCTCCAGGGCTTTTTCTTTATTGGAAAAAACACCTTCCTTTTGCCGCTCCAGACAATTCTCCGCGAGTCCCTTGATAATAAAAAGCGGATTTTTGATCTCATGATTGATGCTCGCCGCCAAAACCCCGATCGCTGTTAACTTGTCCCGATGAGCCGCCTGGGCCAACTCCTCGATGTCGAAGATCTTCTGCTTAATCATAAAGTACGTCAGAGCAAAGGGATAAATCGGCAACAGAAACATACCTTCTTGAGGGAATGAAATGCCATAGATCGGCAAAAAAGTTAAGGCGCCTCCCAAATAGCCAATAAAGGCCGAGAAAAAAAGTCCTAAAAGTTGTTCCCTTTCTTCTCTTGAAACCTCTTTCATCTTGTCAAATAACTGGTTAAAGCCCAGCGGAATAACTATAAAATAATTCAATGTCATCAAATAATAAAAAATACCCGGGGTTGCATAGTGTCTAAAACTGAGAATAGGTCTGAGCCCCGGGACAAACCACGGTGTAAAAGAAACAGCAAGAATGAGCAGCGGTATTGCGTAAAAAAGTTTAAGTATTTTTTTATGGGTTTCATCTCTTTTGGTATAAACCAAACAAAAATGAAGCCAAACAGTTGGGATAAATGCCGCGGAACAATTCGCCATGCGTGCTGCGTATAACGCCGCAGCATAGGAAATATTATCACTGATTTTTATAGAAAATGGCAGCGCCCAACCAGCATAAAAAAAAGACAACACAAAATACAATTGGCCGACACGATCCTGCCGTTTGAGCCAGACAAAAAGTCCCAAGAGGAGGGAACAAAAACCAAAGCACAAAATGGAAAAATTATACGGATTCATACTTTTGGGTGGATGAATGAGCCGCAGGAAACCGGAGCGTGAAGGTAGTGTTATGCCCCTGTTTTTTTTCATCTAACTGAAGGTCACCAGGGCTAGTCCAATTAACCTTTGAATTTTTAATGGCGAATTGGACATGAAATCCCAATTGAACACTAGGACATTTCATGATTCACCTTGTTGCTTTCGGGGAAAGCAAAGCACAAAGGTAGTACCTTTGCCGGGCGAAGAATCAACGCTCACGGAAGCATTATGCCGCTTCAGGATGCCGTAACTGACCGCAAGCCCCAACCCAGTACCGGAACCGACCTCTTTGGTCGTAAAAAAGGGATCGAAGATCTTTTTGAGGTTTCCTTTGGGAATACCGATGCCGTTGTCCGTGACCACAAGTTCCACCATGGCTCCCTTCCCGCGGGTTTCGACCACAATCCGGCCTTGGCTTCTTGCAGACTTGCCCTGGCATCTATCTTCTTCTGACTGAAGGTTGCCAGGGCTAGTCCCATTAACCTTTAAATCTTTTGATGGAGAATGGGATTTGCCCTGGCATCTATCTTCTTCTGACTGAAGGTTGCCAGGACTAGTCCCATTAACCTTTAAATCTTTTGATTGAGGATTGGACTTAATGGCATCCCGGGCGTTCACAAGAAGGTTCGTAAGCACCTGCTCCAGCTCATTGCCGATTCCCATCACGCGGCGGATCTGGCCCAGCTTGGTCTCAATCTCGATATTCTCTTGCTGAAATTGAAACCCCAGAAGCGCGCACGTCCCTTGCACCACTTCATTCAGATCCACTTCCTTGTGCGGCGCCTCTTCCGCGGTCTTACGCGCGTATTTCATGAGCTTTTGGACGATCTGCTGGCACCGCTTCGCGCCCTCCTCGATCAGGTCCAGCGATTCCCGGACATCTTCGTCCGCCGTCATTTTGAGGATCTGCGCGTTGGTCAGAACTGCCGTCAAGGGATTGTTGATCTCATGCGCCACGCCGCCGGCAAGCGTGCCGAGCGTCGCGAGTTTTTCGGCCTGCACTAGCTGGTCCTGGGTTTTCACCAACTCGCGCGTCCGATCTTCCACGCGCTGTTCCAGCTCGATGTTCCATTGCTTCAGTTCTTCGCTCATCTTGCGGACCTGGTTGTAAAGTTCGGAAATATTCTCAAACTGCATGGAATTCGAAAAGGCAATGGTAAGCGGCGCTTTCAGTTTGGCGAAAAATTGGACTTCTTCAAAACCATACCGGCGCAGATTTGCTTTTTTGCCGAGGTTCGCTAGGGCGATCAATTTCCCGCCGAGCACAAAGGGCACGCTTAAAAAGGATTGGGTTGCCTGAAAATAATCTTCTAATTCTTTTTTGAACGTTTCGACGGAGGGATCCGCCAGCACAAGTTCCCCAACCACCACGGCATCCGTTTTCTCGAGCCACGAAAAAAAGGGATGCCCCTTGGGAAAGGGTTTTAAGCTGCGCAGCCCCTTGGCGATCGCGGGAACAAACTCCCCTTTTTTCTCATCCAACAGGTAGACCGAAAGCCTGCGGACAAAAAGTTTGTTCCGGAGCATGCGGGCGAAGTTTTGCAGAAGGTCGCGCAGGTTCTTCAAATGCACGAGCTCCTTGGAGAATTGCTCAAGAATCGCCAGCAGGTTCGTGCGCCGGCGCTGGAACCAATGGTCCAGCCGCGGCTGGATGGCCCGGAAATAAAAATAAAAAGCGATCGAAACCGTAAAATAATAAAGTGTCGAAAGCAAGTTCGAGGAAGGATTCCGGATCTTTTCAAACCCGTAGATCACTGCCAGGAACGGCACCACCGCCACCGCCGAGGTGGCCAGCCACATCAAGGTCTTGTGGACCACGGTTTCGATATCCATGGCCCTGTATTTGATGATGGCGTAGGCCACGATCAGGATCCACAAAAAGACGAGGAGAAAACCCAGCGGATAAACCGGATAAGAGAGCAGCTTCGGCAGATAATCAAGCGAGCTGAAAAAGGCCACCACAAAGCTGAGCGTGATCAATCGGATCTGGGTACGGCGAACACCCCGCGGTTCTTTGAAATAGGCCCTGAAAAAATTATAGAACGCATTGGCCAGCACCAGATAAAAATAGCCGAGAAAATAGTAATTCAGCGGCCCATAGACCGGATAGTAGCCCCAAAAATAATGCCGGACGCCGGGGAAACTTCTTGGAGAAAAAAGCCCTACAATATAAAAAGCAGCCCCCAAGAAAAGCGCGGTCCGCACGCCGGCCTTTTGCTTATCAAAAAGATTCAACCAGCTTGCGGAAAAATAATAAACACAGGGCGCGATCAGGGCCACGCCCAAAAACGTGACCGCCCTGTAAAAAGCGAGCGCGGCTTCCGGCGTGCGCGCCGAATAGGTCGCGGCATTTCCGAAAAACCAAAAAAGACCGCAAAGGCAGATCAGGAAAAAGGAGAAGTTCGCGCGGGAGTGTTTGTTGTGGAGAAAAATGTAAAGCCCGGTCAGAAACATCAGAAGCCCGACCACGACAAGGGGCACGGCATAGAAGTTGAGTTCAAAAACATGCATGATGTTTGTCATAAGATCAGACTCTCGATCTTAGCTCCTAGCCTATAGACTCTAGTCAAAGATTGAGGCGATTGGCGGCTACGTGCTATGGGCTATAGGCGATAAGCCATTGGCTAACAGTCTCATGATTTTACCTTAATGGCCTGAATCTCTTCGTCGCTCAATTGCCGGTGCCCCCAGAAAAAGGGCGCCAGCTCAAAACCGTGCCTGCGGGCCATGGCAAGGATCTCCGCCATCTTTTCCTCGGTGATATTGCCTTTTCCCCACGAATAATTCTCGTAACGCTCTTCCAGGGAAAGGACAATGGCCTCCGAGAAACAGCCGTAGAGTACCTTGGAAGAAGGCAGACCGATATCAAAACCCGAATTCAATTCCTGCGGCAAGGAACAAATCCCGCCCGCAAAAATAAGAATGTCCTCTCGATCCGTATCGGCGTAAGCGATGTTTTTTGGATAGCCGATATCGCACACAATGGCCCCTGACTTAAAACTGGAGATCTCCACAATCGATTGCGACGCGCTCGCGGCGGCAATGACGATGTCCGCATCCCGCACGGCCGCATTATTGTCGTGACTGCCGGAAAATTTAGCGGGAAAACCGTCCAGCATGAAGCGGGCTTTTTCAAGATGTTCGGCACTCCGGCTTGTAATGGTTATCTCTTTAACTTTGCGCGCAAAAGAACGAGCACAGGCACTTCCGATATCGCCAACGCCCCCGATCACAGTCACCTTGGCTTGGGAAAGATCTAAACCCCGCAAACGCGCCGCTTTCAAGACACCTTCGACCGCCATGGCAGCCGTCAGGGTGTTCCCGGTTGTCACCGGGACATTGATAAGTTGTCGAAACTGATCGCCGTATTTTTCACCCGCAATCGAAGTAAACCCTCCGAGCGCAACGATGCCCAGGCCGAGTTTTTCCGCCACCTTGCAGGATTCCACTACTTTGCGGACGACTTGCTCGATATCCTTATCCAGCATATCGGGAATGATATTGCACATGATGAAAGAGCCATGGACATTTTTCCCGCTCGCCGCCTGGAACTTTTTAATTTCATGCGTCACATAAGACGGCATCAATTCAAAAACTTTCGAAAGAAATTCCGGCGACGGGACCCGCATTGCCGGATTGAAGGATTTAAGGTATTGGACAAGATGCTTCAAATTGTAAGGATGACCGATCACCCCAAAACCTTTGATATCATGACTGCCTCGGGAACGGATTTTTTGATAACGGCGGGCCGTGAGGGCTTCTTCGAAAGCCCGGAGGATGGCTTCTAAATTCTTTTTGACCCGTTCCGCGACCATACCCCCGACAATATTTTCAACGATGGGAATGCCCAGACGGATGGTCGCTTCCACAAAAACCTCGGTACCTCCCGAAGGATGCTCCTGGAGTTTCCAATAGCCCTCGAATTTCTCCAGATCCCCATCGATGGTTTTGAAGTGAATTTGGAAATCCCGGAAGTCCAAGGTATCTTCTTCTTGCCAGGAGATCGGGATCCTCCCCATCTCGACTTTCCAAAGAGTCACGACGCGATTGCGATTGCGGCTCAAGACCTTACACTCTTTCACGTTGGGCATATAGCGGGAATAGTCCTGGACCTGCGTGATCAGACGGAGCACCTGCCAGCGTTTGGCCAGCAAGATCCGGCTTGCCTTGACAACAAATTCGTTCTCGGATTTTCCCTTTTCCCCGGTGTCAGTCATGGTATTTTTATTATCGACAAAAAACGGCCTTTTTAAAGTTTTAAGTCTAAATTTAACAACAGGTTACGTAAAAAAAGTCTCTAAGAAAACTTGAGCTCCAAATAAAATAGCCGACCTTTTTAGGGTCGGCTATTTTAAAAACCGTCGATAACGTAAAACGCTTCGATTATTGCTTCGAAAGCGAGATATCGTCAACCAAAATGGAGCCGGTCTTCGGACTCGTGTTGATGTCATCAAAAACGATGACAAATTCGTTCAAAGAATTCCAGTTTTCAATTCTGCGGAATTTTTCGAACGGGATCGAAACCTTTTGCCACTGATCCGTCACACCGCTCACAATGTAAGCGGAAGGCTTGTTGGTCATATCCTTGAGTTCGATCTTGAAGCGTTTGGTGAAACCGACTTTTGCGTCACCCTTCACAAAGAAATTCAGGGTGTTGTAAGCGGTAGCATCCTCGCCATTCAATTTCATCCAGAAACCGTTATAAGCAGGATTCGGAGAGTCGACATCATAGTTCAAACGGATCGAATAGCCGCCCGTTTCCCCCTTGGCATCATCCGTCTCGAAGGACAACTGACATCCTTGGGTATCATCGTTAGGGTCCTTATCCCAAGCACCGAAATCACCGCCGACATTATTCGGCTTATCTCCAGTATCGAAATCCGCGAGCATCAGCTCATTACCGGAACTCGCAGCAGGCACTACAGGATCAGCCGCATGCGCGATAGCCCCAAAACCGAGAACTATCACCGCAACAAACAACAGCATTGCAATCAAATTCAGCTTCTTCATTTATTGTTACTCCTTTCATGGAAATTACTTATTGGCGAGGGTTGTGTGAAGTATACCCTTTTAAAAACTTATTTGCAAGAGCAGAAAAAAAATTAGTTGCTTCTGCTTTTATGAATTGCTTTTTATGGAAGAAAGATGATCGTTCATTCTAGGAAAAGCTTTTAGCCAAATATCAAAACTGACTTAAATATAGCAAAAAATAGTCTTGAAAGACTTTTTTATCGATGAAAAGCTCTGAAGTTTTGTGGCTCTATCCAAAAAAAAACCACACTCATGGCTCCATCTTCACATCATTTCAAATAGCTTCTTTGGAAAAAGAATCAAGCATGGCTTGCATATTTTCGATTTTTCGTCTCAATTCATCGGAAGTGGCCAGATGATGGGCATCGTTTAATTTCGTTTTAAGTTCTGTCATCTTCTCGTGGGTTAGTTTCAGGCGCTTGATAATGACATTGATGTCCTGCGCCACTTCATGAAAAAAGTCTCCCTCGCGAAGAGTAATCTCGGAGGGTAATTCTCCGCGATTGATCTTCAGCAGGGTTTGACGAAAGCGAAAAACCGGACCGGCCGCACGATGCAAGAAAGTGATCCCGTAGCTGCCGATCAGGATGAGCGTGAAAATCAACACCAATGTGACCCTGATGATGATCTGGTAGCTGACATCCGAAAGGATCTGAAAAGGATTCACCTTCCCGAAATAGAACCCGCCGCCGAACGCGGCATCCCGGATGGTTTGATGGATCACCCACGCAATGGCCGCGGAAGACACCATGAAAAGCGCGATCAGCATAAATGAAAATTCCCGCTGCATGGGCCGGTGAATAAGAATATTTCTCACCTTCCTTTGATTGGACCGTCGAATTGCTTCAATCTTCTGATCTTCTTTCATTGTTTTCTCCTCTCACCGTCCTTCAAAACGGGTTGAAAAGCCGATTTTAGATTTTAAGAACTGGAAGCTACTCTGCGAACTTGATGAAAAGGAAGTCTCTCGATGATTGCCGCAAAAAAAGTTTTTATAAATTTCTGAATGTCATCCGTCAGCATGACCAACGCGGGCAAAACAAAAAGAATCAGGGTCGTCGAACTGATGAGTCCGCCGATGATCGTTACCGCCAAAGGCGACCATAGATCACTGGCAGATCCCAAATTTAATGCCATCGGCAAAAATCCGAGAATCGCGGCAAGTGCTGTCATCATGATCGGCCGAAGACGGTCGACTCCCGCCTGGATAAAACGCTCTTCCTTGCTTTCTTCTTTAGACAGATGGAGCGCATGATCCACCAAGAGGATCGCGGCATTCACCGAATACCCCGCCAACATGATCATCCCGATCAAAGCCTGCGTGCTTAAGGGCCTTTGGATGAAAAGGCCCCCGAAAAAAGGGATTTGCTGAAAAAATTCCAAGGTTTTCTGGAGCATCAAATCCAATGGGACAAAGAGCCCTCCGAATAAAGGAAAACTGCTGGCGCCATGAGCCATTTGCTGTAACGCCCCGATCGGGCCACCCGCTAGAGCGATCCAAACACCAATAAAATTCAGAAGAATTTTGCTCATAATGAGAAGAGGATAAAGATAGTTTTCAAAAAGACAGGCCATCACCATATAAACCAGACAGAAAGTCAGCAGCAACGCCAGCGTCGATTGGCTCTTGCTGGCCATCATATCATCATAGGAACCGGCAAAACGCCAGTAATAATCATCGGGAAGTTTGACATCCTTCAATGCCTTTTTCACGTCTTGAGCGATTTGCTCCATGGGCTTTTTCATATCCCCTTTGACAAACACGTACCGGTGTTTATCCCTCCGGTCGATCGTTTGCGGGCCTGTGCTGGGATAGAAATTGGCAATCTCACTAATCGGAATCGTGGTATTATCCTTCGTCTCCACATAGATCTGCCCGAGATCTTCCAGTTTTTGCCGATAGATCGCTTGCAGGCGCGTGATGGTTTCTATCTCCTGCCCTTTGGTCAGTTCATGGAATTTGGTGGGCCTCATGCCTCGGATTTGGGCATGCATGGTATCTGCCACCTTCCTCACCGAAAGTCCATACATGGCCGCCTTGCCTTTATCCACCACCAGTGCATATTCCGGCCGTTTGCGAAGGTCGGTCATCACAAGATTGGTAAGCCCCGGAACCTTGGACATTTTTTGCGCAAAGGCCTTGGCAAGTCTTTCAAGTTCGTCGCCGTCCTGCCCATAGATGTTTACGATCAGTTTTTTAGACTCCGAAGAACCTGCCCCTTCATCCACAATCAGACTATAGTCCGGATGGACCTCTTTGATGGCCGCATTTCCCTTTTCGTCGATCAGCTTCATAATCTCATCTTTCGAATAGGTCCTTTTTCGGGCGGGTTTGAGACGGATAAAAAGACGGAGATCATCCCTGCTGACGGTCGTGGAAAAAAGCGTCACATCCGGAATCTGGCTTAAAATGCCCTCGAGTTTTTTCATGACCTCATCATTAGTTTCCAGGCGGGCGCCAGCCAAAGGGAAAGTCACGACCGCAAATTCATTTTCTTCAAAAGTTGAGGGAAGATCGAAAGGAGTCTTGATAAGACGCCACACGGCTATCCCGCAAAGGAGAATCACCGTTAAAACCACAAGCTTCCGCTTGGCAATGCACCAGCGTATGGCTTTCACATACCTTTCGCGTGATTTCTCAATAAAAGTATTGGCTGTGTCCGGCCGGTGTCTGTTCAGCGCCGCAATCCCGAACTGACGGATCATCATGGGAATAAGCATCAGCGCGGCAAAAAAAGATGCAATCAAGGACACGCATATCGTGAAGGCAAATCCCCAATAGGTCAGCTGGATGGTTTTGTTGATCAGGACAAGCGGCAAAAACACGACCAGCATGGTCAAAAGCGAAGTCAACAGGGGCAACCACACCTCTTCGCTGCCCTCGCGGATCGCATAAAGGTCCGCATGCCCTTTTTCCTTTTTGGAAAAGATGTTCTCCATGATCACGACTGCGGTATCTACCAAAATCCCGATCGACAAGGCAAGCCCGCTCAGCGTCATCACATTAAGGCTGATCCCGAAAGCCGCCATAAAGATAAAGGTTGTGATCAAAGAACACGGAATGACCACAAGAATGATCGCTGAAAGGACCCAGTTGCGGATGAAGACATAAATCACTCCCATGGTCAGGAAAAGTCCGATGTAAAGGGCCTCTTTGACATCGTTGATGGCACGTTCGATGGTTTCCGCTTTGTTGCTGACATAAACGATCTTTAAATTTCCGTGTTGATCCTCTTCAAAAGCATCCAGAACCTTGTCCAGATTTTTTGCAACGTCAAGCGTGTTCGCAAGACTCGCCTTTTTGATATAGACGGTCACATTCTGTTCAAGGTTCAGGCGCGCCTGATCCGTAGCTTCCATGTAAGAATCTTTGATGGTCGCTATCTCTTTGAGAGGAATGATCGAACCCTGGCGGGTCGCCTTCACTCCGATTTCCCCGATATCTTCCACGGACAAAAAGGCCCCATGCTTCCGGATCGCAAATTCGTATTTTCCGGTGCCCACATTGCCGGCAAGAAGATTGATATTGCTCTGCCCGAGAACATCCATCACCCTTTCAATGGAAATGTTATAGGCCACCATCTTGTCCCGATCGAGTTCCACAAGAATCTTTCGTTCGCGGCCACCGTACACTTCCACACTTGCCACGCCATCCACACGGCTCACCACAGGTTTGAGCTTCACATCCACCACCTCGCGGATCTGCTCCGGCGACAACGTCTCCGATGTCACGGCAAAAGATACAATGGCGGATTGGGCATCGTCGTAATTGGCAATGACCGGTTTTTCGATTTCTTTGGGCAATAACGGCTTGACGCGCGCGAATTTTTCTCGAATCTCAAGGGAGGCAAAATTCATGTTCGTTCCAGGCTCAAATTCCATGGTCACGCGCGATTCCGCTTCACGGGAACTGGAATAAAGACCCTTCATGTGGCCGACGGTTCCGATGGCTTCTTCGATGGGTTTGGTGATCATTTTTTCGACATCCTCGGATGGAAGACCGCCGCGCGCACGAACCACAATGCTGATGATACTCATGCTTTGGCCTTGGTAAAGTTCCACCTTGAGTCGGGAAAGAGAGATGAGACCTAAAATGACGATAGCGGCATACAAAATCCCGGTCAAAACCGGGCGTTTAATTGAAAAACTGGGAAGACCCATCGATTTTAAGAAGCGCCCGCTTCCCCCTCTATGGTTTCCTCCTCGATGCCAAAATGGGATTCTATAAACCGAGTCACAAGGATCATCAGGCAAGGCAGGACAATCAAGGTTAAAAGCGTCGAAGAAAAAAGACCGCCCATGGCCGTTACGGCAAGCGGCGACAGAATGGCAGGCCCACCGGTCCCGATCCCTACCGCAACCGGCAGCATGCCAAGAATAGTCGTCACGGATGACATCAAGACAGGCCGGGTACGGGTCCGCACCGAAAGCCAAACCGCTTCGACAAGCTCCATCCCTTCGGCCCGCAACTGGTTGATGTACTCCATGAGGATGATACCGTTGTTGACGACCACACCGCCCAAAAGAACCAGACCCAAAAGCGATATCACATTCAAGGAGTTTCCGGTAATTTTCAAGGCGATGATCGCGCCGCCAAAAGAAAGCGGAACGGTCACCATAATGATCAGCGGCTGGAGAAAGGACTCAAATTGAGCCGCCATGATCATATAAACAAGCAATACTGCCAGAATAAACGCGAAGATCACGCTTCCAAAATTCTCGCTTATCTCTTTTGCCTTGCCGGAGAGTTTGACCTGAAAATCCTGGGGAATATCTTCAGGAATCTTGAGACTCGCCAGCAGCTTACGAACGTCCGAGAGGACATCTTTGTCCTGCCGGCTCCTATCGATGTCTGCGGAGATCGTGACCGTTCTTTCCTGGTCGAGACGCTTGATCTCACTGGGACCAAGCCCTTGTTTGATCTTCGCAATCTCTTTGAGAGGGACGTGAATATCCAATGTTTTTGAATAAAGAAGAAGATTGCTTAAATTACTGATATTGGCACGGTCCTCTTTGGACAAACGCACGCGTACATCCACTTCCCGTCCTGCTTCACGATATTCCGTTGCGACCACTCCTTCAATAGCAGCCTTCGCGGTCAAAGAGATATCCATCGCGGAGATCCCGTAAAGAGCCGCTCGATCTTTCTTAATATCCAGTTTTGTCTCCGGAGACTTCTCTCCCATATCACTGCCGATATCAATTACCCCGCGGATTTCGGCCAAACGCCTCTTCAAGTGCTCCACGGTCGCTTCCATGGTTTGAAAATCATAACCCTTCACTTCCAGAATAATCGGTTTGATCGATGTCCCAACCGTTGCGAACTCATTCCCTTGAAGGGCCAATTCAATACGGATGTTCTTTTTTTCTATTTCAAGTTTTTTCATTTTTTTGGCGATCGAGGCCATGACACGCGCCGAAGATCGCTTTCTTTTTTCGTGCAAACTTATCAGGATCATCGCCTGTGAAGGCCGCAGCGCTTCAATCTTGATCTCCCCCTTGCCCTTGGCACCTCGTTCGCTCCCCACAGCCACCGCAATGTCTCTGACCTCAGGTTCATCGCTGATGATCTCTTCCAATTTCCGGCAAAGCTCATCCGTAATCTGAAGCCTTGTGCCAAGCGGCATATCCACTTTCGCATAAAGCTGCCCCTGGTCCACCTTGGGCAGCACTTCCCAATCCATGGTCGGAACGATCAGAAAAGTGGATGCCAGTAAAATAAACGCCGCGACAAGGATGGCAATCATGGTTTGGTTCTGCATCTGCGGCGTCGGGAGGCTCAAGAGGTACTGATCCAGGGAACCCGTTAAGCTGATAGGTTTATATTCCTGCTGTTTGACTATCACATAGATCGAAAGCATGGTGATCAGCGTCAGCGGGATGATCGTGGAAAAGATCTGGGAAAAAATGATGGCCCAGGAAAGGTCTTTAAAGAACTGCCCGGCAATACCCGGCACGAACACAATGAGAGGGAAAAATACAGCGATCGATGTTAAGTTCGAAGATACCACCGGCCAAATGACCTCGGTAGCACCTTCAATCGCTCCTTCTTCCGGTTTTGCGCCTTCTTGACGTTTGCGAAAAATATTTTCCAACACGACAATACTCGTATCGGTGATCATACCGATCGCGAGCGCAAGACCTCCAAGGGACATCATGTTCAACGTCACCTTCCCAAGCGACATACACAAAAAAACACCAAGGATCGTCATGGGCACCGAAAAGACAACCAGCACCGCCATGGCGAAAGACCTTAAAAAAAGAAACAACGAGATCAGTGCAAAAACACTTCCCAACATGGCCTGCATGGCCAGGTCATCCAGGCTATTCCTGATAAAAATAGAATGATCATAAATAATTTTTGCTTTGAGGCCCCGCGACGTAAGGTCATCCTGTAAACCGGCCAATTCCTTTTTTAATTGCTCCACCAGCTTGATCGTATTCGCATTGGATTGTTTCTGAATCGAAAGAGAAATATTGGCTTCACCGTTATAACGGGAAATACTGGTGATCTCAGCTCGACCGTCGGTGACCTTCGCAACATCCTTGACGAGCACAAGCCGTTTTTCCAGCATCCTCTTGATGACTTCCTCACGAAACCTTTCGATCGTCTCACGAGGGCCCTCGCTCTTGTCACGTTCCACAAAGCTGGTGTCTTCACGTCTTCCTTTATCAACGGTATCAACACCGACTACCGCATAACCAATCTCATTCGGCGAACGGAAATCTCCAACCGTACGTATCAGATATTCATAAAGGCCTTTTTTGATACTCCCGGCCGGATAGGACACATTCGCTTCATCCAGGGAATTCACGATCTCAAGAAGTGAAAGATTGTTCGCCTGAAGACGCGGCTGATCCACATCCACAAGAATTTCACGGTTCACACCGCCGGAAATACTGACCGAGGCAACCCCTTCCACTTTTTCCAGACGGTCCTTGATCATTTTTTCAGCTAAAAATTTCAAACGCACGGGCGGGATCTCAGGTCCGGTCACGGAAATAATCAAAATAGGTTTGGAGAGCGGATCGAACTTTAAAACTACGGGGTCCGAAGCCTCTTTGGGAAGTCTCTCCTTGATCAGATCGATTTTTTCTCTGAGCGCAAGGGCCGCAAAATCAATGTCCTGCCCCCAATTAAAGGACACGGTGATCGTACTGCGGCCTTCTCTCGAGATCGATTCGCTGCGTTTCATGCCGGCAACAGATCCGATCGCTTCTTCGATCACGCGGGTGATAAGCGTTTCAATCTCTTCCGGCGCAGCGTTCGAATAATCCGTGACGACCGTCACCTGCGGAAAAGTAATAGGAGGGAAAAGTTCTTGCGGAAGACGAACAAACGACAAGACTCCCATCAAGAAAAGCAAAGCCGTCATCATGAAAACGGTTACTTTTTTCTTGATCGAAAATTCCGGTAAACTCATTGCCTAAAGCTCCGCTTCTTGGGTCTCAACAAGGCGGACCTTCTTTCCATCCTCCAGTCTTTCAAAACCGGTCATGACAACAATTTCACCTTCGGTCAGCCCGGCGTCGATCTGGGAATAATCCGAACGCGTGTATCCGACCGTTACGGGCCTTTTTTCGACCGTACCGTCTTCAATTTTTTGAGAAGCCGCTTTTTCAGACAACTGTTTCTTCTGGTCTTTTTTAGAAGTAAACATGTCTCTGATGCCTTTGGCGACAGGCTCAGCAGGAGCCACAAGGGCCTCCGGCATGGCACCCCCTTCGAGCTGTTTCTGCTTTACCACATAAATAAATTTTTCGCCTTCCCCGCCCTGAATGGCGTCCGTCGGAATAACCAAGGCGTCTTTTTTGCTGTAGAGCATGATCCTGACACGGGCAAACATACCCGGTATTAACACTCCTTCCGGATTTTCCACACGGACTTTGGCTGTTGACGTGCGGCTTGTCCCGCTGATCTGCGGTGCGATATTTTCAATCACACCTTCAAAAGTTTTATCCGGAAACGCATCGACAAAGACCTTGGCCTTCTGGCCCAATGTGATTTTTTGCACATCGCGTTCTACGATGCCAAACTCTGCGTAGACGTATTCCGTATTAATGTGAGTCCCGATCAACGTGCTCTGACTGATGTTTTCCCCTTCTTCAATGTTCAATTCTCCCAACATCCCCGAAGAGGGGGCATAAAGATTGGACTTCTCAAGAAAGGACTCGTTTGCTTTCATTTCAAGCCTCTGAGCTTCGGTCTCATACTTTGCCGCATCCAGTTCAAGCTTTTTCTTGTCCACAGTGGATTGCGGGATAGCTCCCATCTTGAGAAGTTTTTCATTCTCCGCAACTTCATTTTCAATGACCTTGGCTTGAGATTCCGCTTTGTTAAGACCCGCCTGCGCGCGTTTAAGTCTCAGAAGAATATCATCCTGCTTCAAAGAAACAAGAAGGGCGCCTTCTTCATAATGCTCCCCTTCTTTGTAATTAATCGAACTGATCACGCCGGGAATCTCGAAACTAAGCTTGAGCTCCATCGATCCTTTGATGTTCCCAAGAACATTGAGTGTATCCTCATAATTAAATCGTCCGGCCTTGAAACCTTTCACCGCTACGGGCGCATCCTTCACTGCCTGCTGTTGTTGCGCCATGGTCTGGGTCAACGGAACCTTGGGACCCTTAAAAAGATCCATCACCATTTTCCCGGCAAAAAGAAGGACAATTAAAGCAACACTAACGCCGATAATCACAAGACGTTTTTTATTCGGGGAAAAGGGATACCCGGAAGGTCCTTCCACGGACGGTCCCGGTTGTTTTAACGGGTCTTTTAAAAAAGGTTTCTCCTGGAATTGAGGCTTGTCACTTTCTGATCCTTCAGGTTTATTGATTTCCATTTTGGACTCCGCGTTTGATTCTTTTTAGTACCGCTTAACGGTTACTTTTATGGGTTAACGGTACCTTCCTGCGAACCCATAAAATGGCAATAACGCAGTAGTTAGTATAAAAGTTCGTTATTGTTTATCGGGAATCTCAATACTATAAAAATCTTGAATCCCGATGGCATGATTCAATGACGCTTTCGCCATAAAATAATCCCTGAGGGCCTTATGAAGCTCCGCTTTTTCGCGGGTCAGATCCGATTCTGCCTGCAGGTATTCGGACAATTCGATTTCTTTTTTACTCAGCCGGTGCTCCGCAAAATCACGCAAGCGTTTCCGATATTCCAGCCGTTTGACCGTCGAACGCATCTGGATCGCGGCCTTCTGAAAATCGTAATAACCCTGTTTCACATCCTGCAGCACCTGTTTTTCGGCTTTTTCCAGTTCAAAAACCTGGTTCAGTTTATCAACCTCCGCCTGTTTCGTGGTGACAAACGCATCTAATCCATCCAACACGCCAAAGGTCATGCCATTGGTTCTCGCTTGCGTACCGCGTTGGGATTCATATTGAGTAAGAGAAGGTGCTTTCGATGTCCTCTCATAGGTATAGCCTACTTTATTTCCGCCAAGATTCCAGTTCATTTCGATCAGAAACCGCCAATCTCTTTTCGGAGTAGGCTTGTTGGAATATATCGGATTGGCAGCATGCGTGATATCACTGTATGGGCCCTTTTGATCGGCCTCTCCCAGAGCTCCGATTTCGTAAGTTAAATAGGCTTTGGGCAGGAATTCTCCCCATCGGATTTTTTCTCCAAGACGGGCAGCCTGAAGTTTGGCGGCTTCCACCTGGAGTTCGGCACGATTCCCGTAAGAAAGATCGATCATTTTGGAAAGTTCCGGCGCTTTTTCATCCCCCTTAAACACACTCGGCAATACCTTAGCAGCATCTTCCAGCATCTTCCCCTCCGGTCCCGAAGAAACATTCTGAAACAGAGGGCTTAAGTCATAAACCTTCGCCATGGATAATGCGTCGTTCGGAGAAAGATCAAGGTTCTTTTGGACGTCCAGCTTTGCGAGCTCAAGTTCCTGATGGGCAGATTCGAGATCAAACTGCATCTGGCTGTAAAGTGACTGCACATTCAGATGTTCGATCTCGGAAATAATTTTTTGCTGGAATTTATTCTCCGACATCTCCGCAAAGCGCTTCATTTTTTCTACCATGGCCTTATGTTCTTCCACCGTTTGGAGCGTCCGCTGATATTCAAAATAAACACGGGAAAGGTCGTATACAATCTCCGTGTTGGTTTTGTCAAAATTCTTTTTGGCCGCTTCTAGATTCGCCTTTTCCTGAAGAAACGTGTTCCAAAGAATCCCTCCGTTGAAAAGAGGCTGCCGAAGCACCACATGCCAATCAACGCCGGTATAAGTCTCAGGAATCCCTGGCAACCCGCTCAAGCTGCCTTCTCTGTTATTCATATTCAGAGAAACATCCGGAAAAAGCTTCCGGAAAGATTGAATCAAGCGACGATGGTATAACGCAATGTTTTCATAATCGGCTTTTGCCTTCGTGTTGACCGATCGGGCGCGCGCAATGATGTCTTGAAGGTCCTTGGGTCCGCCTTTCAGGAACTCTTCCTTTTGCTGGATCTTAAGCGGGGTGATTTGTGACTGGATATAAATCTTGTCAAGATAAGGCATTTGCTGGATTCGTTCCGCACGAGAAGCCGCGACCTGCATTTCAATGGCCTGCTGCATGGCTTTGTCGCTCAATCTTTTTTTGTTTTTTTCCTCACGGTTTTTTTTGAATTTTCCTCTTTTTTCCTGCCGCTCTGCCTTGATGCGTTCCCTTTTTTCTTTTTTCCTTGCGGCTTTCTCCATTCTTTCTCGTTTCTTATTCTCCTTTTCCTGTTTCACCAGCTCCGTCTTTTCCTTTTTCCTGGCTTGAGGATTGGCACTTTTTGTCTCATGTTGAGAGGCCACATAACCGACTTGGATGTCATTAGCACCTTGGGATTGGACCGGAGAATAAATCTGGGGGCTTTGTCCGGAAGAAAAACTGCTTAGGCCCGGACTCACCCGCATTTCATCTTCGGTCACTACATGAACTGTGGAGGGATTGACAGGAGATTCGGCGGCCTCTAGCGTTAGAGGAAAAACCGATAGCGTAAAAAAACTAAAAGACCCTAAAAGAAGTAAAAAGGCTTTTTTCATAAGTTTTTATTAATATAATTTTATCACAAGTTGAGACACAATACATCGCTGGTAATTTATCGACAGAAAGATGCCATGTCTTGATGACAAAAACACTTACAACCTTCCCGGATCCATTTTGCTCGATCCTGTAAAGTACTGCTAGAGCATAACCAGTTTTTATCAGTTATTTTTTAAAAAAGTTTTCCCTTTAAAACAGGAAGGGACTGCAACTAAAAGAAGTGTCGCATTTCGCTGAAGAGTGTTCGTCATCTGAAATTTCATACCCCCTTTTACAAAAAGATTATCCCCTTCCTTCAGCAAGATGCTTTTCCCCTCAACCTTCCCTTCCAATTGTCCGATTAAAGTCATGGCAAAAAAAGTCCCGATGTTCCCCAAAAGCTTTTCACCGAATCCTCTTTGTCCTTCAACGATCATTTTCCCACAAAAGAAATCTTCCGCAATCGGCGTAAAAGAAATCAGCTGAATACCCTGCGAAGAGAAATCGATCTTGTAATATCCTTTTGGGGAACCCAATGAAAAATATTCCTGCTGTCGAAGTTCCGCCTGGCGAAAAAGACCGCTCACGGTCACGCCGAACCCCTTCGCCAGAAGCTCTAATGTCGCGATGGAAGGATTTTTGATCCGGCCCTTTTCGAGCGCTGTCAACGTCTTGGGATTAAGCCCTTTCGCCCGGCGGCAAAGCGCGATACCGCTCAATTTATTTTCTTCGCGCAAATACCGGATCGTTGTCCCTATATCAATACTTGCCGTTGTCTGGATTTTTTCTTCTTCAGAATCAGAGATTTTTGTTTTTCGCATCTTGAAGCCGCCCTTCTTGAGTGAGCATGATTTTCCCGAGAGCAAAACGCTGAAATTTCTCTTCATTCCGGAAAAACCACTGCAGTTTTCCATCCGCCCCTTTTCTATCAACCTCATGGAGCGCCGGACTGATTCTTAGAACATCCCCGGTTTTCGGGTTCATCCCCAAATAGTCCCAGCGAATTGCACCTTCCACAATATAACCTTTTTCATCCGTATAACTTTTTACAAGAACCTTCCCGTTTTGAGACGGATCTTCACCGCCCTGGAACCATGACCAAACTTCAACAGGGCGATCGCCCTTACCGGGACGGAACCCCAGCTGGAAATCACGCGAATCCTGCCAAAAAAAACCATCCCCTTCCGGATCTACAAAAATCTCGAAAAGATCGTCCCGCCAGATGTTTTTAGCAGACCTTTTGACGACCACATCAGGATCATTCACTTTCGCTACAAAATACAGATGTTCCTGGTCCCATACAAAGCGAATCGTAGCCGTGAGATCTTCAGTTCCTGAGAAATCGCCGAACTCCCGATGTGTCGCAGGCCTTAAAACAATCAATTCGGTGTGAGGCCAATCTTTGAGAAATCCGTCCACTCGGATACCCTCCGGCACATAGCGCGCATGATACTCCGGAGGATCAGGCCAAGGAATAGGCCGTGTGCCGTTTCGAAAACCGATTTTTTCAAATGCTTTTTGAACCGGTTCACTCTGGCTCATAAATTTCCAGATGAATCCGGTGCGATAATTCTCGATCATCAAGAGCAAAGGTCCTTGGTCAATAGCTAACACCTTATCGCTCACCCAATTTTTCCCTACATTGATGGCATCCGCAAAACCATACCTTCCCCACATTTTATCTCCGTACTGATTGTAGATATTTTCAAGACATGCCATCGACTCTTCCGGCGTAAAAACGATCGAACTTCCGCATGCCGTCGGTGCGATCGTTCCGTCAAAAGCTGCCGTCCAACCCGGCGGGGCGCCATATGCCCGATAACCGGCAGGACCTTCTGACGCCGTTAATCCCCAAAAATTCGGCCCATAACCCGAAAACTTCGCTGCCTGCTCCATGCAAAAAGCCCGGTTTGCGAGGGTGGCGTTCACGGAATTCTGGAAATAGTCTACAGTGCCGTCGTTTTTATTGCGAAGATCGAGCCAGATGTGGGGATACTGATGTACAAAAAGCGGCGGCATTTGTATCAGCCGGTAATTCTGATAACTCCCTACCGGCCGTAAAATCGTATGCCAGCTGTCTGCCGAAACCGGATGGGCCGGGGAACCTATGGCAAGCACATAAAGCAGGATGGATTCGTCAAAATGATCCCACCGCTGCCTGCTGAAACCCGCTTCAGGACTCCAGGCAAGCGCAAAATGCTTGCCGTGATTGAGCATCCAAGGGAAATCAACTCGCTCGTAAATTTTTTGGACAAGCTCCCGGATCTTGGTATCATCAAAATATTCCGCCGCAAAAAGCGCGCCGGCCAGAAACAGCGCTGTGTCAATCGGCGAAAGCTCCGAATGGTTGACGCGCTCGCCGGTCTGCCTATTCAAAAAGTGATAAAAAAATCCGTTGTGCTGCGGCGCATCGTTCAGAAAAAATTCGAGCGTCCGAACCGTCAAGGCATATGCTGCAGCACGGTTCATCCATCCCCTTTCCACCGCCACAGGATAAACCGTCAGTGCAAATCCAGTCGCGGCAATACTCGCGGGAGAATTTTCATGGCCGCCTTCCTGGTTGGAGGCACGGTCATGGACAAGACCGTTCTCCGGATTATGCTCCTTCTCAAAAAACCGGAATGCCTGTTCCTGAACCATCTCCAGGAAATCATTGCGATCCAGGATTTTTTCTTGTGCCCACAATGGCTGGGAGGCTGAAAGGAGAAATCCAAGGAGAATAAAAACAACTTTTTTCATGAGAAATAGACGAGTTTTTTGACCAGCATCATCAACGCGTGGAGCGAACTTCCCTGGCATCCTTTTTCGAGCACGGCAGGATTTCCGAACTTGCGAATCTCTATCAGCTCTTCCCCGGAAACAGAATCAAAGAAAACAATCACCGGAATATCCTGTTTTCTTTCTTTGAATTTCGCATAAAATTCCCGGCCATCCATCACCGGCATTTTGACATCCAGAACGATCACATGAGGTTTTTGATGCGCGAGGACCGCCAGCGCCTTTGCCCCATTCGGGACACAATCAATCTCAAAAGCAGGACCTTTACGCCCCTCAAAATAATCACGGACAAGGGCCCCGATCTCCTCCTCGTCATCAACAACCAAAAGCCTGATGATTTCCGGCATGGGAAGCGTATCGACAAACCGTTTGTTAAATTCAGCAACAGACGGGATGACGGGAAAAATCCCGTCGAAAGAAATGTCTTTATATTTTAAAGCATCGGCCCCGAGGAGATAACTGCGGAAAGAAGGATCCGTATTTTTACGAACCCTGACCTTCTGAAGAAAAGACCGATTCAAAAAAGCAGGTTCCGCAAACATCACTTGAGGTAACATCCGGTCCATCAAAACGGCCCCTTGCGTGAGTTGCGAAACAGTCCTGACAACTGCGGGAACATCCGCGAAGTAATCGACAAGAAATTTCCGCCAATTTCCCGAATCCTGTTCGAGGATCAGGATAGCGTTCTCGGGCATAGTGTGGAACAGATGATTTTAGGAAAAGTGGTTAGCATAAAAAAGAAAAAGCGAAAAAAATTTTTAATCATTAAAAAACTTGAGTTTTTTCCCTGCATAGGTTCATGTTCCCAAGTTGGGCCAGTATTTTCCGTTGACCGGATTATAATCACCGGTGCCACCCCATCCGCCGCTCACCACATCAAGCGTCAGCGTCCCAGTACCGCCATCATGAGTGGCCGTCACAACAGCAGTTGCGCCAGATGCAGCCGTGGAAAAAGTCCATCCGCAATTAGGCGTACTGTAAGTAACACCTAAGATTCTTGGGAAATCAGTACTTACCGAGATATTCGGCCATGAACGATTCGCATCATAATAGACCAGCATACCACGCCGGATAGCACTCATAATGTTGATCGCTTCCGTTGTCTTTACCTTGCCGGTGGGATCAAGGATTCTTGGAAGCGCCATGGCCGCCAAAAGGCCTAAAATTGCCGTCACGATAAGAAGCTCAACCAACGTAAAACCTTTTTTCCTTTGCAAACGCATAGGGTCCTCTTTTAACTGAAAGAAGCCTCTCAAACTCTAAACATTAGTCGGTTTAAAAACATGGTTCCCGCCCCATGTCCCATCTTCAGCTAATGTGATGGTAGTATTCCCATAAGTCGCCACTGCCGCAGCCCGTGTTGCGGTTGCCGTACGAGTAGCACTATTGACCGAATAAGTAAATTTGGTCATGTTAGGCTTTTCTATGCCAATTTTCACCCACTCAGTATTAGCCGATGCACTGCTGAGAGCCAGAAAACTTCCGTTATGTTCTAGCGCATAGGCCGCTTCTCCTTGACGGATAGCACTTAATATCGATACCGCCTCTGCGACTTGTGCTTTTTCCTGTTGAGGATAAAAGCGTGGGAGCGCCATCCCGCCTAAAATGCCAATAATGACCACCACAATTAAAAGCTCCGCTAGTGTAAAACCCTTATTTAGTTTTTCCATATTCCACCCCTTTTATATAAAGGCCTATAAGAATAATAACACATTTTGATTGTTTTTACTAGTTGACAGCTTAAATTTATTCACATTGACATAAGCTAGATAAAGAAACCATGCTTTGCAATTCCTCACCTATGCTCATTATTGGCTCTATCCGCATCGACGCTTAACTGGATAAAGGACACTTCCAAATCGCATTATCGTGTTTTTAAATTCCATATTGGTATTAGTAAGAATGATATTGTTCTAATCTAGACACTTTCTCAAAGTTACAAGCAGTCAACAAAAAAAAAGCAGGCTGACCATATGGTCAGCCTGCCACAATGCCGGACAATTTTTTAAACAGGCTTACAACCCTTCCTTGGATCTGACTGAAGAACATATCTGCCGCCACCGCAAGTCCAAGTCCCACTTTCACTTAAATTGATGGTGCCTCCTGTGTAACTACCCCCCGTCCTTGTCGCCGTACAACTTCCTGCAGCAGTACAGGCAAAACTAAATCTAGTCGGCGCAGCTGCCAGTGGTTGCATGCCCCACGTCGCCATAGCGCTTGTACTTGCAAGATCGGCGTTTGCTAGAGCCAACGGCGTTGTCAAATCTGAATCCGTCACCATTACATAGGAACTCCTCAGCGAGCCAAGCAAGTTTTGTGCATCTGCAATAAATCCGTTTTCAGATTTGTCTATAAACCTCGGCACGACCATCGCTGCCAAAACAGCCAGGATAACAACAACAATCAGAATTTCAACAAGCGTAAAACCACGTTGATACCTCTGTTTCTTATTTATTGCCATTGAGCACCTTCTTTCCGCAATATTCTGCTGAAATAATTTTAATTTTTCCCAAAAATCATCTTAGTACTGCCACCCCACTGCACGTTTTTGTTAAAAACATGTCTTATAAAATCACCGATGGACCTTGTTGCCAACTTGCCTGAATCACATCCTAGATATTTCCTTAAGCCGGCTTACAACCTTTCGTTGGATCTGCCTGGGCAGTATAGCCGACTCCTGCAGCATTAGTGCAAGTCCAAGTGCCATTCACATCCAGCCTAATGGTCCCGCCATTTTCAGTACCCCCTACTCTTGTCGCCGTACAAGCTCCTGCAGCAGTACACGCATAGGTCCATACCGTTGGAACCGCAGTCAGTGGTTTCATGCCCCACGTCGCCATGGTGGCCGCATTGATAAGACTCGCATTTCCAAAAGCCACAGGAGTTGCAAGACTTGAGTCCACAACCGTGATATAAGAACTTCTCAGTGAACCAAGCATGTTTTGGGCGTCCGCGATATACCCATTTTCAGATTGGTTTATGAACCTCGGCAAAAGCATCGCTGCCAAAATAGCCAAGATAACAACCACAATCAAAATTTCAACAAGCGTAAAACCTTTTGGATTTTTTCTCTTTCTATTCATCTTTATCCTCCCTAATTCTATATTTTATATTTATTTAAGAAGCTTTGAATAATTCAACTTCTTATTCAAAGTATAGCACCTTATAGCGAAAAAGCAATATTTGAGATAAAATATAAATTCTAAAGCTAACTATACTCCTGCTCCTGTCGATAGTTGAACAATGGGCAAAAATAAGGAAATAACAATGGTCCCTATAATGCCTCCCATAAAAATCAGAAGAAATGGTTCTAGCAAGGTGGTCAATCTGGCAAGAAATGTATCGACCCCTTCTTCATAGTAATTAGCTAAAAGATCCAGGAATCGCTCTAAGTCGCCGCTTTCTTCACCGACTGTAATAAGCTGTGACATGAATACCGGAAAAACTTTTTTTGACTCAAGTTGGCCCCCAAGCCCCTGCCCGCTCTTCACTGCCTCGGCAACCTGCTTAATCCTCGTCTCAATAAATTCATTTTCAACAAGCCGCCCGCTTATCTCAAGCGCTCTCAGGATTTGCACCCCTGAACGAAGAAGTGTCCCGAGCGATCTGGAAAACCGGACTACGGCAACATTTACAAAAATAGTCCCAAAAACAGGCAGATTAAGAACGGCTGTATCAATTAATAACTGCACCTTTGGTATTTTTTTTAAATAAATAATGGAGATTGTCATCACGGTGCCAAAAATAGCCACAATGGGAAAATTATTCCTTACTAAATTACTGATCCCTATTACCACTTGCGTGATAAATGGCAATTGCAATTTCTGCTCCGTAAAGATAATGGTAAATTTTGGGACAACCGCAATCATTAAAAAAATCAGAGCACACACTACCGCCACCGATAGTATCCCAGGATACATAAATGCCGTGATCACCTTGCCCTTGATACGCGCCGCGGATTCTTGATACGCCGCAATTTCATCAAGACACTGCGGGAGTTTTCCTGTCGCCTCCCCGACTTCAATCATATTCGCCCAGACCCATGGAAACACATTCTCATAGTCCCGAATCGCCAAACTCAAAGTGGTGCCTGCCGAAACTCTTTTTTTCATGGATTGGATAATCGCTTTAAAGGAAACATTCGAAAGTCCTTTTTGGATAATGTCGAGAGACCTCAGCAGCGGGACGCCTGCCTTGAGCAACGTCGAAAGTTGAATGGCGAAAAAAATTACCTCGCGCGTGTTCACTTTTTGAAGTAACGGCATTGAAAATTTCGCGATCGGTTTTTTACTGTCGGTAGAAACTCCGAATGAGAAGATATCCAAAATACCGGAAGCCTTTTTACTTGTTTCCTTGACGGACACCACAACCAGCCCCTGATTAATAAGCTTCTGGACAGCTTCTTCCCTGCTTTGGGCCTCAATGACAATTTTTTTGACCTGATCGGGCATATGGCGAAGCCGAACCATGCAAAGATAAGTGATATGGCTCACGGGCGGATGGCTCCCCTGCCCCAAGATATCCCCAGATTCATTCATACGCCACGCTCAACACTTCTTCCAAAGTCGTAATGCCTTTTTCCACTTTTTTGAGGCCATTCTGGAAAAGGGTATCATATTTTTTTTCTTTTTGAAGCTGCCTCATCTGCACAAGATTGGAGTCCTTATTAATGAGCCGGCGGACGTCTTCATCCACCAGAAAAACTTCGTAAATAGCCGCGCGTCCCCAATAACCAATTCCTCGGCATTTGGGACAACCCTTCATTTTATAAAGTGTGTCGGCTTTGAGCTTATAGTCATCCTTTATTTTGGAATCGACTTTGTAAGGCTCTTTGCAATCCGGACAAAGAACACGGATCAGACGCTGGGCTGCGACAAGTCCTAAACTTCCCGCCACAAGATAAGGTTGGATGCCGATGTCAATAAGACGCGTCGGGACACTGATGGCATCATTCGTATGCAACGTACTAAGCACAAGATGACCTGTCAGTGATGCGCGGATGCAAATTTCAGCAGTCTCAAGATCACGCACTTCTCCCACAAGAATCACGTCGGGATCCTGACGTAGAAATGCACGAAGACCCGCCGCGAAAGTAAGTCCGATTTCGGATTTCACCTGGACTTGATTGATACCTGCGATCTGATACTCCACCGGATCTTCAATGGTAAGAATGTTTGTCTCCGGAGAATATAATTTGTTTAAAGCCGCGTAAAGTGTCGTACTTTTACCGCTTCCTGTCGGGCCCGTCACAAAAATAAGTCCATACGGCCTGTTGATGGCTTCCTCAAAAAGCCGCAGCTGGTCGGGTTCAAAACCAAGGCTTTCCATGTTCAAAAGTTCCATACGTTTGTCCAAAATACGCATGACGACTTTTTCTCCAAAAATAATCGGGATGGTGGATACGCGGACATCTATCCTGCGATCCTCATACTTAAGAGAAAAAGAGCCATCTTGCGGGATACGCTTTTCTGCAATGTCCATTTTGGAAAGAATCTTGATGCGTGAAACCAAGGCATTATGAAGTTGCTTGGGAGGAGGGGGCAGTTCGTAGAGGACACCATCGATGCGGGTACGAATGGTGATTTTATCTCTTGAAGGTTCAATATGGATATCGCTGGCACGATCTTCCAACGCTTTTTTAATCATCATATCCACAAGTCTGACCACAGGCGCTTTTTCGGCTTCTGCAATCGTCGCTTCAAGCTGCACCTGGTCGTCAATCACCCTTTCCTGGACATATTCTTTTTCGATCAGCTCGTCGACCGCGGAGGAAGAAATAGCCTCTTGAAGATTCGTGCTTTGGTAATAAGCCTCAATGGCTTTTTTAAGTTCGTTTTCCGAGGATAGTACGGTGAGAATATCTAGTCCTGTGATCTTGCGCAGATTATCAATAAAGATCATGTCCGGCATTTTGGCCAACGCCACTTTCAGAACGCGTCCCTTTCGTTCCAGAGGAAGCACCATATGCTGCAGGGCAAATTCCATAGAAAAGTATTCTTTAAGGCGCTGGTCCGTCCGCGGTTTTAATTGTTCGGGGGCAAGAAAAGAAACGCCCAGCTGCTCGGCAAGAACCCGACGAAGAACTTCTTCGGTGATAAACTTATTCTTGATGAGGATTTGTCCGATAGGTTCCTTGGAAGTTTTCTGTTCCTCAAGAGACCTTTGAAGTTGCGCGGAAGTAATGAGCTTCCGCTCAATGAGCAACTCTCCCAAAAGGACATTGAGTCGCATGCCTTTCTAATTCCTTTCTTACTTAGACGCCTTGGCTGCTACCTGCCCGCCGTCGTTCAGCGTCGTCAGCACCGAATCCATGACCTTTTTTCGAACATCAAAATACTGGTCAAATTCCGTCGATTTGGGTGCGCCGTCTTTCATTTCTCTATACCATTCCTTTTGTTTCACTTTCCAAAATGGCGCTGTCTCATTATCAAAACTCATTCGTTTCTCAGGCGCATTGGACGTCTCAAGCACGGATGGATCGCGAATAATATAGGGCGTTACAAAAAGAATGAGTTCCCGGTCTTTGAGTTTCTTGGAATTACTAGTAAAAAAGGCTTTTCCGATCCCAGGGATATTTCCAAAAAAAGGTACTTTTCGATTTTCATTAGACTGGTTACTCATCAAAAGCCCCCCAAGTGCGATCGTCTGGCCATCATTGACCATCATCGTCGTACGAGCCGTGCGCACCGTGGGATCCTGCGCTGGGAAATCACCCACTTGAATGGCGGAAACATCTACCGTCGAAAAAATCGGTTCCACTGTCATCGTAATGCGGTTTCCGGTATTAATAAGCGGTGTCACGCGAAGAATCGTCCCGGTCTCCGTTCTTTCGGCGCTCTGGGTCGATGTCCCTGCTGACCCTCCTGCCGAGGCTGTCGTCGAAGTGGTGCCAATCGCCGTGTCCGTTGCAATTTTGACAAGCGCCGGATGATTGTCCAGCACAAGGATCTTTGGCTTCGCCAGAATTTTCAGCTTGGTAGCATTCTCCATGGCTTTAATCTGAATCTGAAAAGAAGTGAAATCTCGTGTTCCATCAGTGACATCCCCTGTGGCATGGCCGGGATTGAATTGCTTGGGTATCTGCTGAGCTCCTTTCCATATACCGCTCCATATATCCCTGCCATACATAGAGTTATTCAAGGTCGTATCGCCTTCAGATAAGAATGGAAAGGTGGTTGTCTGTGATCCGCCACTGATCGTTCCAAAAACACCCGTTTGAGGGTCTCCCCATTGGATCCCAAGTTCCCTGTCCAAGTCCTCAAAGGTTTCCACGAGAATCACGTTAATAAGCACTTGATCAAGAGGACGATCCAATTGCACGATCGCAGCCTCAATCATCCTTAACCGGTCCTCGCTATCGGTAACAATTAAACTGTTGGAGCGATCATCCACGGATACTTTCCCGCGTTCAGAGAGTATTTTTTCAATCGCTTTATAGATTGCAGAACTGGTGAGGTCATTTTCCGAGCTTGAAGACGATGTGCCTCCCATAGCACCGCCCGAAGAAGAGCCGGAGCCAGAACTGGAACCGGAACCGGAACTGGAGTCGGAACTACTGCCGGAAGAGGAATCTGAAACGGAAATTTCTTTCATCTCACTCACCTGAAGATAATAAAGCTTGAATACTCGCGTCACCAGCGCCGGTTTCTCAGGCCCATCCGCGGCTGCCCTAAAAAGATAAATATTCTTTCCGGGAAGAAAATCATAGTCCACATTACAGCCTCTAGCGATGGCCTGCAAAACATCGTCAAGACTGGCATTATCCAGAATCATATTGACCTGTCTGTCCGTTAATTCACGTCCTGCCACAAAATTAATACCGCTTAAGGAAGAAAGCACATTGAGAACATTGATCAGAGAAGCCGCCTTGAAATCCAGGTAATATCTCCCCTGAACCGTCTTTTCCGCTTTGACATCCGGCATCACTTGCGACATCGCATCCGAAGCAGAAGCTGATTTTTTTTCTTCTGCCAGGGCACTTTCCGTTTTTAAAATACCGGAAAGAATGACAAGAAGAAAAAACAAAAAAAGAAGACTTTTTCTTGTCTGCAACATTTGTTTTTTCATTTTTTTAAATACCCCGATTTATTTTATTTTTAAAATTTATTTCCAGAATTATTCGAAGATGAAGCTCCCGCAGCCGCTCTTTTCACGCGTCCCCTGCGGGCCTTCTTAAGATCTTCCTCCGGATACAACTGGAGCTTGCTCGAAATACCGTTCAGTAGTACATCGACCCATCCCTTGTGAACCTCAAGCAATTTAATACCATTTTTTTCTTCCCCCAAGTAGTAAATGTCTCCGCTAATGATAGCATAAGCATCCTCCTGGCCAGATCCGATCCCCTGAAGAACCGCGGTGATCTGTGGGGTTGCAGGTTTGTCGGTTGCGGCAACAACAGGTTCATCTATACCGAAACTATCCGCAAAAGGATCCTGCAGCACCTGTCCTGAAACATTTTGGATAAAACTCTCAACGTCTGCCTTCCCCTCAGCATCATTTTGTTTCTGTAAAGGCTCCGGCAACTCTGCGCATACAAAAACAGTCCGCAACATCACCCCCATGAACACAATTAAAAAAAACCACAATTTTTTTCTAGACATTTTATTTTTTCTTGTTTTGCATCAGATAGGTTTCCAATATCAAGTGCACTTGTAAATTCCGGGATTCTTTTGGTTGATTTTCGAAACGCTGTCGGAGCACCGACACATCTCTAACATTAAGCGGAAGATCTGCTTTCTCCACTTCTTGTAAAAAGCGATGGAAGGCCAGAAAGGATGATTTACCATCCACTTCCACGGTCAACTTCGTATAATTACCTTCTGCCTGAGTTTTAGGGGTAAGAGATTGCACATCCATTTTAGCTTTATTGGCCAGATCTGAAATTCTTCCAAGAATCATAGCCCGCTCTTGAAGCGAGGCTAAACCTTCTTCCATTTTCACCATCTTTTTCTTTTGTTCTTTTATCGCGGCACTAAGTTTTATTCTTTCCTGAGATTCGGAGATATTTCCCTTGAGAAACCTGATTTGGCTGAATACGGGATGGATCATAAAAAGATAGCAGAGCACAAGCGTCAGGACACCTGCAGCGCCTTTAACCAGGATTTCTTTTTGTCGTTCTTTTATTTGTAATAGCGCCATTTAAATCTTTTTACTCCGCTAAAATCTGGAATTTGGTCAAATCTTTGTCCTTGTACTTTTCGCGCGCAATTTCTTCTATTTTGATTTCTGTGAAATATTCGGCCATTACTTTTTGTTCGGAAACTTTTTTTATCCAAGCATTGATAGTCGCCACTTCTTTCTCGGCGCTTTGAAGAAAACAAAGCCCTTTTAAGTTCATGCGTTTTTTGGGTTTCCCTTTTTTCCCATGCGTTTTACCTTCTCCATTCTCAAAGGTTATGTAATCCACTGAAATAGCTTTGGGCACACCGTGCCCGAGCGCTGAAAAAAATGACGAATAGAGTGTTTTGCTCGCTAAAAAATTACTCAATTGTTTTGCCCGCGAATCGAGCTTGCTTTTTTCGGACTGAAGCTCCGCAAGCGGCAGAGAAATCATTTGAGGGTCTTCTCGTCTTAAAGGTTCTAAGATAGAATTATTTTGTCCCTTGAGCTGAAAAAAATAGGTTTCAAAAGCAACAAAGCGAACGAAGAGAAATATTAAAAAGATTGCGAGACATTCCAAGAAAAGAAAACTCAGAAAGCTTGATAGTGATGATTTTCGTTCGTCTTTGGGAAGAAGTTTAATATTCCCTAACGGAGAAGGATACTTGAGAGACCAAAGCGCTAAACCATAAGCGATAAGAATGACATTTTGTTTTTCCTGAGAAATATTCTTTTCATTGGGAAAATGAGCAACGTCAAACCGGATCTTATAACCAAAAGAACTTTCAAGATGCTCCACCCACGTTGTTAAATTTCCGGAACCTGTTAAAAAAATCTGCCCGACCGCCTCGCCTCCGGTCATTTTATAAAAGTAATCAATCGAAGCTTTGACTTCTTCATAGAAACGACTTTTATCTTCGTCTATATTTCCACTCAAAATAAAATCCCGGGAAAGATAAACAATTCCATTGGCTGTAAGCGTGATATTGACGTTTCCGTCTTGCTGCAACACAATGAAACCGTAAGTTTTGGTCTTGCCGATCATGTTAAACGCCCGAAGCGCGCGGCCAACAGCACAATAAACGGGTTCGATCATGAGCACATTGGCTGAAGCCCCGCGAAGATCTTCAAGGCATGCTTGAAGAATCTCGTGCCTCACGGCTGTCACCATCACAGAAAAAACATTCTTATGGGTCAACTGCGCATAATAATCAAGAATAGATTCGGAAAGTTTGAAAGGAATATAACGGCTAGCCTCAAAAAAAACCGCTCCAGCCTCATCCTTTTTCGGTACAGTCGGCATGATAAAATGACGCGTCACCGACTGAGAAGGACTCAGGGCCGCATTGACATACGCCCCGGGCTCTTTAATCTTTTCTAGAGCTCTTTTAATCGCACTCGATACAATACTGACTTTTTTGATTTTGCTGGATTTTCCGCCATCAGATTCTGGCATCCCCTCAGCCTGGATGGGTTCGATCACAAAATTCTTAACCTTCGTGCCGCTCGATTTTTTTTCCACAGAGACGGCGACTATCTCACTGTAGCCGATATAAACACCAACACCTTTTCCCATATCCCTTAGCCTTTAGATCTTTTTAATTCGAAAAAGAAATGGCATCCCCTTCCCGTATCATACTCAAACCAAATCGGTCCGAAATCGTGACGGCAGAAATCGTCGGATAGACCCTGTCCACAACACCTTCCGTAATTTTTCTTCCTTCTTGATAAATATTCACCCTCTGCCCGAAACGGGCGCCTTGTTGGGCCCCCATATTGATCACAATGAAACGATATCGGTCGTGAATGAGAGTCACTTTCCCGTTTGCAGAAGGGTTATCTTGGAAAGACATTGAAGCCTGCCCGCGCACAGCCATATGAGAAGCAGCTCCCGCCACTCCGGCAAAACCGCTTTCATCGATTATTTTTTCAAAAGCTTTTATCTGCGCTTTGAGCGCCATAATAATTTCATCCCGACCCGCTATTTGCTGGCGCATCGTATCAAGCTGAATCTCATATTGGGCCGTAATCCGCATTAATTCACTGCGATAGCTTTTCTCGTTGGCGCTTAGAACTGTTTCTTTCTTCCGAACCGATTTCAGCTCTTCTGATAAATTTCTCAATTCGAAATTGAGCCGACGGATCTCATTGCGTTGATCTGTAGACACATTTTGAAGTTTGCTGTAGACGTTCTCCAGCTTTTTATTCTCAGCCTGCGTTGAAGCTAGTGTTGCCAGCATTTCCTGCGAAATCCTTTCCGTCTTAATGCGGAATTTTTCGGGATGAAATAAAACAAAAGTCCCGATCGGAAGTCCCGCTAGAATTAAAAACGTTAAAAAGATCCATACGACAGATTCCTTTTTTTTTGTCACTGGACCTATAGGTCTCGAAAGTGGGCTTGAAGATAGTGTGACTGTTTGAGCGATAAAGGCATCCGCAGTCTTTTGTTTTTCCAACGCCGGGGATTTTATAACATTTGCCGCCGGCTTAGTTGCCGGAACTGATTTTTCAAAAGGGAACAAGCTTTTCCTCTTATAATCCCGAACAACCTTCTCTTCCAAACCCACCCACTTTCTCACTTTGGAAGTATTGCTAGAGGGGCTGTTTTGAAAAACGGGTCCCTTGGAAGGTTCCTTCAAAAGCGTCTTCCCATGTTCTCCACTGCCTGCCATCGGTCCTGCAACGTTTAAAAATCCCCATAAAGAAAAGGATTTTTTTGAAACCCGATGGGCTGAAACACCTTGTGAATTAGTAAGATTGCTTTGCGTAGTCTTATCTTTGAGTTTTTCCATAAAAGTCATCCCTTTGCCGTCAATGGTTCAGGACACTAGGACAGACCTACCGAGAGATCTGCCATAGATAGGCGTATTCATTTTTCGGCTGTACTGAGGCTTTTCTTAACAAAAGATAGAATTGGAGTTGCGACTTTTTCCGATGGCTTTGAAGCTCAGATCAAATGGGAAAGAATTGCGTTTGATGCTTTTTTTCGAAAGCAGCAATGCACTTCTCCTCTTTAAGGGTAATACCGATGTCATCAAGCCCTTGAAGAAAACGTGCTTTGACGGTGGGATCGATGTCGAAATGAAATGTCTGGTTCTGGGGAACATGCAAGGTAACGGTCTGCTCTTCTAAATGGACCGTTGCCTCCAAACCAGGGTTTTGAAAAATAGACTGAAAAATCTTTTCTACGTTTTCCGGAGAAAGCTCGATGGTCAAAAGGCCGTTTTTGACACTGTTATTGCGAAAAATATCTGCAAAACCCGGAATTCGATGTTTGCCTTCTCCGGACCAAGGTGCAATCACAACTCGAAAGCCATACTGACAAATAGCCCAGACCGCATGCTCGCGGCTGGAACCGCAACCAAAGTTGTTCCTGGCAAGCAGGATGGTCGCATTTTGGTAATCTTCCTGATTCAAGACAAATTGAGGATCGGGATTCCCGTCAGGAAGATACCGCCAGTCATGAAAAAGGGCTTCACCAAACCCTGTTCGGGAAACGGACTTCAGGAATTGCTTCGGGATAATGGCATCGGTATCCACGTTGGCACGATCCAAAGGCAAGATCAAACCCCGGAAATTTTCAAAGGCTTTCATGAATGCACCTCCGGCCATTTTCGAATATCCACAAAATGCCCCGCGACCGCAGCCGCAGCGGCCATCTCAGCACTCACAAGATGCGTTCGCCCATCTTTCCCTTGCCGTCCTTCAAAATTACGATTGGATGTTGAGGCGCAACGCTCTCCAGGTTTCAATTGGTCCGGATTCATGGCAAGACACATACTGCAACCAGCTTCGCGCCATTCGCAACCGGCTTCCAGGAAAATCCTATCCAGACCTTCCGCTTCCGCTTGTCTCTTTACCTGCTGCGAACCCGGCACCACTAAGACGCGAACTCCCGAAGCAACTTTTTGACCTTTGAGGTATTTGACCGCAGCTCGCAGATCTTCAATGCGACCGTTGGTACAACTCCCGATAAAAACCGTATCGATTTTGATATCTGTGATCGGCATACCTGCCTTGAGCCCCATGTATTTCAAAGCCTTTTCCACATCCGCGCAACTGTACCCTTTAACCTGATCCGGTTCTGGAACGCAATCCGTCACATCTGCAACCATACCCGGACTCGTCCCCCAAGTCACTTGTGGAGCGATTTGGGAGGCATTGATCGAAAGTTCACGATCAAATTTCGCGCCTGCATCGGTCGGCAGCATTTTCCAATAAGCCATGCATTTCTCAAGGTCTTTTCCCTTTGGCGCAAAAGGTCGATTGCCTGAAGCGATATATTGAAAAGTGACATCGTCTGGTGCGATCATGCCAGCACGCGCCCCGGCCTCAATGGCCATGTTGCAAAGGGTCATACGGGCCTCCATGGAAAGAGCGCGAATCGCTTCCCCGCAGAATTCGATAACGAAACCAGTCCCTCCGGCAGTGCCGATCATCCCGATCAGCTTCAAAATAAGGTCCTTGGCCGTGACCGGATATTTTGCTTGGCCTGTAAATTCCACTTTAAATGTTTTCGGCTTTTTCTGTAAAAGACACTGGGTGGCAAGCACATGTTCCACTTCCGAAGTTCCGATCCCGAACGCTAAGGCCCCGAAGGCTCCGTGCGTGGCCGTATGAGAATCACCACAAACGATCGTAGTCCCCGGCAAAGTGATTCCAAGTTCAGGCCCGACGATGTGGACCACACCTTGTTTGTCGCTGTGCAAGTCATAAAGGGTAATGCCAAATTCCTTACAATTTCTGGAAAGCGCTTCCAGTGACGCCTTCGCAACCAAATCCTTGATATGGAAACGATCAGCATCGGTCGGCACATTGTGATCCATGGTCGCAAACGTCAATTCCGGATGACGTACCTTGCGTCCCGAAAGACGCAAGCCTTCAAAAGCCTGCGCACTCGTCACCTCATGGACCAATTGGCGGTCGATGTAGAGAAGCACCGTTCCGTCCGGGAAGGTCTTTACGACATGGGTGTTCCATATTTTTTCGAATAACGTTTGTTCCATAAGTTTGTTTAGTATAATATTTTACTTTAAATTCGCAACTAAAGATTCTCTCATGAATTAGAATTTCGGCAACAAGCAACGCCGGGGAAAACGCCAAAGATGAAAGAATTTTCAGAAAAAATAAGGCACTACATGATCCTGGCGCTTCTTCTAGGATTAGGCGCTCTTATCTACTCCAACTCTTGGAATGTTCCTTTTCAATTTGATGCCATCCCACGCATTTTAAAAAACTGGACCGTTTATAACCTTTCGAATATCCCGGCCATATGGAACTTTAATGAGAAGACAAGGTTCCTCTGTCATCTATCGTTCGCACTCAACAACTGCATAAGTCTGCACCAAGTTTTCGGTTTCCATCTCTTAAATTTTGCCATACATATGTCAAACTCGTTTTTGGTTTATTTTTTGGTTTTATTGCTTCTGTCGACCCCCCAAATGCTTGGAAAATATTCTCAGAACGCTTCACATTATTTGTCTGTTTTCAGCGCTTTGATATTTCTCTCACATCCGCTTCAAACCCAGGCTGTCACCTACATCTTTCAACGCTCAACTTCTCTGGCGACTTTTTTTTATCTTGGAACGATCATTTTTTATTTAAAAGAAAGGCTAGATGGAAAAAAAGTGCATTTTTATTTAGCCTTTGCCATGGCTGTTTTGGCCATGTTCTGCAAGGAGATCGCATTCACCTTACCTTTGATGCTGGGACTCATTGAATGTTTATTTTTCGGATTTTCGGGTAATAAAAGAAAGATTTTTACAAAATTATTCCCTTTTCTATTGCTGTTAATCATCATACCCTGCTTGACCCTTATGAGCAGCGGGAACACCTTGTACACGTCACCCCATCAATTTTTTCCGAACCCGTTAGCTCAAAAAAATGTATTTTCACGCCTGGAATATTTGTTAACGGAATTTAACGTCTTATGCACGTATCTAAGGCTATTGCTATTCCCCATTCATCAAAATGTTGATTACGACTATCCGATTGCCCATTCTTTGCTGGAACCAAAAACTTTATTATGTTTTTTATTACTATCAGGATTGTTCCTCATGGGAATCTGGATGATTAAGAAAAACCGATTGGTTGCATTCACCCTATTTTGGTTTTTCCTGACCTTAAGCGTGGAATCAACTATCATTCCGCTTAATGACGTCATCGCCGAACATCGCATGTATCTTCCCCTTGCCGGGTGTGCGATTTTTCTAGCCACCACACTATTTTTCTTTCTAAAGACCCCGCTTTTCGTTGCCATTGCCGCCATGATGATTCTCACCTTTTCCTCGCTCACTTATGCCCGAAACTATGTTTGGAGAACGGAAGTTTCGCTCTGGGAAGATGTGATGCAAAAATCACCCGATAAAAAAAGGGGCTATATTAATTTACCCAGGGCTTATTTGGAAAAAAAGGATTTCGAAAAAGCCAGAGAATACTATGAGAAAATAATAGAAAAAGATCCTTTAGATCCCCGGGGTTATTACAACTTAGGCATTTTATACAACACTGAAGGTGATAAAGAAAAAGCCTTAATGCTCTACAACAAAGCTATTGAAATTGATCCGCAGCAAGCCGATGTTTTAAATAATTTATCAGTTCTTTATAGCGAAAAAAATGACGTCGACCGTGCCATTGCGAACTTGCAAAAAGCTATAAAAATCAAGCCGTATTTTGCAATCGGACATTACAATTTGGGTGTGGCCTACCAAAAAAAAGGTGACATTAAAAATTCAGTGACGCAGTTTATAAAAGTAATGAGAATAAATCCCTATTATGCCCCGGCTTATTGCCAGCTTGGGATCATTTTTAAAAATAACGGAAAACCGGAAGAAGCCGTCCGGTTTTTAAAAAAATCATGCGCTTTGGACCCGACTTATCCGGACCCCGTGTTAGCATTGGGAGAAATTTATTTACAGCAAGGCGATATCCATTTGGTAAAAGAACAAATTAAAAAAATGGAAGTTATAGGGCAAAAAGAAATAGCGCAGAGACTATACCGATTAATTCAGACAAATAAAGAAAACCCGCGTTAGATAATTGTAGGATCTTTATGCAAAAAGAAATCATACGCTTCCAAACAGCTATCCTCCTCATCGTTCTCTTCGGAATCGCTGTTTACAGCAACACACTGATTGTGCCTTTTCATTTGGACGACTTTCATTACATCTTAACCAATTATCCCATCGTACATTCACCGCTAAACCTGGGATTAATCTGGGATTTCACTCATGCCCGATTCATCACAGCCTTTAGCTTCGCCTTGCAATATGCTTTCGCCAGTGAAAACACTTGGAGCTATCATCTCATCAATTTGTTGATCCATTTGCTTGCTTCACTCGCGGTCTTCGAAACGACACGCATGATTCTCCGCACACCCGCCATGCAGGACCGTCTCCCTTCATCACAGCAAAATGCCTTCTCACTAATCACGGCCCTCTTTTTTGCAGTGCACCCGCTTCAAACCCAGGCGGTTACTTATATTGTCCAACGGACAGCTACACTGGCAACCCTCTTTTACATCACAGCCCTTCTGATGTACTTGAAAGCGAGACTTGAACAAAAAAGGTTTTACATCTTTTCTCTCGTCTTCACTGGATTGGCCATGCTTACCAAGGAAATCAGTTTTACAATTCCTTTTATGATTCTCCTTGCGGATTTTTGTTTTTTCCCGCTTTCCCAAAAAGAATCCCTCACAAAAAAATTCTTCCGCTGGTTGCCTTTTGCCGTTCTTTTGCCGGTCATCCCGATTTTTTTCAGCGGGAAATTTATCTTGCCCTTCTTTCATCCAGAAACCATGACGAATATCCTTCCAAAAGCAGACACGGACATGTCCCGTTGGGATTATCTTTTAACTCAATTCCGAGTTCTCAGGACCTATCTGCGACTTCTTCTTCTACCGATCCACCAATGCGTCAGTCACGGTTACCTCCCTTCCGTTTTCCCCGGAGATCCGGACACGTGGTCGGCCTTGCTGCTTCTTGGAAGTATTTTTTTATTCGCCATCGCTCTTTTTAAAAAAGAACCGCTGCTCGCTTTTGGCATTCTCTGGTTTTTTTTGACCTTAAGCGTTGAATCTTCGATTATTCCTATCCGCGACGTCATTTTTGAACACCGTCTTTATCTCCCGATGTTTGGATTCACTCTTTTTTTATCATTCGCGTTATGGGCCATCATCCGCTCTGCCACACGCTTTTTAGCGATTGCTTTATTGATCATTTTGGTCTTTTCTTTTTTAACTTATTCCAGAAATGAGTTCTGGAGAAGTCCTTTCGCGTTATGGGGAAATGACCTTAAAGAATCCTCTGAAAAAATACTGCCTCATGTTGCTTTAGGAGAGGCTTACGCCGGGGAAGGCATTAAAAATGATCGATTGGCTCTCATGCATTATCATAAAGCGATCGCATTGGGACTAGGCGATCTTGCCGTTTTAAACAACATGACCAATTGCTACTCCCGATTAGACACCGACACAAAAAAACTTTTTTATCAAGAATCAGCTTCCCTTGCCGCGTTGTTAATCAAACATCTCGATTCAAAAACATTTCTTCCCGATTGGGCTATTTCTTTAAGAAAAACAGGGCAAACCTCCTCAGCTACCCAGTTGCTTAGAAATGCGATCCAAAGGGATCCCCAAAATCCTTTTTTTTATGTTCTGCTCGGGTATATTCGCCGTGATGCAGGACAAGAAAAAGAGGCTATGCGTCTTTTTGAAAAAGCAATCGCAGCAGCGGAATTTCCACAATCTTGAAACGAGAGTGTTTTATATTCATACCTTTTTTAAATGCTTTCAGGAAATCCTCTTCTTTTTTTCAACAAAGAGACGGTTTTTATCGAGAAGATTTTATCTTTCAAAATTATTGGTGTATTGCTTCACGGCGTACTGTTTGCGGGAAAAACTGTTTTGTTACCCGTTGCGGGGAATGGGAAGGAAATCAAAATAGTTCTTTTTGACTGGTGAGAGCTGCTTCCTTTGGGCTTTTCAAACCGCTAACCCCCAGTCCAAGCAGCCGAATCGGTTTTTTGCCGGCCAAGGTTTTCTTTTTCAGCAGATCACAGGCGGTTTCATGAAGAACATACCAATCCCGCGGCGGCAACGACAAAGTTTTCGAACGCGTAATCTGTTCAAAATCATGGTATTTCACTTTGAGCACGATCGTCTTGCCTGTCCGACCCTCTTGCTGTAAATCATGAAAAACATTCTCCGCAAGTTGCGCCAGTTTTCTCTTAAGCCAGGAAATGTCGGTTATATCTTTCGCAAAGGTCTCTTCGGCACTTAGTTGAGTACGTTCCCAAAAGGGGTTGACTTCACGGTCCTCTTCGCCATGTGCTTTGCGGTGAAGCTCCATGCCCCATTTCCCGAACTTTTCACAAAGGCTCTTGAAGGGAACATCTTTGAGTTCCCCGCAGGTTTTAATATTCATCTTGCTCAGGATTTCCTCAGTACGGGGCCCCACACCGGGTATTTTTCGCACTGGTAGGTCCCGGAGAAAATCCGGCACTTTTTCCAGGGGAACAACGGTGATTCCATTGGGCTTTTTCATATCCGACGCAATCTTCGCAAGAAACATATTGGGGGCCACACCCGCGGACGCTGTCAGGTGTGTGACTGCAAAGATGTGTTGTTTGATCAGTTTTGCGAGCGTCACGGGATCTTCGATGTTAAAGCGGTTCTCCGTAACATCCAAATACGCTTCATCCAGAGAGACTTGTTCCACCAAAGGTGTATAAGTATTCAAAATGGACATAATGGTTTTGGAAACAGCTCTGTATTTCTCAAAATTCGGGTATAAAAAAATTCCTTGGGGACAGAGACGCTTGGCTTGAGCGGTTGGCATTGCGGAATGAATGCCGAATTTTCTGGCTTCGTAAGAGCAAGTGCTTACCACGCTGCGGCTTTGAGGGTTCCCGCCCACGATCACAGGCTTGCCTTTAAGTGCCGGCTGATCTCGCTGTTCGACGGCCGCAAAAAATGCATCCATGTCGATATGGATGATTTTTTTGGATCCATAAAACGAGGATGTTTTCTGACGCATCATAAATTCATTTTATCATGCATCCGGGGAAAACAAAGCGGAGAAGCCTTTTGACGATGATTTTAAAGGTGGGATTTCAGTGAAGCAATATCTACAAGTTGGGTTTCGCCTGTCCGTCGATTTTTGATCTCGACTTTTCCTTGCGCAAGGTTACGTTCACCGATAATAATCTGCTTGGGAATACCGACAAGATCCGCATCATTAAATTTGACGCCGGCACGCTCATCGCGGTCGTCAAAAAGGACTTCTCTACCGGCAGCCGTAAGCTCGTGATAAAGATCACTCGCGACCTTCACAACTTTCTCATCGGTTTGATTGATGGTAATGATTTCGCAATGAAAAGGAGCAATCGCTTCCGGCCATTGAATGCCTTTGATATCATGATGTTGTTCGATCGCTGCGGCAAGAATGCGATTCACGCCAATGCCATAACAACCCATGATCGCGGGTTTCCGCTCACCTTTTTCATCTAAGAAAAAGGCTCCGATGGATTCGGTATAGCGTGTTCCCAATTTAAAAATATGCCCGATCTCCATGCTGGTCGTAAGTACCAGTTTGCCTTTGCCATCCGGGGCAGAATCCCCGTCTTTCACAAAACGGATGTCACCGGTCGCTGTCGGCTTAAAATCACGGCCGATCGTGACATTTTTCAAATGCTTATCTTTCTGATTCGCACCTGTCACAGCATCCGCAATCCCGAGAATATCCCAATCCGCATAAACAGGAATTTTGAGGCCAACAGGACCGGCAAATCCAACAGGAGCACCTGTCGCTTCTAAAATTTCATGCCCGTCAGCTTGACGCAACTCTTTTAATGATAATAGCTTACGAAGCTTTCCTTCATTGACTTCACTATCCCCTGTCACAAGAGCCGCGATGGGCTTGCCATCTGCCATATAGATCAAGGTCTTGATCATATGCGATGGTTGGATTTTGTAACGATGCGAAATCTCATCAATTGTCCGAAGATTGGGCGTATCAAACATTTCGGGTTTTCCGGATTTCGGCGCGGGAGTTGTGAGGCTTGGGTTTCCTCGCATGGCAATATCCTGACTTGCCAGATATCCATGTTCAGAGCTCGCTACACGATCCTCTCCATAAGGACAAATCACCATAAATTCCTGACTCATCTTGCCGCCCATCATTCCCGTATCCGCATTCACGACTTGAAACTTCAAGCCGCAGCGGGTGAAGATCCGGTGATAGGCTTCGGACATTTTCTGATAATTCACATCCAGACCTTTTTCATCGGCATCAAAACTATACGCGTCCTTCATGATGAATTCTTTGGTTCGAATCACACCAAAACGCGGCCTGGCCTCATCGCGAAATTTGGTCTGGATCTGATAGAGATTGAGCGGCAGGTCGCGGAAAGATTTGATGTTGGTACCGACAAGATCTGTAATGACTTCTTCATGCGTGGGGCCAAGCACAAACTCATGCCCTGCACGATTTTTTAATGCGATTTTGTCTTCTCCGAGCGTTTCGTATCGCCCGGATTTCTTCCAGATCTCGGCAGGATGAAGCGCCGGCAGCAGGACTTCACAAGCACCCGCGCGATTCATTTCTTCACGGATGATTTGAATGATCTTGAGCAATACGCGAAAACCAAGCGGCAGATAACTATAAACCCCGGAAGACAGTTGCCGGATCAATCCTGCCCGCAACGCAAGCTGATGGCTGATCGCCTCGGCATCCTTCGGAACATTTCGAAGACTAGGAATGAGTGTTTTGGACCAGCGCATAAAACTTTCCTATTTCCCCTACCACAAATTGATAAGCATTTTTTATTCCGTCGATCACGCGCATATTGTCGAGATCATTATAAATCACAAAAACCATCAGAGCCATCAGCAGAAAAAAACCAACGGTGGTGATCTTTTCCTGCACCACGGGGCTGATGCGTTTCCCCGTAACGAGTTCGATTAAAAGAAAGATCAAATGACCGCCGTCCAGCGCCGGAAACGGTAAAAGGTTGATCACAGCGAGCGAAATACTCAAGATCGCTAAAAGCTGCAGCAAAGTCACAATCCCCGCTTTTGCCGCTTGACCGCTTATTTGGATAATTCCAAGCGGTCCCATAAGATTTTTGGTTGAAAGTTGACCTGTGATCAGATAAAAAATCGCTTTGTGGGTCAACACCGTATGAAAAACTTCCAGTTCCCAAGCTTTCTTCAGGGCCGGAAAAGGTTCATACCGTTCATAAACAACCGCTTTTCCGTCAGGCATAATTCCCATCCTCTTAAGCTGACCTTTTTTGCCAAAAACATCTGTCACGGTCTCAACTTTAGGCTTGATCTGAATGATTAAAAACTCCGGTGTTCCGTTCGTTTGGGGTCGTTCAACATTCAGCTTGATCATCTCAGTTTGAGCATTATTCAGTTGATCCAAAATGTCTTTAAAAGTCGTCACCGATTGATCGTTCACTTTCAGAATCTTATCGTTCACGCGAAGAAAACTGTTCTCGGCAGAATAACCCTTTACAAAACCGCCCACCACGGTGCCCGGAACAGGCTGTCCGATCATCAAAACACACCAAAAAACAACGAAGGCAAGGACGTAATTCATCAACACCCCGGAAGCAATAATAAAGATCCTTGAAAGGGTGGAGGCGGCTAGAAAATCTCCGGGTTTCGGCCCTTCAGGACCGACCTTAGAAGCCTCTTCCCCCGCAGGACTGACAAAACCTCCCAGAGGGAGAATGGAAAGAGAAAATCGCGTTTCTTTGGATTGCCAATGGAAAAGTTCCGGACCGAAACCGATCGAGAATTTTTCGACCCGAACCTTAGATAAACGACAAGCGATGAAATGGCCCCACTCATGAACGATGATCAAAACTCCAAAAACGATAAGAGCCGGTAGAATAGAAATTAAGAAATTCAAAATTTGCGGCAAATGATTCATTGTAATTCCTCAGCGGTTTCGCGGGCCCAGGCATCTGCCGCAAAAATATCCGCAAGTGTTGGCGTTTTGATTAAATGATGTGCGCTCATGGTTTTTTCAATGATCTTTGGGATTTCCAAAAATCCAATATGCCGGTTTAAAAAAGCCTCCACGGCAATCTCATTGGCCGCATTCAGCACAGCCGGCATCGTCCCGCCGATACGGCTTGCGGTGTAACCCAGTTCAAGACACGGGAAACGCTTCGGATCCGGCTTTTCAAAGTGAAACGCCTTCAGACGCACAAGATCCAGATGCGGCAAGTGATTGACCAGCCTCTCCGGATAGCTCATGGCATACTGAATCGGAAGGCACATATCCGTCACGCCGAGATGGGCAAAATGCGATCCATCCACAAACTCCACTAAGGCATGCACGATCGCTTCCGGATGGATTACCACTTCGACCTTTTCCGTGGGCACATGAAAGAGATTCGAAGCCTCGATCACTTCCAGCCCTTTGTTCATGAGCGTCGCAGAATCAATCGTAATCTTCGGCCCCATTTTCCATTTCGGATGTTTTAACGCCTGCAACGGCGTGATCCCGGACAAAGACCCTTTGCGATTCCGGAAAGGTCCGCCCGAAGATGTGATGATAAGTTTTTTAACAAAAGCCGGATCCTGTTTTTCAAGACATTGCCACAACGCGGAATGTTCGCTGTCGATCGGAAGCACCCCCACACCGCATTTTTTCGCTTCGCTCAAAAGCAGCTTCCCCGCCATGACAAGAGGCTCTTTGTTTGCTATTGCCACATTTTTTTTCGCATGGACCGCGGCGAAAATCGGCCTCAACCCCACCGCCCCCACCATGGCGCAGATCACTTCATGCACTCCGGAAAGCGTCGCGACTTCCAAAAGGCCATCATCCCCGGAAACGACGCGAATGCCCAACCTCCTGAACCTGGAAGCGGCCTCTTTGGCTTTTTGAGGATCATAGATGCAAACAAGCTTGGGATGGAATTCGCGGGCCTGTTCGTAGAGTTTTTCGATGTTCTTTTTGACCGCCAGCGCCTTAACAGAAAAACGTTCCGGGTGAATCCGCACAACATGGAGAGCATTCTCTCCCACTGAACCCGAAGATCCGAGGATAACGAGGTTTTTCATAGTTTTTCAAGACCAAGAATAACGGTCAGATAAAAATAAACGCATGGAACCGTAAAAAGCAAACTGTCCATGATATCCAGCATGCCACCGAGCCCTGGAATCGCGCCGGAATCTTTCACCCCGGCATCGCGTTTGATCAGACTTTCCGCAAGATCCCCTAAAAGAGACAAAGCTCCAACCAAGACCCCGAGAATTAAAAGATGGATGACCGACACATTCAAATAAACACCGGAACAAACGGACAATAAAATGGTCGCCAGCATCTGGCCGACAGCACCTTCCATGGACTTTTTCGGGCTGACATGTTCGAGAAGTTTTGTTTTTCCGAATTTTTTCCCGATAAAATAGGCCGCGGCGTCTCCGGCCTTGACGAGCAGGAGGGTATAGAACACCCAGGCCGAACCCTCTGGAAGGAGCTTGATCTTAATCAGATAAGAGAAAAACCAGGACACGTAGATGATCCCGAAAACACTGACGGAAACACTTGTGATCGTACGATCCGGAGAGCGGCGGTGGAAAAGAAATATGAAAAGCGCCACGCAAACCATCAATAAAACGGTGGGTTGCATCGACGAATATCCGGAAAACGGGAGAATCGCACCGAAGAAAAGCCCGAACCCGCGATGGATAATGAGTCCTTTTTGTTCCGCAAGCGAAAAAAATTCATTCAGCCCCAACAAAATAAATGCCTCGATGACCAGAAAAAAGAACCAATGAGGCATAAAAAAAATAGCCGCAATCGCTATGGAAATAAAAACCAAGGAAATTAGCAATCGTTTTGTGAGCTGGTTCATGGATTTCCTCCACCCGCCGCGCATGTATGTCCGAAACGTCTTTCCCGTTTTTGGTAATCTTCGATGGCCTTATCAAATTCCTCGCGGGTAAAATCCGGCCAGAATTTCGACGTGATATAAAGTTCCGCGTAAGAAATCTGCCATAAAAGAAAATTGCTGATCCGATATTCCCCGCTGGTACGAATCAAGAGGTCTGGGTCCGGCATGTTGGCAGTATAAAGATTCCCGGATATCGTCTCTTCCGAAATCTCCGAAGGCTTCAACTCCCCTTGCGCCGCCTGGGTTGCAATCTTCCGGCAGGCCAGCAAAATCTCCCGACGGCTTGAATAACTTAAGGCGAAGGTCACAACAAGACCTGTGTTATTTTTTGAGGCTTCCATGGTCTTGATGAGTTTTTTTTGTAAGGAATCCGGAAGGTCTTGAATTTCGCCAATCACATTAAATACGATATTGTTTTGAACAATCTTTTCCAACCGACTATCCAGATAGGAAGAAAGAAGCCCCATTAAAAATTCTATTTCCATTTTGGGTCGGCGCCAGTTTTCTTTGGAAAAGGCGTAAAGCGTCAGGAAACGGATACCTTTGTCCTGAGCCGCTTTCATGATTTCTTCGGCTCGCTGAGCCCCGATCTCATGCCCCTTTACACGCATCAATCCCTGCTGTTTGGCCCAACGGCCATTGCCATCCATGATGATCGCAACGTGCTGGGGAATGGGATTAAGAGTATCCATGGCCTATAGAAAAATTGTCTGATGGCGCTGGCTTCCGACCGAAACCATTTTGATCGGAGTTTCAGTCAGTGTTTCAAGCCTTTTGAGATACTTGCGCGCATTCACTGGCAGGTCGTTCCATTTTTTGCAACCGGTGATATCCTCATTCCATCCTTTCATGGTCTCATAGATGGGCTTCGCCACAGAGAATTCGTTGATCGCATGAGGATAATCACGCGTGATCTTCCCGTTGATCCGGTAGGCCGTCGCTATTTTAAGGTTCTTCAGTCCGGAAAGCACATCCAGTTTCATGATCGCCATGGCGTCAAGACCGTTGATCCGTACGGCGTGACGCACGATCACCGCATCGAACCAACCGCAACGGCGCGGTCGTCCGGTTGTGGAACCGAATTCCTCGCCTTTTTTCTGGATCTGTTCCATCAGCTTGGAAGGAAATTGGGAAGGAAAAGGGCCTTCACCCACCCGTGTCGTATACGCCTTGACCACACCGATGATCCGATCAATGAAAGTCGGTGCGATACCTGACCCGGTAATCGCACCTCCCACAGTAGCGTTCGACGAAGTCACAAAGGGATAAGTGCCATGATCCACGTCAAGAAGTGTCCCCTGAGCGCCTTCGAACAGAATATTCTTCCCGGCTTTGGAAGATTCATAAAGATATTTGGGGGTATCGATCGCAAATTCAAGTAAACGCGAACGGATTTTCTGACAATAGGCAAAGGTCTTTTCGAATGAAATCGGTTGGACCTTGTAAACTTTCGTTAAAATCGCATTGCGGTCCTTCACCACATCCGCAAGCCGCTGTCTTAAATAACTCATGGAGCGAAGGTCGCAGATACGTATCCCCACACGAGCCATTTTGTCGGCATAGCAGGGACCAATTCCGCGCTTGGTCGTCCCGATCGCCTTACCTTTTTTGAGACTATTCTCACGAAGCTGGTCCATCAAACGGTGGTAAGGAAAAATAAGGTGCGCCTGGTCGGAAATAAACAACCGATTACGGACCTCGATATCGCCTTGCGCGAGCATTTTGACCTCTTCAAAAAGCGCGTCGGGATCGATGACAACACCGTTTCCGATCACGCAGATCTTTTTGGAATAAAGAACACCCGAAGGAATCAAATGCAGGACGAATTTCCGTCCTTTCACCTTGATGGTATGCCCGGCGTTCGGTCCACCCTGATAGCGGACAACAATGTCACTTTTAGCAGCAAGGATATCGATGACCTTCCCCTTGCCTTCATCGCCCCATTGGGCACCGATCAGGATACGATTCATAACTTGACCACTTTTACGTCAAGAACGGGTTTCCCTTTTTTGATCTGAGCCACCACTTTTGCGGGAACTTCACTGTCCGTGTTGATGGCCGTCATGGCATAAGCTTTCTTGCCTTTGCCGACACGCCCAAGCGACATTTCCGCGATGTTGATGCCGTTTTTACCGAGAATGGTCCCCACCGTCCCGACAACACCGGGAAGATCTTCGTTCTTCACAAAAAGAACCCACCCCACCGGTTCCACATCGATAAGAAAATCATTGATGCGGACAATACGCGGTTGCTGGTTAAAAAGCGTTCCCATGACGCGGTGCGTTTCCTTGCCTTGAACAACCTCGACATCGATAAAACTCGAAAAATCGGTCGCTTCAGTGCTGGTTCCATCCGTAACATTGATCCCGCGTTCTTTGGCGATGGCCGGGGCATTTACAAAGTTTACCGTATCCCCGCAAATCGGCATCAAAAGACCTTTGAGAATCGCGATGGTAAGCGGCGCCGTTTTAAAACGGGTCGGGTCTCCTCCATAGCGGATCTCAACCTTCTTGATGCTACCTTCAAAAAGCTGCGTGTAAAGCATCCCGATCTTTTCCGCCAACACAAGCCAGGGTTTGAGGCCTTTCAGCGTGTCCGGGTCAAGGTTCGGCATGTTCACCGCATTGCGGATCGCACGATCATTCAAAGCATCGATCACCTGTTTCGCCACATCCACAGCCACATTCTCCTGCGCTTCCTGGGTCACGGCACCAAGATGCGGCGTGCAGATAAACTGCGGCAGTTTGAGCAGCGGATGGTCTGCAGGAGGCGGTTCGTTCACAAAAACGTCAAACGCAGCACCGGCGATCTGCCCGGTCTGAACAGCTTCCACGAGCGCGGATTCATCGACAATCCCGCCGCGAGCACAATTGACGATGCGCATGCCTTTTTTGCACAACTTGAAAGTCTCTTTATTGAGAAGGTTCTTGGTTTCCGCTGTAAGAGGTGTGTGGAAGGTGAGAAAATCTGAATTTTTAAGGAGTGTCGGAACATCCACGAACTCCACGGGATATTCCTTCACGGCCTCTTTGGAAATAAAGGGGTCAAAAACCATGACTTTCATATTGAAGGCATTGGCTCGCTTCGCAACTTCACGGCCAATACGGCCAAAACCTACGATCCCGAGCGTTTTCCCGTTCAATTCCGCACCTTGAAACTTGCTCCGTTTCCACTCGCCTTTTTTAACATGCGCATCCGCTTGCGGCAGGTTACGAGCAACAGCCATCAGCATCGAAAAACTGAGTTCCGCAGTTGAGATGGTATTTCCTTCCGGCGTATTCATCACGATGATCCCGCGCTTAGTGGCAGCTTCGAGATCCACATTATCCACACCGACGCCCGCACGACCGATCACGCGAAGCTTCTTACCCGCCTCGATGATCTCGGCCGTCACCTTGGTAGCGCTGCGAACGAGAATCGCATCATATTCCCCGATGATCTTTTTAAGTTCCTCGGGCTTCAAGCCGACTTTCTCATCCACTTGAATATTTTTTTCTTTTCGAAGGATGTCCATCCCTCCCTGACCCAAAGCATCCGACACAAGAATTTTCATTTTAATATCTCCTCTTTAGATGATTTCACTAACGGTTCGTTCCCTTTTGATTATTGACAGGAACAGCAACAGGAACCGGAAGAAGCCTTCATCTCCTTGAGGGTTTCACCGAGAATCTTAAGTCCAGTCTCGATATCTTTTTTCGTGATGGCTCCCATATGACAAACACGAACGATTTTGCCTTTCATCTGCTCGCCTTGCCCGCCGGCAATAACCACACCTTTTTCATCACGCATGATGCTGCAAAGTTTTTCGCCGTCGAGCCCCTCAGGCAAACAAGCGGCCGAGACGGTAGATGAAGGTGCTTTCGAGAAAAGTTTGAGTCCCATTTTTTGCAATGTTTCGCGCGTAAACGCGGCATTGGCGGCACATCGCTTTAAGACGTTCTCATACCCTTCCTGTTCGATAAGATCGAGCGTCTTTTGAAGACCGACCACCAACGTTAATGCCGGCGTCCACGGTGTGTCGCTATCCTTCATGGATTTTTCGTAATGCTTGAGATCATAATAAAAACGCGGCAGTTTCGCGGTCGCCATGCGCTGCTTGGCTTTTTCGCTGACACTCAAAAACGCAAGCCCCGGAGGAAGCATCAGGGCTTTTTGGGAACCCGCAATCACGAGATCCACATGCCACTGATCCGTTTCAAGCCGGTCGGCCCCAAGACCGGAAATGGCATCCACAATTAAAAGCGCGTTTGTTTTAGAAACAATCTCGCCAATGGATTTGATGTCATTCAATACCGCCGTTGAGGTTTCGCAAAGCTGGCAACAAACCGCTTTAATATCCGGATCTTTCTTCAGGGCTTCTTCGATCTGTGCGGGCGGCACGGCCTCGCCGTTCGGTATCTTCAAGCTAATCGGGTTAAGCCCGAAAGCCTTGGCAATGAGAGTGAAACGTTCGGCAAATTTCCCGTTTTCAACCACAAGAATCTTGTCGCCAGCCGAATGGAAATTTACGAGTGATGCTTCCATGGCCAAGGAACCCGAACCGGCAAACGTATAAACAGGATTCTTTGTCATAAAAATTTTTTTGATCCTTTCGGAAACATCTCCGAAGATTTTTCGATAACGCGGCGTCCGATGATGAAACATCGGTTCCGCCATAAGTTTGCGCGTTACTTCTGGAACTGGTGTCGGACCGGGTGTTAGAAGAATAGCTGGATTAATCATGATTTTGCAACCTCCGTTCTTAAAGTGATGACTGAATCGACAATACCGTAATCTTTTGACTCCTGCGCGGACATGAAATAATCGCGGTCCGTATCTTTTTCAATACGGTCCATCGGCTGTCCGGTATGATGCGCTAGAATTTTATTTAACTGATCTTTGAGTTTCAGGATCTCTTTGGCCTGAATGTGGATGTCCGAAGCTGTTCCTTGAGCCCCACCCCACGGCTGATGGATCATCACACGAGCATTCGGAAGCGCGTAGCGTTTGCCTTTGGTGCCCGCGGAAAGAAGGACCGCCCCCATGCTGGCCGCCTGGCCAATGCAAAAAGTGGCGACATTGCATTTAACGAATTGCATGGTATCATAAATCGCTAGGCCTGCCGTCACGGAACCGCCCGGGCTATTGATGTAGATATTGATATCTTTGTCCGGGTCTTCCATATTAAGAAAAAGCATCTGAGCAATAATGAGATTCGCAATGACATCATCGATCGGCGTACCGATGAAAACAATACGGTCTTTCAACAGACGGGAATAAATATCATAAGCTCGCTCCCCTCTTCCTGTTGTTTCAATCACCATCGGAACCAAATAACTCATAGGGTCCTCCTCTTTATATTCTCTTTGTTTGGGATTTTTTAACGGCTTATTTTCGCATTCTGTTTCAAGAACTCAATGACCTTTTCGTTCCGGACCTGATCCAGCAACGACTCTCTGGCTTCCTTATGTTCCTGATAATACTTTGCAATCACTTCCACAGACTGACGGTATCGCTGGCTTAAATTCTCATATTTTTGTTTCAGCTCCGATTCTTCCGCCTTGATTCCCTGCGTCTCCGCAATTTCATCCAAAAGAAATGCCAGCTGGATCTGACGCCCGGCTTCATGCTCGAATTCTTTGCGCATTTTCTCTTTTTCTTTGTCGAAAATTTCGTCCACCCCACCTTGAGAAAGGAATTGCTGCCGGGATTGATCCATTAAATATTCCGCCCGACGATGCAGCAGACCGTTCGGGATATCCATCTTATTGTTCTTGATCAGTTCATTGAGGAGTTCTTTTTCAAACGCAGCTTCTTTTTCCTCAATAGCACGTTTTTCGAGATCGTTTTTGATCTTTTCCTTTAAACTATTGAGATCCTTGTATTCACCGATTCCTTTTACGAATTCATCATCCAGCGCCGGCAGTATTTTCTCTTTGATCTCCTTGACCTTGACTTTAAAAACAGCCTTTTTCCCGGCGACCTTCTTGTCCGCCGTATCCTGAGGGAAATCGATCAGAACGTCTTTTTCTTCGCCGACATTCACGTCAACGAGTTGCGAGGAAAAACCTTTCAGGTATTCATCCCCCTTGAGCTCAATCCAATCGTCATTGCGTTTTTCCATCTCCTTACCTTCCACCGTACACACATAATCCGAGATCACAAAATCCCCCATTTTTGCAGCACGACCTTCCACCGCCTTATATTGGGCATGCATCTCTTGGGTTTGTTTGAGCATTTTTTCAACATCCTCAGGTTTCACTTCGGCTTTTTCTTTTTTTGCGGCAAGACCGGTAACACGAGAAAGCTTGATCTTCGGCCTGATCTCAATATGCGCTTTGTAGATTAACTTTTCTTTACTAAATTGGATATCCTGGATCTCGGGGGTCGCCAAGGGTCTTAAGTTTTTTTCGCGAAGTGCGTTCGGCAAAGATTCCGACAGAAGCGTTTCCAACACCGAATCGTTAGCATTTTTTTCATAGTGCATGACAAGCACATCACGCGGCACTTTCCCGGGGCGGAAACCAGGCACTTTGGCTCTCGGGGCAATCGATTTATAAAATACTTCGTATTCCTCTAAAATTCTTTCCTTACCAACTTCGATAGTCAGAATCTTTTCGCAAGGTTTACCGTCTTGAATTTTGACTTTGCTGGACGCTTCCTGAGATGGCATTGCTCCGGTGTCCGAAAGGTTATCTTTTTTTTCTTCTTTCTTTTTCAGCAACACATTGTCCGCCTTATCTATGAAAAGGTTTCAAAAAATTTCACGTTTTTAAATTATCATCAAAGACTCTGTTTAACTCCTGCAGTTAATATCTTTTTGCCAAGTTTTTTTGCCCATCCCTTCAGAGTTGAAAAAAAAGCATGGGACGAGTGGAGGAAATCGGCGCCTACGCTTCGCTCCGGCCGGCCACTCGCACTACAAACATGACACCTGTCATGTTTGCAGGCAGCACTCACTTCGATTCCCTCGATATATAAAACATGCTCATAGGCGTGAAGGACTTTCCCTAAGGCCTCACGCCGTAATACTTTTTCATTGGGAAAAAGTATGGAGCGAGTGGAGGGAATCGAACCCTCGTAGCTGCCTTGGCAAGGCAGAGCATTACCACTATGCTACACTCGCTTAAGACACTTTTTGCGCTGTTATGTTTTTAAACTTCGCGGCTAGCCGACTGATGAAACACGCATCAAAAAGTTAGGGGACTTTTCCTCTGAAGATCATCCCACAACATCTTCGTGAGATCATAAGTGCAACGGCCATAAATACAACAAGGGCGGTATTTTAGAAAAAGTGAAGGCTTTTGTCAATTTAAGTTAAAGCTGGCACAAAATCTCTAAAAGGGCCTTACCTGAATGGCCCGCATCGGCCGCTGCGGACAGACATTTTGACATATCCCGCATCCAATACACAAGTTAGGATCTACCTGCGGCTTCAGGAGCTTGTGGCCATTGTAAACTTCCTCAATCACCTTGATTGCTTTGTCCGAAACCGGACAATGCTCTTCACAAACAAGACAATTCTTATGATAAGCCCAGGTATAACATGTGGCATGATTGACAACAGCTATCCCGATCTTGGTGTTTTGTTTTGTGGGCAAAGAAAGTTTTCCGATAGCCCCGGTTGGGCAAACCTGTCCGCACATCGTACAAGCATATTCACAGTATCCGATCTCAGGAACAAGTTTCGGCGTCCAAATCCCCTCGGCTCCGGATTCCATCATGACGGGTTGAAGTCCATTCGTGGGACAGACTTTCATGCAGTTACCACACCGAATACAGCGATCCACAAATTCCGCCTCCGTGAGCGCACCGGGAGGCCGAATGACTTTTCGTTGATTTCCGGTAAGCTTATTTTTAGAATTTATCTTCCCCGCCGCCAGCGAAACCAGGGATGTAAAAAACAAAAACAGAAATTCTTTCCGTGTAATTCCTTTCCCCGCGGGTTGTTTGACTGTAGTTAAAGAAACCTCCGCTGTTTTCCTATCCTGCCAACCAAATCGCGTCTTTCCTCCAGGGCAATCATAAACACAATCCATACATAAAATGCATTCGGATTTCTGGTAGCTGGCATCGTTATGAATCGCACCCATCCGGCACCGCTTCTGGCAGATCTGACACTGGGCACACTCTTGCGTTTGCCGTTCTAAAAGAGATCTTTTGGATACCAAAGCAAAAATGGCTCCCAAAGGGCACAGCACCCGGCACCAAAGCCTTGAAAAAATAAGGGCACCAGCAAAAATCAAAAGAATATAAAGCAAAATGACTAGGGCATTGGAAAAATAATAAATCTTTATCCCTAGAAAAGATTGTTTGAGAGCTCTATAGGCATCATAAACGAAACTATGGTGAAGATTGAAATTCTGGATTGAAAAAATAAAAAGTTTTTCTACCGTCCATGTAACCGCAGGAATCACATTCAACGAAACAAAACGTGCAGCAATAACAATGGGATCAAAAACCCATGCAATCTGGATTCCGAGAATAGCAAAAATCGCCACGATTCCAAGCGAAAGGTATTTAACTTTTCTAATCCACCGGTTTGTTTCGTCATTCAAAATTTTTTTTCGGGAATTCAGAGATGCCATCCAGTCGCTCATCGTTCCGAGAGGACAAATCCAGCCGCAAAAAAATCGGCCTAAAATAAGCGATAACAAAAGAAACCCCATGGAAATAGAAACCCCCGAAAGGAGGACGCGCTCGCTAAGGGATGTGAAAAACATCACGAGGGGATCTATTTGAAAAAGGATCTCAGGAGAAATTTTACCGTGCAAAGGAAACGTAGTCGACCAAAGCACATACACAAAAAAAACAAGAAACAGGCACTGCGAAAGACGCCGGATTAAAACCCAAGGCTTTTTCACGAATCACACCTTTTTTTCAAAGATGTTTGCTTTGGACAGATCGCTTAAGCCCAGATTGCGTTCGGTGGCTATCCGAATATAGGAAATACTCATGGGATCCTGTTTCATTAAGGCTGCTCCGTAAGCATCTGCCAGCACATAATCCGTTGATGCAAAAACCTTGTTGAGAACCGCCACATCTTCTACATTGCCACCGCTCGGCCCGTTCCGCAAAAGCACGCGCGTCGCATCCATGACTGTCAGCTCCGGCTTGATATAATCCGTTAGATCCACCAGTTTTTCTCCGATATCGATGTGCATTAAACCACGGACACCGCTGCAAACTCCCATCAGATTTTTCATGGAAAGCGTCAATGTCGCCAAACGATGGTGCTTGACGACTGGCACGTTGATAAACACATCGCAATCAATCGCATCACGCAGAATAGGCCAATTTTCCATCGGGCTTTTATAAGGAAAACGGGCTTTTACTATATCCCAATGATTCGGAAAATAAACCAAAGCTCCCTTTTCCAGCGCTGCCTTCCGGATGCCACTCCGCTCATAAACCATTTTTTCGTCATTGCAAGCCACATCAAAAACATTGACGCGTTTCGCACCGGCTTGGTATGCCAATGCCACCAAAGCCGCAACAACCTGCGGCTCCGTATTCGCAGCCTGTTCGGGGGTACGATCCCATGCCATATTGGGTTTCACAACCACAATATCCCCTTTTCGGACAAATTGAGACATGCCTCCAAGCGCTTCAACGGCACGTACCGTATTCTGGTAAGGATCCTTCCCTTCGATGGCCACAAGATCATAAGGCGTTTTTACTTCACGTTTCGTTCTCGGCCCTGATGGTTTTTGTTTGGCAAATACCCACTTCAAAAAAGCGTTTTGGGAGATTAAAATTAAAAGTCCGCTGAGAATAATCTTGAGAAATGTCCGTCTTGAAATTTGTTCTTTCAGGATATTTTCGAGCCGATAAAAAAATTGATTCATTGGCACTCCTTACTTATCCGCGCAATTTGTTCCACGGCCACATGACGCAGGGTCGAAGCTCGGGAAACAAAACATAATCCGCTTTCCCTTTGAAGACCATGGTCTTGACCTTACATTTCTTAGCCATAAAAGATTTCGCAAGCGCCAGCGACTTACCGGTCACTGAAACATCATCGACAATCAGCACGGATTGGATGCCTTTTGGTATCCCAGGCTTTTGAAATAGTCTCGGATCTTGAAAAAGTATTTGATTTTGAGAATCACGAAAACGAATCCGGATCATCCCCATCGGCACTTTGAGTTTCAAGGCGACAAGACTCGCCGGTACAAGGCCGCCTTCTGCAATCGCAAGGACATAGTGCACGCGTGGCAGTTTAAAAACTTCAAGCTGTTTCATAATTCTTTCAAAGGACAAGCTGATCATGGATTCCCATTTTCTTTCCATCGAATACAGAAAATGCTGATCACGAACAGCATCAGGATCCCCGGGAAACTTAGTCCCAAGTGTTTCACCCACAATGTCCATGACTCCAAAGAAAAAAGAGAACCAGAAGCTCCTCTAAATAATATTTGGCCCACTAACTTTGCCGTTAAAAAACCTATAAGAGGAGCGATCATCATAAACCGTTTTGAGATTTCCCAAGTTAGCATCGTAAAAACAAGAAGATCGACTGTCAGAGAAAGCACCATTTGATTTTCAGGTCTTCCAAACAGAACCGAATTAAGGGATGGCGCAATCAGGGCAGCAAAAATTCCTACATGAGGCCGGTAAAGCAGTGCGGCAAGGCACGGCGCGTAAAACATCGGCAGCCACACAGCTCCGATGGGCACGGGAAAATGCCAAGGAATTAAATGAAAAAGGAAAGGCAGAAAACATGTTGCCGAAAGAACCCATGTGATTTTATCGAATTGCATAGTCGATAAAGAAATAGCAGCAAGTTTTTTTCCTGGACTCATCTCGCACTTCCCTTCCTTTGAGCATAGGCGGCTAATAAGATCCCGCATTCGTAAAGCAGCATCATGGGGACCGCAAAAAGTAACATATTAAAGATGTCCTGGGTCGGCGTGATAATCGCAGCAATCACAAGAATGACAATGAGCGCATAAGGTCTTTTTGATTTTAAAACTGCTGGTGAAATAAATCCAAGTTCTGAAAAAAGGCCCAAAACCACCGGAATTTGAAAAACAAAAGCACCGGATAAAATCAAAAATGTAAAAAAAGAGACATAATTCCCCAATGTGATCTGCGGCAAGGCCATTTGGCTTCCGAAACTAATCAAAAAACCAAAGGCGAACGGAAGCGCGATCCAATAAGCAAAGACGGTCCCCCCCATAAAAAGCAGGAAAGAAAGCAAGAGCCAAAAAAAGATCCGGCGGCGAAAGCTTGGCGCAAAGGCCGGTACTAAAAATTTCCAGCTTTGGTAAAGCAGAAACGGAAAAGTGAGAAAAAATCCCGCCACGAGAGATAATTGAAAATAAGCGGTAAAAGCTTCGGAGGGTGAAATAAAAATCATCTGCCCCGGCAAGGCCTGGATTGGTTTTTTCGTCCATTCAAAAATTTGTGAACCATAAAAAAAAGCAACAACCGTAAAAACTGCAAAAACAATCAGGACGAAAAACAAACGTCGGCGGAGCTCCTCAAGATGTTCGAGGACATTTAAATGTTTCGCCTCAGGTGGATAAAGTTCGGACATGTGCCGGTAAGCAAGTTTCAGTTGTCAGATTTTTTTTTATCCTGATCGTTTTCTGATCCGCTGATTCCTTTTTTGAATTCACTAAGAGCCTTGCCAAGTGTTCTTCCAATTTCGGGAAGTCGAGCCGTCCCAAAGATAAGCAAAACCACCACTAGAATTACTAGTATTTCCGGAATACCTAATCCAAACATTGCTTCACCCCTTTCCACTGACAGAGAAGTTTTTTTGACTCTTCACGTCATCACCATCAAACAATCATGGTTCAATGCGGCCGGAGGGACTTGCCCTTGCACCCCATGCGCAAGGACTACGCCTCAGGAGCTTGACGCTCCTGTAGGCGGTTGGCTTCTCCGTACCTTAAATACAAAGTGCGACTGACGCAGAGGAGCTTCTTTAGCTCTTCGCGTCATCGTATCGAACCATTGAGGTTCGATGCGGCCGGAGGGACTTGAACCCCCACACCTTGCGGTACAGGATTCTAAGTCCTGCGCGTCTGCCAGTTCCGCCACGACCGCATGAGAACTCTAATGCAACTTTATCAAGCCTGTCGAATATCTCCCTGTGCGTCTGTCCAAGTCTCTATTTTCATTTCTTGCATGGCGACTTGGACTGTCCTAACTACCATATTTGGTGCGCCCTGAAAGATTCGAACTTTCGACCTTATCCTTAAGAGGGATCTGCTCTACCAGCTGAGCTAAGGGCGCATTTTAAAAACTTGTCTTTTAAATAAAAAAGCATCTTTGAAGCAGGTACGTGCGAAGTCTTAACGAGATCGAACTGGAAGGCGGTATTTTACTTAAGAAGACGGAAATTTACAAGAAAGGGTTTGAAGCTTATGTGATAGGACCGTACATCTCCCGAACACCTTTCACGGCCATTTCATACTCCGCATGGCCAGTCCGAAGAGTCTTGTCCTGCAAAGGAAGCTTCTGGAATTCCTTTTTGAGACTCATCATGCGCTCTTCCGTAATCGGACGTGACTGGTAATAGTCATAAAAATAAGGTGTTATTTTTTCTCCTGCTTTAAGAAAGTGCTCCTGAAGATCAATCAATGCCTGAGGATCATAATCGGTTTGAACCAGATAGGTCATCGCAACCACATCACTTTCCAGAAGACGCTCGGCAGGTGTCTTGTGAGAACTTTGGTTATAAGCTTGCAAAAGCACGACCCCCAAGGCCGCAAGCGAGCCGAACGGTCCGAACATCGGCCCAATGGCAGCACCCGCTTGTGCTGTTGTATTAAGTATCTGTTCGTTTTTACTGGGAAAATGAACATTCGGGTACTGAAGTTCCGCAATCTCATGAGCAAGCACTGCGGCCAACTCGGCTTCATTTTGTAAAAAACTTAACATCCCGGTTGTGATATAGATATAACCTCCTGGCGCAGAAGTAGCATAGATTTTTTCACTATAGAGGATCGTAAATTGGTACTGCAGTTCTTTCCGTTTGGCATTCACGGCCAATTTTGAACCAATATTATTAATATATCGAACTACCTTAAAATCTGTGTAGGGATGAAACGATTGCAAGATCTGCCGGTGAATTTGCTCCCCTACGATTTGTTCTTCTGTTTTGGGTTTACCTTGGGGTGTGAGATGAGAAGTATCCCGGTCCACAGCGGATGCGCAACCGATGAGTGATGCGGAAAGAAAAATAGCCAAAAGTTTTTGATTCATGGTTTTTAGGTTCATGAAATTGCAATGAGTGCGATTTGAATTCACGATCTTGCACACAAAATTTAGGAATCCAGCATCTCGTTGTGCCAATGTGAGTGAGGCAACACGGATAAGCCATCTCTCTTTAAATCAATTTCAGTTTTGGAAAGTTATTGATTTATTTTGATAGATACATTTTCCGTGTCCGCCAAAAAGACACCACTTGCTCATACTGATTTTGAGACGCCCGCGGTTTTGACCATTCAATAACGGGTTCCGCATCGCGACTGCTCGGACGAGGCTCCACCAAGGGAATACGGATACGACTCGGGATATTCACGGCTTCCCCAGCAATGATCGCTTCTCCCGTCCGCAATGCCGACAGAAAATTGGTCAAACCCGTCAAAGCCTCGGGCAATGCGGCCTCAATGATTCCCCGATCTTCGTTATTGCTGATACGCAAAGCAAGAATGGTCCCGGCTTGGGAAATGATGGTAGGATCGAGTTCCGAAGGTCGTTGGCTTACTAGCATACCGCCAACCCCGTACTTTCTGCCTTCTTTGAACACACGCTGCACAGCTGTTCGAGAATAACCTGGAATGAACTGAAGATTTTGGCTTTTGGAAAGATAGGCGTGGGCTTCTTCGAACACAATAAGTAGTGGGCGCTGGCGACCCACACCTGCCACGGAACGCCCCCAAAACATGGCCTGGAAAAGCATCTTTGTCACAGTGCCTACCACCAAATCCATTACCTCAAAAGGCGTTTCTGAAAAATCCAGAACGGTAATAGGTTGTGGATGACCGATCCACGAATCCAGCAAATCACCAAGATCTTTTTTGACACCATCATATTCGCCAGGATTGAGGAGAAAATCGAAACTATGGTCCTTGAGCCGCATCATCATCTTATTGAGATACCCCCCCATACCCGATCTCGCGGGCGACGGATAAGGAGGATGGGTCCCTGTCAAAGAAGCGGTTTCAAACTGCGGCGGGATGACTTGATCGATACTACCCTTGAGCGGTTCTCCCGTAAGGCTGTTTTTATAAGCAACAATTTTATAATTATCTTTTTCCAGATAAGTCGAATACTCATCAAAAAAAATGTCATACCAGACCTTGCGCAGATCATACGGCACAGGAGAATCAGGAGTCACATATGTTTTTTCCATTGACCCGGTCTTCAGACGACTTGCATTATTTTTTCTTTCTTCATAAATTTTGTCCCGGAGTGTTTTGTCCTGTTGTGATTCCGTCGCGGAATTGCGATCCACTAAAAACCACGCGAGCTCATCAAACGTCATGGCCCAATACGGCACGTAGAGCCGATTCACAGCATCATTGATGGAAAAAACGCGGGCGCGATCGCCTAGCGCTTCCTTGTACTCACCATGTGGATCAATAACAACAATTTGCGCACTGGGATAAGCCCCTTGCGTCAAGGCTTTTAAGATCAAAGCCACGGTATTGGATTTACCACTCCCCGTGGATCCCAAAATAGCCGAATGACGGGTAACAAGGTTATCAACATTGATCGCAGCCGGAAGATCTTGGAACGCCGCATGAGTCCCGATTTGGATGTGATGCGGATCAGGTTTTCCGTAGATCAAGCTCATGTCTTCTGCCAAAGCCGCATGAACAGGCGCGTTCAGTAGCGGCATGATCCCGACACCCCGCTGGAACTTTCCCTTACGGTCAGATTCCCCCACCAGTTCAACTTCCATCCATTGATGCCCCATCACCTGTGAAGAACCCAAGGCCACAAGCATGCCAGCTTCTTGTTCCCCCACATCCGAGATAATCCCAAAAAGATCTGCCGAAGGAACCGGAATGCGAACGAAAGAACCCATGCGCCCTATGACATATTCCTGGCCATGGATCATTCGCGGTCCCAGCACCACATGATCGGGCACCACCACTTTCAGTTTGGCACCTTTGATTTCACGAACATAACCAATCAACACATCTTCGGAAATAGTCATTTCATCACCTCATGATTTTGAAAAAGTTTTGACTCATTAGGTTTATCGACATTTATGCCTTTGGCCAATATTTATTTTATTTCCCCGATGAAATGCAAAAAACTGCGCCCGGCAGGACTTGAACCTGCAACCCTTTGCTCCGAAGGCAAATGCTCTATCCAATTGAGCTACGGGCGCTAATCTTGGTGCTTAGATATTGGGCCGTTCTTTAGGACGGGCGCAAACCTCATTCATTGTTCTTTTTATCAAAACTCGTCTGTGTCAGTCCTGATCTCCTCAAAATCTTTACAAAAATCAGAGCGGACATACCATTTTTAACAAAATTATAAAGAGAAAAACAAAAGAAAGACAGGGAAATTCTGATCATAGCTAAGAGCTAGTTTCGCTCGTTGGGAAACAGAGCTGATAGAAATCCATATCCGATCTTGAGTTTGCCGTCAGGTTAAGCGGAACGGCTCCCCAGTTTTTAATATCAAAAGTTGTGTTGAAATGTTTTCAGATTTTATTCTTTTTTCTAGATCTGCAATATAACGAGCAGGATCTGCCGGCGACGGAAAACCATATTGAGGAGCCCATCCCTGGGTCATGTAATGAATGGGCGCCAGATATTTGGGACGGATATCTTTTAAAGTCGCGATCATGTCTTCAAGTGACATTTTTCCCATGGCCAGGAAAAGATAATCCACAGGTGGCATACCCTGAAAATCCCTGATATAGCTATTGTGATCACCCAAATGCAAAAAACTAATCCCCGTTTGCCCATCACGAATAAAATAGCTTATACCCGCTTCACCCTCGACACTTGGCCACGCTTGAATCAAAAGATTTTTATAATGAACTGTTTCTCCCTTGGCCACGAGTTTCTTCTCAATCCCTGGGATTTGATCAAAACATGCCGCGCATTGAGAGGAACCCAGCGCTAACTCCGTTGCTTTACCAGAAATAGCCAGCACGTTTCGCAGCGTTGGAACATGGCAATGATCTGCATGCGAATGGGTGATTAAAAGGAGATTTGCTTTTCGCGGAATGCCGCCGTAGGGGTCGATAAGAACTTTAACTCCGGAAATATCCAATTCGACATAATCACATCCCCACCAAAGAAAAGCGCCCTTCGTCTTTTGACAGCCTAGATTGCTTGCGGCGAAAAATATAAGGACAAGCGCTAGAAAGTAAAATGCCTGTTTTTTCATTTCATATTATTAAAGACGAGCGCCAGCGCACCGAAATCTCCCGAGTGACCCAGAAGCGGCGATTTAAGAATGCTTGTGGTTCGAAAAGCCTCTGGCCACGCATGCGCTTTCGTACTTTGGATGATTGCTTTCCAATAAAATGACGGCGCGGATTTTAATACGCCTCCACCGATCACGATCGCTTCGGGATTAAAAATATTCATAAGATTTGCGAGACCAATGCCAAGATAATAGGCACCATTCAGAAAGCTTTTGATCGCAAAGCGATCCCCTGAACGAGCAGCTATGGCAACCTCTTTCGCGCCCGCGACTCTTTTCTTTGCTGTTTGATTGTAAAAACGGGCCATCGCGGTTCCCGAGGCATAGGCTTCAAGACAGCCATGGTTCCCGCACCCACACTTTTGTCCTTCCGGGACAACGCTGATATGGCCAATCTCCCCGGCAACAAATCCAGCACCTTCACACAGCTGCCCGTTCATAACAAGACCGCCTCCAACACCGGTACTGACCGTGACATAAATTAAATTTTTAAGTCCTTTGCCGGCACCAAACA
>Ga0209507_1000185_pt1 | contig 83526 bp, 78 predicted proteins | sample AD_UKC028_MetaG_FD_184414 | JGI IMG/M metagenome (GOLD analysis project Ga0209507, IMG submission 184414) | Active sludge microbial communities of municipal wastewater-treating anaerobic digesters from USA - AD_UKC028_MetaG (SPAdes) (version 2) | ecosystem: Engineered > Bioreactor > Anaerobic >...
GCGGGGCCGGCAAACCCGCGGCCGGCAAACCCGCGGCCAGAAGATCTTCGGGCGGAAAAGGCCCTGGAACGCCGAAGGCCCCTGGGCGGGGCCTTCGGCAACTTGACTTGGAGCGGGTGAAGGGAATCGAACCCTCGTATGAAGCTTGGGAAGCTGCCGTTCTGCCATTGAACTACACCCGCGCGCTCCCAAAGGAACTGACGCAGCGCGAAGGATACATCGGTCCTGCGGGGCCCCGCTTTGAGCGAAGGCCCGATGAGTCGCAATCGCAAGCAGGATGAATGGCCGCTCGTGATTGACCTTGCAGGATTGAGAGCGGCTTCCGATCGCGGCAGGGACGGAGATTGCCCTCTGCCCCCGCACAGATCCGTACCTGCGGCACTACCGCAAACAACCGACCTGCTCGAGTACATCGAGGTGTTCCGCAACCGGAGTCGCCGCCGCTCCACGCTGGGCTACAGCTCACCGGTTCGGTTCCTGGAGAACAGGATCAGTCAGCATGTGGATCAGCGGTTCAAGGCGACATGAGAGCGGCCCGCTGCAAGGCGAGATTCGATGGGCACCTCACATCTGACGCGCCCGGTTGCGGCCGGTGTCCTCCTCGATACCTGGCACTGCAACGCGCGCACCACCGCCGGCGAACGGCTGTGGGTGGGCGTGCCGCCGGGCACGGAGGTCGGCGAGACGTTTGCGCAGCGCGTGGCGGCGAGCCTGCTGCATGCAAGCGGCCGCGACGAACTGGTGTGCGCGGACGTCGACCAATACGAGCGCATGGTCCGGCAGTTGGCGGCCGAACCGCAGCGGCGCGCCGCATTGCGCGAACGCCTGCTCGCCCAGCGCACCCATCCGCTACCCGACGGGAACCGCTTTGCGCGCGACATTGAGGCGCCGTTCGAGCGCATGTGGCAGCGCGCGGTGTCGGCGCAATCCCCGCTGCACCGGGCAGCGGCAGTTCGCTCTGCAGTCATGCCCGCAACAGCGCCGCGAAAGCCCTGCAACTCCGCGGTTTCACCGCGCAGGCCTCGCCTAACCTCGTGCTGAACCCGCAACGCGTCCGTTGCGGCGAGCGCCACGCCATGACCGCATTGCCCCCCATCCATCTGTGCATCGTGCAGCCGCTGGGCTACGTGCATTCCCTCGGCCTGATCGATCCGGCGCGCTACTTGCGCTACCAGTTCCGCCGCTTCGGCGCCGACGTGAGCATCGCGAAGAACCGGCTGCGCCACGGCGCGGTGAACTTCGTCTTCGGTGCCCACCTCGGCTTCGAGCCGGCGCTGCGCCAGCGCCACGCCTGCGTTTTCGTCAACCTCGAACAGTTGGGCGACGGCGGGGCGCAGGTGTCACCAGCGTACCTCGACCTGCTGCACCATTCGGCGGTGGTCGACTACGACGCCGACAACCTGGCCGCCTACGCCGATGACGCGGTCTCGGTGCCGGTGGTGCCGGTGCTGCACGCACCGTACCTGGCGCCCGCAGCTCTGCTGCCGCTGCACGAGCGGCCGATCGACCTGCTGTTTGTCGGCAGCGTCAACGCCCGCCGCACGGCGCTGATCGAGCGCATCGAGCGTGCGGGCGTGCAGGTGACGATGTTCGACTCGGCGCTGTACGGCGACGAGCGCGATGCCTACATTGCGCAGGCCAAGGCGGTGTTGAACCTGCACTTCTACGAATCCAGCCGCTTCGAGCAGGTGCGCGTGTCGCACTGCCTGTCACTCGGCACGCCGGTGATCTCGGAGCGCGGCCCGGCCTGCCGGCCGCACGACGCGTTTGCGTCGTCGGTGCTTTGGCTGCCGCAGCACGAGCCGATCGAAGCCTACTTCAGCGAACGCTTCCTGGCGCCCAATTGGCATGGCGAAGCCTGCGCCGCGGTGCAGGCGTTCCAAGGGGCCGATCCGGTCGAGGCCTATGCCGACTTGCTGGCCTTCGCCGTCGGCTTCGGCGGCGCGCACCACGAGCGCCGGCCGCAGCAGCCGTGGCAGCCGGCGCGCATCCACATCGGATCGGGCAAGGACTACAAGCCCGGTTGGCTGAACGTCGACGTGCTGCCGCGCGCCGAGCCCGACCTGATGCTCGACCTGACGCAACCCCAGGCCTGGCCGCTGCAGGCGAACTCGCCCACCGTGGGGCCGCTGGTGCTCGACGAAGGCCAGGCCGAGGTGATCGTCGCCAACAACGTGCTCCAACACGTGGGCGACCTGCCACGGCTGATGACGCATGCGCTGCAACTGCTGAAGACCGGCGGCCGGCTGGTGATCGAGGTGCCCTACGAGCACGCCGCGACCGCCTGGCAGGATCCGACCCATGTGCGCGAGATGAACGAGAATTCGTGGCTCTACTACACCGACTGGTTCTGGTGCCTCGGATGGTACGAGCACCGCTTCGCGGTGGAAAGTGCCGGCTACCTCGACATCGAACTGCGCGAGGCGCCGCGCGAGCGCGCGGCGTTCATGAAGGTCACGCTGCTGAAGGTGGAGACGACGCTGCGCGAGCGGATGACGGCGCGCACGATGAGCGCGGGGATCGAGCTGCCGGAAGATGTGCCCGTCCCTACCCGGCTGTACCGGCCGCGGCAACCAGCCCCAGCGCTCTCGGTCGTATCCTGATCCATACGAACGCCCGTCGATCGCTGGCGCACACGCCCTCGATACGAGGGGCTGGTTTCAGGCTGTCGGTGCTGATTCGGTTAACCGGCTCGCGGTGGGGCCCCAGGCATCGGGCCGCGTGTCTGGGCAGCTGTGCAGCATCGATTGCCAGAAGGGTACGAAGGCGGCTTCGAAGCGCGGCAGATCGCCGAGGTTGTTTCGGACGATCTCGAGGTAGCCTCGCATCACGGGGTCGGTGGCGTAGTGCTGCAGGCAACGATGCGTGGCGATTGCAATCGCCACTGCCGCGGCCTCGGCATCGAGGTGCCCATCTTGGTGTGCCTTCAAGGCGTACGCCACCCAGGCCAGAAAGGCGATCTTCAGATTGGTCGACTGCGTGTTTAGCGTCGTCTGGCCCCTGTGCTGCCGGAACCCCCCGAGATGGTCGCGCAGCACCACGATCGGCGCACGCTGCACGGCATTCAGCAGCGTGCCGATGTCGGGCAACCCGAAGTACGACACGCCGTCGGTCGGCGGCCGCGGAAACCCATCCGCCGCCGAGGCCGACAGCACCATGTTCGATAGTTCGCCGAGCCAGTTCTCGCAGCGCGCAACCGTGCTCGCGAACAGCTGCTCAGCACCCACCGCAAGGCTGTGCCGATCGCCGGCCTCGACGAACTCCGGCAGCGGCAGCGTTGCCATCGGCGCGCCGTCGCTGGACGTGAGCCAACGCAGGCTCACGGAGGCGGCCGGCGAATGGCGGGCGTGCAGCGCCACATGCTCGAGGTAGAAGCGTGGGTAGACCACGTCGTCGTCCATCAGCAGGTGCACCAACGGGGTTGCATGCGCCCAGACATCCAGCAGGTGCTGGTGGTTTCTCAGCGGACTCTGCGGGCCGCGGACGACGAGCATGTCCAGGCCTTCGATAAACGGGTCGAAGCGGCCGGCGCGCAGCATCGAAGTGATCGTGGCGTCTGGGCTGTCGTCGGAGACGATGACGCGGAAATCCCGGAAGACCTGGCTGCGCAGGCCCGCGAACAGCGCGGCGAGATAATCCGGCTTGTAGGCCGGAATCAAGGTGGTTAACTGGGCGCCCATCGCCTGGCCTCCAACCGGTCGCCGAACTCGACCATGGTCTGCGCACGACGCCCGATGCGGCGCGCCGGCGCACCGAAGTACATGCCGAACGGTTCGCAGTCATCGCGCACCAGCGACAGAGCGCCAACCCCGCTACCCTCGTGCAGGGTGCAGCCGGGTAGGATCACCGAGCCCGACCCGACGATGACGTGGCGGCCGATGCGCACCGGCGCGTGGGCGACTTGGGTGAACTCCGGCGGCACGGTCGGGTTGGACATGTGGTCACCCGAGTAGTCATCGTTCGAGCTGTAGATGCTGACGCGCGATGACAGCCCAGCGTAGTCGCCCAGTTCGATGCACGCCTGGCCGATCAGGCAGCCGAACACGGCCAAGTGCACATGGCGCCCGATGCGGATGCCACCGTCTCCTGCGGACAGCACGCAGAAGTCGTCGATACGGGCATAGTCGCCGATGGCGATACGGTCCGCTCCGTACAGCGATGCCTTGCGCGAGATGCGAACGCCACGGCCCACGGCGGCGAACCCGAGACTGCGCAGCTCTGCTTCGTCGTAGCATGACATGGGGTCGCTCCGATCAGGTGCCGCGCACGATCGACACGATCCGGTCCACGTCGGCCGGAGCGAGGTGCGGATAGATCGGCAGACAGATCACCTGCTGCGCGGTGCGTGTCGCGATGGGTAGATTCTCCGGCCGCGCGGAGGGCAGATCGCGGTACATCGGGAACTGCGAGATTAGAGGGTGGAAGTATCGACGGCCGTGGACACCGTGCCGCTTCAGGCGCTCGTAGAGATCGTCGCGCGCCAACGGGTAGGGGGCCTCCACCAGAACGGGGAAGTAGCCGAAGTTGGCAATCGTGTCGTCGTCACGCGGCACGCAACGGATGCCTCGCACGCCCGTCAGGCCTCGGCGGTACTGGGCGTCGATGGCGCGGCGCTGCTCGATCAGGCCATCGATCTCGCGAAGCTGCACCAAGCCGAGCGCGGCTTGGAACTCGTTCATCTTGCCGTTGATGCCGGGGGCTACGACGGTCACCTCGTCGACGAAGCCGAAGTTCTTCAGGTGATCGATCCGCGCCTTGGTCCTGGCGTCGGGGCAGACGATGGCGCCGCCCTCGAAGGTGTTGAACACCTTGGTGGCATGGAAGCTCAACACCGAAAGATCGCCATGCCGCAGGATACTGCCGCGGCTGTCCCTCACGCCGAACGCATGAGCGGCGTCGTAGATCAGTCTCAGGTTGTAGGCGTCGGCAATCCGCTCGAGGCGGCTCACATCGCATGGGTTGCCGTAGCAATGTACGGCAAGGATCGCGGTGGTCTGCGGGGTGATTGCGGCCTCGATGCGGGACGGATCGAGGTTGAGCGTGACCGGGTCAATGTCGACGAATACCGGCTTGATGCCGTTCCAAAGCAGCGAGTGGGCGGTCGCCACGAAGGAATAGGGTGTGGTTATCACCTCGCCGGTGACACGAAGTGCCTGCAACGCCGTCAGCAGCGCGATCGTCGCATTCGCGAACAGCGCGATCTGGTTGACGCCCAGGTGGTCACACAACGACCGTTCGAGCCGGGCGTGAAACGGGCCACCGTTTGTCAGTACCTTGCTGTCCCAGATCTCCAGCAGCAGCGGCAGAAGCTCGGCCAACGGCGGCAGATGCGGTTGGGTGACGTGGATCGGTCCGAAGTTAGGAGCGGGCGTCGGCTTCGACTTCGCCCGGACAGGTCGAGGCACGCTCAGTGTGGTCATGCGGCGGAGCGGGGGGCTGGCGCCGCCGCGGATTGCTCAGGCTTCCAGAAGGCAAACAGCGGTTCGCGCGTATTGCAACCCCACTGCACCGCGGCCACGTCCGGCAGCAAGGCGCTGTGTTGCAGCAACTGACCGTCGAAGCCGGCGTTGTGGAAATGCGAAGCGATGTCCGCGCCGAAAAGGCGTACATGGTCGTCTTGGCCGAAGAACTGATGCGCGAATTCCGCCGTGATGTCGCCTACCACCTCGAAAGTGCCCTTCAGGCGTGGCGAAAAAGGCGTCTGTGCGATCAAGAGCCCTGCCGGAGCTAGGCAGCGGTGGAACTCATCCAGCGCCCTCTGAGGGGAGTCCACATGCTCGAGCACATGGTTGCAGATGATCATGTCGAACACGGAACCTTCGAACGGCAGGCGTTCGACGTCGAGCCGAACGTGACCTGGGCGCATGGGACGCAGATCGCCGCGCACGTAGAGGGCCGGGCCGAGGGACGCAATCAGCCTCTCCAGGTGCGGTTCGGGCGCGATGTGCAGCACGCGAGACCCGGCGATGGCCGGCAGTACGCCGGCTGCCCGCAGGTACATCCAGAGATGGCGGTCACGGTCGGTGCATCCGCATGCGGGGCATTGGTACAACTCGAGATCGGATCCCACGGCCTGCATCGACTCGATGAAGGCGCTGCACCGCTCGCGGTGCGGATGTGGCAGCCAGCGCTCGACATCCTGATGACATATGGCGCAACGAGGCACGGCAGGTTCTCGCAGTTGGAAGGGGCCACAGGGTGGCTTGCGGTAGGAGCTTCTCAGAACGCTGGATTGCCAATCGGCGAAACAGCGACCGTATGGGCGCCCATGTTCATCGACGACCTCCCGCGGCACCCGCCCCGATCACCCCGCACAACGTGTGGATCGACCCGAACCCCGGATGCTTGGCGGCCAGCACCCTTGCCGATTCGTGGAACGCCGCCGGCAGCTGGTGATCGCTGAGAGAGTTGTGAAACAGCGGCACCCGCACGATGCGTGGGAAGAAGCGCTGCGTACAGATCGCCTGCAAGCACAGGTCGGTGGCCCACAGGTGCCAACCGAGCGCCGGGTCGATCTGCAGCACCGACTCGCGCGGCAGCACCAGCGCCAGCTCGTCGATCGACACCGCGGTGTCGCTGGCGGGGCGGTCGAAGCAGTGGCTGCGGTCGATCACGAAGCCAGCCTGCTCGTAGGCCTCGCTCGCGCGGTTGACGCCGATGCCGGCGAAGCCGATCAACGTGCGCGCGCGCTCCTCGGCCGGCACGGTGTCGAGCAGCGCGGCGAGGCGGTGGCCGAACGACGGCGCGAAGTACACATCCTGGTGGCACAGCAGGATCCAGTCTTCGTGCACGTGCTCGCGCGCGCGCGCCAGCGCGTCGGCCGGGCTCGCTGCGCGGCGCACCGAGATCACACGGGCGTCGACCTCGCGCAGGCCCGGTGACGCTTCCACGTTCAATCGCAGCTGCGTCTCGCGCGTGGTCGGCACCACGACCGCGAAGTTGCATGCGACGGCGCGGTGCGCCGGCGCGTCGCACGGGTCGAAGGTAGCGTGCGCGTGCACGATCGCCTGCCGCAACCCCCACTGTTGACATGCTGTCGTCGCCGGCACGCCGGCGACGGCGGCAAGTTGCAGGGCGGCTTGGGTGAACGGTTCGTCGCGCGGTGCTTCGATCACGGCGTCGGCCACACTGGGCATCCAGCCGGCATCCATCAGCAGCTTGGTGGTCGACGCTCGCGACCACCGGTGCAGGCCGCCGCTCGCCGCGTCATCCGTGGTCAGATCGGCCTCCACCCATCGCCGCAACCGGTCCAGCGAAGGTTCGTGCAGGGCGGCGAGGGCCAAGAGCGTCTGCGCGTGCGCATGCCGGCGCAGCGCGCGCAGCAGGGCCGAGGGATCGGCTGCCTCTTCGAGCCCATCAGTCAGCACGATCAGGTCGAACGGACCTTGGGTGGTGTCCTCGAGTGCAGCGAGCGACTCCGCCTGCTGCCAGACGCTGCCTGGATGTTGTGCCAGATAGGCAGTGCGCAGCGGTGCCCTGCCCCAGGCCAGCACGCGCCGCGCCGCCGGTAGTGAAGCCATGAGCTTGTCGCGCGCGATGTGCGCATGCTCGAGATCGGGGCGACGCGCGGTCGCGGTGCTGCTGCCGATCACCACCAGCGCCGGCGCTGCGTTCGGTGAAGCCATCATGCGGGCGATGATCCGGCGCGCCGGCGCATGGCGATCGATCGAGCAGTGGCGTTCGCCGGGTGCTTATCGCGGCCGCAGGCGCCGCCCCCTCTGCCGAGCGAACATAGACCCGGGGATGGAGGCCTACGACATGCTCGCTGCCGGAAGCCGCGGTCGTGCACGCGCATGAGCCGCCCGCTATGTGCGTATGTTTGCCGGCATCGACCAGCGTCCCGCGCCAGGGTTCGCAGTGGCGGCGGCTGACAAATTTCCATGCGGTTCTCGGACAGGCAAAAGGTCACGTCCGACATGTGCAGGAAGTAGTTGGCGAAGTACTCCTTGATGACGTAGCCGCGGTAGCCCAGGCAGATCACGAAGTCGTTGATACCGTGGTGCGAGTAGCTCTTCAGGATGTGCCACAGCACCGGACGGCTGCCAATCTCAACCATCGGCTTGGGCTTGACCGTCGTCTCCTCGGCCAGGCGCGTGCCCAGGCCGCCGGCCAGGATCACCGCCTTCATGGCCGCGCCTGTGCCGCCATGTGCTCGGGCGCACCGCCCAGCGCCTGCGCCCACATGCGCTGCAGCAGCGACTCGAGGTCACGTGCAAAGCCGGCGCCGTCGAACAGCGCGCCGGCCTGTTGTTGCACCAGATGCTCCTTCAGCGCGGCGCGGCGCGACGGGGCGGCGGCCAGCGCCAGCACCATGTTTTTGTAGCCGTCGATGTCGCTGCACACCAGCTCGTCCAACCGCACCGCATGCAGCAGGCTCGCGGCCACGCGCTGCGCAAAGGTCTTGCCGATCAGCGTGACCACCGGCACGCCGACCCACAGCGCCTCGCCTGCGGTGGTGTGCGCATTGCACGGCCAGGCATCCAGGTAGATGTCGGCGTGGGCGAGGCGGCTCAGGTGATCGGCCAGCGGCAGCAGCGGCGCGAACAGCAACCGCTGCGGGTCGACCCCGCGCGCCGCGGCCGCGGCGCGCAATGCCTGCTCCACGTTGGTGTTCCACTGCAGCAGCCACAGCAGCGCATCCTCACGCTCGCGCAGCAGCCCGCACCAGACGTCGAAGACTTCGGGCGATATCTTGTACGACTGGTGGAAGGCGCACAGCAGCAGCGCGTCGTCGGGTGCGCCCCAGTCGGCGCGCGTGCTCGGGCGCGCCCGCTCGCGCCGAGAGTCGTTGGGCTGGTAGCAGCCCGGCAGCTGCGCGATCTTCTCGCTGTAGTGCGCGGCATGCTCGAGCGGCGTGACCACCGGGTCGCCGATCAGGTAGTCGATGTAAGGCGCACCCATGCTGCCGGGAAAGCCCAGCCAGCTCACCTGCAGCGGTGCCGGCCTGGCGGCCAGCACCGGCAGCAGCGTGTCCTGCGTGCCGCCCTTCAGGTCCACCAGGATGTCGATGCGCAACTCGCGCACGCGCTGTGCGATCTGCGGATGGCTGCAACCGCGCAGTTCGACGAAGTGCTCGGCCGCCGCCACCACGCGCCTGCGCAGCGCCGTGCCGTCATCACGCCCGGACGACAGCGCGAAGACCTCGAATCGCTCGCGGTCGTGGGCCTCGAGCACCTGCACCAGCAGCTGGCTGGTCGCGTGGTTGTGGAAGTCGGCCGACAGGTAGCCCAGGCGCAGGCGCCCACCATGGTTCCGGGCGCGCACGCGCGGCAGCACCTGGACCTTGCTCGCGACGTGCAGCGCATGGTGGCGCGCCACCTTCAACTGCTCGATCGGATCGTCCACGAGCACCGCGTGGCTGAACGCGGAGGTCTCCGCCGGCTGCTGCGGCGGCAGGGCCCGCAGCTTCGCGCGCAGTTGCTGCATCTCGGACTCGGCTTCGGCCCAGCGGCAGGCCTCGCGCTCCATGAAGAGCAGCAGGCCGCGCGCCGCCAGTTCGCTGTTGCCCAGGCCGAGGGTGACCGCGGTACGCATGCACTCCGCGGCTTCGGCCTTCATACCCAGGTCCTTGAACGACACCCCGAGGTAGAAGTGCAGCACCGGGTCGGCCAGATTGAACGACAGTGCCTGCAGGAAGACCGGTACCGCCTCCGCATGGCGAGCCGTGGCCTGCAGCGCAGTCGCCATCGCCGTCAGGTACGGAAGGTCCACGCTCACGCCTTCGGGCAGCGCACGCAAGCACTGCAGCGCTTCCTCGGTGCGGCCCAACTCCAGCAGCGCGCGCGCTTCCAACGTGTAGCCGAGGCGTTCGGCGGGATGGCGCTTCCGCAGTTGTTGCGCCCGCTGCACCGCCTGCGCAGCGCGACCGGCCTTGATCAAGGCGTGGGCGGCCGCCAGGCCGTAGGCCGGGTCGTCGTTGATGTCCGTAGCGCGCTCGAAGGCCTGCGCCGCCGCCGGCCAGTGCTCACGGCGCGCATGCGCCTGTCCCTGCTGCCATTGCCGGTAGGCGCGCGCCCGCGCACCGGCCGCGGCACCAGGGTGGACGGGAGCAGGTATTGCCAGCGACATGCCATTGGTGCGCGGCACGATCACACAGCCGCGCAATTGGAAGTTGGGTTGGCCCCAAGCTTAGGCGGCCGGCAGCCGCCCGATCCCGGGAAATGCCGTGCCCCGTACCCGCAGTTCGTGCGGCACGCAGCCCTTCACACCACGGCGTCGGCCGCCTCGGCCTCGACGCGCATGCACATCGAGCGCTCACGCCAGATCCCGGCCTGCGCCGCATCTCCCAGCCCTTCACAGAGCACTGCCAGGTTGTGCGCGGCCAGGAAACTTCCGCGCCCGCGAACCGTGTCGGGCAGCCCAGGGTTCTCGCCGATCGCCAGCGCACGCTGCCAGCAGCCTTCGGCCATCGGCAGCAGCCGGGACGCATGGCGTGGCTGCGTGGCAGCCCAGTCGAGCAGCAAGTCGCCAAGCGTGAAGAAGAAGTCGGGCGAAGATTGCCAGCGCGGCATTTCCGCCTCGGCCAGCGCCATCGCCGCAGCGAAGGCGCCGAGCTTCTTGCGCGTGTAGATCGTGCGCAGCACCAGGTCGTGACGCCAGGCGGCGGCGGCATCCCCGAGCTGTTGTGCGATCGCATAGCAGGGCTCGGCGGCGGCAAACTCGCCGTGCACTTCGTGGTCTTTGCCCAGTTGGTAGTGCAGGTAGGCATCGCCCGGGTCCGCCTGCAGCGCCTGCTGCAGCAGCCGGCGGTTGCGCCCCCGCTTGGGCACCATCGGCCCGGGCAGATAGCCGTCGTGCAGCAGCTGCAGGCCCAGGCGCTGCCGCGGCAGCGCCGACAGCGGCTGCTCGTGGACCCGGCCCCGATAGGCGACACCCCGCGGCAGCAGCCGCGGCAGCCAGCTCGTGGCCACCTGTCCGTCGGCGCCGGCGCCCTCGACAAGGCTCGCCACGCGCAGCAGGCCGATCCGCGGCGCGGCGTCGCGGCGCCAGTCGTCCAGCGTGGCCGCTCCTGCGCCGATCCACTCGTCGGCATCGATCACCAGCCGCCAATCGGCCCGCGTCAGCGCCAGCGCGGCGTTGCGTGCCGCGGCGAAATCGTCGCGCCATTCCCAGCGTGCAACCGTCGCGCCGCAACGCTGCGCGATGGCCGGCGTGTCGTCCACCGAGCCGGTGTCGAGCACCCACATCTCGTCCACGTGCGCGGCGGCGCTGAGCAGGCAGCGCGCGATGCAACGCGCTTCGTCGCGCGCGATCATGACCAGGGCGAGACTCGGCATGCCGAAGCCTGAGGGCTCGGCCCTGCTGCCAGCAGCCGGAACAGCACGTCGCCAGGGTCACTTTTCGAGTGACCAAAGCCACGAAAGCCCGATTCGGCAAGTTGGTAACGCCGCCTCAAGTCCGCTCCAGGCCGCTCCGATAACCCTCCCAACGCACCCGGGCACACCGGGACGTGGTCCGGTCGGCCCTCGATGCGGACATTGGTTCCCGCCACTCTAGGAGTCCTTCCATGCCGATGACGATCAACACCAACGTGGTGTCCCTGAACGCCCAGCGCAACCTGACCATGTCGCAGAGCTCGCTGGCCACCTCGATGCAGCGGCTGTCCTCCGGCCTGCGGGTGAACTCGGCACAGGACGACGCAGCCGGCCTGGCGATTGCCGACCGGATGAACGCGCAGATCCGCGGCATCAATGTCGCGATCCGGAATGCCAACGACGGCATTTCGCTGGCGCAGACCGCCGAAGGCGCACTGGCGACCGTGACCGACGCGCTGCAGCGCATGCGCGAGTTGGCGGTGCAGTCTGCCAATGCCTCCAACAGCACCAGCGACCGGGCCAACCTCGACGCTGAATACCAGCAGTTGTCGGCCGAAATCACCCGCATCGCGGACCAGACCAAGTTCAACGGACGGGCAATTCTCAAGACCGGCAGTGCCGGGGCCCAAGACTTCCAGGTCGGCGCCAACGTCGGCGATACGCTGACGATCACCACCAATGCCGTCGCCACGGTTACTGGCGACGTGAGTACGGTCGCCAGCGCGACGGCGGCGATCAGCGCGATCGACGCCAAGCTGGACGCGATCACCACCGACCGTGCCAAGTACGGCGCTGCCATGAGCCGCTTCTCGATGGCGATCCAGAACCTGCAGATCACCGGTGAGAACCAGCAGGCCGCACGCGGGCGCATCATGGACGCGGACTTCGCGGCCGAAACGGCCAACCTGTCGCGCGCGCAGATCCTGCAGCAGGCCGGCAGCGCGATGGTCGCGCAGGCGAACCAGTTGCCCAACCAGGTGCTCGCGCTGCTGCGCTGACGGCCTCTTCCCCTGGCACGAGCCGCCCTCCGGGGCGGTTTTGCCGTTTGGGCTGCTCCGGCAGTGCGTTCGCGGATTGGGTGGCCAATGACGATCTTTTCGGGCGAACCGTACCCGAAGCAGCTGTCGAGAATGCGCAGCACGCAGGCCTCGCGGCCTCGGCTTCAAGGAGCATTCCGTCATGCCGCAAACGATCAACACGAACATCGCGTCGCTGAACGCGCAGCGCAACCTGAACACCTCGCAGAGTTCGCTGGCGACCTCGATGCAGCGGCTGTCCTCGGGCCTGCGCGTCAATTCGGCCAAGGACGACGCCGCCGGGCTCGCGATCGCCGACCGCATGAATGCGCAGATCCGCGGCATGAACGTCGCGATCCGCAACGCCAACGACGGCATCTCCCTGGCGCAGACCGCCGAAGGCGCGCTGGCGACGATGACCGACGCACTGCAACGCATGCGCGAGCTGGCGGTGCAGTCGGCCAACGCCTCCAACGACACCAGCGACCGGACAAACCTGGACGCGGAATTTCAGCAGCTGTCTGACGAGGTCAAGCGCATCGCCGAGCAGACCAAGTTCAACGGCAGGGCGATCCTCGACAGCACCGGCAGCGGCCCGCAGATCTTCCAGGTCGGCGCAAACGTCGGCGACACGTTGACCGTGACCACCAATGCCGTCGCGTCCATTGCCGAGAGCGTCGGCACGGTCGGGGACGCCACTTCGGCGATCAGCGCGATCGACGCCAAGCTCGACCTGATCACGACCGACCGCGCCACCTACGGTGCGGCGATGAGCCGCTTCAGCATGGCCATCCAGAACCTGCAGATCTCCGCCGAGAACCAGTCCGCCGCCCGCGGCCGGATCATGGACGCCGACTTCGCGGCCGAGACCTCGAACCTGTCGCGCGCGCAGATCCTGCAGCAGGCCGGCAACGCGATGGTCGCGCAGGCCAACGCGCTGCCGCAGCAGGTGCTGCAGCTGCTGCGCAACTGATCACGCTTGCCCCGGCTGCGACCGCCCCGGCTGGCTGCCCGGGCGGGCCGTTTGCGTTGCGGGCCTAAAGTCGGCGCGCACGCCGCCGATACGCCAGGGGCGACCTTCCCACCACCATGGCTTCCATCACTTCCCTCGGCATCGGCAGCGGGCTGGACATCGAGAGCTTGATCGGCAAGCTCGTCGCGGTCGAACGCACGCCGATCACCGCGCTGAAGAAAGTAGAGAGCTCGCTGCAGACCAAGCTCTCGACCTACGGCAAGATGCAGTCGGCGCTGTCGACCCTGCGCGACGCCGCAGCAACGCTGGCCCGCGCCGGCACCTGGCAGGCGACCACCGGCGTCAGCAGCGACGCCGCCGCGGTGGGCGTGACCACCGGCGCGGCCACCCTGCCCGGCAGCTGGGCGGTGCAGGTGCAGCGGCTGGCATCGGTGCAGTCCAACGCCACCGGCGTCTATCCATCCGCGGACGCGCTCGTCGGCGAAGGCACGTTGCACATCGAGCTGGGCAGTTGGGGCGCCGACGGCAGCAGCTTCACGCCCCAGGCGGGGCGCGGTGTGGTCGACATCAGCGTCGGCCCGCCGGCGCAGTCGCTGGCGCAGTTGCGCGACAAGATCAACGCGTCCAACGCCGGCGTCGTGGCCTCGGTGCTGACCGACGCCGCGGGCGCGCGCCTGGTGCTGCGCTCGGCCGCCACCGGCGAGGCCAACGGCTTTCGCGTCGGCGTCACCGACGCCGACGGCCACAACTCCGACGGCCTGGGCCTGTCGGCGCTGGCCTTCGACCCTTCGGCCGGCATCCTGACGATGGCGCAGGCGCTGGCCGCGGCCAACGCCGCCGCCACCTTGAACGGGCTGCCGGTGTCGTCGGCATCGAACACGCTCGGCAACGTGATCGACGGCCTGACGCTGAGCCTGAACAAGGTCACGGCTGCGCCGGTGCAGGTGGACGCCAGGCCCGATGCCGAATCGATGCGCAAGGCGATCGACGGCTTCGTCACGGCCTACAACGACCTGAACAAGCTGATCGCCGAGCAGACCAAGTACGACGCCGCCAGCAAGACCGCCGGCACCTTGCAGGGCGACAGCGCGGCGGTGGCGATGCGCAGCCGGCTGCGCAGCCTGCTGGGCGAATCCAGCGGCACCTCGGCAAGCTTCGGCCGGCTGGCCGACGTGGGCTTCGACGTGCAGAGCGACGGCTCGATCAAGCTGGACCAGACCAAGCTCGCCAATGGGCTGGCCAACCTGCCGGAGCTGCGCAAGCTGTTCGCCCACGACGATCCGCTCGGCGACGCCAACGACGGCATCGCCACCCGGCTGCGCGCGCTGGCCGACCAGTTCCTCGGCATCGACGGCAGCCTCAGCACGCGCCAGGATGGGCTGCGCGCGCGCATCGAGCGCAACCAGGACCGCCAGGCGCAGCTCGAGGACCGGATCGCGATGACCGAGAAGCGGCTGCGCGCGCAGTACACGGCGCTCGACCGGCAGATGGCGTCGCTGACGAGCCTGTCGGGCTACGTCACGCAGCAGATGAAGACCTGGTCGAGCAACAAGGGCAACTGACGCGCGCGTGGCGCGACGCATGCTTCCCGACGGCGCCGAAAGGCGCCGTTTTCATTCGCGTGATCGCCGCGGCGCATGGCTCAAGTCGGCGCCCGCGCGGGCCGATATGCAGGCATCCGCCAACGCCCGATGCCGCCGACGATGCTTGCCACCCACGCCTTCCCCGCACCTGCCGCGCACGCGTCGGCTGCTGCCTACCGCCAGATGGGCGTGAGCAGCGGCGTCGGCGGCGCCACGCCGCACCAGCTGGTGCTGATGCTGCTCGACGGCTTCGACGACGCGCTGGTGCAGGCCGCCGGCGCGCTGCAGGCGCGCGCGACCGCCGTCAAGTGCAAGGCGATCGAGCGCGCGCTGCGCATCGTCGACGAAGGCCTGAAGGCCAGCCTGAACCTGGCCGAAGGCGGCACGCTGGCCGCGCAGCTGCGCGAGCTGTACGGCTACGTCAGCGTGCGGCTGCTGCACGCCAACCTGCACAACGACGCCGCGGCCATCGCCGAATGCCGGCGCCTGATGCGCCCGCTGCGCGACGCCTGGGCGGCGATCGCGCCGCAGGTGCACGCGCAGCCGTGGGGCCGGCGATGAGCCGCCGCGCGCTGATGGACGACGCCACGGCGACCCCGACCGTGTTGAGCTACTACGAAGCGATCGAGCAGGCCAGCGCCGAGATGCTCGACGCCGCGCGCCACGGCGACTGGGAGCGCGTGGTCAAGCTCGAGGGCGCCTGCGTGCTCTTGATCAGCCGGCTCAAGCAGGCCGCGCGCGAGCGCCCGCTGTCGGGCGACGACTCGAAGCTCAAGTCGCGCATCATGCAGCGCATCCTGCTCAACGACGCCGAGGTGCGCCACCTGGCCGAGCCCTGGCTGCCCGAGCTCGAGCGGCTGCTGCACGGCAAGAGCACCACGCTGCACTGACCGGCGCGGGGCCCGAGGTGCCGGCCGCAGCGCGCATCGACGCCATGGCGCCGCTGCGGCAGCGCCCGCGCCGCGGGCACGACGCCGCCGCGTGCCGCAGCGCGCACGGCTTCACGCTGGTGGAGATCGCGGTGGTGCTGGGCGTGGCGGCGCTGCTGGCGGCAGTCGCCTGGCCGCCGCTGCACGAGCAGTTGCTGCGCGCACGCCGCGCCGACGCGGTGGCGGCGCTGATGCGCATCCAGATCGCGCAGGAATCGCACCGCGCCTACCACGGCCTGTACGCCGCGCGGCTCGACGCGCTGCGCGGTGCGGCGTCGAGCCGCAGCGCCGAAGGCCAGTACGACCTGGAGCTGCTGCCGGCCGGCGGCGCCCGCTACGAAGCGCGCGCGGTGCCGCGGCCCGGCAGCGCCGTGGCGGGCGACGCCCGCTGCCCGGTGATCAGCCTGCGCGTGGACGAAGGCCGGGCCGCACTCGCGCCCGACCTGCGCTGCTGGAACCGCTGATGCAGCGCCCGCTTCGGCCTGGGTGCCGTGCGCGCGCGCGCGGCTTCACGCTGCTCGAGCTGATGGCCGCGCTCGCGCTGAGCGCGATCGTCGTGCTGCTGGCGGTGCCGTCGTTTGCCGGCGCGGTGGCGCGCCACCGGCTGCAGGCGGCGGCCGAGCAACTGGCGCACGACCTGGCCGACGCGCGCTTCGAAGCGGCGCAGCGCGGCACCGCGCTGCACCTGAGTTTCGCGACCGGCGCCCAGTGGTGCTACGCGCTCGCGTTGCAGGCGGGCTGCGACTGCCGCGCCGCCGCCCCCTGCCAGATCAGCCGCGTGCTGGCCGGCGACCACCCCGGGGTGCGGCTGCTGCACGCCGAGGATGCGCGCGTCGATCCGCTGCCGGGGCGCAGCACCGGCGGCGACGCGCTGCTGCAGGCGGCCGATGCGGCGCCGCTGCGGGTGGCGCTCAGCCCGCTCGGGCGGCCGCGGATCTGCGCACCGGGCGGCAACGTGCGCGGCTACCCGGCCTGCTGAAGCCCGCCCGGCGCCGCGGCGCGCGGCGTGTATCCGGTGTCGGCCGGCGCGGTCGCGATCGGTGCGATCGGTGCGATCGGTGCGATCGGTGCGATCGGTGCGATCGGCGCGATCGGCGGACTCGGTGCGTGCGAGGCGTGCGGGTCTTGCAACGCTTGCGCCGCGTCGGCCGCCGCGCCGGCAGGCGGCGCCTCGATCCGGTCGCGGCCCAGGCGCTTGGCCCGATACAGGCGTTCGTCGGCGCTGCGGTACAGCCGGTCGGCGTCGGGCGCGTCGGTCGCGTCGGTCTGGCCGGCGGCGACCACGGCGATGCCGCCCGACAGCGTGACGCGCAACTCGCCGCCGCCGGCCAGCGCGAAGCGGTGCTGCGCCACCACGGCACGCACCTGCTCGGCCAGCCGCAGCGCGCCGGCGGCGTCGGTGTCGGGCAGCAGCAGCGCGAATTCCTCGCCGCCGACGCGGCCGAACACATCCGACTTGCGCAGCCGCGAACGCACCGCATCGGCCGTGCCGGCCAGCACGGCGTCACCGGCGCGATGGCCGTGGCCGTCGTTGACCGACTTGAAGTGGTCGATGTCGAGCAGCACCAGCGCCAGCGGCGCGCCGCGGCGCCGGGCGTGCTGCAGCGCATGCTCGAGCAGCGCGTCGAAGCCGCTGCGGTTGATGCAGCCGGTGAGCCCGTCGTGGGTGGCCAGGCGCTCCATCTGCTGCGCCAGCCGCTGGAAGCTCGACAGCACGAAGCCGAAGCCGGCGCCGAGCACGGCGACGAAGCACACCAGGAAGGTCAGCCCCTGGCCGAAGCTGGGCTGCAGGATCTCGCCGTACTGCTCGGGGTTCTGCCACGCATGCAGCGCGCGCAGCAGCAGCGCGGCGCAGGCCACCGACATCGTCACCGCCACGGTGCGCAGCGAGCGCTCGGCGCGCCAGCCGCGGCGCACGATCAGCACCACCGACGGCAGCACGAGGCCCGCATACACCAGCGAGATCACGCTGCTGCGCTGGTGCAGCGGCCACGGCAGCATCGCCAGCAGCACGAGCAGCGCGACGCCGAGCAGCGCCCAGACCCAGCGCGGCAGCGGCGCGTCGAGCACGAAACGGTGGAGCGCGCGCAGGTAGGCGACCAGGCCGCCCAGGATCAGCGCGTTCGCACTGAACACCGCCGGCCCCGACGGCAGCAGCGGCCGCAACGCGAACAGCACGAAACCGCCCAGCAGCAGCCAGGTACCGACCGCCCAGGTGCGCAGCTCCACCTGGCGGGCGAGCGCGCGCTGCGCGAAGCCGAGTTCCAGCGCCAGCAGCAGGAAGCCCAGCAGCAGCGCGAACAGCAGGGTCGGCGGATCGAGGGTCACGGCATTCGATCGGGGCCCGCCACATCATTGATGGGAAGCGGAAGCGCACGATAGCACGCGCGTTCCGCCCGCTGGCGGTCGGAAAGCACGACGGCCGCGGGTGGGCGCGGCCGTCGGCAACGATGGGATGGATCCCCGATCAGACTGCGCGGATGTTCGCGGCCTGCAGGCCCTTGGCGCCCTGGCGGACCTCGAACTGCACGCGCTGGTTCTCCTGCAGCGTCTTGAAGCCGGTGCCGGTCTTGATCTCGCTGAAGTGCGCGAACAGGTCCTTGCCGCCGCCTTCGGGGGTGATGAAGCCGTAGCCCTTGCCGTCGTCGAACCACTTGACCGTGCCGGTCTGGGTGTCGTTTTCCATGAGTTGCTCCTGTATTCGGATGGAAGAAAAAAGCTACCGCGCAGGCGTATGCCGCCCGCGCGGACAGAAACACTCAAGCGCAATCAACCAGGGGACTTCGGACCGGCCGGCCCGCGCTGTCTCGACGCGGGCGGTTGAGCGGAAAAGACCTTGTGCAAACGGCCTTGTGCATGTCTGTGGCGCCATTGTAGGCAAGGCGCGCGGCCGGCCCCGAAGACGCACCTGCCCGCGCCGGCCGGCCTGCGGTGTCGCCTGCCTGACAGCGCAAGCCCCGATTGCGGCGGCCGCGCGATGCAGCCTATAACCGGTGCCGCTCGCGCTCGCCCTCCCCCGGGTGGACGCAGGCCGCCCGGCAACGCACTGCGAACGACACCCCATGGCCGAGGATCCGCAAACCCTGCTCAGCGTGCGCGGCGTGACGGTGCGCTTCGGCGGCATTGTCGCGCTCGACGGCGTGAGCTTCGACGTGAAGCGCGGCCACATCTGCGGCCTGATCGGCCCCAACGGCGCCGGCAAGACGACGCTGTTCAACTGCCTGAGCCGGCTGTACCAGTACCAGGCCGGCGACATCCTGTTCGAAGGCCGGTCGATCACGAGCACGCCGACGCACCGGATCGCCGGCCTGGGGCTGGGCCGCACCTTCCAGAACCTGGCGATGTTCCGCACGATGCCGGTGCGCGAGAACGTGATGGTCGGCGCGCACTGCCGCTCGTCGGCCGGCTTCCTGGCCAGCGCGCTGCGCCTGCCCCGCGTCAAGGCCGAAGAGGCGCAACTGCGCGAACGTGCGGCCCGGATCATGGCCGACCTCGACCTGAGCCGCTTTGCCGGCCACCCGGTCGGCGGCCTGCCCTTCGGCATCCAGAAGCGCGTCGAGTTCGCGCGCGCGCTCGCGGCCGATCCGAAGCTGCTGCTGCTCGACGAGCCTGCCGCCGGCCTGAACCACGAGGAACTGGGCGAGCTGGAGCGGCTGATCCGCGATGCGCGCGACCGGCTCGGCATCACCGTGCTGCTGGTCGAGCACCACATGGGCCTGGTGATGGACGTGTCGGACCACATCGTCACGCTGAACTTCGGCCGCAAGATCGCCGAAGGGCCGCCCGAGCACATCCAGCAGCACCCGGACGTGATCGAGGCCTACCTGGGGGCGCCGGCCCATGCCTAAGCTGCTGGAGGTGAGCGGGCTGTGCGCGTCCTACGGCGCGACGCAGGTGCTGCACGGGCTCGACTTCGCGCTCGAGACCGGCCACATCACGGCGATCCTCGGCGCCAACGGCGCCGGCAAGACGACCACGCTGCGCGCGCTGTGCCAGGTGGTCAAGACCAGCGGCAGCATCGTGCTCGACGGCACCCAGGTGGTCGGCAAGTCCACGGAAAGCGTGGTGCGCATGGGCGTGGCGCAGGTGCCCGACGGCCGCGGCACCTTCACCGGCCTGACGGTCGAGGAAAACCTGCGCCTGGGGGGCTACACGCGCGCCAACAAGGCCGAGGCGGCCGCAGACATGGCGCGCATGTTCGCGCGCTTCCCGATCCTGAAGGAGCGGCGCCACCAGCAGGCCGGCACGCTGTCGGGCGGCGAGCAGCAGATGCTGGCGATCAGCCGCGCGCTGATGCTGCGCCCGCGCCTGCTGCTGCTGGACGAGCCGTCGTTCGGCGTGGCGCCGCTGGTCGTCGCCGAGATCTTCCGCATCCTGCGCAGCATCAACCAGGAAGACCGCGTCAGCATGCTGCTGGTCGAGCAGAACGCTTCGCTGGCGCTGGACCTGGCCGACCATGCTTACCTGCTCGAGACCGGCCGCGTCGCGCTGTCGGGCCCGAGCGAGGCCATCAAGAACGACGAGTCGGTGCGCCGCGCCTATCTCGGCTATTGAGGACGACGATGGAAGGCTTCCTGCTGCAGGTCTTCGCCGGGCTGGCCAACGGCATCATCTACGGCTCGGTGGCGCTGGCGCTGGTGATGATCTTCCAGGCCACGCACCACATCAACTTCGCGCAGGGCGAGATGGCCACCTTCAGCACCTTCGTCGCCTGGTGGCTGATGCAGCAGGGCTGGCCCTACTGGGGCGCGTTCTTCTTCACCGTGGCGGTGTCCTTCGCCGGCGGGCTGCTGGTGCAGCGCATCATCCTGCGGCCGATCGAGAAGGCGCCGGTGCTGACCAACGTGCTCGTGTTCATCGGCCTGCTGCTGATCTTCAACGCGCTGTCGGGCTGGCTGTTCGACTTCACCGTCAAGGCCTTCGACAGCCCCTTCGCGAAGGATTCGTTCCTGGAGACGAAGTACTTCTCGGCGCACCAGGTCGGCTCGGCCGGCGTGCTGGTGGTGATGCTGCTGCTGCTGTTCGCCTTCTTCCGTTTCACGCCCATCGGGCTGGCGATGCGCGCCGCCGCGCAGAACCCCGATTCGGCGCGCCTGGTGGGCATCCGCGTGTCGTGGATGCTGGGGCTGGGCTGGGGGCTGGCCGCGGCCATCGGCGCGGTGGCCGGCATGATGGTCGCGCCGGTGGTCTTCCTCGACCCGAACATGATGGGCGGCATCCTGCTGTACGGCTTCGCCGCGGCGCTGCTGGGCGGCGTCGACAACCCGGTGGGCGCGGTGATCGGCGGCTTCATCGTCGGCGTGCTCGAGAACCTGCTCGGCGCCTACGTGATCGGCACCGAGCTCAAGCTGACCGTGGCGCTGGTGCTGATCGTCGCCACGCTGACGCTCAAGCCTGCCGGCCTGTTCGGCAAGAAGGTGGTGGTGCGGGTATGAGCACCGCGCGGCCGCTCCGAAGGTGCTCGCTCCCCCTCGGGGGGACGGCGCGCAGCGCCAAGGGGGCGAAATGAACGGCGCCGCTGACCGCAAGTGGGTCTGGATCGGCGCCGTCGCGCTCGCGGCGGCGCTGCTGGTGCTGCCCTTCCTGGTCAAGAACTACCGCGTGTTCCAGTTCAACCTGGTGCTGGTGTATGCGGTGGCGATCCTCGGGCTGAACATCCTGACCGGCTTCAACGGCCAGTTCTCGCTCGGACACGGCGCCTTCTATGCGTTCGGCGCCTATGCCGCGGCGATCCTGATGTCGCTGTACGGCGTGCCCTACTGGCTCACGCTGCCGGGAGCCTTCGCGTTCTGCTTCGTGTTCGGCTTCCTCGTCGGCTTTCCGGCGCTGCGCCTCGCGGGCCACTTCCTGGCGCTGGCCACCTTCGCGCTGGCGATGGCCGTGCCGCAGCTGCTGAAGTACAAGCGGCTCGAAGGCCTGACCGGCGGGGTGCAGGGCATCGTGCTCAACAAGCCCGAGCCGCCTTTCGAATTCGCGCTGTTCGGCCAGCCGCTGTCGTCCGACCGCTGGCTGTACTTCTTTACGCTGTTCGTGACCGCGCTGATGTTCCTGCTGGCCTGGAACCTGCTGCGCGGCCGCGTCGGCCGCGCACTGATCGCGATCCGCGACCACCCGATCGCCGCCACCGCGATGGGCATCAACCTGCCGATGTTCAAGTCGCTGACCTTCGGCGTGTCGGCCGGCTTCACCGGGTTGGCCGGGGCGCTGGGTGCGATCGTCGTCGCCTTCGTGTCGCCCGACAGCTTCACCTTCTCGCTGTCGATCTTCCTGCTGGTCGGCGTGGTCGTCGGCGGCCTGGCGTCGATCCCGGGCGCGATCTTCGGCGCGCTGTTCATCCAGTTCGTGCCGAACCTTGCCGACGAGATCTCGAAGGCGGCGCCGTCGGCGATCTACGGCGCGATGCTGATCCTGCTGATGTACCTGCTGCCCAACGGCGTGATGGGCGGCCTGCGCGGCCTGTGGGCACGGCTGCGTCCGAAGACGGCCGACTGAAGCCGGCTGCCATCCCGCGTCATTCCACGAGACGCCCGATCACCCGATCACCCGATCACCCGATCACCCGATCGTCCACCCAGGAGAGTCTGCAGATGAAACTGACCCACATCCTCGCCGCCGCCGGCATCGCCGCTGCGGCGTTTTCGACGCCGGCGCTGGCCCAGAAGAAGTACGACCCGGGCGCCAGCGACAAGGAGATCCTGATCGGCGGCATCCACCCGTACTCGGGGCCGGCGTCGGCCTACGGCACGATCGGCAAGGCGATCGGTGCCTACTTCAACAAGGTCAACGACGACGGCGGCATCAACGGCCGCAAGCTCAAGTGGATCGACCTGGACGACGCCTACAACCCGGCCAAGACGGTGGAGATGGCGCGCCGGCTGGTCGAGCAGGACGAGGCGCTGATCGTGTTCAACCCGCTGGGCACGGCGTCGAACACGGCGATCCAGAAGTACATGAACCAGAAGAAGGTGCCGCAGCTGTTCGTCGCCACCGGCGCCAGCAAGTGGGGAGACCCGAAGAACTTCCCGTGGACGATGGGCTGGCAGCCGACCTATTCGGCCGAGGGGCGCATCTACGCGCAGCACATCCTCGAGACCAAGCCGAACGCCAAGATCGGCGTGCTGATGCAGAACGACGACTACGGCAAGGACTACTACCACGGCTTCCTCGAGGGGCTGGGCGACAAGGCCAAGTCGATGATCGTCAGCCACGTGACCTACGAGGTCACCGACGCGACGATCGACAGCCAGATCGTGTCGCTGAAGGCCTCGGGCGCCGACGTGTTCTTCAACATCACCACGCCGAAGTTCGCCGCGCAGGCGATCAAGAAGGTCGCCGAGCTCGGCTGGAAGCCGGTGCACTACCTGAACAACGTGTCGGCCTCGGTCGGCTCGGTGCTGGTGCCGGCGGGGCTGGACAACGCCACCGGCGTGATCACCACCCAGTACCTGAAGGACCCGACCGACCCGCAGTGGGCCAACGACAAGGGCTTCAAGGACTGGCTCGAGTGGATGAAGAAGTACAACGCCAGCGCCGACCTGAAGGACGCCAACTACGTGTACGGCTACAACGTCGCGCAGGGGCTGATGCAGGTGCTCAAGCAGGCGGGCGACAACCTGACGCGCGAGAACGTGATGAAGCAGGCCGCGAGCCTGGACATGACGCTGCCGATGCTGCTGCCGGGCGTGAACGTCAAGACCGCGGCGGATGACTACTACCCGATCGAGCGCGAGCAGCTGGCGCGCTTCGACGGCAAGACCTGGGTGCTGTTCGGCAAGGTGTACGGCCGCTGAACCGCGCGATGCCTGCGCCGGCGGCACCCGCAGGGGTGCCGTTTTCGTCTGGCAAGCCGGTGGATGCCCCGCTGCACCGGCTGCATGTCGACGACAGCCTGATCGCGGTGTGCAAGCCGGCCGGCCTGCTCGCCGTGCCCGGGCGCGGCGCCGCCAAGGCCGACTGCCTGTGGGCGCGGGTGCGCGCGGTGCACGCCGACGCGCTCGTGGTGCACCGGCTCGACCAGGCCACCTCGGGGCTGATGCTGTTCGCGCGCGGCGCCGCCGCACAGCGCACGCTGGCGCGGGCCTTCGAGGCGCGCTGCGTCGCCAAGACCTACATCGCCTGGGTGCACGGCCGCCCGCCCGGCGCGGCGGGCCGCATCGAGCTGCCGCTGGCGGCCGACTGGCCCAATCGGCCGCGGCAAGTCGTGGATGCCGCACGCGGCCGGCCGGCCGTCACCGACTGGGCGCTGCTGGCGCACGACCCGGCGCGCGCGATCAGCCGGCTGCAACTGCAGCCGCTGACCGGCCGCACCCACCAGTTGCGCGTGCACCTGGCGGCGATCGGCCACGCGATCGTCGGCGACACGTTGTACGGGCCGCAGCCGGCCGCGGCGCCGCGCCTGCTGCTGCACGCGAGCGCGTTGCGCCTGGCGCACCCGGCGGACGGCCGGCCGCTGCATCTGTGCAGCGAGCCGCCGTTCTGATCGGCACCGGCTTCGGCGCGGCCGCCGGCCCGCAGCCGCCCGCCGGGCCGCGGGCCACGGGCCACGGGCCACGGGCCACGGGCCGCGCAAGCGCCTGCGCTCAGGCGCGCAGCCAGGCCGCCAGATCGGCCTCGAGGCGGCGCAGGTCGGGCTCGCGCGTGTACATCATGTGGCCGGCGTCGTAGTGGCGGTGGGTGATGCGTGCGCGCACGCCGGCATCGACGTCGAGCTGCGCGAGCGACCAGTCGCTGGCGCTGTAGGGCGTGCCCAGGTCGTAGCGGCCGCTGGCGACGAACACCTTCAGGTGCGGGTTGCGCCGCAGCGCGCGCCCGAGGTCGGGGCTGGTGCAGGCGAAGCCGTTGCCCTGCTCGGTGCCGCGGCTCCAGTTCCACTGGCGGTACACGTCTTCGGCAAAGACTTCGTAGCGCGCAGCGGCGTGCAGGCCCAGCACCTCGCCGTACCAGGCGAGCGCGGCCATCGTGTAGGGCCCTTGCAGCGCCTCGATGCCCGGGTCGAACTCCATCGTGTGGCCCTGCTGCGCCGGCATCGGCGCGCTCACGCGCGACTCGAGCCGGCCGACGATCCGGCCCTGCGGCCGCAGCGCCTCGGTGAAGAAGCGCTCGTCGCTGATGCGCAGGTTCTGCTGCTCGACCAGCGGCTGCGGCAGGCCGGTCAGCTCGGCGATGCGGCGCGCGATCCGGCTGCGCGCCCGCCCGTCCAGCCGGTGCCCGGCATGCAGCGCGGCCACGTAGTCGTCGGCGGCGAAGGCCTCGGCCGCCGCGCGCGCCGCTTCGGGCGAAGCCGCGATAGGCCCCTTCAGCAGCCCGTGGTACTGCGCGGCGTTGGCGAAGCCGGGCAGGAACAGCGCATACGGCAGATCGTTGCGCGGCGCGAACACCAGGCTTTGCAGATCCATCGCGCACGACACCAGCACCAGCCCCGACAGCGACACGCCTTGCGCCTGCAGCTTGTCGGCGAGCACCGCGCCGCGCGTCGTGCCGTAGCTCTCGCCGGCCAGGTACACCGGCGAGCCCCAGCGGCGGTGGCGCGTCAGCCAGGCGCGCACCACTTCGGCCAGCGCATCGGCGTCGCCGTCCACCGACAGCAGCTTCTTGCGCACCGCCTCGCCCGCGGTGATCGACCAGCCGGTGTGCGGCGGGTCGATGAACACCAGGTCGAAGTGCGTGAACCAGCTGGCCGGGTTGTCGGTCACCGCGTAGGGCGCGCGCGGCTGGCTGCCGTCGTCGGCGACGACCACGCGCTTCGGGCCGAGCGCACCGAACTGCAGCCAGATCGACGCCGATCCCGGCCCGCCGTTGAAGGCGAAGCACACCGGCCGCTCGGCCGCCGCGGCGCCGCGCAGCAGGTAGGCGGTGGCGAAGACGGCGGCCTCGGGCTCGTTGCCGGCGCCGGCCAGGCCGGCGGCCACCACCGGCACGAAGGCGGCGTGCACGTCGTAGTCGAGCGTGCGCCCGCCGAGATCGGCCCGGCCCCGGCCGAGCGCCGCGCTGCGCGCCAGGCATTGCTCGACGCGCTCGCGGCTGCGGCGCTCGGCGTCGGCAGCCGCAGGTGCTGCCGGCGCGCCGGTGGATGCAGGGTCGGCCATGGGGTCTCCTCGCTTGTTCTTCGTTGCGGCCGCAGCGCCGGCCGCGCTTCAGGGGCCGGCGCCGATCAGCGCAGCATAGCGCGGCAGATCGACATTGCCGCCGCTGACGATCACGCCCACGCGCGCGCCGCGCAGCGGCAGCACGCCTTCGAGCAGCGCGGCTGCGGCCAGGCAGCCGGTGGGCTCGACCACCATCTTCATGCGCTCGGCGAAGAAGCGCATCGTCGCCGCCAGCTGCGCGTCGCTGACGGTGACGATGCCGGCCGCCAGCGCCCGGATCACCGGGAAGGTCAGCTCGCCGCTGGCCTGGGTCTGCGCGCCGTCGGCGATGGTCTGCGGCGTCGGAATGCGCACGATCCGGCCGCGCTGCAGGCTCTGCTGGGTGTCGTTGCCGGCCTCGGGCTCGACCCCCCACACGGCGATGCCCGGCAGCCGGTGCTTCGCCGCGACCGCGCAGCCGCTGATCAGCCCGCCGCCGCCCACGCACACCAGCAGCGCGTCGAGCGCGCCGGCGTCCTCGATCAGCTCCAGCGCCGCAGTGCCCTGCCCGGCCATGACCTGCGCATCGTCGTAGGGCGGCACCAGCGTCATGCCGCGCTCGTGCGCCAGGCGCCGGCCGATCGCTTCGCGGTCTTCGGCCCAGCGGTCGTACAGCACGACGTCGCTGCCGGCCTGCCCGGCCTGGTAGCCGCGCGTGGCCGCGAGCTTGGCCGGCGGCGCGTCGTGCGGCATCACGATCACGCTGGGCATGCCCAGCAGCCGCGCCGCCAGCGCCACTGCCTGCGCGTGGTTGCCGCTGGAGTACGCGATCGCGCCGGCGCGCCGCTGTGCCGGCGTGAACTGCGCGAGCGCGTTGTACGCACCGCGGAACTTGAACGCGCCCATGCGCTGGAAGTTCTCGCACTTGAAGAAGACTTGCGCACCGCTCAGTTCGTCGGCACGGCGCGAGCGCCGCACCGGCGTGCGCAGCGCCACGCCGGCCAGCCGCTGCGCGGCGCGCTGCACGTCGTCGAAGCCGATCGCGAGCTCAGGGTCTGCGGCCGCCATGGTCTTGTCCTTCAAACGGGGTCCTGGAAGCCGCCGGCACGGCAGGTCAGCACCAGCGTGTCGCGCTGCGCGGGCGCGCCGGCGTGCAGCGCGCGGATCGGCGTGGTTTCGTGGATCACGCGCGCATCGTCGAGCAGCAGCGCGCTCCACGGCTCGGCCAGCGTGAAGCGCATGCCCTGGGGCCCGTGCGCGTCGAACACGCGGGTTTCGCCGCCGTTGACGTTGCGCCGGCCGACCAGGATCACCGCCACCAGGTCGACGCCGTCGCGGTGCGCGCCTTCGGGCGTGGGCCGGCCGATGCCGTCGGCGCCCGAGTCGATCCGGAAGGCGTGCGCCTCCACGTACCAGGGCTGCACGCCGCGCAGCGCGCTGGCGCAGCGGGCGATGCCCGCGAGCAGCCGCGCGAAGCCGGCGTCCTCGGCCAGCGCCGGCGGCAGCGGCTCGAACCAGCGCTCGAAGCCGCCGTGCAGCGCGTTGTACTCGAGCGGCTGCCAGTGCGCGCGCTGCGGCACCGCGCGCACCTGCGCGCCATCGACCACGAAGCTGCCGTGCCGACGCCGCCGGTAGCGGCCGCCGTCGCGCAGGTGTGCGTCGGGCGGCAATGCATCCCAGAAATGCCGCCACCCGTCAAGATGCGCGACGGCAACGTCGCACAGGCGCGACAGGTCGGCTGCGTCGATCACCGCGAAGCCGGCGCTGCGCAGCCGGTCGTCGAGGCCGGACAACGCGGTCAGCGGCGGCGCGGGGTGGGTTGCTTGCGTCATGCGGAATCGGACGGCAGCTTGGGGCCATGACTCTAAACGGCTGTCAGCCTCGGGTGCTCTTGGGGCGTTAGAGTCGATCTACGCTGCACTGCACAATGACTTCGCAATGACTGCTGGACCTGCCCACGACCAGGGTCTGCTCGATCTGGTCGAAATCGTCGAGTTGAAGTGGCTTCTGGCCGCCGAAGGCACCCACGTGCACGTCGAGAAGCTGCAAGCCGACCGCGACTATGCGTGCCGCTGCCTGGCGGCTGCCGAAGCGTCGAAGAACACCGCGCTGCGCCGCGTCGCGCACCGGCTGCGCCAGCGGCTCGACTGCCGCCAGCCCGGCTGACGGCCGCAGCACGCACACGCGCGCCCACGCACCTTCAACCGCTTCACCGCGGATCTCGCCACCCGCACCAGGCGAAGCGCCCATCGGCCGCGATTGCTGTCGATCCGTTGCGGTCCTTCGGGAAGCCTGTTGTTCTTCGTCGCGTTCCTGGGCCGTTGAGGCGAATCGACGAACGGCCGCAAAAGGCTGCGACCCGAACGAGGCGTTCACCTCGCTCCCGCCGACAGCGGCCGCCGGCAGCCGGCAGCTACGATAGCCGCCAAAGGATACGGACGATGAAACGGCGGCTGCCCCCCTGGCTCAACACCCGGCTCGTGATCGCCTGTGCGCTGGCGCTCGCGCTGGGCTTCGTCATGCTCGCGTGGCTGCAGCCGGGCCTGTTCGGCGCCGCGCCCGCACAGGAGCCCTTGCAACGCTCCGGCCCGGGCGACGACAGCCGCGGCGACCCGCAGCGCGCGCACATGGCCGACTCGACCGAAGCAACCGACGCCACGCCGGCGCGCCTGGCCAGCCTGCCGGCCGGGCACCGGCAGGCCGTGTTCTCGCTCGGCTTCGCCTTCGGCGCGGCGAGCGAGCTGACCGGCTCGACCGTGATGGCCACCCCCGCGCAGCGCGACGCAGCGGCCAAGCTGGCGGATGCCATGCTGCGCGGCGCGGCCCGGGGCGTCGCGCAGTACGGCCTGGGCGGGCTGCAGCCGCTGCAAAGCGCCGACACGCACGCCTACGCCGAACTGGCCGCGCGCTATGAAGCCGACGAAGGCGGCATCGGCGCGCGCATCGAGCAGCAGTTGTCGCCGCTGCACCGGCACCTGTTCCTGCTGGGCGTGCACCTGGGCAGCGAAGCGGCGCGGATCGAGAACACCCAGGTCGGCCAGGCCCCCCCGCCGCCGGCCGCGCTGATCGAGCGCCACGCGACGCCGGCCGGCATCGAGCCGTCGCTGTGGCAGCCGCTGGCCGCCGCACCCGCGGCCGATGAAAGCCCCACGCGACGGCAGGAGCGCTATCGGCTGGCGGTGGCCGCGCTCGGCACCGGCATCGCCCGCCAGGAAGAAGGCCGCGGCCGGTGAGCAGCGCCGCCGGCCCCGGCCTGCCGCCGGGCGCGCAGGCCTACATCGTCGGCGGCGCGGTGCGCGACGCGCTGCTCGGCCAGCCCAGCGCCGACCGCGACTGGGTGGTGGTCGGCAGCACGCCCGAGGCGATGATCGCCGCCGGCTTTCGCCAGGTGGGCGCCGATTTCCCGGTGTTCCTGCATCCGCAGACCAGCGAGGAGCACGCGCTCGCGCGCACCGAGCGCAAGAGCGCGCCCGGCTACCGCGGCTTCATCGTGCATGCCGATCCGTCGGTCACGCTCGAGCAGGACCTGGCGCGCCGCGACCTGACGATCAACGCGATCGCGATGCGGCCCGACGGCACGCTGGTCGACCCCTTCGGCGGCGCCGCCGACCTGCGCGCCGGCGTGCTGCGCCACGTGTCGCCCGCCTTCGGCGAAGACCCGGTGCGCATCCTGCGCGTGGCGCGCTTCGCCGCGCGCTGGCCCGCGTTCAGCGTCGCGCCCGAGACACAGGCGCTGATGCGCGCGATGGTCGAGGCCGGCGAGGTCGATGCGCTGGTACCCGAGCGCGTCTGGCAGGAACTGGCGCGCGGCCTGATGGAAGACCGGCCGTCGCGCATGTTCGCGGCCCTGCGCGACTGCGGCGCGCTCGCGCGGCTGCTGCCCGAACTCGAACGCCTGTGGGGCGTGCCGCAGCCGGCCGCGCACCACCCGGAGATCGACACCGGCGTGCACGTGATGCTGGTGCTCGACACCGCGGCCGCGCTGCGCGCGTCGCTGCCGGTGCGCTGGGCCTGCCTGTGCCACGACCTGGGCAAGGGCCTGACGCCGGCCGCGCAGCTGCCGCGTCACATCGGCCACGAGGCGCGCAGCGTCGCGCTCGCCGACGCCGTCGCCGCACGGCTGAAGGCGCCCGGCGACTGCCGCGAGCTGGCGGCGCTGGCCGCGGCCGAACACGGCCACGTGCACCGCAGCCTCGACCTGGGCCCGGCCGCCGTGCTGCGGCTGCTCGAGCGCAGCGACGCGTTGCGCCGACCCGCGCGTTTCGCCGAGCTGCTGCTGGTGTGCGAATGCGACGCGCGCGGCCGCACCGGCTTCGAGCACGTTGCCTATGCGCAGCGCCGGCACCTGCTGCAGGCGCTGGAGGCCGCGCTCGCGGTAGACACCGCGGCGCTCGCGCAGGCCGCACAGGCACGCGGCCTGGCCGGCGAAGCGATCGGCCGCGCGATCCACGCGGCGCGCGTCGATGCGCTGCGCGCCGCGCTGGCGCCCGCGGCCGCCGCCGGCACGCCGCCGGCGGCGGGGTAACAATCCGGCACGGCATCGAGCGCCCGCAGGATCGCCGCATGGCAACCGCACCCAGTGCCCCCGCAGCCGCCGACGCGCGCGGCCCGGGGCGGCCGTTGGCCGGATGGCGCCTGCACTGGTACACGGTGATCTTCGAGGCCGACACCGCGGCCGGGCGCGCCTTCGACCTGGCGCTGATCGGCGCCATCGTCGCCAGCGTCGCCGTCGTGGTGGCCGACAGCGTCGCGTCGCTGCATGCGCGCTTCGGCACCCTGTTCTACGTGCTGGAGTGGTGCTTCACGATCGCCTTCACCGCCGAGTATCTGGTCCGCCTGGCCTGCGTGCGCCGCCCGCTGCGCTACGCGACGAGCTTCTTCGGCGTGGTCGACCTGCTGGCCGCACTGCCCACCTACCTCGCCTATTTCGTGCCGGGGCTGCACACGCTGATCGACGTGCGCATCCTGCGGCTGCTGCGCATCTTCCGGATCTTCAAGCTCGGCGCCTACGCGCACGAATACGGCGCGCTCGCGCGCGCGCTGGCGGCGTCGCGGCGCAAGATCTTCGTGTTCGTGGGTTTCGTCGCGATGGTGGTGCTGGTGATGGGCACCCTGATGTACGTGGTCGAAGGCCCCGACAACGGCTACACCAGCATCCCCGTCGGCATCTACTGGGCGATCACCACGCTGACCACCGTCGGCTTCGGCGACATCACGCCCAAGACCGACCTCGGGCGCTTGATCGCATCGCTGATGATGCTGCTCGGCTGGGGCACGCTGGCGGTGCCCACCGGCATCGTCAGCGCCGAATTCGTGCAGCAGGCGCGCGGGCGCGAGCAGACCACGCGCACCTGCCACGAGTGCCTGAGCGAAGGCCACCTGCCCAGCGCCCGCTTCTGCCGCGACTGCGGCGCCCGGCTGCCGCCGTACCGGCGCGACGGCGCCTGACAAGCCGGCGGGCGCACGGCGCCCGGCCCCGGCGCTTCCTCGAGGGCACGGGCCGAGGCCGCGTGCGCGCACGCGTTGATCTCCCCAACGCCGAGCTGCGGCGTGCCAAGCCGCACAATCGCGCCCCATGGAAGTGCAATTCACCGAGGAAATCCGCCAGCTGCGCCTGGGCGCGGGCGAGACCTTTCATGGCGAGGGCATCCTCGCGATCACCAAGGCGCTGCTGCAGTCGGGCGTGGCCTACGTCGGCGGCTACCAGGGCGCGCCGGTGTCGCACCTGCTCGACGTGATGGTGCAGGCCGAGCCCTACCTGCGCGAGCTCGGCGTGCACGTCGAGGCCTGCGCGAACGAGGCCTCGGCCGCGGCGATGCTGGGCGCGAGCCTGCACTACCCGGTGCGCGGCGCGGTCACCTGGAAGTCGATCGTCGGCACCAACGTCGCCGCCGACGCGCTGTCGAACCTGGCGTCGCCGGGCGTGACCGGCGGCGCGCTGATCGTCAGCGGCGAAGACTACGGCGAAGGCGCCAGCGTGATCCAGGAGCGCACCCAGGCCTTCGCGATGAAGAGCACGATGCTGCTGCTCGACCCGCGCCCCGACCTGGAGCTGATGGTGCGCATGGTCGAGCACGGCTTCGCGCTGAGCGAGGCGAGCCATATGCCGGCGATCCTGCAGCTGCGCATCCGCGCCTGCCACGTGCGCGGCAGCTTCGTCGCCCGCGACAACGTCGCACCGCGCATCTCCGCGCGCCAGCCGCTGGCCGAGCCGGCGCCCTTCGAGTACGCGAAGCTCGCGCACCCGCCGGTGGTCTTCGCGCACGAGAAGCTCAAGGTCGAAGAGCGCATTCCGGCGGCGCAGGCCTACATCGCCGCGCACGGGCTGAACGAGCACTTCGCCGGCACGCACGACAGCGTCGGCCTGATCGTGCAGGGCGGGCTGTACAACTCGCTGCAGCGCGCGCTGCAGCAGATCGGCCTGGCCGACGCCTTCGGCCATGCGCAGCTGCCGATGCTGGTGCTCAACGTGAGCTACCCGCTGGTGCCGCAGGAAGTGGTGGGCTTCTGCGTGGGCAAGCGCGCGGTGCTGGTGCTCGAGGAAGGCGCGCCCGAATACATCGAGCGCGACATCCTGGCCGCGCTGCACCGCGCCGACGTGCAGACGCCGCTGCTGGGCCGGGCGCTGATGGCGGCGCATGGCGAATACAACGTCGAGGTGCTGGCGCGCGGGCTGCTGCGCCTGTGCGACGAATGGCTGCCCGGCGTTGCCGGCGAGGCCGGCCGCGCCTGGCTCGCGGCCAACGACGCGCGCCGCACCGCGGTGGCGCAGGCGCTGGGCGAGCCGCTGCCGCCGCGGCCGCCGAACTTCTGCATCGGCTGCCCCGAGCGGCCGGTGTTCGCGGCGCTGAAGCTCGCGCAGCGCAACGTCGGGCGCGTGCACGTGGCGGCCGACATCGGCTGCCACTCCTTCGCCACCTTCGAGCCCTTCGCGTCCGGGCACTCGATCCTCGGCTACGGCATGAGCCTGGCCAGCCGCGCCGGCGTGTCGCCGCTGATGCAGCGGCGCACGCTGTCGGTCATGGGCGACGGCGGCTTCTGGCACAACGGGCTGCTGACCGGCGTGCAGAGCGCCCTGTTCAACGGCGACGACGCGGTGCTGCTGATCATGAAGAACGGCTACACCTCGGCCACCGGCACGCAGGACATCATCTCCACGCCCGACGACGCGGTGAAGGACCACGCTGCCGACAAGCAGCAGAGCCTGGTGCACAAGAACCACACGATCGAGGGCACGCTCGAGGGCCTGGGCGTGCAGTGGCTGCGCACCGTCGACAACTACGACGTGACCGCGATGCGGCGCACGCTGGAAGAGGCCTTCACCACCGGCTTCGCCGGGCTGAAGGTGATCGTCGCCGAAGGCGAATGCCAGCTCGAGCGGCAGCGCCGCGTCAAGCCCTGGGTCGCCGGGCTGCTGGCGCGCGGCGAGCGCGTGCAGCGCGTGAAGTACGGCGTCGACGAAGACGTGTGCACCGGCGACCACGCCTGCATCCGGCTGTCGGGCTGCCCGACGCTGACGGTCAAGGACAACCCCGACCCGCTGAAGGTCGACCCGGTGGCCACCGTGATCGACGGCTGCGTCGGCTGCGGCCTGTGCGGCGCCAACGCCCACGCGGCCACGCTGTGCCCGAGCTTCTACCGCGCCGAACTGGTGAAGAACCCGCGCTGGCACGAGCGCCTGGCCGAGGCACTGCGCACGCCGCTGCGGCGCTGGCTGATGGGTGAAGGCGGCGGCCGGGCCGACGCCGCCGCGAAGGCGGCGCCATGACGGCGGCGGTTGCAGCGCCGGCGCCGATCACGATCCTGCTGTGCGCGCTCGGCGGTGAAGGCGGCGGCGTGCTCGCCGACTGGCTGGTGGCCACCGCGCGCGCCTGCGGCCACGCGGTGCAGGGCACCTCGATCCCGGGCGTCGCGCAGCGCACCGGCGCCACCACCTACTACGTCGAGATCTATCCGCGCCCCGATGCCGAGCTGCGCGGCGCGAAGCCGGTGTTCGGCCTGTATGCAGTGCCCGGCGGCGTCGACGTCGTGGTGGGCAGCGAACTGCTCGAAGTGGTGCGGCAGACGGCGGCCGGCATGGTCAGCCCCGACCGCACCGCGGTCATCGCCTCGACGCGGCGCACGCTCACCACCACCGAGAAGATGCCGCTGGGCGACGGCCGCCTCGACCCGCAGCATCTGCTCGAGGTGCTGCACGCACAGGCGCGCGAGCTCGAGCTGTTCGACATGGCCGAGCTGGCCGCCCGGAACGGCACGGTGATCAGCGCGGTGATGCTCGGCGCGCTGGGCGCGTGGCTGCAGGCCAGCGGCCGCCTGCCCTTCGCGCGCGCCGCCTACGAAGGCGTGATCCGCGAAGGCGGCAAGGGCGCCGACGCGAGCCTGCGCGGCTTCGGCGCGGCCTGGGACCGCGTCGCGGCGGCCGCGGCGCAGCGGCGCCAACTGATCGAGCTGGCGCAGGAGATCGCGCGCACGCCGCCGGCGGCGGCCACCGCGGTGCCGGCGCAGATCGCCGCGATCTTTCCGCCGCAGGCGCACGCGATCGTCGCGCTCGGCCACGCACGCGTCGTCGAATACCAGGACGCGGCCTACGGCAAGCTGTACCTCGAGCGGCTGCAGGCACTGCTGCAGGCCGAGCGCGCGGCCGGCGCGACGCAGGCCGACGCAACGGTCGAAGCCGCACGCTGGCTGGCGCTGTGGATGGCCTTCGACGACATCGTGCGCGTGGCCGACCTGAAGAGCCGCAGTGCGCGCATCGCGCGCGTGCGCAGCGAGACCAGCGCAGCCGACGACGAACTGCTGCGGCTGTACGACCATTTCAAGCCCGGCATCCCCGAGATCGCCGGCCTGCTGCCAGCGGCGATCGGCACGCGGCTGCAGCGCTGGGACCGCGCCCGCATCGCCCGCGGCCTGGAGCCCTTCGCGGTGCCGATCAAGCTGCCGGTGCACCGCCTGCACGGCCTGCTGGCGCTGCGCGTGCTGGCGTCGCTGAAGGGCTGGCGGCGGCGCGGCGCGCGCTTCGCGCAGGAGCAGGCGCTGATCGAGCACTGGCTCGACGGCATCGCGCGCGGCTTGCGCGAGCATGCGGCGCTCGGCCTCGAAGTGGCACGCTGCGGCCGGCTGATCAAGGGCTACGGCGCCACCAACGAGCGCGGCCGCGACAACCTGCTGCACGTGCTCGACCACCTGGCGCTCGACGCAGCGCGCGGCGATGCGGCGGCACGCGCCGCGGCGGTGCAGGCCGCACGCGAAGCCGCGCTCAGCGACGAAGCCGGCAGCGCGCTCGACCGCACGCTGCAAGACCACGGCGCACCGGCGCGGCCGCTGAAGGAGCAGCCGATCCGGCTGATCCGCCGGGCCGGCAGCCCGACCAAGGCGCGCTGAGCCGCGGTTGCACAGGCGGCGGGCGGTTCAGGCCGCGCGGATCGCCGAAGCGCCGCAGCCGGCAGGCGCCGCGGCGGCGCAGCGGGCAGCCGTTGCGGCGGCGCGCGCCGTGCGGCGCCATCGCATTGCAGTGGAGCGCGCGGTGCGGCGCAGAGGCGTCGCCGCGACGCGCGCGGCGCCGCGCAATGGCGTTACTGCGGCGCGCGCCGGCCGGCGCCGCCGGCGGCGGCCGCCTCGTCGTCGATCGCCCGCTGCACCGCCCGGTAGAAGGCCTCGCGCGCCTGCTTGGCCTTGGGGTCGCTGGCGCCGCCGGCCCAGTTGGCGCTGGACGCGATCACCAGCCGGCGCTTCGGGTCGATGAAGATGCCCTGGCCGAAGATGCCGCGCGCGGCGAAGCTGCCGTCGGCGTAGGTCCACCACTGGTAGCCGTAGCCGCGGCCGGGCTCGCCGATCGGCGTGCGCGCGGTGGTCGCCTCGGCCAGCCAGCCGTCGGGCGCGATGCTGCGGCCGCCGACGCGCGCGCCGTCGAGGATGAACTGGCCGAAGCGCGCGAAGTCGCGGGTCGCGGCCTGGAGGCAGCAGCCGCTGATCTCGCGGCCGCTGCGGCTGAGGATCCAGGTGGCCTGCTGCTCCATGCCGGCCGGAATCCACACCTTCTTCGACAGGTAGTCGGCCAGCGGCTCGCCCACGGCCTGGCCGACCAGCACGCCGACCAGGTTGGTCTCGCCCGTGCTGTAGTTCCACACCGTGCCGGCCGGCGCGGCGCGCGGCAGCCGGCGCAGGTAGCTGACGAGCGCATCGACGCCGGGCTCGGGCTCGTGGTTGTTGAAGCGCGACACGTCGGAGTTCGGGTCGTCGTAGTCCTCGTTCCAGCGCACGCCCGAGGTCATCGTCAGCAACTGGCGGATGCTGACCTCGTCGTAGGCCGAGCCCTTCATCTGCGGGAGGTAGTCGCTGACCTTGTCGTCCATGCTGCGGATGTGGCCGTCGCGCAGCGCCGCGCCCACCAGCGTCGAGGTGATCGACTTGGCCACCGAGAAGCTGGTCCAGCGGCCGGCCGCGTCGAAGCCCAGGCCGAAGCGCTCGAGCCGCAGCCGGCCGTCGTGCAGCACCACGAGGCCGGCGGCGCGTTGCCCGGCCAGGTAGGCGTCCAGGTCCAGCGGCAACGCCAGCGGCGGCCCCGGCGGCAGCGGCGAAGGCTTGTTGCCGGCCGGCACCACGCGCGACTTGGCCAGGATCGGCAGCCGGTCGAGCGCGCGGAAGGCCGCGTCGCGCTGCGCCTGGTTCCAGAACAGCAGGTCGCGGTCGGTCGGCAGCGTCGCGATCAGCCCGCGCGTTTCCTTGTCCAGGCTGAACCAGCCGACGCCGCCCGCCACCGCCGCTGCGCCCAGCAGCGCCAGGATCACCCTTTTCAGCTTCACACCGATGCTCCGTCTGTCATGGCCCGCGCGGTCGGATCCAGGTGCCGCACCGTGCGGCGGCCGGCCGGCTGCAAACGACGGGACGAGCGCATCTGACGCCGGCCGCGTCTTCCGCACTAAGATGCGGCCGGGTCATACCCGCCACCCTGCCGCCGTGCCGATGCGGCGACAGGCCCCACCATCACCGGAGCCCCGCGATGCAGATTCGGGCCATTTTCGTCCACACCGTCCGCTACAGCACGCTGGCGCTGTGCGCGGTCGGGGTACTCGCGAGCCTGGCCTGGATGGCCGCCTTCGGCCGCGGCTGGGGGGTATGGTTGCTGTTCGCGGTGTCGGCGGCGCTGCTGGCGCTGGGCGTGCACGATCTCGTCCAGGTGCGTCACGCGATCCTGCGCAACTACCCGATCCTCGGGCACATGCGCTTCGCGCTCGAATTCATCCGCCCGGAGATCCGCCAGTACTTCATCGAGGGCGACGTCGAGGCCGGCGAACCCTTCACGCGCGCACAGCGCACCGTGGTGTACCAGCGCGCCAAGGGCGTCCCCGACGTGCGCCCGTTCGGCACCCGGCTGGACGTCGGCGCCAGCGGCTACGAATGGATCAATCATTCGCTGCAGACCACGCACATCGACTCGCACGACTTCCGCATCTGGATCGGCGGCGAGCCGGGCGTGCCGCGCGAAGGCGTGTCGCCCTGCACGCAGCCGTACAACGCCAGCGTGTTCAACATTTCGGCGATGAGCTTCGGCGCGCTGTCGGCCAACGCGATCCTGGCCCTGAACCTCGGTGCGAAGCTGGACGGCTTCGCGCACGACACCGGCGAAGGCGGCATCAGCCGCTACCACCGCGAGCACGGCGGCGACCTGATCTGGGAGATCGGTTCGGGCTACTTCGGCTGCCGCAACGACGACGGCAGCTTCAGCGAAGAGCGCTTTGCCCGGCAGGCGGCCGACCCGCAGGTCAAGATGATCGAGATCAAGATCAGCCAGGGCGCCAAGCCGGGCCACGGCGGCATGCTGCCGGGCGCGAAGGTGACGCCCGAGATCGCCGCCGCACGCGGCATCCCGGTGGGCCAGGACTGCGTGTCGCCGTCGGCACACAGCGCGTTCTCCACCCCGATCGAGTTGATGCACTTCATCGAGCGGCTGCGCCGGTTGTCGGGCGGCAAGCCGGTCGGCTTCAAGCTGTGCATCGGCCACATCTGGGAGTGGTTCGGCATCGTCAAGGCGATGCTCGAGACCGACATCACGCCCGACTACATCGTCGTCGACGGCGCCGAAGGCGGCACCGGCGCGGCGCCGATCGAGTTCGCCGACCACATGGGCGCGCCGGTGCAAGAAGGCTTGAACCTGGTCAGCAACACGCTGATCGGCGTGAACCTGCGCCATCGCATCAAGATCGGCGCCGCCGGCAAGGTCATCAACTCCTTCGACCTGGCGCGCATGTTCGCGCTCGGTGCCGACTGGTGCAATTCCGGGCGCGGCTTCATGATGGCGCTGGGCTGCATCCAGGCGCAGGTGTGCCACACCGGGCACTGCCCGACCGGCATCACGACGCAGGATCCGCTGCGCGAGCGCGCGCTGGTGGTCGCCGACAAGGCACCGCGCGTCGCGCAGTACCACGCCAACACGCTGCATGCGCTGAAGGAACTGCTGCAGGCCGCCGGGCTGATGCACCCCGACCAGCTCTACACGCACCACATCGTGCGCCGCATCGACGCCACGCGGGTGCGCCTGCTGTCGGCGATGATGCCGACGATGCGCTTCGGCGCGATCCTCGACGACCTGGAACACCAGCACAACATCTACCGGCTGTACTGGCCGCTGGCCGACGCGCACAGCTTCGCGCCGCACCCGCCCACGGCCGAGGATCTGGCGGCCAGCCCCGGCATCCGCCCGACCATCGCCGGCCGCCCGGCGTCGGCGGTGCAGATCGCCGAGGAGCTGACGCGCAAGCGCAGGCCGACGCCGGCGCCGGTGAGCCACCTGGTGCCCGAGCAGGCCAAGACCTTCCGTTCGCCGCCGGGTTCGCCCTCGCAAGTGCCGCCCGACTGGATCCAATCCGGCAACGATCTGCTCGCCGCCGGCGCGATACCGGGCGAGCGCGAAGCCGAGGAGAGCGTCGGGGCGGCCTCCGACAAGGATTCGTGACGCGCGCAACCGGAGCCGCCGGCGACCCGGCACGAGGCACGGGTCACCGCTGAAGCGACCCTGCCTGCCGCTCGGTCGGATTTCGAACCGAAACGGCCTGCGGCCGCTTCGGTCCGATACGGGTCGATGGGTGCTCGACACTTCAGGTGTCGCGGCCCGCGCGAAGCGCGGTGGAGCCCCCCCGGGATGGCGCACGCAGCCAAGCCTGGCCCTGGATGGGCGACGCGGGCAGGCCGTTGTGCACGCCGTGCGCCTGCGCGTGCCAGGACATGGTCGGGCGCCTCGAACGGATGGGGCTGCCGAGCGGCAGCCCCGGCGTCAGAGCACGAGCAGCGCCCGAAAGTCGTTGACGTTGGTGAAGGTCGGCCCGGGCACGACCAGGTCGCCCAGCGGCGCGAAGAAGTTGTAGGCGTCGTTGCGGTCGAGGAAGTCCTGCGCCTTCAGCCCCAGCGCTGCGGCGCGCTGCAAGGTGTCGGGCGCGACGACTGCGCCGGCGTTGTCCTCGACGCCGTCGATGCCGTCGGTGTCGCCGGCCAGCACCCACACGCCGGGCTCGCGTTGCAGCGCGATCGCGCAGCCGAGCAGGAATTCGGTGGCGCGGCCGCCGCGCCCGCCCTTGGCCTTGACCGTGACCGTGGTCTCGCCGCCCGACAGGATCACGCAGGGCCTGGCGAAGGGCTCGCCGCGCCGCGCCACCGCGCGCGCCAGCGCCGCGTGCACCTTGCCGACTTCGCGGCTCTCGCCTTCGATCTCGTCGGACAGGATGTGCGCGGCGATGCCGGCACGCCGCGCCAGCTCGGCCGCGGCTTCCAGGCTTTGCTGCGGCGTGGCGATCATGTGCACCGGGTGCCCGGCAAAGCGCGGGTCGCCGGGTTTGGGCGTCTCGAAGGCGCCGCTGTCCAGCCCCGCGCGCGCGGCGGCGGGGATCTCGATGCCGTAGCGCCGCAGGATCGCCAGCGCGTCGGCGCAACTCGTCGGGTCGGGCACCGTCGGGCCGCTGCCGATGACCTCGGGGGCGTCGCCGGGCACGTCGCTGATCAAGAGCGTGACCACCCTGGCCGGCGCACAGGCCGCCGCCAGCCGCCCGCCCTTGATGGCCGACAGGTGCTTGCGCACGCAGTTCATCTCGTCGATCGCCGCGCCGCTCTCGAGCAGCGCCTTGTTGATCGCACGCTTGTCGTCCAGGCTCAGGCCCGGTGCCGGCAGGCTCAGCAGCGCCGACGCGCCGCCGCTGATCAGGCACAGCACCAGGTCGTCCTTGCTCAGCCCCTGCGTCAGCTCGAGGATGCGCTGCGCCGCCTCGCGGCCTGCGGCGTCGGGCACCGGGTGCGCCGCCTCGACCACTTCGATGCGGCCCGGGTTGGCCTTGTACGCCGGCGGCACGTGGTCGTAGCGCGTGACCACCAGCCCCGACAGCGGCTGGTCCTGCGGCCACAGTGCGTCGACGGCCTGCGCCATCGCGCCGCCGGCCTTGCCGGCGCCGAGCACGATCGTGCGGCCGCGCTTCGGATCGGGCGGCGGCAGGTACGGCGCGGTGTTGTGCAGCGGCAGCGCGCGCTGCACCGCGGCGTCGTACAGCGCGCGCAGGAAGCCGCGCGGGTCGGCTGCAGGGTCCAGGCGCACGCTGCTCATCTGCGGCTCCTCAATTGGGCTGCTGCCCGATCTCGAAGCCGGACAGCTTCTCGAGTGCGCGCACCAGGCCCGAGTGGTCCCAGGCGGCGCCGCCGTGGGCCACGCAGGCACTGAACAGCTGCTGCGCGGTGGCGGTCGCCGGCAGCGCCAGGCCGAGCTGGCGCGCAGCGGTCAGCGCGAGGTTCAGGTCCTTCTGGTGCAGCGCGATCCGGAAGCCCGGGTCGAAAGTGCGCTTGACCATGCGCTCTCCCAGGATCTCGAGGATGCGCGAGGTGGCCAGCCCGCCGAGCAGCGCCTGGCGCACCTTGGCCGGGTCGGCACCCGCCTTGGCGGCGAACAGCAGGCCTTCGGCAACGGCGTTGATGGTCAGCGCGACGACGATCTGGTTGGCGACCTTGGCGGTCTGGCCGTCGCCGACCGCGCCGACCAGGGTGATGTTCTTGCCCATCAGCTCGAACACGGGCTTGACGCGCTCGAACACCGCCGGCTCGCCGCCGCACATGATCGACAGCGTGGCGTTGCGCGCGCCCACGTCGCCGCCCGAGACCGGCGCGTCGAGATAGCCGCAGCCCAGCGCCTGGATCTTCCTTGCGTATTCCTTGGTCTCGACCGGCGAGATCGACGACATGTCGACCACCACCTTGCCCGGGCTCAGGCCGGCGGCGACGCCGTCCTCGGCGAACAGCGCCTTGCCGACGTCAGGGGTGTCGGGGACCATCGTGATGACGATGTCGGCGTTCTGCGCGACTTCGCGGCCGCTGGCGCAGGCCCGGCCGCCGGCGGCGACCAGTTCCGGCGGCACGCTGTGAAGGGTGTTCAGGAACAGCTGGTGCCCGCCCTTGATCAGGTGGCCCGCCATGGGCGTGCCCATGATGCCCAGGCCGACGAAGCCGATCTTCAAAGAAGTGTTGCTCATGTGGATTCCTTGGTTCGGGATGGGGGGTCAGGCCGTCAGGCGCTCGCGCCAGCCCAGGCCGGCTTCGGTGCTGCCGGCGGGTTTGTATTCGCAACCGATCCAGCCGGCGTAACCGATGCGGTCGAGGTGCCGGAACAGGAACGGGTAGTGGATCTCGCCGCTGCCCGGCTCGTTGCGGCCGGGGTTGTCGGCGAGCTGGATGTGCGCGATGCGCGGCAGGTACTTGCTCATCGTCGCCGCGAGCTCGCCCTCCATGCGCTGCGCATGGTAGATGTCGTACTGCAGGTAGGCGTTGTCGGCCCCGACTTCGTCGAGGATGTCGATCGCCTGCGTGCTGCGGCTCAGGTAGAAGCCGGGGATGTCGAAAGTGTTGATCGGCTCGATCAGCAGCTTGAGTCCCGCCTTCTTCAATTCGGCGGCCGCGAAGCGCAGGTTGGCGACGAAGGTGCGGCGCAGGTCCGCTTCGGCCACGCCGGCCGGCGCCTTGCCGGCCAGGCAGTTGAGCTGCGGCACGCCGAGCGCGGCCGCGTATTCGATCGCCTGGGCCACGCCGCTGCGGAATTCCGCGACGCGCGCCGGGTCGCAGGCGACGCCGCGGTCGCCGCCTTCCCAGTTGCCGGCCGGCAGGTTGTGCAGCACCAGTTGCAGGCCGTTGGCCTGCAGCCGCGCCTTGATCTCGGCCGCCGGGAAGGCGTAGGGGAACAGGAACTCCACCGCCTGGAAGCCGGCCTTGGCGGCGGCGTCGAAGCGGGCGAGGAAATCGTGCTCGTTGAAGAGCATCGTCAGGTTGGCGGCGAACTTGGGCATTGCTTCTCCCGTGTTGTGGGCTGTTCGATGGCGGCGCCGGTCATCCCTGCCCTGCCTCGCTCTGCCCCCGAGGGGGGCGAGAACGGACGCGGGGCAGCCGCCGCGTGCCGGCTCGCGCCTTTCGGGCCGGCCGGGCCTGCAGGCCCGGCCGTGGGCGCGAAGCGCGCAGGGGCAGGGTCATTCAGTCGAGCATCGCGATCGCGGTCGGCACGTCGGTCGCATCGCCGGCCAGTTCCTCGAACTCGACCACATTGTCGATCTCGGTACCCATCGCGATGTTGGTCACGCGCTCGAGGATGATCTCGATCACCACCGGCACCTTGAACTCTTCCATCCAGGCTTCGGCCTGGCGGACCGCGGGCGCGATCTCCTCCTGCCGGTGCACGCGGATCGCCTTGCAGCCCAGGCCCTCGACCACCTTCACGTGGTCGACGCCGTAACCCGACGACGGCTCCGCGCTCGGCGTGTTGATGTTGTCGAACGCGAGCTGCACGCAGTAGTCCATGCCGAAGCCGCGCTGGCTCTGCCGGATCAGCCCGAGGTAGCTGTTGTTGACGACGATGTGGATGTACGGCAGCTTGAACTGCGCGCCCACCGCCAGCTCTTCCAGCATGAACTGGAAGTCGTAGTCGCCCGACAGCGCCACCAGCTTGGCCTTCGGATCGGCGACGCGCACGCCCAGCGCGGCCGGCACCGTCCACCCGAGCGGCCCGGCCTGGCCGCAGTTGATCCAGCGCCGCGGGCCGTAGACATGCAGGAACTGCGCCGCCGCGATCTGGGACAGGCCGATCGTCGACACGTAGGTCACGTCGCGGCCGAACGCGTTGTTCATGCACTGGTAGACGCGCTGCGGCTTCATCGGCACGCTGTCGTAGTTGGTCTTGCGCAGGTACTGCAGATCCGACTTGCGGCCCTGGCATTCAGCGGCCCAGGCCGAGCGGTCGCGCAGCTTGCCGGCGGCCTTCCACTCGCGCGCGGCCTCGACGAACAACTGCAGCGCCGCCTTCGCGTCGCTGACGATGCCGTAGTCGGGCGCGAACACGCGGCCGATCTGCGTCGGCTCGATGTCGACGTGGACGAAGGTGCGGCCCTTGCAGTAGACCTCGGGGCTGCCGGTGTGGCGGTTGGCCCAGCGGTTGCCGATGCCGAGCACGAAATCGCTCGCCAGCATGTTGGCGTTGCCGTAGCGGTGGCTGGTCTGCAGCCCGCACATGCCGGCCATCAGCGGGTGGTCGTCGGGGATCGTGCCCCAGCCCATCAGCGTCGGGATCACCGGGATGCCGGTCACTTCGGCGAACTGCACCAGCAGGTCGGCGGCATCGGCGTTGATGATGCCGCCGCCGGCGACGATCAACGGCTTGTCGGCGCCGTTCAGCATCTCGAGCGCCTTGTCGATCTGCTTGCGGCTGGCCGCAGGCTTGTAGACCGGCAGCGGCTCGTAGGTGTCGATGTCGAACTCGATCTCGGCCATCTGCACGTCGAAGGGCAGATCGATCAGCACCGGGCCGGGCCGGCCCGAGCGCATCAGGTGGAAGGCCTGCTGGAACACGCGCGGCACCTGGGCCGGCTCGAGCACCGTCGTCGCCCACTTGGTGACCGGCTTGGCGATCGAGGCAATGTCTACCGCCTGGAAGTCTTCCTTGTGCAGCCGCGCGCGCGGCGCCTGGCCGGTGATGCACAGGATCGGGATCGAATCGGCCTGCGCCGAGTACAGGCCGGTGATCATGTCGGTGCCGGCCGGCCCGCTGGTGCCGATGCACACGCCGATGTTGCCCGCCTTGGCGCGGGTGTAGCCCTCGGCCATGTGCGACGCACCCTCGACGTGGCGCGCCAGCACGTGCGCGATCGACTGGCGCTCGCGCAGTTGCGCGTACAGCGGGTTGATCGCCGCGCCGGGCACGCCGAAAGCCTGGGTCACGCCCTCCTTCTCCATCACCAGCACCGCGGCCATCGCGGCCTTCATCTTCGCCATCGTCCGGCTCCTGCAATTCGATGGCCGCGATCTTCGGCGCACCCGCGGCCGGCGTGAAGCCCAGGCCGCAGATAATTGCTATTCCGCAGCGGAATGCCCTGCCGCCTTCGGGCGGGCCGGGCGCGCCGGCCCGGCCGGGCGGCCGGGGCACCGCCTCCACCGAATGTGCCGATGGCCCTGAAATCGACGATCTACAAGGCGGCATTGCAGATCGCCGACATGGACCGGCAGCTCTATGCCGACCACGCGCTGACGCTGGCGCTGCACCCTTCCGAGACCGAAGAGCGCCTGCTGGTGCGGCTGCTGGCGTTTGCGCTGAACGTGCCGCCCGACGACCACCGCGGCACGCTGCAGTTCGCGCGCGGCCTGTCCGACACCGACGAGCCCGCACTGTGGCAGCACGACCTGAGCGGGCAACTGCTGCACTGGATCGAGCTCGGCCAGCCCGACGAGCGGCGCCTGGCCAAGGCCTGCGCGCGCGCCGAACGCGTCACGCTGTATGTCTACGGCAGCGCCGCGCCCGTGTGGTGGGCCGGCATCCGCCCCAAGCTGGCGCGGCTCGCGAACCTCACGGTGTGGCAGATCCCGCCGCCGCAGGCGCAGGCGCTGGCGGCGCTGGCGGCGCGCTCGATGCAGTGGCAGCTGACGGTGCAGGACGGCCAGGTCTGGCTGAGCAGCGGCGACGCACTGCTCGAACTGGTGCCGCAGCGGTTGATGGGGGCGCCGGCACCGTAGGCGCCGGATTGCCGAGCCCGGACGCGCCCGGGGCACCAGCGGCCGCGCTGCCCGCGCGCGATCCGCCGAAGCGGGCTGCCGCTACAGTCGCCGCATGGACACCGTCGCCGGCCTGCAGCTCTTCATCCGCGTGATCGAGACCGGCAGCTTCAGCAAGGCCTCCGCCGACCTCGGCATCACCCAGCCCACCGCCACCAAGCATGTGGCGGCGCTCGAGGCGCGCCTGGGCGCGCGGCTGTTCCACCGCAGCACGCGCGGCGTCACGCCCACCGAGGTCGGCAGCGCCTACTACGACAAGTGCAAGGCGATCGTGCGCGAGATCGACGAGGCCGACAACCTGGCGGCGCTGATGCAGTCCCGCGTGCAGGGCAGCCTGCGCATCAGCACCTCGGTGGCCTTCGGCCGGCGCGTGCTGACGCCGCTGGTGCTGCGCTACATGCACGCGCACCCGGGCGTGCAGATCGACCTGAGCTTCGACGACCGCTACGTCAACCTGGTCGAGCAGGGCGTGGACGTGGCGGTGCGCATGGGGCGGCTGGCCGATTCGTCGCTGGGCGCACGCTGCCTCGGCCTGAACCCCTGGGTGCTGGTCGGCGCGCCCGGCTACCTCCAACGCCGGGGCGTGCCGGCGACCCCGGCCGAGCTCGGCAGCCACGACGCGCTGATCTACAGCAGCGTGCAGGGCGACGAGCGCTGGCACTTCAGCGGCGCCGACGGGCGCACGCAGCAGGTGCCGGTGAAGGGGCCGCTGCGCAGCAACAACCTGTCGGCCTTGCTGGACGCGGCACGCAGCGGCCTCGGACTGGCTGCGCTGCCGTGGTACGTGGCGCACGAGGCGGTGCGCAGCGGCGCCGTGCAGCCGGTGCTGGCCGGCTGGGCGCTGCCGTCGCAGGAGATCCATGCCGTGTTCACGTCGCCGCGGCTGGTGCCGGCGAAGGTCACGCGCTTCGTCGACTTCCTGCTGCCGCACTTCCAGGGCGACTGGTGGGCAGCCGGCGCGCCCGGTTGACTGCAACAGGCCGCGCAGCGCCGCTCCAAGCCAGCAGCCGCACGGTGCGGTTTCAAGCCTGCAGCCGCGCGCGCAACTCGGTCTTCAGCACCTTGCCGTAGTGGTTCTTCGGCAGCGCGTCGACGAACACATAGCGCTTGGGCCGCTTGAAGCGCGCGATGTGCTGCAGGCAGTGGGCGTCGAGCGCGGCGGCATGCAGCGGCACGCCCGGCTGCGCCACGACGAAGGCCACCACCACCTCGCCCCATTCGGCGTCGGGCGCGCCGACCACCGCCGCCTCGGCCACGCCCGGCGCGGTGAGCAGTACCTCCTCGACCTCGCGCGGGTAGATGTTCGAGCCGCCGCTGATCAGCAGGTCCTTGCTGCGGTCCATCAGCGTCAGGAAGCCGTCGGCGTCCAGGCTGCCGACGTCGCCGGTCCACAGCCAGCCGTCGCGGATGGCGGCGGCCGTGGCCTCGGGGTTGCGCCAGTAGCCGGCCATCACGGTGTCGCCGCGCACCAGCACCTCGCCGATCTCGCCCACCGCGCATTCGCGGCCCGCGGCGTCGGCCACGCGCACGCGCACCGGCGTCTGCGCCACGCCCACCGAGGCGCGGCGTTCGCGCTGGCGCGGATGCGCGTCGTCGGCCACGTGGCGGCGCGACAGCACGGTCGCCACCATCGGCGTCTCGCCCTGGCCGTAGATCTGCACGAAGCGCGGGCCCATCACGCGCAGCGCGCGCTCGATGTCGGCCCGGTACATCGGCGCGCCGCCATAGACGATGGTCTTGAACGCGGCCGCGGCATCGGCCGGCGTCAGGCCGGCGGCCTCGGCATGGTCGACCAGGCGCTTGACGATGGTCGGCGCGGCGAAGGTGCTCAGCGGCCCGAGCGCGCGGCCCAGCGCATACAGCTCGGCCGGGTCGACGCCGCCGCTGGCCGGCACGACGTGGCGCGCGCCGGCCATCAGGTGCGGGATCGCGTAGATGCCGCAGCCGTGCGACATCGGCGCCGCATAAACGATCGCATCCTGCGGCGCGATCGGGTCGACGTCGACGAAGTAGCCCATCCCCATCGTCATCAGGTTGCGCTGCGTCAGCATCACGCCCTTGGGCCGGCCGGTGGTGCCGCTGGTGTAGAACAGCCAGGCCAGGTCGTCGGGCGTGCGCTCCACCGGCGGCTGCAGTTCGTCCATCGGCGCCAGCAGCGCGTCGGCCTCGGCCGATTCGACCTCCACCTGGCGCTGCGCTCCGGCCAGCGGCTGCGGCGCCACGTCGCGCGTGACGAAGGCCCAGCGCGCTTCGGCATTGCCGATGATCCATTCCGCTTCGGCCGGGTGCAGCTTGGCGTTGACCGGCACCACCACCAGCCCGGCCCACCAGGCGCCCCACAGCACTTCCAGATAGCGCGGGTGGTTGCGCATGAACAGCACGACGCGGTCGCCGGGCTGCAGGCCGGCTGCGCGCAGCCGCTGCGCCAGGCCGGCGCAGCGCTGCGCCCATTGGCCGTAGGTGGCCCAGGGCCGCGTGCCGTCGAAGATGGCGTCGCGCCCGGGCTCGAGCATTGCTTGGCGCAGCAGCAGGTGGCTCAGGCTCATCGGGGACTCCAGGGCGCCGGCAGGCGGCAACGCCCCGAAGATAAGGCCTGCCGGCCGGGCCGCCGCGCACGGCGGAGAATCACGCCGCATCGATCCCGGGCCACCACACAGCCGATGAAACTCGCCATCATCCCCGTCACCCCGTTCCAGCAGAACTGCTCGCTGGTCATCTGCCCGGCCACCAACCGCGCCGCCTTCGTCGACCCCGGCGGCGAGGTCGACCGCCTGTTCGAGGTGCTGGAAAAGCGCGGCGCCACGCTGGAGAAGGTGCTGGTCACGCACGGCCACATCGACCACTGCGGCGGCGTGGCCGAGATGGCCGAGCGCGCCGGCGTGCCCATCGAGGGGCCGCACCCCGATGAAAGCTTCTGGATCGACCAGCTCGACCACCAGGGCCAGATGTTCGGCGTGGCCGGTGCGCGCCGCTTCACGCCCGACCGCTGGCTGCACGGCGGCGACGAGGTCACGGTCGGCGACATGCGTTTCGAGGTGCGCCACTGCCCGGGCCACACGCCCGGCCATGTGATCTTCGCCAGCACGCAGTTCGGCGTGGCCTTCGTCGGCGACGTGCTGTTCCAGGGCTCGATCGGCCGCACCGACTTCCCGCGCGGCGATTACGACACGCTGATCCGCTCGATCACCACCCAGCTGTGGCCGCTGGGCGACGACATGCAGTTCGTGCCCGGCCACGGGCCGATGTCCACCTTCGGCCACGAGCGCCGCAGCAACCCCTTCGTCGGCGACGCGGCGCTCGGCGCGCGCTGACCCGGGCCGGCGGCGCGGCCCCGGGCCCGCGCCCCGCCGACGCTCGCATACCATTGCCGGCGACGAACGACGAGGGACAGATTGAGCACCGACCACGCATACGCCGAGCTGGGCCTGGCACCCGGCGCCAGCGAGGCCGAAGTCAAGGCGGCCTGGCGGCGGCTGGTTTCGATGTGGCACCCCGACCGCAACGGCAGCGCCCGCGCGGTCGAGCAGATGCAGCGCATCAACCAGGCACTCGAGGCCATCAGCCGGGCCGGCTTCCGGCGTCACCCGGCGCGCGCTTCGGCCGCAGCGCCGCAGCCGCCCGCAGACGAGGCACCGGCCGATGAAGCGCCGGCGCCCGCCCGGACGATCCAGCGCAAGGTCGAGCTCAGCCTGGAAGAGGCCGCGCTCGGCTGCACCCGCAAGCTCAGCGGCCGCTACCAGCTGCGCTGCGACGGTTGCGACGGCGTGGGCTGGCGCGCGCTCGGCGGGCGCTGCCGTGCCTGCGGCGGCACCGGCGCGGTGCGCCGCAGCTCGCTGTACAACTGGTTCGGCACGGTCGAGGAATGCACGGCCTGCCACGGCGGCGGCATCGCGCGCCAGACCTGCGGCGGCTGCGGCGGCAGCGGCAAGCTCGCCGAGCAGCGCTTCGCGGTCAGCGTGCGCATCCCGCCGGGCGCGCGCGACGACGACCTGTTGCAGGCGGCTGCGCGCAGTTCGGGCGGCGAGACGCTGGCCATCGAGATCCGCGTCGCCGTGCGCCGCCACGAGTTCCTCGAACTGTTCGACGACGGCACGCTGCGCTGCGAGGTACCGGTCGACGGCTTTGCCTGGGCGGCCGGGCGCGAAGTGGAAGTGCCGACGCTGGAAGGCCTGCACACCCTCGCGTTGTCGCCGGCGCAACTGGTCTACCGCTTCGAAGGCCGAGGCTTCCCGGCGCAGCGGCGCGGCCCGCGCGGCGACCTGTGGATCACGGTGCTGCCGGTCTTCCCCGACCCGCTGGACGCCGCGCAGCAGGCGCTGATCGACCGCCTGATCGCCGCCAACCGCGGCCGCGACGGCAAGCCGACGCAGCCGCGGCTGCGCGACTGGGAGCGGCGGATGCGCGGCCGGCGCCGCGACGGCGCACCGGCGGGCGGCGGCTGAGACGCCCGCTGCGGGCAGCGCGGCAAACCGCCCGCGACAGACAATCGAAGCCGCGGCCAAAGCAGCCCGGGGCCGCCGCCCGATCGGCTGGGTGCGAGCGGCGCAGCGTTGCGGCCGGCAGGCTGCCGCTCGCAGACCACCCCAGCGCCGACAGCATGCGCCAGAAGCGCGCCAGCGAAAAGCTGAACAACGCGCTGCCGGTGCCGGCAGTGCCGATGAGGGGAGCCCTCCCCCCTTGCTTGGTACGCGATACCAGGCGTGATCGAGTCCGACGGCCAAAGGCTCGCCGGAATGCAGTAGGTCGTGCAGTGCGCCCTCATCGGCAAACGACACCGTGGTCGTCGCGCCCGCGCCGCACCCACCGCCGCCTGGGCGCTGTCCCGGCGTGTGCGGTCGGTGTCGATCGCCTACGGCGACAGGAGGCCCTGCTCGGCGAGCGCCGTGCTGCTCGTTCGGCCCTCATGGACCGAGAGGTTGCCTAATGAGTGGGCCCCCTGCCGATCAGCTTCGTGCTTCGCCACCACAGCCTGCGCGGCGCCCTTGTCGCTGCCGCGTTGCGCCGCCTGGCTCTGCGTAGTGGCCACGGCGGCCTGCGCCTGCTGCAACTGCGCCTGCGCCTGTCGGCGCTGCGCTTCCAGCGGCTCGGTGTCGACGCGCGCCAGCACCTGGCCCGCCTGGACGAATTCGCCCTCACGCACCAGCACGTCTGCGAGCCGGCATCGGGGCCGAAGACGGTGGCTGACTCCGCCTTGCCCAGCAGCGGAATTGCGCCCGCAACGCTGCGCTGCGCCGCACGGGCCTCGGGCGGCCGGTCCCACGGCTCCCGCTGCGCGCAGGGCAGACGCCGGCTACTTGCTGACTCGCTTGGCGTTGCCTTGGAAGACGTTCAGCGAGCCGCCCAGTCCGACCGTCTGGATCATGTAGAGATCGTCGCCACGAGGCGTGGCGAAGATCCTGAAGACATTGCCATCGGCGAACTCGATCTTTCCCGTGCAATCATCGTTGACCGAATAGACCCCAGGGTTGCCCACCCGATCGACGACGAGGCCACTGTTGCCGAACGGGTTGGCGACGGTGACCCAGGGCGTGGTCAGCGTGCCGTCGCCGTTCAGATCGAGGAACTCGACGATCGCCTTGGGTACCCACGGCGAATCGAGGTTGGCACGGGTGTAGCCGGTCGCCGAGAAGACGTACAGCCCCCTGAGGCTCTTGACTCGACAAAGTTCGCCGCCTGCCGTCGCCACCAGTGGCGCGCTCAGGCAGAGGGCGCCAAGCACGGTCGCCAGTGCCTTGATCGTCTTCAGTGCAGAGTTCATTGCCGTTCTCCGGGAGTTGAGTGAAGCGTCGATCGCCCCCGCGCAAAGCGGCGCGGCATGGGGTCGCACCTTCGATGACCGGTCGGCGCCACCGCCTCTTCCCCGACATCGAGGACGCGCCGGCCGCCGCGTGCGATCCGACAGGGGCACGATGGCCGGCCCGGTGCCGGAAGTCCTTAGCCGGCCTTGAAAGTCGCCTGAAATTGTCTTGAAATCGCTCGATGTCGGCGGTCGAGCGCTATGCCTTCGGTGACTTCGTGCTGGAGCGGTCGCAGCAGCGCGTGCTGCGTCCAGACGGCACCGAGCTGCCACTGACGCCACGGCTGTTCGACGCGCTGCTGCTGTTCGTGGAGCGCGCCGGCCTGCTGCTCGACAAGGACACCCTGCTTCGCAGCCTGTGGCCGGGCCTGGTGGTCGAGGAGAACAACTTGAGCCAGGTGGTTTCCGGATTGCGCCGCGCACTGGGCGATGACAGCCATGGCAGCCGCTTCATCCAGACCGTGCCGCGGCGCGGCTTCAGGTTCGTCGCCACGGTCAGGCCGTTGCCCGAAATCGGCGCGGCGACGGTGGTGCAACCTGCCACGCCGGCTGCGGCTGCGGCACCGGCGATCGCAGCATCGAGTACGGCGGGCGACGCTGCGCCAGCCCCTGCCGCTTCCGCCATTCAGCCCGTCGCAGTTCCCGACCGGCGCCGATGGCTGCACTTCGCGCTGGCCACGGGTGCGGCAGCCGGGTTGGCCGGCGCCGGTGGTTGGGCTTGGCGCCGCCGTTCGACCCCGGAAATTGCGCTGCGCCGCACCACGCTGGCCGTGTTGCCGTTCAAGCCACTGCTGGGCGAACGCCGAGACGAACTGCTGGAGATCGGCATGGCCGACAGCTTGACGGCGCGGCTGTCGACCATGCCCGGGCTGGTGGTGCGCTCGAGCCGTTCGGTGCTGGGCTATGCCGGCATGCACCAGGATCCTCTGCGCGCCGCGCGCGAACTCGATGCGGACTGGATCGTCGACGGCACTTGGCAGCGCAGCGGCGACCAGGTGCGCGTCACCGCCCGCCTGCTGCGCGCCAGCGACGGCAGCGCCGCTTGGAGCGGCAGCTTCAACGCCAGGTTCGCAGGCGTCTTTGACCTGCAGGACCAGATCTCGGCCCAGGTGGCGCAGGAGCTGGGTGCGTTGCTGCGCGGCAACACGGTTGCCAACGCCCACCAGGGCGAGCCCGGCGGCACACGCAGCATCGAGGCCTACCAGCTCTATCTGGCCGCGGCCTGGCGTGCGCAGGACATGCGCGGCGAAAGCGCCGGCAAGGCGGTGCAACTGCTGGAGCAGGCACTGGCCATCGACCCAGACTACGCGCTTGCCTGGGCACTGCTGGCCTGGGCGCATCGGCGCAAGCTGTTTCGCAACGACGCGCGGCCAGCCGAGGTCTTTGCCGCTGCCGACGCAGCGACACAGCGTGCGCTGACCATCGCACCGGAGCTGGCACAGGCCCGCGCCGCATTGGGCTTCAGCCTGCAGATGTACGCGTTCGACTGGCCGGGTGCCGAACGCGAATTCGGCCATGCGCTGGTGTCCAATGCCAACGAAAGCAGCGCGCACTTCGGCAAGGGGCTCTTGTTGTCTGCACAGGGGCGCATCGACGAGGGCTTGTCCCACCTGCGCATGGCCCGCGAACTGGATCCGATGTCACCGGTGATCCGCGCGGTCGAGGCCAGCTTCCTGCTGGCTGCCGGCCGCCTGGCCGAAGCCCGTCAGCGGCTGGATCGAGCGCTGGACATCGCGCCGCAGCATGGCTTGCTGCAACTGACCCTGGGCATGCTGCTGATCCAGCAGGGCCATACGGAACAAGGCATCGCGGCACTGCGTCGCGCCGTGGAACTGCACGACGCGGCCAGCCGACCGAAGGCGGTGCTCGGCTTGTATCTGGCCAGCGTCGGGCAGAAGGACGAGGCGCGCGCCATCCTCGTCCAGTTGCAGGGGGTAGGCCAGACGCGCTTCATGCCGCCGACCTCGCTGGCCACGCTGCACGCGGCGCTGGGCGAACCGATGCTCGCGCTGGATGAACTCGAAAGGGCCTACTTGGCGCGCGACACGCGCCTGCTGTATGCCACCGGCGACCCAAGCTGGGTCACGCTGCACCAGCAGCCGCGCTATCTGGCGCTGATGGCGAAGCTGCGGCTCGATCCGTCCGGGCCAGGGCTTGCGCCGGTGTAGGCGGCTCCTGGCTCAGGCTGCAGCGCAGTCATGCCCCGGTGCATCACGCCGCGGTGCCCGTGCACGGCCCGATCCGCATTCAGTCCGCCTTGCCCAGCAGCGGCACCCCGCCGTCGGACCCGGGCCCGAGCAGCCCCACCTTGCTGTACACGCCGAGCTTGGCGCGCGTGTCCTGGATGTCGAGGTTGCGCATCGTCAGCTGCCCGATGCGGTCGGCCGGCGTGAACGCGCCCTCCACCTTCTCCATGCTCAGGCGCTCGGGCGCGTAGGTCAGGTTCGGGCTCTCGGTGTTCAGGATCGAGTAGTCGTTGCCGCGGCGCAGCTCGAGCCACACCTCGCCGCTGACGGCGCGCGCCACCCAGCGCTGCGCGGTCTCGCGCAGCATCAGGCACTGCGGGTCGAACCAGCGGCCCTGGTACAGCAGCCGGCCCAGGCGGCGACCGTTGATGCGGTACTGCTCGATCGTGTCCTCGTTGTGGATGCCGGTGACCAGCCGCTCGTAGGCGATGTGCAGCAGCGCCATGCCCGGGGCCTCGTAGATGCCGCGGCTCTTGGCTTCGATGATGCGGTTCTCGATCTGGTCGCACATGCCCAGGCCGTGGCGCCCGCCGATGCGGTTGGCCTCCTCGAACAGTTCCACCGCCGAAGCGAAGCTGCGGCCGTTCAACGCCACCGGCACGCCTTCCTCGAAGCGCACCGACACGGTCTCGCGCCTGACCTCCACGTCGTCGCGCCAGAAGGCCACGCCCATGATCGGGCTGACGATGTCGATCCCCTTGTCCAGGTACTCCAGGTCCTTGGCCTCGTGGGTGGCGCCGAGCATGTTGCTGTCGGTGCTGTACGCCTTCTCCACGCTCATCTTGTAGTCGAAGCCGTGCTGGATCAGGTACTCGCTCATCTCCTTGCGGCCGCCGAGCTCGTCGATGAAGCGCTGGTCGAGCCAGGGCTTGTAGATCCGCAGCGCCGGGTTGGCGAGCAGGCCGTAGCGGTAGAAGCGCTCGATGTCGTTGCCCTTGTAGGTGCTGCCGTCGCCCCAGACGTGGACGCCGTCCTCCTTCATCGCGATCACCAGCGAGGTGCCGGTCACCGCCCGGCCCAGCGGCGTGGTGTTGAAGTAGGTCGCGCCGCCGGTGGACACGTGGAAGGCGCCGCACTGGATCGCGGCGATGCCTTCGGCCGCCAGCGAGTCGCGGCAGTCCACCAGGCGCGCGATCTCGGCGCCGTACAGCTTGGCCTTGCGCGGGATGTCGTCGTAGTCGGATTCGTCGGGCTGGCCCAGGTGCGCGGTGTAGGCGCAGGGGATCGCGCCCTTGGCGCGCATCCAGTGCACCGCAGCAGAAGTGTCCAGGCCGCCGGAGAAGGCGATGCCCACGCGCTCGCCGGCGGGTACGGATTGCAGGATGGTGTGGCTCATGATGGCGGGTCGATGCAGGGGCGAAGCGGCAATTGTCGCAAGCCCGCCGCGCGCTGCGGTCCTGGCCGGCAGCGGCAGTGCCGGCACCCCTGCGCCGATCCGGCCTGCGGCCCGGTGCGGCAGCCCTGACGCCGTCAGGGCCGCGATCCGGCGGCCGCACGCGGGGCACCACGCAGGGCTGGCGCTGCGGCACGAGGCAGTGCACACTGTGGGCCACCCCGTGGGTGACGGAGGCAGCCATGGATCCACAAGCGCTCGACCAGGGCATCCGCAAGTTCCTGAGGACGGTCGGCGTGACGTCCCAGCGCGACATCGAGCAGGCCGTGGCCCGGGCGGTGGCCGACGGCACCATCGCCGGCACCGGGACGCTGTCGGTGACGATGACGCTGCGCATCGATGCCCTGCAGCTCGAACGCCGGCTGGAAGGCAGTCTCCCGCTCGAATGAGCGCGGCGCCCTTGGCTCCCGCGCCTGGCACCCGCCGCCTGCATCGCCGTCCCGACACGCCCAGGACGAAGCCCCAAGAACCACGCCCCGCCAACGCAGCCCCGATAACGCAGCCTGAGGAGAACTCGTGAGCCAGCGACCGTTGCACCTGCATGTCCCCGAGCCGAGCGCGCGCCCGGGGCAGCGCACCGATTTTTCGTACCTGCACGCGTCGGCGGCGGGCGCCATGCGCCGGCCGCGGGTGGACACGGCAGCGGCCGACACCGCCGATCTGGCCGGTGCGCTGGTGCGCGTGCTCCACGACAGCGGCAGCGCACTCGGCCCCTGGGCGCCGCCGCTCGACGTGGAGCAGTTGAAGGGCGGCCTGCGCGCGATGCTGAGGACGCGCGCCTTCGACGCGCGCATGCAGATCCTGCAGCGCCAGAAGAAGATCTCGTTCTACATGCAGTGCCTCGGCGAAGAAGCGATCGCGACTGCGCATGCGCTGGCCTTGGAGCCCGGCGACATGTGCTTCCCGACCTACCGCCAGCAGGGCCTGCTGCTGGCGCGGGACGACATCGACATCGTCGAGCTGATCTGCCAGCTGATGTCGAACTCGCGCGATCCGCTGCGCGGCCGCCAGTTGCCGGTGATGTATTCGTACAAGCGCGCCGGCTTCTTCTCGATCTCGGGCAACCTGGCGACGCAGTACATCCAGGCGGTCGGCTGGGGCATGGCCTCGGCGGTCAAGGGCGACACCCGGATCGCGTCGGCCTGGATCGGCGACGGCTCCACCGCCGAGGCCGATTTCCACCACGCGCTGACCTTCGCCAATGTCTACCGCGCGCCGGTGATCCTCAACGTGGTCAACAACCAGTGGGCGATCTCGAGCTTCCAGGCGATCGCCGGCGGCGAAGGCACCACCTTCGCGCAGCGCGGCGTGGGCAGCGGCATCGCGTCGCTGCGCGTCGACGGCAACGACTTCCTGGCCGTGTACGCCGCGTCGCGCTGGGCCGCCGAGCGCGCGCGCAGCAACCTCGGCCCGACGCTGATCGAATGGGTGACCTACCGCGCCGGCGCGCATTCCACGTCGGACGATCCGTCGCGCTACCGCCCGGCCGACGACTGGCAGCGCTTCCCGCTCGGCGACCCGATCGAGCGGCTGAAGCAGCACCTGATCGGGTTGGGCGCCTGGTCCGAGGCCGAGCACGAAGACACCCGCAAGGTGCTCGAAGCCGAGATTGCCGCCGCGGCGAAAGAGGCGCAGAAGTCGGGCTCGATCCTCGACGGCCACATCCCGCCGCTGGCGACGATGTTCGAGGACGTGTACCGGGACATGCCGGCGCACCTGCAAGAGCAGATGCGCCAGGCCGCGGCCGAATACCAATGCGGCGCCGGCGCATCGGGCACGCAGCCCGCGCCGGCACCGGCGGCGCAGGAGGGCTGACCATGCCGGCGATGACCATGATCCAGGCCCTGCGCTCGGCGATGGACGTGATGCTCGGGCGCGACGACAACGTCGTGATCTACGGCCAGGACGTCGGCTACTTCGGCGGCGTGTTCCGCGTCACCGAAGGCCTGCAGGCCAAGTACGGCAAGTCGCGCGTGTTCGACGCCCCGATCTCCGAAGGCGGCATCGTCGGCTCGGCGATCGGCATGGCCGCCTACGGGCTGCGCCCGGTGGTCGAGGTGCAGTTCGCCGACTACTTCTACCCGGCGTCGGACCAGATCGTGTCGGAGGCGGCGCGCATGCGCTACCGCTCGGCCGGCGACTTCACTGCGCCGATCACGATCCGCATGCCCTGCGGCGGCGGCATCTACGGCGGCCAGACACACAGCCAGAGCCCCGAGGCGCTGTTCACCCACGTGTGCGGCCTGCGCACCGTGATGCCGAGCAGCCCCTACGACGCCAAGGGCCTGCTGATCGCGGCGATCGAGTGCGACGACCCGGTGATCTTTCTGGAGCCCAAGCGGCTGTACAACGGGCCCTTCGACGGCCACCACGACCGGCCGGTTTCGCCCTGGACGGGCCACCCGCTGGCCGAAGTGCCCGAAGGCCACTACGTCGTGCCGCTCGACTCGGCGCGCGTGGTGCGCACCGGCAGCCAGGTCAGCATCCTGACCTACGGCACGATGGTCTATGTCAGCGAGGCCGCGGCGGCCGAGACCGGCATCGACGCCGAGATCATCGACCTGCGCAGCCTGTGGCCGCTGGACCTGCCGACCCTGATCGAATCGGTGAAGAAGACCGGCCGCTGCGTGATCGTGCACGAGGCCACGCGCACCAGCGGATTCGGTGCCGAACTCACGGCGCTGGTGCAGGAGCACTGCTTCTACCAGCTCGAGGCGCCGATCGAGCGCGTCACCGGCTGGGACACGCCGTACCCGCATGCGCTGGAGTGGGCCTACTTCCCGGGGCCGGCGCGCGTCGCCGCCGCCCTGCAGCGCGTCCTCGAGCCTTGAGCCTGACCATCATGAAAGAACACATCATCAAGGTACCCGACATCGGCGAAGGCATTGCCGAAGTCGAACTCGTGGCCTGGCACGTGAAGCCGGGCGATGCGGTCGCCGAAGACCAGAAGCTGGCCGAGGTGATGACCGACAAGGCCACGGTGGAGATCCCGTCGCCGGAAGCCGGCACCGTGCTGGCGCTGGGCGGCGAGGTCGGCCAGATGCTGGCGGTCGGCGCCGAGCTGCTGCGCCTCGGCCTGGGCGGGGCGGCGGCCGCGCCGCAACCGGCAGCGCCGCCTGCTGCGGCGGCCCCGCCGCCGGCACCGCCCGCTGCGGCCGCTTCGGTGCCGGCCGCCTCACCACCAGCCCCACCACCAGCCCCACCGCCCGCCCCACCCCCTGCTGCGGCACCTGCGGCGGCACCGCCCGCCGCTGCTGCACCCGCACCAGCGGCAGCAGCACCGGCTGCAAGACCTGCCGCAGCGCCCGTCGCTGCGCAGCCGGCTGCGCGGCCTGCCGGTGCGGCACGCGCGATCGCGTCGCCGTCGGTGCGTGCCCGCGCGTGGGAGCTGGGCATCGACCTGCTGGGCGTCCAGGGCAGCGGCACCGCCGGGCGCATCATGCAGGCCGATCTCGACGCGCACATCGCGCGCGGCGGCGCACGCGGCGCACGCGGCGCATCGGTGCCTGCCGCGCCGGCGGCCGCTGCAGCCACGGCGCCGGCCGGCGCGGCCGCGGGCGGCGTCGAGGAGATCAAGCTCATCGGCATGCGCCGCCGCATCGCGCAGAAGATGCAGGAATCCAAGCGCCGCATCCCGCACTACAGCTATGTCGAGGAGCTCGACGCCGGCGAAGTCGAGGCGCTGCGCGCGCAGCTCAATGCACAGTACAAGGGGCAGCGTGCGCACCTGACGCTGCTGCCCTTCCTGGTGCGCGCGATGGTGCTCGCGGTGCGCGAATGCCCGCTGGTCAACGCCCGCTTCGACGACGAAGCCGGCGTGCTGACGCGCTACGACGCGGTGCACCTGGGCATCGCCACCCAGACCGACGCCGGGCTGATGGTGCCGGTGCTGCGCGACGCGCAGGCGCGCGACCTGTGGTCGATCGCCGCCGAGATCGCCCGCCTCGCCGAAGGCGCGCGCGCCGGCTCGCTGACGCGCGGCGAACTCACCGGTTCCACGCTGACGCTGAGCAGCCTGGGCAAGCTCGGCGGCATCGTGTCCACGCCGGTGATCAACCACCCCGAAGTCGCGATCGTCGGCGTCAACCGCATCGCGGTGCGGCCGGTGGTGCGCGACGGGCTGATCATCGCCCGGCCGCTGATGAACCTGTCCTCGTCCTTCGACCACCGCATCGTCGACGGCGCGCTCGCCGCGGCCTTCGTGCAGGCGATGCGCCGCCTGCTCGAACACCCGGGCCTGCTGTTCGCCGATTGACGGCCGCGCCGGCCCCGGAGCAGGGCGCGGCGGCGCGCACATCGCCGCCGCGCCTGGGCGGATCGGGCCGATCCGCTCAGGCGGCGTCGAACAACGCCGCGTGCGCCTGGCGCAACTGCCGCTTGAGCAGCTTGCCGCTCGGGTTCTTGGGCAAGGCGTCGACGAAGACCACGCGCTTGGGCACCTTGAAGGCCGCCATCTGCGCGCTGCAGTGCGCGAGCACCTCGGCTTCGCCGAGCGACTGGCCGGCCTTGACGACGACGACCGCCGCCACCGCCTCGACCCAGCGCGGGTGCGGCAGCCCCACCACCGCCACCTCGCTGACCTGCGGCATCTTGTAGATCAGCTCCTCGACCTCGCGGCTGGCCACGTTTTCGCCGCCGGTCTTGATCATGTCCTTCTTGCGGTCGACGACGGTGATGTACCCCTGCCCGTCGATCACGCCCAGGTCGCCGCTGTGGAACCAGCCGCCCTCGAACGCGGCCTGGGTGCGCGCGTCGTCGTGGAAGTAGCCGAGCATCAGGTGCGGGCTGCGGTGCACGATCTCGCCGACCTCGCCCGGCGGCACGTCGCGCATCGCGTCGTCGACCACGCGCGTCTCGACGTTGAGCACTGCGCGGCCGGCCGAGCCGGGCTTGCTCAGCTGCTCGTCGGGGCCGAGCATCGTGGCCAGCGGCGCGATCTCGGTCTGGCCGTACAGGTTCCACAACTTCAGGCCCGGCCGCCGCGCGAGGATCTCGCGCATCACCGCCACCGGCATGATCGACGCGCCGTAGTAGCCCTTGCGCAGGCTGGACAGGTCGGTCTGGTCGAACAGCGGCGAGCGCAGCAGCCCGATCCACACCGTCGGCGGCGCGAAGAAGCTGGTGATGCGGTGGCGTTCGATCAGCGGCAGCAGGTTCTCCGGCGTCGGCGCGGCGGTGATCACGTTGCTCGCGCCGCAGTAGATCGCCGGGCCGAGGAACACGTCGAGCTGCGCGCAGTGGTACAGCGGCAGCGCATGCAGCATGAAGTCGTCGGCGCCGATGCCGGCATCGACCAGGCAGCTGACGTACTGCCACAGCACCGCATCGTGGGTGAGCATCGCGCCCTTGGGCAGCGATTCGGTGCCGCTGGTGTAGACGATCTGCAGCAGGTCGTCGCCCGCGAGCGCCGCCTCGGGCAGCGGCGCGCTGCCGGCCGCCAGGTCGTCGAAGCGCAGCATGCCGGGCTCGGGATCGCTAGGGCCTTCGGACGGCAGCCACAGGAACTGCTGCACCGCAGTGTCCAGCGCCGCCGCCGCGCGCGCCAGCCCGGCCAGCGCGCTGTCGGTGGCGAGCATCGACGCACCGGCGTGGCGCAGGATGTAGGCGGCCTCGTCGGCCTTGAGCATGAAGTTGATCGGCACCAGCACCGCGCCGATGCGCGCCAGCGCGAAGCGCAGCGCGGCGAAGGCATGCGAGTTGCGCGCCAGCACCGCGACGCGCGTGCCCTTGGCGACGCCCTGCGCGGCCAGGCCGGCGCCCAGCCGGCTGACCAGCGCGTCGAATTCGGCATAGGTCCAGCGCAGCTCGCCGCAGGCGATCGCCAGGCGGTCGGGGTGGCGGGCGGCGCTGCGGTGCAGCACATCGGCAAGGGTCTGGCGGCGCAGCGCGGCATGCATCGTGCGGTTCCTCCGGGAATGGTGTGCACAGCGGTGGGGTGGCGAGCTTAGCGCAGCAGGGCCGGCCGGGCGGCTGCCTACAATCGCCGCCCTTTTCGCCCGCACGCTCCGTGCCCTTGCCCTTCCCGGCGCCGCCGATGCCCCTGCCCGACCCTGCCGCCGACGACTTCATGCTGGCGACGCTGGCCAACGGCGTGCGCGTGCTGGTGCTGCGCCTGCCGCAGCGGCCGACGGTGGACGTGAGCGTGTTCGTGCACACCGGCAGCCAGCACGAATCGGCGCGCGAGGCCGGCATCAGCCACATGGTCGAGCACATGGCCTTCAAGGGCACGGCCACGCGCGACTGCCAGCGCATCAACCTGGACGCCGAGGCGCTGGGCGCGCAGGTCAACGCGCACACCGACAAGGACCACAGCGCCTTCCACATGTTCGGGCTGGCGCGCGACGCCGCCGCCTTCGTGCGCATGCTCGCCGACATCGTGCGCGCACCGACCTTCCCGGCCGACGAGCTCGAGCGCGAGCGCCAGGTGGTGCTGCACGAGTACGTGGAGGACGAGGACGACCCGCTGTCGGTCGCCTTCCGCCTGTTCGACAAGGGCTGCTACGGCACGCATGCGCTCGGCCACCCGGTGATCGGCCAGCGCCGCAACATCGAGCGCTTCGGCCGCGACGAGCTGCTGCGCTACGTGCGGCGCCAATACACCGCGGCCAACACGCTGGTCGCAGTGGCGGGCGACGTCGATCCGGACGCGATCGTGCGCGCGGCCGAGGCGGGTTTCGGCACGATGCCGCACGGCGCCGTCAACGCCGTCGAGGCGCCCGGCTGGCTCGGCGGGCTGGCCACGAAGGCGCTGGCCGGCAGCCCGCAGACGCATGCGGTGATCGGCTTCCCGATCCCGGCGCTGGCCGGCGAGCACCAGGCCGCGGTGGTGGCGGCCGCGCTGCTGGGCGAAGGCATGAGCTCGCCGCTGATGGACCAGCTGCGCGAGCGCCGCGGGCTGGTGTACTACGCCGCCTGCTCGGCCGACGTGCTCGAGCTGGCCGGCCAGTTCGTGATCGAGGCTTCCACCTCGCCGCGCCAGCTCGGCGAGTTCTTCACCGAGACGGTGCGGCTGCTGCTGGCGCAGGCGCAAGAAGTCGGGGCCGAAGACCTGGCACGCGCGCGCCGCCAGATCCTGGTGCGCCACCTGCGCCAGCTCGACCGGCCCGCGCAGCGGCTCGAAGCGGCAGCGCTCGAGCTGCTGGCGACCGGCCGCGTGCGCAGCCACGCCGAGGTGCTGGCGGCGCTGCAGGCGGTCAGCGCCGCGCAGGTGCGCGACTGCTTCGCCGCGATGATCGCCGCCGGCGCCGCGGTGGCGGTAGCCGGCAAGCTGCCGCGCGGCACCGACGAGCAACTGCGTCGGCTGGCCGCGCCGCTGCTGCATGCGCGCCCGCCCGGCCGGGCGCCGGCCGGACGGCGGCGCTTCTTCGCGGCCGTCGATCGAAGCTGAGCGCCGCTGCGGCCGACCGCCGCGCTGCACCCGCACTCCTGCGGTCTGGCGGTCCGCCCCGAACAGCCGCGGCCGTCGCGCTGCGGCCGCCACGCGACAACCGTCACGCGACGGCCGCGGCAACCCGGCCTCGCGGACGCCCTCAGGCGGTGGGCAGCTTGTAGTCCTTGAACATGTCGCGCAGCTTGTTCTTCTGCATCTTGCCGGTGGCGCCCAGCGGGATCGCGTCGACGAACACCACGTCGTCGGGCGTCCACCACTTGGCGATCTTGCCGTCGAAGAACTTCAGCATCTCGTCGCGCGTGAGCTCGGCACCGGGCTTCTTCACCACCACCAGCAGCGGCCGCTCGTCCCACTTCGGGTGATGCGCGGCGATGCACGCCGCCATCGCCACCGCCGGGTGCGCCATCGCGATGTTCTCCAGGTCGATCGAGCCGATCCACTCGCCGCCCGACTTGATCACGTCCTTCGCCCGGTCGGTAATCTGCATGAAGCCGTCGGCGTCGATCAGGCTCACGTCGCCGGTGGGGAACCAGCCGTCCACCAGCGGGTCGCCGCCTTCGCCCTTGAAGTACTGCGACACCACCCAGGGCCCCTTGACCAACAGCTCGCCGCTGGCCTTGCCGTCGAAGGGCAGCTCCGCGCCGTCGGAATCCACGATCTTCATGTCCAGCCCGAAGACGGCGCGGCCCTGCTTGGCCTGCACCGCGCGCTGCTCGGCCGGCGACAGGCCCAGCTGGCGCGGCTTCAGGGTGCACACCGCGCCCAGCGGGCTGGTCTCGGTCATGCCCCACGCGTGCAGCACGCGCACGTTGTACTTTTCTTCGAAGATGTCGATCATCGCCGGCGGGCAGGCCGAGCCGCCGATGACGGTGCGCTTCATCGTGCTGAACTTCAGGTTGTTGGCCTCGGTGTAGGCCAGCAGCCCCTGCCAGACGGTGGGCACGCCGGCCGACATCGTGACGCCCTCGCCTTCGAACAGCTCGTACAGGCTCTTGCCGTCCATCCCCGCGCCCGGATAGACCAGCTTCGCGCCCACCAGCGCGGCCCCGTAGGGCAGCCCCCAGGCATTGACGTGGAACATCGGCACGACCGGCAGGATCACGTCGCGCGCCGACGAGCCCAGCGAATCGGGCAGCGCGCCGGCATAGGCGTGCAGGATGGTCGAGCGGTGGCTGTAGAGCACGCCCTTGGGGTTGCCGGTGGTGCCCGAGGTGTAGCACAGCGAGCTGGCGCTGTTCTCGTCGAACTGGGGCCAGTCGTAGCGGTCGTCCTGCGCGTCGAGCAGATCCTCGTAGCACAGCAGACCCGGCACCTTGGTCTGCGCCGGCATGTGCGCGCGGTCGGTCATCAGCACGAAGTGCTTGATCGTCTTCACCCTCGAGGCCACCGCCTCGACCAGCGGCAGGAAGGTCAGGTCGAAGAACAGGGCCTGGTCCTCGGCATGGTCGGCGATATAGACCACCTGGTCCGGGTGCAGGCGCGGGTTCAGCGTGTGCAGCACCGCGCCCGAGCCGGAGACGCCGTAGTACAGCTCCATGTGGCGATAGCCGTTCCAGGCCAGCGTGCCCACCGTCTGGCCGGGCTTGACGCCCAGGGCGGCCAGCGCCTTGGCCAGCTTGCGCGAACGCGCCGCCAGGTCCTTGTAGGTATAGCGGTGGATGTCGCCTTCGACGCGGCGCGAGACGATCTGCTGCTCGCTGTGGTGGCGCTCGGCGTGCACGAGGAGGTTGGAGATCAGCAGCGGGTGCTGTTGCATCAGGCCGTTCATGGTCTTTCCTTCGGGTTGAATGAGTGCCGTTGTCCCACGGCGCGAGTTGCGCAGTGTGCCTCAAGCCGCCCGGCCGGCGACGGCGCCGGCGCTGCGGCAAAGGCGCTTCGATCGGCCTTGGGCCGCACCCAGGCAGGCGAAGCGGCGCGCCCGATGCGTGACGCGGCGGCGCGAATGCGCTCTCAGCTCAATCCCGCGACCGGCAGCGCCGCGCCGTGCACCGCGCGCGCTTCGTCCGAGGCGAGGAAGCGGATCACCCGGGCCAGGTCTTGCGGCGCCACCCAGCGCGCCGGGTCGGCATCGGGCATCGCCGCGCGGTTCTCGGGCGTGTCGATGATCGTCGGCAGCACGCAGTTGACGTTGATGCGCCGGTCGCGCAGTTCAGCGGCCATCGCCTCGGTCAGGCGGACGACGGCGTCCTTGGCCACGCAGTAGGCCGCCATGCCGGCCTGGCCCTGGCGGGCGGCAAAGGCGGCGACGTTGACGATGTGCCCTCCCCCCTGGCGCAGCATCGCCGGCACCACGGCCCGCGCCGTGTGCAGCAGCGTGCGCGCGTTGAGGTCGAGCAGCCAGTCCCAGGTCGCGTCGCTGGTCTGGTGCACCGGCTCGCCCATGCGAAAGCCCCCGGCCAGGTTGCAGAGCACGTCGATGCGGCCGAAACGGCCGAGTGCCGCGTCGACGCCGGCCTGCAATTGCGCCGCATCGAGCAGGTTGGCCGGCACGAACATCCGCGCGTCGCCTTCGGCGCCGAAGGCGCGCTCGAGCGCGTCGCGCCGCAGGCCGAGCAGCACCAGGTTCGCGCCGTCGTCGGCGAAGGCCGCGGCGACCGCGCGGCCCAGATTGCCGGCGGCGCCGGTGATCATCACGGTGCGCGGGGTCATCGTCATGCCGCCGCTCCTGCCGCCGCACGGCGGCTGGCGGCGTAGCGGCCGGTGCCGCGCCCGAGCACGCGGTCGGTGGCCAGCACCTCGCCCGGCTCGATCTCGGGCTGGCCTTCGATGCGCCGGTACAGCGGCAGGAAGTCGATGCGCGCCAGCTCGAGCAGCTCGTCCAGGCTGCCGAGCACGAAGTAGCTCTCCTGGAAGTCGTCGATGCGGTAGCGGGTGCGCATCACCCGCTCCAGCTCGAAGCGGATGCGGTTGGGCGACGCGTCGTCGAGCGCGAACACGCTCTCGGTGGCCGAGCTGGCGATGCCCGCGCCGTAGATGCGCAGGCCGTCGCGCTGCTGCACCAGGCCGAACTCGACCGTGTACCAGTACACGCGTGCCAGCTGCGTCAAGTGCCCCAAGGCCTTGGCGCGCAGGCCGCCTTCGCCGTAGGCCTGGATGTAGTCGGCGATCACCGGATTCATCAGCATCGGCACATGGCCGAAGACGTCGTGGAAGACGTCAGGCTCTTCCAGGTAGTCGAGCTCGTGGGGTTTGCGGATGAAGTTGCCCGAAGGGAAGCGCCGGTTCGCCAAGTGCTCGAAGAACACCTCGTCGGGCACCAGACCCGGCACCGCGACCACCTGCCAGCCGGTGCGCTTCATCAGCACCTCGGACAGGCGGCGGAAGTCGGGGATCTGGTCGGCGCCGATCGGCAGCTCGCGCATGCCGGCGACGAATTCATCGCAGGCGCGGCCGATCAGCAGCTTCGTCTGGCGCTCGTACAGCGTCTTCCAGGTCGCGTGCTCCTGCGCGCTGTAGCGCTCCCAGCCCTGGTCGATGGTCCAGTCGGCGTTCTCGGGCTGCGCCTCGGCACCGGCCGCCAGGCCGTGCTTGAGCTTGTCGATCAGCTGGCGTTGCATCAGCGCACTCCTTGCATCGCGGCGAAGCTGCGGTCGGCGAGTTGCGCCATGTCGATGTCGCGCTGCGACAGGCCCTGGCAGTCGTGGGTGCTCAGCGTCAGCTCCACGCGGTTGTAGACGTTGAACCACTCCGGGTGGTGGTCGGCGCGTTCGGCGGCCAGCGCGATGCGCGTCATGAAGGCGAAGGCCTCGCCGAAATCGGCGAAGACGAAGTCGCGGCGGATTGCGCCGCGCTGCTCGTCATGCACCCACTGCGGCAGCGACGCCAGGGCATCGCGGACTTGCTCGGGTTCGAGTTTGCGGATCATGCTCATCCCCATCAAGGTGCTGGCAGCACGGTGGCGCTGCAGTCGCCGAAGCCGATGCGGCGCAAGCCGTCGCGCGCGCAATGGCCGCGCAGCGTGATGCGGTCGCCGTCGAGCAGGAACGTGCGCTGCTCGCCGTTGTGCAACGTGATCGGCCGCTTGCCGCCTTCGCTCAGCTCGAGCATCGAGCCGGCCTGGTCGCGCTGCGGCCCGGACAGCGTGCCCGAGCCGAACAGGTCGCCGCTGTTCAGCGCGCAGCCGCCCACCGTGTGGTGCGCGACCAGCTGCGCCACCGTCCAGTAGGCGGCGTCGGCGAAGTTGGAGCTGGCGATGCGTTCGCCGGCATGCCCGGCCGCGCGCATCGCCGCGGTCTGCAGCCAGACTTCCAGGCCCACGTCGAAGGCGCCGTGCGCACGGTTGTCCGCACTGTCCAGGTAGGGCAGCGGCTCGGGCTCGCCGGCGCCGCGCGCAAAGGGCTTGCGGAAAGGCGCCAGCGCCTCCAGCGTGACGATCCACGGCGAGATGGTGCTGGCGAAGTTCTTCGCCAGGAACGGGCCCAGCGGCTGGTATTCCCAGGCCTGCACGTCGCGCGCGCTCCAGTCGTTGAACAGCGTCAGGCCGAACACATGGTCTTCGGCCTCGGCGATGGGGATCGACTCGCCCATCGCGTTGGGCCGCCCGACGACGATGCCCACTTCGAGCTCCAGGTCCAGCCGCTGCGTCGGCGCGAGGAGCGGCGCGGCGTCGTCCGGCCCTTTCAACTGGCCCATCGGCCGCACGAAGCCGTGGCCGCTGGGCCGGATGGTCGAGGCGCGGCCGTGGTAGCCGATCGGCACCCACTTGTAGTTGGGCAGCAGCGGGTTGTCGGGGCGGAACAGCTTGCCGACCGCGGGTGCATGGTGGATGCCGACGTAGAAGTCGGTGTAGTCGCCGATGTCGCAGGGCAGGCCGAGCTGCACATCCGCCATCGGCCGCAAGGCGCCGCGCCACGCCGCCTGCTGCGCGCTGCCCGCCGTCAGGCCGTCGCTGATCGCGCGCCGCAGCGCCAGCCGCTCGGCGGCCGGTTGCTGCAACAGCCGCGTCATGTCGGCGTGGTCCACGCACCCGGCCTGGCGCAGGTCCAGCACCTGATCGCCGATGGCCACGCCGATGCGCCAGCCGCCATCGCCGGCCGCGCGGAAGCGGCCGAAGGGCAGGTTCTGAATCGGGAAGTCGCTGTCGGCCGCGTTGGCCGACTCGACCCAGCTGCGCCGCGCCGGGTCGTGGGTGGCATCGACGATCGGTTTCATGACTGGAACTCGGGTTGGTGCAGGAAGGCGGCGTGCCTGGGTGCGCGCCTGGTCTTCAACCACTCATCGAGCATGTCCCGCTTGACCGCGTCGAGCCTGGCATGGATCGCGGCCTCGTCGGCATCGGGACAGGCAAGTTCGACACGGTGGCCGTTGGGGTCGAGCAGATAGATCGAGTGGAAGGCGCCGTGGTCGGTGCCGCCCGGCACCGGCACGCCCTCGGCCTCGAGGTGCGCCTGGTACTCGGGCAGCGTCGCGCGGTCCTTGGCCTTGAAGGCGATGTGCTGCACCCGATCGGGCGTGTTCGGGTCGCGGCCCATCGGCGCCTGGGTCGGCAGCTCGAAGAAGGCGGGCACGTTGCCGCCGCCGGCATCGAGGAACACGTGCAGGCAGCGGTCGGGCGCCTGGGTCGAGGGCACGGCGTCCCCGGCGACGGCGGGCACGACGCCCATGTTCGGCATCCGGCCGTACCACTGCACGGTCTGCTTCGCATCGTGGCAGCGGTAGGCGACGTGGTGGATCTTCTCGATTCTCATGCGGACCCCTCGTCCGGCGGGCTGCCGGGCCGCTCCCCCGAGGGGACGCGGCCCGGCCCGGGAGCGGCCCGGCGCACGCCGCGCCGCTTCGCCCCCCTCATGCCTCGGCCTCGGTGGCGATGGCGCCGCGGCGCAGCTGGTCGCGCTCCAGGCTCTCGAAACAGCGCCTTGAAGTTGCCTTCGCCGAAGCCTTCGTCGCCCTTGCGCTGGATGAACTCGAAGAACACGGGCCCCAGCAGCGTTTCGCTGAAGATCTGCAGCAGCAGCCGCTTGGCCCCGCCCTGCGTGCTGCCGTCGAGCAGGATGCCGCGCGTCTGCAGCTCCTTCACCGGCTCGCCGTGGCCCGGCAGGCGCTGCTCCAGCATCTCGTAGTACACGTCGTTGGGCGCGGTCAGCAGCGGCACGCCCGCCATCTGCAGCGCGTCGATGCTGGCGTACAGGTCATCGGTGAGCAACGCGATGTGCTGGATGCCCTCGCCGTTGAACTGCATCAGGAACTCTTCGATCTGCCCACCGCCCTGCTTGGCTTCCTCGTTCAGCGGGATGCGGATCAGCCCGTCGGGCGCGGTCATCGCGCGGCTGGTCAGCCCCGTGTATTCGCCCTGGATGTCGAAGTAGCGGATTTCGCGGAAGTTGAACAGCCGCTCGTAGAACGAGCCCCAGTACGCCATGCGGCCGCGGTACACGTTGTGCGTCAGGTGGTCGATGAGTCTGAAGCCGTGGCCCTTGGGGTGCCGGTCCACGCCCGGCAGGAATTCGAAATCGATGTCGTAGATGCTCTTGCCGTCCCGAGCCGGCGCGCGGCCGCCCGAAGCCGGCTCGCCCCCTTGGGGGGTTAGGGGGCTGTCATCGAAGCGGTCGATCAGGTACAGCGGCGCGCCGCCGATGCCCTTGATCGCCGGCAGCTTCAGCTCCATCGGGCCGGTGGGCACGTCCACCGGCTGCGCGCCGAGTTCCAGCGCGCGGTTGTAGGCCTTGTGCGAATCGCGCACGCGGAAGGCCAGCGCGCAGGCGCTGGGCCCGTGCTCGGCGGCGAAGAAACCGGCCAGGCTCTTGGGTTCGCGGTTGACGATGAAGTTGATGTCGCCCTGGCGGTACAGCAGCACGTCCTTGCTGCGATGCTTGGCCACCAGGCTGAAGCCCATCTTCTCGAACAGCGGCTCCAGCACGCCGGCCACCGGCGACGCGAACTCGACGAATTCGAAGCCCATCAGGCCCATCGGGTTGTCGAACAGATCAGCCATGTTCATGCTCCTTCCTTTGCAAACTTTTCAAACTCTTCAAACCAGCTGATCCAGCGCGATCTCGAAGGCCGTGCTGGCGATGCCGTGCCGGCCCTGCGAGCGATCATGGCAGCGTTGCAATGCCCCTGCAATGGTCGCCGACACGTCGCCGAAGATGGCCTCGTCGGAGATCTCGGCGTTGCCCTGCATCAGGAAGGCGAAGGCGCGCGCCATGCCGCAGTTGGCGATGAAGTCGGGGATCACCGCGACCGCGGCGTCGGCCTGCTCGTAGATCGGGCCGTAGAAGATTTCCGGGTCGGCGAAGGGCACGTTGGCGCCGCTGGACACCACCTCCAGCCCGGCGGCGGCCATCGCCTCCACCTGCGCCTTGGTCACCAGGCGCGAGCCGGCGCAGGGCAGGAAGACTTCGGCGCCCAGGCTCCAGATGTGCGCGTTGACCTCGTCGAAGCGCAGCATGCCCTCGGCCTTCAGCTGGTTGCCGTCCTTGTTCAGGAAGAGCGCGCGCACTTCGTCGAAGCCAAAGCCTTCGGGCTTCAGCAGCCCGCCGTTGCGGTCGATGATGCCGACCACCTTGGCCCCGGCCTGCGCCAGGTAGTAGGCCGCCGCCGAGCCGACGTTGCCCCAGCCCTGCACGATGACGCGCTTGCCGGCGGCCAGGCCGCCGTAGATGCGGTAGTAGTGCAGCACCGATTCGGCCACGCCCCAGCCGGTGATCAGATCGGCGACGACGTACTTGCGCTCCACGCTGGGCGTGCAGCGGCTGTCCTCGACCACCTTCTTCACGCCCAGGCGCAGCTGGCCGACCTTCTGGATGCGCTCGCTGTCGCTGGGCCGGAAGTGGCCGTTGACCACGCCTTCCTGCGGATGCCACAGGCCGTAGCCCTCGGTGATGGGGATCACCTCGTGCACCTCGTCGACGTTGAGGTCGCCGCCGGTGCCGTAGTAGGTCTTGAGCAGCGGCGTCACCGCCTTGTACCAGCGGCGCAGCACGCCGTCCTTGCGCGGGTCGGCCGGGTCGAAGTCGATGCCCGACTTGGCGCCGCCGATGGCCGGGCCGGAGACGCTGAACTTGACTTCCATCGTCTTGGCCAGCGACTCGACTTCGCGCCGGTCCAGGCCCTTGCGCATGCGCGTGCCGCCGCCGGCGGCGCCGCCGCGCAGCGAATTGATCACCACCCAGCCGCGGGCCTCGGTCTGGTCGTCGTGCCACTCGAAGACGATCTCCGGGGCCTTGGTTTCGAAACGGGTCAGCAGGTCTTTCATTGCAATCTCGTGAGGGTCTGCGCGCGGCCGCAAGGCCGCGCCGTCATTCAAGCTGGAGCCCCCTGCCCGAGCGGGCGTGGGGAAGCGGCATGGAACGCCGCATCGCGGCGGGCGCCGCGCGCTATGCGGCGAGCAGGAGCCTGTCTTCGTCCAGGCGTTCGCCGCGCGTCTTCTCGAACATGTGCAGCAGGTCCGCCACGTCCATGCCCTTGCGCTGCTCACCCTCGACATCGAGGATCACGCGGCCCTGGTGCAGCATCACCGTGCGGCTGCCGTAGTCCAGCGCCTGGCGCATGCTGTGCGTGACCATCATCGCCGTCAGTTGCGACGACTCGACGATCTTGGCCGTCAGCTCCAGCACGAAGGCGGCGGTCTTCGGGTCCAGCGCCGCGGTGTGCTCGTCGAGCAGCAGGATGCGGCTGGGCTGCAGCGACGCCATCAGCAGGCTCACCGCCTGGCGCTGGCCGCCGGACAGCAGGCCGATGCGGTCGGCCAGCCGGTTCTCCAGCCCCAGCTTCAGGATCGACAGCTTCTCGCGGAACAGCTCGCGCAGCGTCTTGTTCAGCGCGAAGCGCAGGCCGCGCTTCGCGCCGCGCCTCCACGCCAGCGCCATGTTCTCCTCGATCGTCAGCGCCTCGCTGGTGCCGGCCATCGGGTCCTGGAACACGCGCGCCACCATGTCGGCGCGCTGCCACGCGCTCTTGGCGGTGACCTCCTCGCCGTCGATCTTGATCGAGCCGTGGTCGACCTTCAGGTCGCCGCTGACGGCGTTGAGGAAGGTGGACTTGCCGGCGCCGTTGCTGCCGATGACGGTGACGAACTGGCCGGTGGGAATGGTCAGGTCCAGCCCGCGCAGCACGTGGTTCTCGATCGGCGTGCCGGGGTTGAAGGTGATTTCGAGTCCTTGGGCTTGCAGCATGATCAGGCCTCCTTGACGATGGTGGTGGTCGCCGCCTTGGCCCTGCCCGGCAGCAGCCGGGCGAGCTTGCGCTTGTAGGCGGGCACCAGCAGCGCGAAGGCGACGAGCACGGCGGTGACCAGGTTCAGGTCCTGCGCCTGCAATCCGATGAAGTCGCTGTTCAGCGCCAGCGCGATGAAGAAGCGGTACAGCAGCGCACCGACGATGCACGCCGCCGTGGTGACCACCAGGCTGCGCGCCGGCAGGATGGTCTCGCCGATGATCACCGCGGCCAGGCCGATGACGATGGTGCCGATGCCCATCGAGATGTCGGCGCCGCCCTGGGACTGCACGAACAGCGCCCCGGCCAGCGCCACCAGCGCGTTCGACAGCGCCAGTCCGACGATGGTCTGGCGGTCGGTGCTGATGCCCTGGGCGCGCGCCATGCGCGGGTTGCCGCCGGTGGCACGCATCGCCAGCCCGGTTTCGGACGCGAAGAACAGGTCGATCAGGATCTTGGCGGCGATGACGATGACCAGCAGCACCAGCGGCTTGAGCACGTACTCGGGCAGGCCGACGAACTCGAAGCGGCTGAAGACGGTCGGGTCGTTGATCAGCGCCACGTTGGGCTTGCCCATGATGCGCAGGTTGATCGAGTACAGCGCGATCATCACCAGGATGCTGGCCAGCAGCTGCATGATGCGCAGGCGCACGTTCAGCCAGGCAGTGAGCGCGCCGGCGGCCGAGCCGGCAACGACCGCCGCCGCTGTGGCGGCGAAGGGGTCGATGCCGGCGACGATCAGCGCCGCGGCCACCGCGCCGCCGAGCGGGAAGCTGCCGTCGACCGTGAGGTCGGGGAAGTTGATGACGCGGAACGAGAGGTGGACGCCGAGCGCGACCAGGCCGAAGATCAGGCCGATCTCGATCGCGCCCATCGATGCGATGAGGGACATGGGGCAATCCTTTGGGGTGAGCGTGGCCCGGCGCGCGCGGCGCGCCAGGCACTTCGGGGCGATGAGCGGCGGCGCCCGCCGGGCACCGGCCGTGGGCTCAGGGCGTCAGCGCACCACCACCTTGGCCGTCTTGAGCAGTTCGTCCGACAGCGCGATGCCCTGCTTCTGCGCGGCCGCGGGGTTGACGAACAGCTCGAAGCTCGGGCTGGTCTGCGACGCGATCTTGCCCGGCGCTTCGCCGTTGAGGATGCGCACCACGACCTTGCCGGTCTGGCGGCCGATGTCGTAGTAGTTCAGGCCCAGCGCTGCGACTGCGCCGCGCTTGACGGCGTCGGTGTCGGCGGCGACGACCGGGATCTTCGATGCCTGCGCCACCTTGACGATGCCTTCGAAGGCCGACATCACGTTGTTGTCGGTGGGCGCGTAGATGACGTCGACCTTGCCGACCAGGCTCTGTGCGGCGCTGGCGACGTCGACGCTGCGCGCGGCCGGGGCTTCGACCAGCACGAAGCCGACTTCGGGCGCGGCCTTCTTCAGCGCCTCGACGATGGCCACCGAATTGGCTTCGCCGGGGCTGTAGATGACGCCGACGCGCTTGGCGCCCGGCACCACCTTCCTGATCAGTTCCAGGTGCTTCGGCAACGGCGACATGTCGGACACGCCGGTGACGTTGGTACCCGACGCGTCCCAGGTCTTCACCAGCTTGGCCGCGACCGGGTCGGTGACGGCGCTGTAGACCACCGGGATGTCCTTGGTGGCGGCGACCACGGCCTGCGCCGACGGCGTCGCGATGGCAACGATGGCGTCGGGCCTGGCGCCGACGTACTTGCGCGCGATCTGCGCGGCGGTGCCGGTGTTGCCCTGGGCGCTCTGGTACTCGTACTGCAGGTTCTTGCCGGGCTCGTAGCCGGCGGCCTTCAGCTCGTCGCGCACGCCGTCGCGCACCGCGTCGAGGGCCTGGTGTTCGACGATGGCGGTGACGGCCACCGACTTCTGGGCGGCATGGGCCAGCGGGACGCAGGCGGCCAGCGCAAGCGCGAGCACGGTACGGCGGGCACGAAGGAAAGGATGTTGCACGAATGTCTCCTGGAACGATGGGGCCCTGTAGGGCGCAGATGGGGACATGCTGGGCCGCGTGGGCCTCTTGAACCCACGCACGGCGCCGCTGTCCGCAGGCAGAATTCTGGGCGCCGGACCACGGAATGGGTTTTCGTCGCGGGCCAGGGCAAACCCTGAAACACGAAACGACCTTCCGCAAACAGCGCACTTCAGGAGACGATCTTGTATGACCTTGATCTGGATCGAATCGACCGCAAGATCCTGGGCTTTCTGCAGGCCAATGGACGTGCATCAAACCTGGAGCTGGCCGAAGCGGTAGGGCTGTCGCCGGCGCAGTGCCACCGGCGCCACCGCCGCCTGGAGGAACAGGGCTTCATCAGCGGCTACGCGACGCGGCTGAATGCCGCGAAGCTGAACCTGGGCGTGACCGCGTTCATCGAGGTCACGATGGAAAAGGGGCACCTGCGCGACCTGAAGAAGTTCACCGACGTGGTCGTCGGCATCCCCCAGATCCTGGAGTGCTATTCGGTCACCGGCGACTTCGACTACGTGATCAAGGTGGTCGCACGCGACCTGAAGTCGCTGTCGCAGTTCCTGATGGAGCAGCTGATCCGGTTGCCGGGCGTCAACAGCGTGCGCTCGAGCATCTGCCTGGACGAAGTCAAGTTCAGCATCGCGCTGCCGCTGCCCGAATGAGCCGGCGCAGGCCGCTGCGGCAGCCGGCCGACCGGCAGCGGCCTCGGGGGCCCGGCGCCGCGGGGCGCTTGCGCCGGCCGGCTTGCGGATCGGCGCCGCGGCATCCGCGCGTCAATGGGCCGGGACGCCGCCGGGGGCGGAGGCGACGCGCGGCCCGCGCCCGGCCGATGCGTAGAACAGCGCCGCCGCGATGACCAGGATGTCGGTGCCCAGCAGCACGTAGGTCAGCGCATGGCCCGCGCCGGCCGCGTGCATGCGGTCGCTGATCGCACCCACCACCAGGTTGCCGATCGCGATCGCGAACACGTTGATCAGCAGCATCGTGATGCCGGTGATGGTCGAGCGCATCGCGTCGGGCGTCAGCCCCTGGATCAGCGCGAGCGACGGGCCGTAGGTCGCCAGCGGCAGGAAGAAGCCCGCGCACATGCCGGCGTAGAACAGCGCCGAGCCCGCATCGGCAAAGCGGTAGGCCACCATCAGCGGGCCGCAGACCAGGATCAGCAGCACGACGAAGCCGGCATGGCCGCCGGGCAGGCGCCGGGCCAGGCGGTCGCTGAGCACGCCGCCGACCACCGAACCGAGCACGCCGAAGACGATGCCGATCAGGCCGATTTTCTGCGCCATCGCCGCGGCGTCGAGGCCGCGTTCGCGCACCAGCCACAGCTGCGCAAAGGCGATGCCGACGAAGGCCAGGTGCACGAGCACGAAGCCGATCACCGTGTTCGCCACCGTCGAATCGGTGCGCATCAGGCCGATGACGTTGCGCAGCTGCTGCCTGAACGGCGCCCCGCGTTCGGCATCGCCCAGCCGGCTGCGGTCGTCCTTCAGCAGCAGCGCGGCCAGGCCGATGACGCCGCCGATCACGCCCAGCGCGTGGAAGCTGCCGCGCCAGCCGAGGCTCGTGCCCAGCACGCCGGCCAGCACGAAGGCCAGCCCGAGGCCGACCGGAATGCCCATGAAGAACACCCCGACCGCGGTGCCGGCGCGGCGTTGGCTGAACAGTTCCATCAGCAGCGACACCGCGGCAGGCACCAACGCCGCCTCGCCCGAGGCGACGAAGAAGCGTGCGGCGGCCATCTGCTCGAAGTTCCGGGCCGCACCGGAGGCCGCGGTGCACGCGCTCCAGATCAGGATGCCGGCGGCGATGACCCGGGTGCGGCTGAAGCGGTCGGCCAGGCTGCCGAGGAACACCGCCATGAAGCCGAAGCTCAGCACCCACACCGCGCCGGCGAGAAAGCCGTACTGCGCGTTGCTGATCGCCAGATCCCGGGTGATCTGCGGCGAGAAGCCGAGCAGCAGGTTGCGGTCGATGTGGGCGACCACGTGGACCACCAGCAGCGCGATCAGCATCGCGTGAGGGTTCTGCTTCCAGCGCATCGTCGTCTCCCTGCCCTGATCGTCGCGCAATCCGGCCTCGAGCAAACGCCGGGCCGCCCCAGGTTTCCCTGACCTGCGCGGGGGGGCGGGATGGGCGCAGCCCGGCCCCGGCGGTGCGCCAAGGCTTGTTGGTCCGCCGGGCGCAGCGGCGCGCCGCGCCCGACCGGCCTGCACTTCGGTGCATGGCCGGGTTTGTCCAGCGAATGGGCAGCGGACTCGCCGTGCCCGCCGATCCGGCAGGTGACCTGGGCCTGTGCGCCGACAGCGTGCTCGCGATGCAACGCGCGTGCGTTGCGCACCATCGGGGCGCCTTGCGGCACGCTCGTCAGGCGTGCGCACTTCCGGCCCAGCGGCTTGCCTTCGACGCCGGCGACCCCGATTCGCAGGTCTCGAGGTTCAGCTTGCTTTCCAGGTACCGGATGGCGTGCAGCGGGTTGCCGTCGGCGCATTGGCCGTGGCGACGATCGCCGCCACGCGCGCTGCGGGCCGTTCATCTTCACTGGAGCCATGCGGCAGGCCTCCTGCTTGCCGGTGTCGATGCTCAGGGTGGGCCGCCGGCCGCGGCTTCGCGCTTGCCGAAGAACAGGCCGACCAGTCGGCTCGTGCCGAGCACCCGGCCCAGCTCCGAGAAGGCGCAGAAGGGCACCAGCGCCACCGTCAGCATCAGCGTGCGCGCGCCGATCTCGTAGCGGCCGACCTCGGCGACCTTCTGCAGCCCGGCCAGCAGGCCCTCGCGGTGAAAGAGCCCTTCGACGGTCTTCTCGAGCACGCCGAAGGCCAGCACCAGCAGCGCGAACAGCAGCGACTTGTAGATCACCGGCACGATCAGCGGCAGGTGGTCGAAGCGCCGGGTGAAACCGAAGATGCGGCCGATCAGCACCACCTTGGCGATGATCATCGCCTCGACGAGCGCGATGCCGTAGTGCAGGTACGCCACCCCGGTCTCGTCCAGGATCAGCCGCCGGTAGACGGTGAAGCTGCCCAGGAAGAGCCACAGGTACAGCGTGATCACCCAGTAGGCCTTCAACTCCTCGAGCGCGCGCTCCTTCAGGCTCCTGCCATCGCCGTGACCGTTGCTGTCCATGCCGGGGCTTCCTTGTTGTTCAAGCCGGCGCGCGCCGTGCCAGCTCTTCGGCCAGCATCGGCACGCCCAGGTTGCAGGCCTGCACGCCCTGCACCACGCACAGCTTCAGCACTTCCATGATCTCTTCCATCGTGGCGCCCGCCGCCAGCGCACCCTTGATGTGCCGGCGCGTGCCCGGCGCGTACATGTGGGTGTACGACGCATCGAAGGCGATGCTCAGCAGCTCGACCTCCTTGGCCGTCAACAGGCCGCTCGCATAGATGCCGGCGCCGGTGGCCATGAAGGCATCGGTCCAGCCGGGGGCCAGCGCATGGAACGGATCCCACGCGGTGTTCCACTGGCCGATCGCGCGCATCTGGTCGCAGGCCGGCGTCGGCACCGCTGCCTTCGGTTGCGGCTGCACGCCGACGGCCTTGGCTTCTTCGAGCAGGATCGGCGCGCCCAGGCTGCAGCTGTGGATCGCCATCACCGACGCCATCTTCAGCACCATCAGCACCTCCTCGCGCGACGCGCCGGCATCGAGCGCGGCGCGGATGTGGCGGCGCGTGCCTTGCGGGTTCAGGTTGGTGCAGGCGGCGTTCACGGCCAGGCCAATCAGCTCGACCAGCTTCCTCGGCAGCACGCCCGTGCGCCACGGGTCGTTGGCCATGCGCGCGCAGGTGTCGGCCCAGGCAGGATCCCACGCGCGCAGTTGCTCGAATGCATCCTCCCAGGGGCCTGATTCGGTGGTCATGGGCTTTCCCTTCGCCTGTCCAGGCCGATCGATCAATCGACCGCCACCCTGATCCGGCCGTCAACCACCTGCACCGCGTGCGTGCGCACGCACAGCCCCGGGACGCCGAGCAGGCTGCCGGTCGTCACGTCGTAGCGCCAGCCGTGGCCGCCGCAACAGAGTGTCTCACCGTCGAGCGCGCCCTCGCCGAGCGACAACCCGGCGTGCAGGCAGGCGTCGTCGATCGCGTGCACGGTGCCGCCGACGTTGACCAGGGCGACCTTCTGGTCGCCGATGGTCACCGTCATCGCCCGGCCCGGCGGCAAATCCTCCAGCCAGGCGACGCCGACGAAGGCGACCATCGGCAGGCCTCCTGGGCAGTCGAGGTGCGCGGCGCGCCGCCGCTACAGGATGCTCACGGGGCTGGTCGCCGCCCCCGTCGACCTGGGCAGCTTGCCGTCGGTGTCGTAGGCGAGGAAGCCCTTGTAGCCCTCGGCGCGGTTGGGCGGCAGGCCGAGCTTGAAGAGCGTCTCTTCGACGTTGTCGTACCAGACGCCGACCTTCATGATCTGGCGTGCCTCTTCGGCCGTCGCCACCTTGCGGCCGAACTGCTCGCTCTGCTTGACGGCCCATTCGATCTGCTTCGGCGTCGACCAGCGCTTCTTGTGCATGTCCCAGATGTTGTCTTCGTTGCCGACGCGCACGTTCTGACCGAGGATCGTCGCCAACGTCTGGATCGCGATGTTGCCGCGCATGCTGCTCCAGAAGGTCACGCTCGACGACCCGTGCGGCGTGCGGCGCAGCATCTCCATCCAGTCGAACGGGTTGCGCCCCATCGTGCCGCCGCCGTAGCCGCACAGCGCCAGGTTCAACGGGCCCATGTAGACGCCGCTGCGGATCAGCCGCTCGATGATCTCGAGCTGGTGCACGTGGGCCGGCACGAAGTAGGGCTGGATCTTGTTCTTGCGCAGGCGCTTCAAGTGCTCGACGTAGAAGGCCGGCGTCGAATCGACGACCATGCCGCTCCACGCCGCGGCCACCTTCGGGTCGGCCAGGTGCGTGCCGTCGGCGTCACCGGGAACGAAGGCCTGCGTGATGTCCCACAGCGTCGTGCCGGTGGTCACGGTGACGAAGTCGGGCTTCGGGTCCAGCTCGGTCAGCATGTGTCGCGTGTCGTAGTCCAGCCACTTGGCCTTGGCGCCCTCGGTGTGCGGCGCGAACGAGATCGAGCCGCCCACCTGGATGATCATCTTCGGCACCGCGGCGCGCACCCGGCCGAGCATCTCGTTGTACTGGTCGAAGTTGCTCGAGCCCTCGCCGGTCTTCGGGTCGCGCACGTGGAAGTGCAGCATCGTCGCGCCGGCGTTCCAGCAATCCACCGCCGCCTGCACCTGCTGCTCGAAGCTGACCGGCAGTTCGTCGACATCGCCCGGCAGCCACTCGGGGCCGTAGGGCGCGGCGGTGATGATCGTGGGGTTCATGTTCTCGGGGAACAGCGAGTCGTCGGTAAAGTACATGGCGGGTCTCCTTGCGAAGGTCGAGGGATGACGCCGCGCAGTTGTAGCCCTGGCGCGGCGCGCCGTCGCTGCACTTCAGGACAGTTCGCGCGACACTTCAGGACGATTCGAATGACACTTCTCGACAGCGCGCAATGCGCCGCCACCCATGCATTCGATGTCCGCTGACCAAAGGGCCGTCACCGCCGATCTGCTCGGTTGCGAGGAGGAGCTGTGGCGCCAGCGTGTCGGTGCGCTCGGCGTGTTGCCGGCGCTGCTGCGGCAGCTGGGGGTCGATCCCGCGCCGGTGCTGACGGCGGCCGGTCTCGATGCCTCGGCGCTGGACGTCGCCGGCAACACCATTCCGTACGCCGCGTTCGCCAAGCTGCTCGACGAAGGCGCGCGGCGCAGCGGCTGCGCCCACTTCGGCCTGCTCGGGGGCCAGGCCTGGCACCTGTCGAGCCTGGGCATGCTCGGCGAGCTGATACGCCACTCGGCGACGGTCGGAGACGCGCTGCGCACGGGCGTGGTCTACCACCACCTCAACAGCCAGGGCGGCGTGGTGTTCCTGCGCCAAGACGGCGCCGTGGCCGAGTTCGGCTACGCGATCTACCACCGTGTCGAGCGCGGCGCCAACGAGATCTACGACGCCGTGCTCGCGACCCTCGTCAACTTCATGCGCGAGCTGTGCGGCGCGGGCTGGGTGCCGTCGGAAGTGCTGGTCGCGCACGCAGCGCCGGCCGACGCGAGCCCGTACCGCCGCCTGTTCCGCTGCCCGGTGCGCTTCGATGCCGAGCTGAACGCGCTGCGCTTCGGTGCGCACTGGCTGGATCAGCCGGTGGCAGGCGCGGATCGCAATGCGCTGCGCGAACTGCGCAGGCAGGCCGACGCGCTGGCGCAGCCCGAGCTGATCGACAAGCTGCGGCGTTCGCTGCGCGTGCTGCTGCTGATGGGCGTCGCTTCGGGCGATGCCGTCGCCGACATGCTGGCCATGCACCGCCGCACCTTGAACCGCAGGCTGGAGGCGCTGGGCACGACCTTCCGCGAGGTGCTGGACGACGTGCGCTTCGACGCCGCCTGCGAGTTGCTGGCCGCGACGCAACTGCCGCTGGACGACGTGGCCGCGGCGCTGGGCTATGCCGGGGTCAGCCCGTTCAGCCGTGCCTTCCGGCGCCGCGCGGGCACAGCGCCCGGGCAGTGGCGGCGCGACGCCCAGGCGGGCCGCGTCGAGCGGCTCCAGGCGCCGGCGGGGCCGTCGTCCGCGGCGATGGCGGCACAGTCACCCGCCGACGCGCGTTGACGGCTGGCCCCTGCGTTCAGCGGTGGGCTGCTGATCCTGGCCCTGATCCGGCGCCGAGCTGCCCGCGCACGTGCGCGGCGAGCGCGCCGAGCATCGCGTCGATCGCCTGCTGCGCGCGCGCGAAGCCGTCGTTCGGCTCGTGGCGCTGCACGTCGGCGTAGCACGAGCGCTTCACCTCGATCTGCAGCGAATGCCGGCGCTCGGCCGGCCGGCCGTTGCGCGCGATGATCTCGACGCCCTTGAACGGGTCGTTGCGCGCGACGCTGTAGCCGTGGCCGCGCAGCACCGTCTCGATCAGCGCCACCACCTCTGCGCCGCAGGTGCTGCCGTCCAGGTCGCCCAGCACGAAGTCGGCCAGCGGCTTGACCGGCAGCTTCAGGTGCTCGTAGGAATCGTCGGGCATCGAGTGCACGTTCAGGTGCCACACGCCGCCGAAGCGCGCGTGCGCGCCTTCGATCGCCGCCGCGAGCGCGGCGTGGTACGGCACCCAGCAGCGGTCGATGCGCCGCTGCACCTCGGCCACGCTCAGGCGCCGGCCGTAGATCGGCTGCTCGCCCAGCATCCGCCATACCAGGCCGATGCCCAGCGCCGTCTTCGGCCCCGGGCTGACCGGGCCCGGCCAGCGCGCGTCGAGCAGTGCCTCGTCGATGTCGGCCAGCACCCGGTTCGGGTCGATGTAGGCGCGCGGGAACTGCGCGGCGATCAGCGTCGCGCCGACCTGCGGCGCGTTGGCCCACAGCCGGTCGATGTACAGGTCTTCGCCCTGGCGCAGCAGGTCCAGCGGCGCCGCCGCGCCGAAGTCGGGCGGGTACCAGCGGCCGCTGTGCGGCGAATCGACCACGATCGGCAGCGCCTCGCCCACCGGCGGCGAGACGAGCACGGGCGGCGGCGGGGCGGCGTCTTCATTCATGGGAGGCGATGGTACGCAAGCCGCCGCGGGCGGCCGCGCATGCGCTACATTGCGCGGCCCTGCCCCGATCATGCGCCGCCTCTTCGCCGCCGCCCTGACCGCGTTCGCGGTGCAGGCCCTCCACGCTGCGCCGGCCGGCGTCTATTTGCAGGACCTGACCAGCACCGAGGTGCGCGACGCGCTGCGCGACGGCACCCGGATGGTGATCATCCCGGTGGGCGGCACCGAGCAGAGCGGCCCGCACCTGACGCTGGGCAAGCACAACCGGCGCGTGCAGGTGCTGGCCGGGCGCATCGCCCAGGAGCTCGGCCACACGCTGGTGGCGCCGGTGGTGGCCTACGTGCCCGAAGGCTCGATCGACCCGCCATCGGGCCACATGCGCTTCCCGGGCACGATCTCGGTCCCCGACGACGCCTTCCGCGGCGTGATCGAGGGCGCGGCGCGCTCGCTGGCGCGGCACGGCTTCACCGACATCGTGCTGATCGGCGACCACGGCGACTACCAGGCGCAGCTGAAGGCGGTCGCCGACCGGCTCAACCGCGAGTGGAAGGGCGGCAAGGCGCGCGTGCATTTCATCGGCGCGTACTACGCCGCGGCGCAGGCGCCGTACGAGCGGCTGCTGCGCGACGTCGGCCTGAGCGACGCCCAGATCGGGCTGCATGCCGGCGCCGCCGACACCTCGCTGCAGCTGGCGCTGGACCCGGCGTCGGTGCGCAGCGACAAGCTGCCGGTCAACCCGGCCGACGCGCGTGCGTTGGGGGTCACGGGCGATCCGCGCCCAGCCAGCGCCGAGCTTGGCCGCCTGGGCGCCGACCTGATCGTGCGCCAGACGGTGGCCGCGATCCGCCAGGCCACCGCGCACTGACCCGCCCGCAGCCTTCTTCTCCTCCCCTCCTTCCCGATCCCCTCTTTTCGGACGCTGTCCCGTTTCGAGCCCCGCCATGCCTGTTGCCCACCTGCTTGCCCCGCTGCTCGCGCTGTTCGGCGCCGCGCCGGCCGCCGCGCAACCCGCCGCCCAGCCCGCTGCCGCCCCCGCCAAGATCGAGGTCGCCCCCGGCGTGATGCCGGTGCCCGACCCGAAGAACCTCTACAGCGAGACGGCGTCCGGCAAGCTGAGCCCCAACGTCGCCGGCGCGCTGGAGCGCATCTACGTGCCCAACCACATGGCGCACACGGTGTCGGTGATCGACCCGGCGACGCTGAAGGTGGTCAACACCTTCAAGGTCGGCCTGTACCCGCAGCACGTGGTGCCGAGCTGGGACCTGAAGACGCTGTACGTGGCCAACAACGCCGAGAACAGCGACAAGGGCAGCCTGACCGAGATCGACCCGAAGACCGGCAAGCCCGGCAAGACGATCGCGGTGGACGACCCGTACAACATGTACTGGACGCCCGACGGCCGCTACGCGATCGTCGTGGCCGAAGCGCACAAGCGGCTCGACTTCCGCGACCCGCACACCTTCAAGCTCGAGTTCAGCATCGCCACGCCCGACTGCGCCGGCATCAACCACGCCGATTTCGCGATCGACGGCCGCACCGCCTTCTTCACCTGCGAATTCGACGGCGCCGTCACCAAGATCGACCTGGTCAACCGCAAGGTACTGGGCACGATCAAGCTGAGCCAGTACTTCGACCGGCCCGATGCGCTGGCCAAGGTGCAGCCCGGGCTGAAGGCGCCCAAGTTCGTGCCCGATCCGCAGCAGGCCGGCGGCCAGATCTGCGTGACGCCCGGCATGCCGCAGGACGTACGCTTCTCGCCCGACGGGCGCACGCTGTACGTGGCCGACATGATGGCCGACGGCGTGCACGTGGTGGATCCGGCGGGCTTCAAGCAGATCGGCTTCATCAAGACCGGCGTCGGCGCGCACGGCCTGTACCCCAGCCGCGACGGCAGGCTGCTGTTTGTCGCCAACCGCGGCAGCAACTACGTGCACGGCAAGCCCAAGGGCAAGGGCAGCGTGTCGGTGGTCGACTTCGCCACCGGCAAGGTGCTCGAGACCTGGCCGGTGCCCGGCGGCGGCAGCCCCGACATGGGCGGCGTCAGCGCCGACGGCCGCCACCTGTGGCTGTCGGGCCGCTACGATGACGTGGTCTACCGCTTCGACACCGCCAGCGGCGCGGTCGACTTCGTCGCCGTGGGCAAGCAGCCGCACGGGCTGGCGGTGTGGCCGCAGCCGGGGCGTTACAACCTCGGGCACACCGGCAACCTGCGCTGAGGCGCGCGGCACGCGGCACGCGGTGCGGCACGCGGTGCGGCACGGTGCAGCAGTGTGTCGGTTGAGCGTGCGTGCCGCATCGGGCCGCACCGCCGCCGGCCGTGCCCATCTGGTACAAGCCGGTTGCATCCCAGCGGGAGTCGATCCATGGCCGGCCAGACCTTCGAGAAGCAGCAGCTCATCCGGTTCCACCACTGCGATCCGGCGGGCATCGTGTTCTTCCCGCAGTACCTGATCCTGTTCGACGAGTTGCTCGAGGACTGGTTCAACGAAGGCCTGGGCGTCGATTTCGCCCGCTTCGTCGCCCACGAGCGCGTGGGCACGCCGGCGGCGCGCCTCGAGTGCGACTTCCTCGCGCCGAGCAAGATCGGCGACATGCTGACGATGCGGCTGAACGTGCAGCGCCTGGGCAACAGCTCGTTCACGCTGGTCATCGAAGGCGTGTGCGGCGGCCAGACCCGCATCCGCTGCCTACAGGTGCGCGTGTTCGCCGCGCTCGACCGGCTGCGCGGCATCCCGATCCCGGCCGATCTGCGCCTGAAGATGGCGCGTTTCGCCGTGCCGGACCCGGCAGCCGAGGCCAAGGGCTGACATCGGCACGGACCCGGCGGAGCGGGAACCCGCACGCCGCCGCCCGCGCGTAGACGCAGCGCCCTACATCGACAGGGGCCAGTGGCGCGCAGGCCCGTTCCGCCGCTACGATGCCCGCCCCAACCCGAGCGGAGGCCGCAAGCCCATGAACTACGACTACCTGATCGCCGGCGGCGACGACCTGCAGGACCGCTACATCTTCCCCGAGCCGATGGACATTGTCGTCGGCTGGATGCTGATCGCGCTGGTGCTCGAAGCCGCCCGGCGCACCACCGGGCCGG